>Ga0073928_10008455_pt1 | contig 12913 bp, 7 predicted proteins | sample PaiPotPPA55metaG_FD_76969 | JGI IMG/M metagenome (GOLD analysis project Ga0073928, IMG submission 76969) | Iron sulfur acid spring bacterial and archeal communities from Banff, Canada, to study Microbial Dark Matter (Phase II) - Paint Pots PPA... ...
AGCGGGCCATCAGCAGCGGATGTTTCGGAAGCCGCGGCGGCCCCAGAAGCGACGTGGCCAAGTCCTGCCACGCCTCGACCAGCGGTTTCATCAGATCGCGGTACGCGCCGGCATCCTCACCCAGACCGTCGGCGGTGTGCTCGACGCTCCCTTCACACACTGCCGCGGTGCCGTCGTCCAGCGGGTGCGCGAACGCCGCCGGAGGCCGGACCAGTTCCAGCCCGTGCTTTTCCAGAGGCACCGAGAGCAAAAATGGGGAGATCGGCGTCATTGCCTGGACGGTCGAGCAGACATCGTGCACGAAGCCCGCAAGCGTAAGCGGCGCCGAGCGGCACGAGCCGCCGACCGTCTGTGCCCCCTCGCGGACCAACACCGACCGCCCCGCCCGCGCCAGAGTGATCGCCGCCGCCAGGCCATTGGGGCCGGACCCGATCACCACGGCGTCGTATTCAGGCTTCGGATGCATTGCAAAATGCAAATTTCAAATTTCAAATTGCAAATTGAGGGGACGTTCCTCAGCCGCTCTTCAATTTGACTTTTGCAATTTGCAATTTGCAATCTCTTCACGGCCACAGCGGCGCCCCCTCCAATCCCGTGGTCTCCGGCAGCCCCAGCATCAGGTTCGCGTTCTGCACCGCCTGGCCCGCGGCCCCTTTGCCGAGATTGTCGATCGCCGCCAGCGCGATCACCATTCCCCGGTCCGGATCGGCCGCATACGAAAGATAAACCAGGTTCGACCCCGTCGCCCATTTCGTGTGCGGCGGCTTGTCGATGACGCGCACAAATGGCCGGCCGTCATAGAATCGGCGCGCCGCGTCAAGACAGGCCTCGCTCGTCACGGTCCCGCGGGCGTAACAGGTCGCGAGAATGCCGCGGGTCATCGGGACCAGGTGCGGGGAGAACGTCAACGAAGCGGCCGTGCCCGCGAGTTGGGACAGGGCGGTGACTATCTCCGGCGCGTGGGGGTGCTTCAGCAGTGCATAGGCGGCGACGTCCTCGTTTGCCTCGGCAAAGCCGAAGGTCGATCCGCCGCCGCGGCCGGCGCCGCTGACGCCGCTCTTGGCGTCGATGATGATTCCGGCCGGATCGATCAGCTTGTTGGCCACCAGCGGTGCGAGGGCCGCGAGGGAGGCGGCCGGGTAGCACCCAGGATTCGCGACGCGGGCGACCCCGCGAATCTGCTCGGGCCAGACATCGGCCAGGCCGTACGTCCAGCCATCGGCGAAGCGGTGGTCGCCGCCGATATCGACGATTCGTGTTTCCGGCCGGACCTGGGCCAGCGCTCGCTTCGACTCACCCGACGGAAGGGAGGCGAAGAGCAGGTCCAGATCCGGCAGGCGGGCCGGGTCCCACTTCTGGACAGGCAGGCTGCCCAGCTCGCCGATGCCGGGGAACCGCTCGTCGAGCCGTTGGCCGGCGCTAGCTTCGCCCGCGACATAGACGACGTGGAACAGCGGATGGGCGGCGCAGATCCGCAGCACCTCCCCGCCGCCGTATCCGCTGACGCCGACGATTCCGACGCGGAGGACAGACTTGTCGTGAGGCCGATCGAATCCGGGGGCCGACGCGTAGCTCAGAATGTGTTTCAAGTTCGTCTTGCTCAAGTCGACACCCAGCGCACCAAACATTTCCGACCGAATCGCGGCGGGGGCCGTGCCGCGCCGCACGACGATCTTAGCGGCCGAATTCTCCTCGTCGACGAGCAGACCGAAAAGCAGGTGGTCGGTCGCGGAAGGATGCCGCATCATTGATTGGTAATCCGGACGACGACGTCCCGCTCGAAGGGCGGGGCCGTCAGTTCCGCTTCACCGGTGGAGTGCAGGTCGTCGGATCGTGCGGTGTCGCCGCCGATCGGGGTGATCCACTCGGCCCGGTAGTTGCCGGTGGAATCACCACTCCGAGGCCTCTTCGGAATCCGTGGCGTCGATCTTCGCCGCCGCAAGCTTCGTCCATTCTTCCAGCGACTGTGCATCCGCGTTGTTGGCCTTTAGCCGGGCCAATACGGGGCCTGATTCGGTTTTGAGAGTCGGATGCGCCAGAAGCAACACTTTGAGATCGCGGCGATCGGAGTCCCCCTTCGGCTGCGCCTGGCGGTGTGCGGCGCTGATCACCTTCTGCGCAATCAGCTCCTCGGGTGTCGGGACGCGGATGTCGGCGATGGTTTGCGTTGGAGGCAGCTCGGCTACTTGCCGGATGTCCACGAGGTGCCGGTTCTTCGGCTGCCGCAACTGGAACAGCCGAAAGCCGCGGCCTCTTGCGACATGGCGGATGCGGACGGCGATGCCGAACGTGCCGGCCAAGTGCGTGCGAAGTTCCTCGGCAAGGTCACTGGCCCGCGTGGACAAAACATCAACGTCCTGCGTCATGCGCGGTTCGTCAACATACGCATTCACTGCCTGGGCGCCAAACAGGACCGCGTCATCACGATGGCGGAGAAACTCGAGCACCGTCTCCTGAATTCGGGCCAGCGGCAGCGGCTCCTTCATCGCGAACTCCCGCAGGGTGAGCGAACCGTCTCCAAACATGAGGAAGATCATACCAACCGACGCCGACCACGGAAGCAGCGCTGTGAGCAACAGGTCAAGGAAAGGTATGACGCTCGCTTGAGGCGAGGCCGCATGCGGCGTTCGCGCGCTATTGTTCCGGCCGTGCGGCAGATGACGGAGAGATGGGATTTGCCGACCCCCGCCAGTTGAGCGGCAGTGGGGGAGGGCCGCAAAGATCGAGAAAGTCTCCTCTTTCCCCTGTCCTCGCGTAGCAATGCAGACCCCCAAGCTTACCGATCTGAGACGGAGGAGATAAACACCCGTGAGCCGACTGATTGCATCAACCAAGCCCCTCTCACCGAAGTCTCTGGCAGCCGACCTGCGGGCGGCGCAGTCCCGCACGACTGCGCCGGCGGCGCAGCCCCGCTCCACGCCGCCAGCGGCGGAGCCCCACTCCGCTCCGCCTCCGGCGCCGCCGGCGCCACCGACGCGGCCGAATCAGGACCAGAGCGAGCTGCGCAAGCGGGCCGTCAACCTGTTCACGTTTCTGCGCGAGCTGGTGAGCCTTCGTACCACCGTCGTGCGGAGCTGCGAGAGCTACGACCGCGTGCTGTGGATCGATCAGGTGCCCCGGGAAGGCGAGTGCGACTGCATCGCATTTCGGCCCGCCAAAGAAGAGGAGGCCGATGAGTGCTGGCTGCAGGTGCGCAAGCCGGCCTTCTCGGAGCCGCCTCCGCCGCCGCCGGAGCTGATCGAATGGGTGAACGAGGAGCAACTCAGGAACTCCACGCTGGATGCACCGCGGCTTCTCAATGAGATTGAGGTCGGTACAGGCGAAACGAAGCCGGGCCAGGGCGGCGAGGAGGCGGCGTCGAGCCAGGTAGCAGCGATCGTCCGATCGGAAGATCATCCGCAGCTTCGCGCCGAGTGGGACCGCTACGTCGCCGACAAGTGGCGGCCATGGGCCGAGGAAGACCGGCGCAAACGCCGCGTCCTTCGTGTCTATACCGACCTGTTCTCGCTTTATCAGCAGCAGAAAGAACTGGGCGAGGCGTACGAGGTCGTCCTGGCCGTCGGCCAGTTGAGATGGGCGCCAAGGCCCGGCGTCGAAGTGAATCGTCACCTCGTGGCGGTCCAGACGAACATCGAGTTCGATACCCAGCGCGGCGTCATTACCGTCGGCCCCGCCGCCGAAGGGGCCAAGCCCCGCCTCGAAGAAGACATGCTCGAACTGGAGGAGCGCCCCGCCCCCGATGTCCTCAGCGCACTCGAACAGCAGGTCGCCCAGTGCGACGACGACATTTGGCGCAATGAACAGATGGCCGGCGCGCTCAAGTCCTTCGTGCACTCGCTGGGCAGCGGCGAGGGCTCGTACTCCGAGGACCTCGCCCCGCTCGACCGCGCCACGGCCACGCCGCAGGTGCGGTGGGCGCCGGCGGTCATCGTCCGCCGACGAACCGAGCAGGGCCTACTTCACATCTATGGAAAGATCCTCGAAGACCTGAAGAAGCGGCCCGAGGTCCCGGCCGGACTGGTGCCGCTGGTGGAGATCGGCTGGCAGGAAAAGCAGCGCCCCGATCAGGGCGCGCCATCCGCCGACGCAGAGGGCGCGGCGGTGGCCGCCTCGGACCTGCTTTTCCCATTGCCCTTCAACGACGAACAGAGGGAGATCGTCGAGCGATTTCAGCAGCAATCGGGCGTGGTGGTCCAGGGGCCGCCGGGCACAGGGAAGTCTCACACCATCGCCAACCTCGTCTGCCATCTATTGGCGACCGGCAACCGCGTGCTCGTCACCAGCCACGCCCCGCGCGCGCTGCGCATTCTCAAAGACAAGATCCCGCAGGCGGTCACCAATATGTGTGTGGTGCTGCTGGGAAACGATCGGACTGCGATGACCGAGCTGGAGGCGTCGGTCCAGGTGATCACGCAGCAGCTCAACCACTGGAACCCGCGCGAGCGCGCCGCCGCCATCAAGCAATTGGAAGAGCAACTGGCCACGTTGCGGAACAGGGCGGCGGAGGTCGATAAGGGCCTCCGCGCCGCGCGCGAGAGCGACACGCACAAGCACCCGCCGCTCCCGGGCGGCTACGTCGGAACCTTGCAGAACATCGCGCAGGCCCTCCGCGGACAGCAGAACCAGCACGGCTGGATCGCCCAGTTCACGCAGGGGGTCGAGGCCGACAAGCTTCCCGACGATCCCGGAGTCACCAATCAGGAGGCGGTCGAGCTGGTGCAGGGACTGCGGAGCCTGGACGCCGAGCGCAGGAAGGACCTTCGGCGTGAGCTGCCGCCGGCCACCGAGGCGATCGCCCCGGACGACCTGGAGAAAATGGTCGGGGAGGAGAAGCAGGCCTCCGCCTCGGCGGAAGCGGCGCGGTCAGCGGTCGCTCCCGACGCCCCGGCCCTCTTGCCGCCCGAACTGGAAGCCGACGAGAGCACGCTGAGGGAATTGAACGAGCTGCTCGAGCGGATCGTGCAGCAGAACGCCGAGATGGAATCCCACCGCCTCAACTGGGTCCCGCGGATGTCCAGAGACATCCGCTCCGGGGAGTACGAACCCTGGCGGCTTTTGCTTGAACAGACGCAGGCGAAGCTCGCCGCCATCCGCCGGCATCCCGAACAGGTCTTCGAGCTGGAAGTCATCGGCACCGGCGACATCGATATCGCCACCGTCCGCGAGGACGTCGAAAAACTCTACAACCACGTCCAGGCGGGCGGGAAACTGAAAAAATGCTTCCGCTGGGTCTCCCCCGCCAAGGAGCGCATGTACATCTTCCAGGACGTGCGCATCGGCGGGAAACGCATCAAGGGGATCGACACCTTCAAGCAGCTCCGCGCCTGGACGGACGTGCAGTCGCACTTGCAGGCCCTGGCCAAGCTCTGGTCGGACATCGCCGAGCCCCCGATCGGGGCGGTCATGCGCCGATTGCCGATCTGGCTCGAGCGGTGCGGCGTCATCGGGCAGGCACAACAGATGCACGCGCTGATCGAGCGGGCCAAAGAGGTGGTGCGGCGGCTGGCCCTGCCCCGGCCCCCGGCCTGGCACAATGCCGAGCAGCTCACGCTGCTGCACAAGCAGTTGAAGGTGCTGCTGGTTCACCAGGAGCAAGCGGCCAAGCGCCAGGCGGTCGATGCCTTGGCCGAACTGGCCGCCAGCCGTGCCAGCTCCTCAACGGCCCACCCGATCACCCGCGCCATCGCCGACGCCATTCGCCGGCGCGATACCCACGCTTATCGCGCCGCCCACGCCCAAATAAAGGAATTGTGGGCCGAGCGGGAAAAGGTGGCCCGCAGCGAGGAGTTGCTCAAGAAGCTTACCGAGCGCCTGCCCAAATGCGCCCGGGCGATCTCCGACGATCCGTCCGACCTGGCCTGGGACGAGCGACTTGCTCGAATCAATGAGAGCTGGCACTGGCTGAAGGCCGACCGCTGGCTCAGGCAGCAGCTCGACCCGAAGCATTTTGAGTACCTTCAGTCCGAGCGCAAGGGCCTTCAGGAGCATCTCCAGGCGGCGATGGTGAAGCTCGCCGCCGAGAAGGCCTGGTTCCATTGCATGACCCGCATGACGCCGGCCGAGGAGACCTACCTCAAGGCGTGGATGCAGGCGATACGCAACATTGGCGCCGGCACCGGCAAACGGGCCAACCGCTTCCGCAAAGTCGCCCGCCAGACCCTGGACCGCTGCCGCAGCGCGATCCCGGCGTGGATCATGCCGATCCACCGCGTCGCCGAGACCGTCAGTCCGGGCGAGGACCTGTTCGACGTCGTCATCGTCGACGAGGCCAGCCAGTCGGGCGCCGAGGCGCTGTTCCTCCATTACATCGCCAAGAAGATCATCATCGTCGGAGACGACAAGCAGATCGCCCCATACAACGTCGGGATCAACCGCGACGACGTGGAGCTGTTGCGCACGCGGCACATCCAGGACCTGCCGCTCAGCGACTACTTCGACCTGGATCACAGCTTCTTCGACCAGGCGTTCCTGCGGTTCGGCAACCGCATCCGGCTGTGCGAGCACTTCCGCTGCATGCCGGAGATCATTCAGTTCTCCAACAAGCTTTGCTACAGCAACGAGCCGCTGCTGCCGCTGCGGCAGTTCGGAGACGTGCGACTCGAGCCGGTGGTCATCGCCCGCCACGTGCCCGCCGCCCACATGGAAGGAACGTCGCCCAACGTGGTGAACCGAATGGAGGCCGAAGCGATCGCGAAGCAGATTTCCAAGCTGGTCGCGGACCCGGCGTACAAGGACAAAACCATGGGCGTCATTTCCCTGCTCGGGGAAAAGCAGGCACGCCTCATCGAAGACAAGCTGCTGGCGGGCATCGGCCCGGAGGAGATGGAGCGGCGGCGGCTGGTCTGTGGCGACGCCTACTCCTTCCAGGGCGACGAGCGGCACGTGATGTTCCTCAGTCTGGTCGCCGCGGCCGATGAAGGCCGGCGGCTGGCGACGCTCACGCAGGCAGCCGACGAGCGGCGCTTCAACGTCGCCGCCAGCCGGGCACGCGATCAGATGTGGCTCTTCCACAGCCTCATGCCCGACGACATCTCCATCAGGTGCCTGCGGCGGCAGTTGCTGGAATACTGCCTCAAGCCGGAGGTGCCGCAGGAATCGGGCGACGATCTGCCGGTGACGGAGCTGGAGACCGCCGCCGCCAACGCCGACCGCTCGCGCGTCCCGCCCCCGCCGCCCTTCGAGAGCTGGCTGGAGGTGGACGTCTATCTTCAGGTCCGCCGCCGCGGATACCGCGTCCTGCCGCAGTACGCCTTTGCCGGCTACCGCATCGACCTGGTCGTCAACGGCTCGCAAGGCCGTCTTGCCGTCGAATGCGACGGCGAAGAATGGCCCGGCCAGGACCGCTACGAAACCGACATGGCCCGCCAACGCCAGCTCGAACGCTGCGGGTGGCGCTTCTGGCGCATCCGCGGCGGCGCCTTCTACCGGAACCCCGAGCCCGCTTTACAATCCCTTTGGGAATTGCTCGAAAAGCAGGGCATTCGCTCGCGCAGCGAAAGCGAGCGCGCGGCGGCGCCCGCCTCGCGCCCAACCAGAATTGAATCGCCCAAACCCGAACCGGAGGCTCGCAAGCCTGAGCCGATCAATCAATTGAAGGATGCCGAACCCGACGAAAAGCCGTCCGCTAGATCGGCCCCCAAGCGCGCCCCCAGTAAAAAGCGTGGTAAGGCCGCGTAGGGCCGCGCTCTAAGTCTGCGGTGCGCCACACGCGCCTGGGCATACCGGCATCGAAGCGCGAGGGTTGAACCGGTTCACGGTCGCTGGTCTCTTCCGGCCGCATCGGACCAAACGGCGCCGCCGCGCCAGCCCGGCGGACAAAAATGAACTGGAGTGAACAGTTTTCAATTGTTCGATAAGGTCGTCCTGAGCGCGAAATGCGCCGCATTTGTCGCATGGGAACTAATATAATCCGAAGTTAAGCCCCGGTCCCGCCGGGATTTGCGAATCGGCACTCCTTTGCAAAATGTGCGACAGCCACCCCGCTGTCGCACGGCTGGTTCCGCGGCTCGGCGGCACAGTTGGGCGCAACGCCGCCGGGGGCTTTTCCCCGCGCGCCTCCCTCTTCCTGCTGCCCCTTCAAGGCGGGCACGGCTGCACGTCCGATGGCTCCTCACGCACCCGGTAGAGCGTCTGGGGGATTCCGCCTCCTTCGCGCAGCAGATGACGATTCACGAGGACCGGCTTGATGAACAGCCGCTTGCGCTGCGTCAGGCCCGGGCCAAAGGCGTGCATCTTCCAGTGTCCGCGCCGCCAGTGCGGCCGCCGGTGCGAATCCTCCTCCGTCCCGCTTGCCGGCGCATCTGCGACTGTCCGCTCTTCAGTGTGCAGCACGATGTCCTGCGGGAATCCATAGAGCTGCGGCGCCAGGCGCAGGTTGCGCTCCGCCTCGATCTTCCCCGTCGCCCGGTTGCGCTTGCGCGCCAGCGCCGCATAGCGCTCGAGCCGGCGGTAATGCGAGGGATTGACTGGACCCAGGTCGGGAGCAGCGCCCATTGAATCCCAACTCCCGAGTCGAAAACGATGTCCAGCCAGATGGTCCAGGGCGGCCGGCCATAGGCCCCGACGAGAATGCAGGCTGGCGCGTGCGCCGGAATTCCCTGCGTCGAGCCAAACGCCGAGACGCGCCGCTTCTGGTATTCCTCAGGCAGATCGATGACCATGACGGGGTACGGCTGGGCATAATCACTGATGGCGATCCTGGGCGCGGCCTGCTCCATTGCCAGGCACTGCTCCAGCGTCGGCCGGAACACCTTCGGCCCCGCGACCGCCAACTGCATCTGGAACCAGAGATTCACGTGGTCGCGGACCGACATTCTCTCCGGATTCGGCAGATATTGCTGCGCGGCGGGCGACATCAGCGTGCTGTGATGGAGCCTCATTCGCAGCCTGCCCCGGTCCAGGTCCGCTCCGATGGCGTCGAACCGAGCAAGCTCCTCCAGGATCGGGGCGATCCTTTGGATTATCTCGAGATAATGGGCGCAGGTCATTCGTTGCATGGCGGCCGTAGGCCATCGTAACCGCCCGCCGGCGCCGCGGAAATTGCGAATCAGGGCGGTACTGCCCCCGCTCTTTCTCTCGGAGTTTCCCGCCGAAGGGGCGCGCCAGCCGGACCCGAGGTGCCCCGCCCAAGGGCGATCATCTTGAACGGAAGGTCCCCAGCGCGCCGGGACCGCGGATTCTGGGGGCGCGAATGGCGCGGCAAGAATCCGCGGCGGCGCTTCACTCGGGGCTGCGCCCCTCGCTGCGCTCTGCCGACGGCGTGGGGTTGCTTGCTGATCGTGTGTATGACAGACTTGGGTGCATGCCCGCGCCGGGAAAGAAGTGGCGTCACGTCATCGTCAATACTCACAGTTCCTGGCTGCACGGCGACCCACGCGGGTTCCGGAGCCGGCGGCATCGAATCCCTTCCTCCGGAGACTACAAGCATCCGCCGCCCAAAAGGGAGCACGAGGGGCTCTACCGCTACCAACTCGGAAAGTCGCGGCCGGAAATCCACCTTCACCTTGACCTCCGCCCGACTGTCGGGCGTGCCCTGCTTCAGCAGCTCCGAGCCTGCGGTCACGAGGTCCTTGCGATTGCCGTCACCAAAGTCCATGCGCATCTGCTGATCGAGCTGCCGGACAACATCGTGAAGGTCAAGGCCATCGTAGGAGACGCGAAGCGCTGCGCCTCGCGCTCTGTCAAAGCGCAGCTCCCCGGCGCCATCTGGGCCCGCGGCGGCACGTTCAAGCGCATCAACTCCCCGGATCACCAGCGCTGCGCTTACGAATATATCCTCTACGACCAGGGCCCCGAAGCCTGGACCTGGTCGTTCCGTGACACTTCCACCGAAGGCCAGTTCGGCCGCACGCGCCCTTCCCCGCGCCGCCCCCACGCCGCGGCACAGCGCAGCGAGGGGCGCAGCCCCGAGTGAAGCGCCGCCGCGGATTCTCCGTGCGCGGCGGTCATAATCTCATTCACGTCTGACACGCGGTATACTATTGAAAGCTGCCAATGACCAAGAAATCGACGAGTATCTGGACCCTTTGCGCGATGCTGGCGCCAACAATGCTCCTGCCCTGCGCCCTCGGCGCCGCCAAGCCAGTCGATTTCAACCACGACGTCCGCCCGATCCTCGCGGCGACCTGCCTCAAATGCCACGGCCTCGATGAGGGAGCGCGAAAGTCGAAGTTGCGACTGGACATGCGCGATGCCGCAACCGGTCCGGCCAAGTCCGGCAAGCACGCCATCGTGCCGGGCAAGCCCGACCAGAGCGAGTTGGTGCGGCGGATTTTCTCCAAAGACCCGGACGAGGTCATGCCGCTGGCTTCCTCACACCTAGTCCTGGGCAATTCGCAGAAGCGGGTCTTGCGCGAATGGATCGCCCAGGGCGCGAGGTACGACACGCACTGGGCCTTCGTCGCGCCCAGGCAACCCGCGCTGGCGGACGTGCGCCAGAAGGACTGGCCGAGAAACCCGATCGATTACTTCGTCCTCGCAAAGCTCGAGGCCCAGGGGCTGCATCCCTCAACCGAAGCGGACCGCTATACGCTGGTGCGGCGGCTCTATCTGGATTTGATCGGCCTGCCACCGACACCGCGGGAAGCGGACGCATTCGTCAACGACTCCGCGCCCGACGCCTACGAGCGGCTGGTGGACAAGCTCCTGGCGTCGCCCCACTACGGCGAGCGCTGGGCCCGCCGCTGGCTCGACCTGGCCCGCTATGCGGATACCAACGGCTTTGAGAAGGACCGCCCGCGGTCGATCTGGCCGTACCGCGACTGGGTGATTAACGCGCTCAACGCGGACATGCCGTTCGACGAGTTCACGGTCGAGCAACTTGCCGGCGACATGCTGCCGAATGCCACGGCGCCCCAGAAGATCGCCACCGGCTTCCACCGCAACACGATGCTCAACGAAGAGGGGGGCATCGATCCGCTGGAGTATCGGTTCCGCGCCACCGTCGATCGGATCAACACGACCGGCACCGTCTGGCTCGGGTTGACCGTCCGCTGCGCCCAGTGCCACACGCACAAATACGACCCGATCACGCAAAAGGAGTACTACCGGCTGATGGCGCTGCTGAACAACGCCGACGAGCCGGAGATGGACGTGCCCGAAGATAAGATCGCCGCCGAACGCGCGGCGACCGAAGCGAAGATCGCCAGGCTCGACGCGGACCTGCCGCGCAAGTTCCCGCCGGATGAGGTGAAGTGGGAGACGCCGCCGGCCACGGTCAGCACGGCAGGTGGGAGCACGCCGGAAATGTCGGCCGATGGGTCGTGGCGGTTCGTCGGGCCTTCGCCCCAGCGCGATGCGTACACATTCGACTTCGAGTCGGATACCCAGAGCGTCGATCGCATCCGGCTCGAAGTGCTGAAGGACGATGCTGTCGGACCCGGGCGGACGCCACACGGCAACTTCGTCCTCACCGGCATCTCGATCTCGATCGCGCTCAAAGACGCGCCCGACCAGTTCCGGCCGCTCAAGCTGGTTAAAGCGATGGCGGACTTTTCACAGGAGGGATTTCCCGTCGAGCATGCGTTAGACGGCGCCCCGCGGAACGGCTGGGCCGTCGGTCCCCTCGACGGGACGCGCATCACCGACCACGCGGCGACGTTCTTCTTCGACAAGCCCGTGTCACTGCCGCATGGGGCACGATACGTCGTCAAGCTCGACCAGCAATATGGGAAGGAGCGCACCATCGGTCATCTGCGCCTGAGCCTCGGCAGCCCGATGCGCGATGACCGTTCGCTTGATGTCCGACGGAGCGAGGCGCTGGACCGGGCATTGGCCGCCTGGGAGAAGCGCGAGTCGGCCCGGGCCGTGAAGTGGACGGTCCTCCGCCCCGACGAGATGCACAGCAGCATGCCGAACCTCACGCTCCTGGATGACAACTCCGTCCTGGCGAGCGGCGACATCACCAAGAGCGAGACGTACGACCTGACGTTCCACCCCGATCTGCACGGGATCACCGCCGTCCGCCTGGAGGCGCTGCCGGATGACAGCCTGCCGCATCACGGTCCCGGCATGGTCTATTACGAGGGGCCGCTGGGCGACTTCTTCCTCAGCGAGATCTCACTTCAAGCAGACGGGAAGCAAGCGAAGTTCGATAAAGCATTCCAGAGCTTCGCCGCCGCCGGCTTTCCCGCGTCAAAAGCGATCGATGGCGACCCGCAAACCGGCTGGCGGATCGATGGCGGCCAGGGGAAGCCGCACGTCGCGGTCTTCAGCTTGGCCGAGCCCGTCGCCGACGCCCGCGAACTGAAGCTGCGGATGCTCTTCGAGCGCTATCACGCGGCCCCGCTGGGCCATTTCCGAATCTCGGTCACGACCGATCCGCGTGCCGCCGACTCGAGCGCGCTGCCGTCGGAGGTCGAGGAGGCGCTGGCTACTCCCGCCACCGATCGCAGCGATTCGCAGCGCGATAAGCTGTTTCGGTATTTCCTGAGCATGGCGCCTGAGCTGGCCGAGGCCCGCAAGGAGATCGACCGGCTTCGCGAGTCGATTCCGCAGCCGCCCACCACGCTGGTGATGAAGGAGCGCCCGCAGGGCCACGCGCGGCCCACGTACGTGCATCACCGCGGCGAATTCCTCCAGAAAGAGGAACAAGTCGAGGGCGGCGTGCCCGCGTTCCTGCCGCCGATGCCCAAAGACGTCCCGGCCAGCCGCCTGACCTTCGCTCGCTGGCTCGTTTCCAGCGACAACCCGCTGACTGCCCGCGTCACGGCCAATCGCCAGTGGCAGGCCTTCTTCGGCCGCGGCATCGTCCGCACGCTGGAAGACTTCGGCTACCAGGGCGAGCCGCCGACCAACAAGGAGCTGCTCGACTGGCTTGCCGTCGAGTTCATGAAGCTGGGCAGGTCGATGTAGAAGCTCGACCGGCTGATCGTGACCAGCGCGGCCTACCGCCAGTCGTCGCGCGTCTCTCCCG
>Ga0073928_10008456_pt1 | contig 12913 bp, 11 predicted proteins | sample PaiPotPPA55metaG_FD_76969 | JGI IMG/M metagenome (GOLD analysis project Ga0073928, IMG submission 76969) | Iron sulfur acid spring bacterial and archeal communities from Banff, Canada, to study Microbial Dark Matter (Phase II) - Paint Pots PPA... ...
AAGATCTCGCAGATGTTCATCACCGGCCCCGAGATCGTCAAGACGATCACCGGCGAGGAGGTATCGTTCGAAGAGCTCGGCGGCGCTACGACTCATGCGACGCGCAGCGGCGTCGCGCACCTCGTCGCGACCGACGAGCAGAACCTCGTCGAGCTGACGCGCGCGCTCTTTTCGTTCCTGCCGCAGAATAACCGCGAGAAACCGCCGCGCTTCGACTCCGACGACGACCCGCATCGCATCGCCGTCTCGCTCGACGGCGTCGTGCCCGATTCGCCGAACAAGCCGTACGACATGCACGAGGTGATCGACGGCGTCGTCGATTACGGCGATTTCCTGGAGATCGCCGCGCTCTACGCGCCAAACATCATCTGCGGATTCGGACGGATCGGCGGCGAGACCGTGGGCATCGTCGGCAACCAGCCGAACGTGCTCGCCGGCGTGCTCGACACCCGCTCGTCGGTGAAGGCGGCGCGCTTCGTGCGCTTCTGCGACGCGTTCAACATCCCGCTCGTGACGTTTGTGGACGTCCCAGGATTCTTGCCCGGTACCGACCAGGAATACGGCGGCATCATCCTGCACGGCGCGAAGCTGCTCTACGCCTACGCGGAGGCCACCGTTCCGAAGATTACCGTCATCACGCGCAAGGCGTACGGCGGCGCGTACGACGTCATGGCGAGCAAGCACATCCGCGCGGACATCAACCTGGCTTGGCCTACAGCCGAGATCGCCGTCATGGGCGCCGAGGGTGCGGTCAAGACGATCTTTCGCCGCGAGCTGAGCGCCGCGAACGACAAAGACGCCAAAATGCAAGAACTGATCGACGAGTATACGGAGCGGTTCGCCAACCCGTACATCGCCGCCCAGCGCGGCTACGTGGACGACGTGATCGAAGCGAGCCAAACCCGGAGCGCGCTGGCGACGGCGCTGGAGATGCTGCGCGAAAAACGCGTGCCGCGGCCGGAACGCAAGCACGGCAACATTCCGCTGTAAGCCGAATCGAGGAGATTGCGATGCCCGACGACATCGAGGTCGAGACCGACAAGCTGCGCGAGCAGGTGGATGACGCGCGCGAGGAGGCGGGAGGCGAACGCGCGGCCTCGTGGCTGCGTTACGTCGGGCTCGGTGCCGCGATCTTCGCGGTGGTGGCGGCCGTCTCGGCGCTGCGCGCCGGCGACCTGATCAACGAGGCGACGATCGATCAGATCAGGGCGTCAGACACGTGGGGCGAGTACCAGGCCGCGCGCGGAAAAGACCACATGTACGCAATCGCAATCGACAACCTGACCGACAGCGGATCGAAGAACGCCGTTCGGCTGCGCGCCTATCGCGGCGAGGTCGCCAGCGAGGTTTCGAAAGAAAAGAAGCTTCAAACCGAGGCACGGCGGCTGGAGGAGGAATCGGTCGCGGAGATCGGCCGCCACCACGCCTTCGAGTACGCCGTTGCGCTGCTGCAGGTGGCAATAGCCCTGGGCGCGGTCGGCGCGCTGGCGCGCTCGAGGCTCGCGTGGTACGTCAGCCTGGCGGCGGGCGTCGTGGGCATCACCTTCTTCATTAGGGGATTCATGTTGTGAAACTGCTCGAGGGAAAACACGCTTTAGTGACCGGCGTCGCCAATCGCTGGTCCATCGCAACCGGCATCGCGCGCAAGCTACACGAGAACGGCGCGCGGATCGCGCTCGCGTACCAGGGCGAACGCGTCAAAGGCGAGGTCGAGAAGCTCGGCGCCGAGCTCGGCGCCGCGCCGGCTTTCGAGTGCGACGTTTCGAACGACGAGTCACTGGCCGCGATGCGGGAGGCGCTCGTGGAGCGCTTCGGCAAAATCGACGCACTGGTGCACTCGATCGCGTACGCCAACAAGGAAGACCTCGTGGGCAAAGTGTTCGAAACGTCACGCGGCGGCTTCTCGCTGGCGCTGGACGTCTCGTCGTACTCGCTGATCGCTCTCGTGAACGCGCTGCGCGACGCGCTCAACGACGACGCCTCCATCATGGCTCTCACCTACCTCGGCGCGACGCAGATCGTGCCGAACTACAATTTGATGGGCATCGCGAAGGCGGCGCTCGAGGCGGCGATGCGCTACCTCGCATTCGACCTTGGCGACCGCGGCATCCGCGTCAACGCGATCTCCGCCGGGCCGATCAAGACCGCAAGCTCGCGTCAAGTCGGCGGCTTCTCTCGAATCCTCGACATCGTGCCGAAGGTCGCTCCGCTGCGGCGCAACGTGACGCCCGAGGACGTCGGCAACATGGCGGTCTTCCTCGCCTCCGACCTCGCGAGCGCCGTGACCGCCGACGTACACTTCGTGGACGCCGGCTATCATGCGATGGGCCTCTTCGCCCTTTAGATGTTCGGCAAGATCCTTATCGCTAACCGCGGTGAGATCGCAGTGCGGATCATCCGGACCGCGCGCGAAATGGGGATCGCGACCGTTGCCGTCTACTCCGACGCCGACCGCGCGGCGCTCCACGTCGAGCTCGCCGACGAGTCCTATGCAGTCGGGCCGGCCGCGCCGTCCCGAAGCTACCTCGACGCAGAAAAGCTCATCGAATGCGCTCGACGCTCGGGTGCGGATGCGATCCATCCCGGCTACGGTTTTCTCGCGGAGAACGCCGGGTTTGCGCGCAGCGTCGTCGCTGCGGGTCTAGTTTGGATCGGCCCCCACGCCGATGCGATCGACGCCATGGGCGACAAGCTTCGCGCGCGACGCCTGATGCACGATGCCGGCGTGCCGATCGTCCCCGGTGCCCGTGACGCCGTCGTCGACGTTCGCGCCGCGCGCGCGGCAGCGAAGACGTACGGCCTGCCACTCGCGCTGAAAGCGGCGGGCGGCGGCGGCGGCAAAGGCCTGAAGGTCGCGCGAACGATCGATGAAATCGATTCTGCGTTCGAGACGGCGCGGCGCGAGGCCGAGGCGTACTTCAAGAGCGACACCATTTACGCGGAGCGTTATCTCGAAAATCCTAAGCACGTCGAGCTCCAGGTCCTCGCCGACAAGCACGGCAATGCGGTCCACGTCGGCGAGCGCGACTGCTCGTTGCAGCGGCGCCACCAGAAGCTGTGGGAAGAGACGCCGGCGCAGATCGCCGAGGACGTGCGCGTCGCGATGCGCGAGGCCGGCGTACGCGCTGCGAAGTCGATCGGCTACGACTCGGTGGGAACGATCGAGTGCCTCGTGTCCGGCGACCGGTTCTACTTCCTTGAGATGAACACGCGCATCCAGGTCGAGCACACCGTCAGCGAGATGATCTCGGGGCTCGATCTCGTCAGAGAACAGATCCGGGTCGCGGCCGGCGAGCCCTTGGGCTACGCGCAGAGCGAAATTCGCTTCCGTGGGTTCGCGATCGAGGTGCGGGTGAATGCCGAAGACCCCGTGCAGAATTTTCGTCCCGCCCCCGGCACGATCTCCGCGTACCGCGAGCCGGGCGGCCTCGGCGTGCGCGTCGACTCCGCCGCCTATCCCGGCTGGACGATCCCTGAGCAGTACGATTCGCTGATCGCTAAGCTGGTCGTTTGGGCGCCGAATCGGGACGAGGCGATCGCGCGTCTGCGTAGGGCGATTGACGAGTACGCGATCGAGGGCGTACCGACGACCCTGCCGCTGCTACGCGCGCTGTGCGACTACGCCCCCGTGGCGGAAGCGACGTACGGAACGGCGACGCTCGAGGCTTACGCGGAGATCTGGCGCGAAGCGGTTGCGAACGGGCTCGCGCCCTCCATGCGCAAGCGCGGCGTCGCGTCTGTCCCTTCTCCGGCGGCCCCACGCAGGCTCGCGCCGCGCCTGGCCGCAATCCGCACTCGCAACGCATCGGCGAGCGGCAATGACGTGATCTCGCCGATGCACGGAACGATCGTCGATCTCGATGTCGGCGTCGGCGACACGGTCGTTGAGGGCCAGGTGGTCGCGGTCATCGAGGCGATGAAGATGATGAACGAGATCCGCGCGCATCGCGCGGGCACCGTCATCGCGATCCACGCCGGCGCCGGCTCGAGCGTCGAAAGCGGCTCCGCGCTAATGACGCTCTCTTAGAAGTTTACTGTCGCGTCGCGCGGATAGTTTGGCCGTTCTGGTGCAGCGTCAGAGCCGTGACTGCGCCTGAAGCGCTGCGATCGAACGTGATCTGGGCGTCCACGGCCTTATAGTAGAAGTCGTCCCTCGCCGAGGCGTAGACGCGAACCGCGGGCTGCCCCGTGATCTGCACGTAGAGCGCGCTTCCGCGTATCGTCACCGTGAACGTTCCGCCATCCACCGCGTACGTGCCGACGTACTGTTGCAGCGTCGTTTGGTCGAGGGCGATGGACGGAGGAAATGCCGGCGGCAGCGCTGCGACGACCGGCTTCCCCTGCACGTCGAGACGCGCGGCCGGGATAGCCTGCCCGGCCTGGATTAAGCGCAGGCCCACGATCGAACCGTTCGCGCGCACGAACTTGAACGTCGCCTCGACCGCTTGCGAGTAGTACGTGTCGACGTCGACGCGCTGATAGACCACGGCGAGCTGCGGGAGCAGCGCGATGGCCAGTTCGTTGGGCTTCGGCAACGTCGCGACGCGGAACGCGAACGCGCCGCTCGCGTCGCAATAGATCCCCGCATAGGATGCCGGATTCGCGTCCGTCCCGCGAACCGAGCTCGGACACGCCGCGATCGAATATGCGGGCTCCAGGACGTGCGCGGCGACGTCCGTCACCGTCGGACCGTTACTGAGCACCACGACCCCGGTCTTTCGGTCGCGCGAAATCGCGACGTCGGCGTGAAAGCCGACGGTGTCGCCGGCATGGCTGATGACGCCCGTTTTCGGATTGACGTTCCACACGAGGCCGATTTGATGGAACGGTGCGCCCTGGGCGCGCGGCCGCTGAGCGAAGAGACACGCGCGCGAGAGCGGTCCCTGACCCATGTTGCAGCGCAAGTATTTCAGCATGTCGGTCACGTTGGAAATGATGCCGCCTGCCGGAAGGACGGACTGGAAGTGCCACGTGTTCGCGGCGGCTCCCCCGAGGTCGTGCCCCACGGCGAGGAGCGCCGGATCCGACGCCGGCGATTCCGCGAAGGTCGTTTCGCTCATACCGAGCGGGTTTAATACCGTCTCGCGAACGAGCGCGTCGTAGGGCATCTTCGCGCGGTTCGCGAGTAGTTGGCCGAGCAGGCCAATCCCATAGTTGGAGTATGCATATTTCGAGCCGGGATCGCGGTTGAGCGTGAACCCGTTCAGAAACGCATACATGTCGGCAACGGTGTAGTCGGCATAGGGGTCATCGCCGGTCGCGTCGTCCATGTTGCTCGGAAGCCGCGGCAGGCCCGAACGCTGCTCCGCGAGGTCGAGCAGCGTGATGGTCTTGCCGCTCTTGCTCGGAGCTCGCACGTCCGTGGGAAGGAACTCGGATATCGGGTCGTTCAGGCCAATCTCTTTACGCAGCGCCATGGCTGCCAGCGTCGTCGCGGTGAACGTCTTCGTCACGGACCCGATCTCGAAGAGCGTGTGCGCGTCGACCGGGCGGCCGTTGCCGGCGCTGCCGGCGACGTAGACGTGCTGCACGCCGTGATCCACGATACCGACCGCGATGCCGGTGCCAGGCGCTGCGGCGCGTGCGTCGAGCGCCGCTTGCAGCGAGAGCGCCGCCAGTAGCGGCGCGAGCAGCGCAAGCATGCGTGCGCCTTGGCGCCTCAGCGGCGGGCGCCCTGCCCAAGCGCGGCGTAGTACGCTGACGATGGCGCGAGACGTCAACGGTTCCGGGGTTCCATTGGATCCCGTTTACGACCGGGTCGAGGGGATTGCGCACGAGCTCGGAGAGCCGGGAACGTTCCCCTACGGTCGCGGCATTCGGCCCGACATGTATCGCAAACGGCTGTGGACGATGCGCCAGTACGCCGGCTTCGGCACGGCGGCCGAATCGAACGCGCGCTACCGCTACCTGCTCGACCGCGGTCAGACCGGTCTCTCCGTGGCGTTCGACCTCCCGACGCAGCTCGGCCTCGATTCGGACGCATCCGCGGCTCGCGGCGAGGTCGGGAAGGTCGGCGTCGCAATCGACTCGATCGACGACATGGAAACCCTCCTGGCGGGGGTTCCGCTCGATACCGTCACCGTTTCGATGACGATCAACGCTCCCGCCGCAATCCTGCTCGCGCTCTTCTTGGCGATCGCCCGCCGCCGCGGTATTCCGTACGACAAGCTCGGCGGCACGGTGCAAAACGACGTGCTCAAAGAGTACGTCGCACGCGGCACCTATATCTATCCCCCCGCGCCGTCGATGCGGCTCGTGACCGACGTCATGGCCTACTGCGCGCGCGAGGTGCCGCAATGGAACACGATCTCCGTCTCGGGCTACCACATCCGCGAGGCGGGCTCGACCGCAGTGGAAGAGATCGCGTTCACGCTGGCCAACGGCAAGGCGTACTTGAGCGCAGCGCGCGACGCGGGCATCGCCTTGGACGACGTGGCGCCGCGTATCTCGTTTTTCTGGAACGCGCACAACGATTTCTTCGAGGAGATCGCCAAGTTCCGCGCGGCGCGCTACCTCTGGGCGCACATCACCCGCGAGGAGTTCGGGTGCCGCGACCCGCGCTCGCAGATGCTGCGCTTTCACGCGCAGACGGGTGGCTCGACGCTGACCGCGCAAGAGCCCGAGAACAACGTCGTGCGCGTCGCGCTGCAAGCGCTCGCTGCGGTCTTGGGCGGCACGCAGTCGCTGCACACGAACGGCAAGGACGAGGCTCTCGCGCTGCCGACCGCAGAGAGCGCGAAGGTCGCGCTGCGCACCCAACAGATCATCGCCTACGAGTCCGGCGTGGCCGACGTCGTCGATCCCATGGCCGGTTCGTACTACGTGGAGACGCTCACCAACGAGCTCATCGAGCGGGGCGCGCGCCTGATCGCAGAGGTGGACGCGCTGGGCGGGAGCATCGCGGCGATCGAGAGCGGCTGGATGCAGCGGCGCATCGCGGAGTCGGCGTATCTCGCGCAACAGGCCATCGAGCGCGGCGAACAGGTCGTCGTCGGCGTCAATCGGTTCGCCGAGTCGTCCGAGGGCGCCACCATCCCCCTGCAGCGCGTCGACGAACGCGTCGAGCGCGACCAGGTCGATCGCCTGAAGGCGTTTCGCGCCGCCCGCGATCCGGCCGCGGTACAGTCGCACCTCGCAGCGGTCCGCGCCGCCGCCGCGGGGACCGACAACCTCATGCCGCGGTTCGTCGACGCAGTGGATGCGGGAGCCACGCTGGGGGAGCTGTGCGACGTGTTGCGCGACCTGTTCGGCACGTATCGCTCTAAAGAAGTGGTAGCATAGTGGATATCGATCACGTCGCCATCGTGGTCAAGGATCTCGAGACGACGTTGCGATTCTATACCGAGACGCTCGGCTTCAAGGAGCTCTACCGCGAGGTGATCTACGATCAGGGCGTTGAGGCGGTAGGGCTCGAGGCCGGAGAGTCGCACGTGGAGCTCCTGCTTCCCTTGGACGAAGACTCGGCGATCGCGCGCTATCGCGGCGACGCCGATACCAAGCTGCATCACACGGCATATCGGGTGGCCGACATCGGCGCCGCACTCGAAGGGCTCAAGGCGAAAGGCGTTCGACTGATCGACGAGCGCCCGCGCAAAGGCGCCAACGGCAGCATGATCGCGTTTCTGCACCCAAAGGCCACCGCGGGCGTGCTCATCGAACTCTGTCAGCCGCATCCGGTACGTCACCCCTAAGCGGGAAAGCCTAACGACTGCTTGATTTCGGGAATCCTCGATCGGCGCCGGCGCGCGCTGTTTTGGTCGGCGCTCGCGTCGGCCGCCATTCATCTCATCGTTCTGACGCTGCTCTTGTACGCCGTGTCGCGGATTTTGATAATCCGCGGCTCGAAAGAGACGGTGTCGCAAACCCACGTCACGACGATCGAGCGGCTCGTCCAGCCCAAGACGTCAACCCTGACGCCGCGGCCGCGCCGGACCGTTGCGCGCCACGAATCCGCGCCGGCGAAAGTGGAACACCACGAGCTCGCGCGAATCGTAACGGCGCCGGCGTCGCCCGAGCCGCCGCAACGGCCGACGGTGCCGTCCAGCATCGAACGCGACACAGCGGGTTACGCCAAAGAAGTCGCCAAACTCAACGCCCTCGACGACCCGCACGCCATCCCGACCATCGATCCGGCGTCACGCGGATCCACGATGAAAAGCTACGCGTTCAACGTTCCGTCGTCGCTCCACAACGAAGATCAGGGTAACGGAATCATCACGCCCACGCGGTCGTGGCACGACGCCGGACAAGACTGCTACTACGGGAGGTACGAATTTACGTATCCGGACGGCGCCGAGGAAAGCGGAGATATCGTGTGGCCGTTTTGCTTCGATCCCTCGTCCGATCCGTTCAAACTGCCGCCGCACCCGATTCCATTTCCGCTGCCGGTGCCCGGATGGAAACTCACGTCGGACGAACCGATGCCGCCCATCGAGAAGTCGGTCTATCAGCAGTGGGCCTCGGAAACTGGAGCGTCAGCGCCGTAGCAGCGGCGTATGGGCGATTCCGTTGAGCACGAACTGCACCGCGAGCGCGGCGAGGATGATCCCCAGGATTCGGCTGATCACGTGGATCCCGGTCTTGCCGATCACGCGCAAGAGCAGCGAGGAGCCGCGCATGCAGAGCCACGTGACGAGGAGCGCGACCGCATAGGCTGCCGCGACGACCAAAAGCTCCATGCGATCGCCGTGCGAGAGATTGACCAGCAGCAGCACCGTGGCGATCGTCCCCGGCCCCGCGATCATCGGCACGGCGAGCGGAAACACGGCAGGGTTCTCTCCCTCCGCGGCCTCGCGCTCCTCGGCTTCGGTGCGCTTGGCGCCGGTTGGCCGCGCGAAGAGCATGTCGATCGCTATCAAGAATAGCAGAATTCCACCGGCGATCGTGAACGCGGGAAGCGTGATGCCGAGATAGTCGAGGATGATTCGCCCGACGACGCCCATGAACAGGATCACGCCGGCGGCGACGATGACGGCCTGATCGATGACTTGGTTTCGGCGCAGCGGCGACATGCGTGCGGTCGAGCCGAGCGTCATCGGGATCATACCGATGGGGTCGATGATCGTAAACGCGGTCGCGAGCGCCGTAGCGATGAAACGGAAGTCCATACTGCGACGACAGGGTATCGTTTACTGAAGGCAAACGTCAAGGCTCCGCCGTGAATTCCGTCATTCGTGCAGTAAACATCGAGGATTTGCGCCGGCTCGCGAAGCGCCGATTGCCGCGCGTCGTCTTCGACTACATCGACGGCGGCAGCGGCGCCGAGGTCACGATGCGCGAAAACTGTGCGGCGTTTGAGAGGATGCGCTTTCGCGCGCGCAATGCCGTCGCTCGCATGGACTGTCGCTTGCAGACAAACGTCTTGGGAATCCCACTCGAACTCCCGTTCCTGCTCGCGCCGGTCGGTAGCAGCCGCCTATTTTTTCCCCGCGGCGAATGCGTCGCGGCTGCGGAGGCCGGCGCGGCCGGGACCGTCTACACGCTATCGACGCTCTCGGGGTGCGCGCTCGAAGATGTCAAGGCGGCGGCGACCGGCCCGCTATGGTATCAACTGTATCTGCTGGGCGGTCGCGAGGCGGCGACCGCGGCAATCCTTCGTGCGCGGGCCGCCGGCTACCGCGCGCTGGTCGTAACGGTCGACACCGCCGTCGCGGGACAGCGCGAGCGCGACGTGCGCAACGGTGGCGCCGAGCTCGTCAGCGGCAACCTGCTGCGAATGCTCCCGCACGTGCCGCAGCTCATCGCGCGTCCCCGCTGGCTGCTCGACTTCCTGAGCGACGGCGGCATGATGAAGTTTCCCAACGTAATCATCCCCGGCGAGGGCGTCATGGCGTACGAGGACGTCGCCGCGGCGCTCGAGCGCTCCACCGTCTCGTGGGACGACATGGGATGGATTCGCGACGCGTGGCAAGGACCGATCGTGATCAAAGGCGTGCTCAGCGGCGACGACGCGCGCCGCGCCGCGGACGAGGGCGCCGAGGCGATCGTCGTATCGAATCACGGGGGACGCCAACTCGATTATGTTTCGTCCACGCTACGCGCGTTGCCCGAAGTCGTCGAGGCCGTCCGCGGACGGACGGAGGTTCTGCTCGACGGCGGGGTTCGGCGCGGGAGCGACGTCGTGAAGGCGCTGTGTTTGGGCGCTCGGGCCGTGCTGATCGGCCGCGCCTACGCGTACGGCTTGGGCGCGGGGGGAGCCGCGGGAGTCGCGCGAGCGATCCAGATACTCCGCAGCGACATCGTCCGCACGCTGCGCCTGCTGGGCTGCCTCGACGTCACGGCGCTCGATCGTTCGTACGTCGAGCCGTAGCGTGTACTTGCGCGGCACGCTGCCGGCGCGCGGCGTCGCGATCGTGGGGAGCCGGACGCCGCCACCCGAAGCCGCGGCCTTTGCGTACGAGCTCGCGTTTCGGCTGGGCGAGCCGGTCGTTGCCGGGCTGGCACTCGGCGTCGATGCAGCGGCGCACCGCGGCGCGCTCGCGGCCGGCGTTCCAACCGTTGCCTTCGTCGGCTACGGCTTCGGCTGCACGTATCCGCCCGAGCACGCCTCGCTCGAAGACGACATCGTTCGAAGCGGCGGCGCGATCGCGACGCTCCGTCCTCCCGGTACGCCTGTTTCCGACGACGCGCTGATCGAGCGCGACCGGCTTCAAGCGGAGCATTCCCGCGCCGTCGTGCTCGTCTGCACGGAGATCGGCGGGGGCGCCGTGCACACGATGCGGTTCGCGCGCGAACTGGGACGCCCGCGTTTTGCCGTCGCGCCGCCCGCCGGCGCGGAGAACCTGGCGCAGTGGGCGGGCAACGTTGCGTGCATTGCCGACGGCGCGACGCCGTTGGCGCTCGACGTCGATGCCGCGCTACGTGCGCTTAGAGGTTAGGCGCAAGGCCGACGTCGATCGAGGTTTCGAACGTTCGGCTCCACGGCAGGGCGAGCTGCATCGCTGCGATGTGATATCCCGGATCGAGCTGTGCCAAAATTTTGATGCCATAGCCCCACAGCAGCGCGCGGTCGCGCTGCGACACCGCGGCGGCGACGTCGGGCCCGAGCAGCGTGTGATCCGCGATGCCCTGCGCCGCGAGCGTTGCGTTGAGGTCGGGGCGCACGAAGTCGTGATAGGCGTAGTCGTCGAGAAACATCGCGAACGTGTACGTACGATGCGCGAGGTCGTCGTAGGTATGCATGCGCCGCCCGGCGCCGGCGGCGATGGCCTCGGCAAGCGCCGTGCCGACGGTGTTGGCGTTCGTGTTCCACGACGAGTACGCGTCGATGCGGCGCGCTACGTCGGAACTCAATAGCAACTGCGCGAAGGCGGCCTGGTCGCTATAGGACTTCAAGTACGTCAGATCCGCGACGGCCACCGAACGGCCGAGCGCGATCGAGCCGGCCATGTCGCTCAGGAGCTGCGCGTCTTGAGACGCGGTGGTTCCGGGAACGCGCACGTACAGCACGATGTCGGGCCGATCGTCGTCGCGCACGCCGCCGCACACGCCGACGAGTGCGTCGATCGCGGTCGAGATCGGCGCGTACTCGATCGGATCCTGATATGCGGCTCCATCTGGCTGCGAATACCGCACCGCGACGCGCGGCGTCCAGCCGGCGGCGCGCGCGATCGCGTTCGCGACGAGCGCCGAACCCAGCTCGTCGGCGCCGGGCTCGATCGATACGCGGCCGGCGAGGCCGGCGGCTGCGAGATCTTGCTGCAGGAGCTGCACGTCGCGAACGTGCAGGCCGACCGGCCCGGCGTCGTCCTGGCCCAGCACGAGCCGATCAATGGTGCCGTTTGCCGTGAGCTTCAACAGCAGGCGATCGATCGCGAGATCGCGCCCACGAGTCGCCAAGTACTGCTCGAACGTCGGCTCGCCGATGAGCTCGCGCAGGTGTTGCGCGCGGGCGGCCTCGCTCGGCAGCGGCGGATCGTGCAGGTTCGCGTAGTCCTGCACGTACGACCACACCGGATACGGCGCGAAGAACGGCGTTCCGGCCGGTATTCCGGTGGGCGCGAGACGCATGATCGTGCCGAAAGCGCCGATCCACGCTCGGGGGCGGCGCGCGCGCAGGTGAGCGAGCTCGCGCAATCGGAATTCGGCGTCGGCGTAGGTCGGGCCGGGAACGCGCGACGCCGTCAATCCGCCGTAGGCCAGCATGTCGGTCGAGACGACGAACGCGTTCGTCTGCGACGCCGCAGCTTGTCGATTGAGCCACGCGATGATGGCGTCGGAGCGGCCCCCTTGCAGAAAGCGCCCCTGCAGGTCGCGCGGGGGTGCCTCCACCGAGACGCCCGCGATTCGCCCGAGCATGACGGGAAGCTGCGCCGTCACCGGACGGTCGTCGATCGGCACGAATGCGATCGTCGCGAGGAGCAGCGTAAAGGGGTTCATTCTAACACGTTGCGGAGCGAGCCCTCGGCACAGTCCAGACGAGACTCCGCCTGTTTCCGATCGACTCCGAGTCGCTCCATCACGACGGCCGTCTTCACCCGTCCGCCTGCCATTCGAAGGAGGGCCTCCGCCCGGTGTTCGTCGACTCGCGCCAGTTTTTCGACGAGGCGAAGCGCGCGCGCGCGCAACTTTCGATTGGTTGCGACGACGTCGACCATCAGGTTGTCGTAAACCTTGTTCAAGCGCACCATTACAGCCGTTGAGATGGCGTTGAGCGCGATCTTCTGAGCGGTTCCGGCCTTCAGGCGAGTGGACCCGGTAAGAACTTCGGGGCCCGTCTCGACCGCGACGCATAGGTCTGCGGCGCGCGCGAGTGCGGAGTTCGCGCTACTCGTGATCGCAATCGTCAAGGCCCCGTTCTCCTTGGCCCTCTCGATGGCGGCCACGACGAATGCCGCGGAGCCGCTCGCGGATATGCCGAGCACGGCGTCTCCATAGTTCACGAAGTCGCTCGCGATCGCCGCGCCGCCCGCGG
>Ga0073928_10008457_pt1 | contig 12911 bp, 10 predicted proteins | sample PaiPotPPA55metaG_FD_76969 | JGI IMG/M metagenome (GOLD analysis project Ga0073928, IMG submission 76969) | Iron sulfur acid spring bacterial and archeal communities from Banff, Canada, to study Microbial Dark Matter (Phase II) - Paint Pots PPA... ...
ACGGTGGCGTATATGTCGCCGGAGCAGGTGCGGGCGAAAGAGTTGGATGCGCGCAGTGATCTGTTCTCGTTTGGGGCGGTTCTGTACGAGATGGCTACTGGTGATTTGCCTTTTCACGGAGAAAGCTCGGCGATGATCTGTGAAGCTATCGTGAACCGCACGCCGGTGGCCGTGGTGCGGCTGAATCACGACGTGCCGCCGAAGTTGGAAGACATCATCAACAAGGCGCTGGAGAAAGATCGCAATTTGCGCTATCAGCACGCATCGGAGGTGCGAGCCGATCTGCAACGGCTGAAGCGAGACACGGAGACAGGACGATTTGCAGCTGCTAGTTCTGGTGCGGTGGCGGTGGCGCAGGAAGGCAGTTCTCCTATCGCGCAACCGCCTTTGCCAGCATCCGTTTCTTCCCCAGTAATTGTTCCATCTCCGTCATCGGGTGCGGTGAAGGTTGCCGAAGCTGTGGTTCGACCGGGAAGACTCTGGAGGAGTGTAGCTCCCGTCCTGCTGGCCGGCTTGCTTATCGCCATTGCGGCTGGGCTCTGGTATTGGCGTTCGAAGACAAGCACTTCGCAGATCGACTCCATTGCTGTGTTGCCATTCGTCAATACGAGTGGCGATCCGAATAACGACTATCTTAGCGACGGCATCTCGGAAGGAGTCATGCATAGTCTGTCCCAATTGCCTCAGCTTCGCGTGATGGCTCGAACCTCAAGTTTTCACTATCGAGGCGCTGATATTGATCCCCAGAAGGTAGGACGGGATTTGAAGGTGCGCACAGTCTTGACCGGGACACTGGCGAAGCACGGTGATGTCCTAAGCGTCGAGACAGAACTGGTGGACGCGACGAATGGCGCAGAACTTTGGGGTGAAAAGTTCGATAGGCAAGTCTCAGACGTAAGCACGATTGAGCAGCAAATCGCGAACGACATTTCGGACGGGCTTCGGTTGCGTTTGTCGGGCGCGGAAAAAAGACGACTCACAAGAGATTCGACACGCAATGCGGAAGCCTACCAGCTATATCTCAATGGCAGATTCCACTGGAACAAGAGAACTGAAAAAGAACTGAACCAGGCCATCGAGTATTTCAAGCAGTCGATCGAAAAAGATCCGAATTATGCGTTGGCCTATGTGGGGTTGGCCGACGCTTATCTGGTGCTCCCTGAATACGGGAGTATGGCGCCGTCACTGGCCGCACCACGAACGAAAGAAGCACTGACGAAGGCTTTGGAGATTGACCCAGAGCTTGCGGAAGCGCACGCATCTCTGGGCTTGATGAAGCAAAATTTCGAGTGGGACTGGGGTGGGGCAGAAAAAGAATATCGACGGGCCATTGAACTTAATTCCAACTATCCGACTGGTCACCACTGGTACGGGCTTTTCTTGTGCGAGATAAAACGAAATGACGAGGCCATAAGGGAAGGCAGACTGGCGCAAACGCTTGATCCTCTGTCCCCAATTATTAACACTTCGCTCGGCGTGACCTTAATGACTGCTGGCGAACACGGAAGTGGCTTCGAGTTGCTGAAGCGAACTTTCGACTTGGCACCGACCTTTCCGGAACCGCACCTTTGGGTATCGAAAGCATATGGGAGCCGAGGGCTTTACTCACAAGCGATGAGTGAAGCACAGCAGGCAGCGTCGTATTCTGGCCGCGCGCCGAGATACGTTGCCGGAATAGGAGATGCTCTGGCGGTCGCAGGCAAAAAAGCGGAAGCCCACAACATCATCGATGAGCTGGTTCGATCGTCAAAGAGTGGCCAAGCCTCACCCTTTTACATCGCGGAAGTTTACAGCACGCTAGGAGAACGCGATCAAGCATTTGAATGGCTGGAGAAGGCTTATCAATTGCGAGACGATGAACTCAGTTGGATCCTGATTGATCCGTCTTTAGACAACATTCGCTCCGACCGACGCTACACCGATCTCCTGCGTCGGATGGGATTGCCGCAGTGAGCACCCCGACACCCGTCCTGAAAGAAGCCAAAGCCGAGTCCAGAAGCTGCAATGACCAGGGCAGCACTGACCTCGCCGTTGTATGTCTCTGAGTTTGGCTCGCAGCGAATCGCCCAACGGTGTGCTACAATACTATTCATATTGTGCTACACCGAAATCCTGATGCAAGGTTTGTTCCGAGGACGTGAGTCGTGAAGCGCGACGCCCAATCGAGTTCCTCACGAAAAAGGAAGCATGTAGGCATGGGCGTGGGGCGTACGGTGCGCTCCCGCAAGTTGCGCGACATAATGGTCATCGCGGAGAACGAGGGACTACTGCGTGGTGAACGCACCCAGGTGGTCCGGGGAAGAATGCCAGAAGCGCTCGTGACAAGGGCAAAAAAACGCACCGGAATCGATTCCGACACGGAACTGATTGAGGTGGCATTGGCCAACATTGCGGTCGCCGACGACTACGCGCACTGGCTGCTCTCGCGTAGGGGCGCGGTTAGTAGCGAGGCTGACCTTGAGTTCTGAGTTTCAAGGCACTCTCAGACGGCTCAAGCCCGACAAACATAGAGCGCAGCTCAGACCGCGGGCCGAATCGGAGCTTTCTTTCATGGGAACGACCAGCCATCGACCCACCAAGCTGCTCTACGATACAACGGTCTACATTGATATTCTTCAAGGCCGTTTTCCGCAACATGGCGACGCGATGCTGCGGGCGGCCGAGGCATGGCATTCCCCAGTCACAGAAGCGGAACTGGCGGCGACTTGCAGCCTGCTCGATCCCGCTCACTCCCAGACACCCCAGATCGTCGAACAAGTTGCTGCGGTTATCGACCGGCGGCCCAGTTACCGGACGATCACGCCCGATCGCGAGATCTGGCGGGAAGCTGGACTGTTGTCCGGCACGCTCGCTCGGATCCAGGGATATGGAAGAGAACAGCGCCGGCGCGTCTTAAACGACGCGCTGCTATTTGCCACGGCTCGAAAATACGGGTGCGCGGTGTTGTCCCGGAACGTTCGGGACTTTGACTTGCTGCAGCAGCTCGATCCGTCGGGCAGAGTCATGTTCTATAAAACAGGTGCCCAATAAATTCCAAGCGAGCTAAAGAAGACTCTCCCAAGATCGTCCACTGCTGACGAGACATGGCTGTCGCGATAACTTGTAGGGTTCAATCGAATTGCAGTAAAGAACTCATCCACGATGCAGGGCGGCGTGGCATTCAGCGCAAAGCGTAATCAGGTTCTGCTCTGAATCATCGCCAGACTGGCTGTGCAATTCTCGATGGTGAACACCTCAAGGTTGGACATTGTGCCGCACAGCTGGCATCTCCATCCGTCGCGGGGTAGCACCTGATTACGTAGCTGTTCGTCCGGCTCGGGATCGAGCCGGACGGGCGCGGCGGACATATCCGGTGTGACGACCATTCGGGTTTCAGCGCGTAAATTTTGCCTGAAGGAGGCGATGCCAAAAAGAGTGATTCTGCGAACGAAGTCTAAAGGCTTATCCTTCACCCGTTTCCACTTCCTTTAGAGTTCTTTAGAAATCCGTCAGGACAACTGATCGATGTTTGAGCTAAATATGCCCCGCTGGGCCGCTGCTCCCCATTGCAATTTGATCAAACCAATTTCGGCTATGCCGAGGCATCCGGCGGCCTGAGGGTTTCCTGCGCGTTTGCGTATTGCGTAGTTGGAGAAAGAAGTGAAACACACATGAAAGGAGTGACCATGAAACAAAAGATTTGCGCTTACCTGGTGGTCTCTGTCACCTTGCTGTTCGTCCCTTCCGCGTCGGCTACTTGGAGCGGTTTTCGCAGCCTGGGGTCGACCAAAGTCGTAGGGACCCCTTCGTGCGTCCAACTTGCGGCCAGCGAAGTCATGTGCGTGGCCCAAAGCCAGACACACACCTTGATGTCGAACCAGTTCAGCAAAGGCGCTTGGTCAGGCTGGACCAATTTGTCAGGAACCGTTACTTCCGATCCCAGTTGTATTGGCGACGGAAGTGGCAACATTTTTTGTGGTGCAATCAGTGCCACCAATACACTGACCGGCACTCTGTTTAACGGCAAAACCTGGGCCTCTCTGATCGACTCCGGCGGGCTGATTGACTCGCGTCCCAGTTGCGCGCTTCTCCATGCCGGACGGGTGCTTTGTGGAGCTCGCAGCCAGACCGGAGCTCTAACTACTTCCGTGTTCAATGGCACGACTTGGGGAAAGTTCTCTACTCAGGCGTCGGAACTGCTCAACGCCCCCGCTTGCACTGGTGACGGTGACGGCAATGTCATTTGTGAGGCAAATGCCATTGTCAACAATGCGACCACTGCTATCGCGGACTTGTTCGATGGTTCGAGGTGGCAAGGCGTCCTCACATTAGGCGGCTACTTTATTTATCCGCCATTCTGCATGGCCCTGGGAGAAAAAGGCTCAGTTGAAGGTGCGGTAGCGTGCTTTACCCTCGGCGGAAATGACGCTTACTGGGTCAATCGATTCAATGGCAACGGTTGGAACATTGGAGATTGGACCGGCTGGGGCCAAATCACCGGCAACGTCTATCCGGGTGCAGCCAGCTGCGCGCTGGAATCGTCGGATACTATCGCGTGCGGATTTATCAACGTACAAGACTCCCTATTTTACGAACAGACCTTTACCAATGGGAACTGGACTGGATACAACAAGGTGGGAGGATCTCCGTTCGTCGCTGGACCGTCCTGTGCGTCTTTCGCCACAGGAAAGGTGATGTGTGTAGTAATTGGACTTAACAATCAGGCGGTCAGCGTAACCGGCCCTTAGGCAATCTCTATTTCAAAGAAGTTGTGAAGCCGCTTTTCGGGGCGGCTTTCTTGTCTGCTGGTGTTTTTGTTGCCGGGGTAGCCTTGTCTGTCGCTAATTGGCAACCTTGATTTTGGCGCGCTCAGCAAGAAAGGTGTTTTGACAGGATATTCCCATAGAACGGATTTCCGCGTATTCGGGCAGTGAGCGGATGTTAGCGAACATTGGGTCCGTATCCATGGCGGGATAGGCACAATAATTCGCCTGCACCGTTCGTTTCAGCATGGCGAGAGCAGCACTCGTCTGCACGCAATAAGCGAGGTGGGAGGCGGCGAAGTAGTTGGTTTCCGGATCGTCCTCGGGCTGTATGCGGGCAGCCAGAGTAGTGATTTCGGCAGCGGGCTTGTGCGCGGCGCAGGCCAAAAGCATGTCGTAGCTGGTCCATGCGCCTACGTCCGGGCGGCGGACCTGCAGCGCCTCCTGCTCTTTGCCTTCGCGCAGCAAAACGTCGATGGTTAGCGCGTGGTTCCAGTCGGAATTAGCATCCAGGTTGAAGTATTCGAGCGCCTTTTCATAGTCGCCGTGCTTGAGAAATGCGACGCCGCACGAGCGCAGCATGGCGCTCTGGCGATCGAAGGAACGGGCGACCTCGCACTGGGTTTCGGACTCCTGGTCTAAACCTGCATAACGCAGCACGTAGTCCACCGCGACATGAGAAATCTCATTTCCAGGGTTTTCGCGAACCATGTTTACGGCGACGCGGTATCCATTCAGCAAGTCTCCGCTTTCGGTATATCCCAGCGCCAATCCGTACTGAGCGAAGCCATAGTGGGGATCGAGGGCTAGAGCCCGTTCGCTGGCGACCAGCGCTTTCTTTCGAGTCTCGTCATCCAGTGTTCCCTTAATGTAGTGGGACTCGTTGGAATATCTTGCGCCCAGAGCCACCCAGTAGGGAGCAAAATTCGGGTCCAATCGAACGGCACGTTCCAGCATTGCTTTGGCCTTGCTGTTGGATTCGAGATCCCCCGGCATTTCGACGGCGCGAACGTAGAGGTCGTACGCTTCCTCATTGGTGGGAACCGTAGATGAAGGGTTGGACCCGTCGGGCGGGCGCGCGCCTAATGCCGCAGCCAGCCCACTTTGTGCCTGCTGATACATCTTTTGCCGGGCATCGATCAGATTTTGCAGTGGAGAGACGATGGTGTCGCGCCAGAGAATGTGATTGTCGGCAACATCGATGGCTTCATAGGTAAGTTGCAGTTGATTTTGCGCGCTGAGGAAGTGTCCCGTAATGACCACGGAAACACCCATCTCTTGAGCCGCCTTTCGCAGGTCAAGGTTGGCGGCGTCGTATTTGCGGGTGGTAATGAAGGGGCGGATCGATACGCCGTGGACATAGCTCAGCGCGGTTGCGATTTCGTCGGGAAGGACGAGTCGCAGAAAATCGATGCTGCCGTCCGCTCCCAGGTTTTGGAAGGGCAGCACGGCGACGGTCCGGACGCCTGCGGCCGACAAAATTGACTTTTGGCGGAATGTGCGGAAGCCAACGCCCACCGCTACCAGCAGAACCGCCGCCAGCAGAAACCACGGAATCCGCGCCAGTATGTGGGCGCGCCTTTTTTCGGCGGCTTGCTGTCGGCGTGTGGCTTCGGCCTGCTGTTCGCGCTCGGTGCGGCGGCGATCAAGATTGGTAAGTCGGTCGGCGAGTTCAGAAGCCGTTTTCAGTCGGCGTGCGGGATCGCCGCAAGCGGAGTCGGCAATATCTTGGCGCAGCAGCGGGTTCTCGATGTCTGCCTCCCAGCCCGGCGCTAGGGGCTTCCGGAAGTCCCCGGTGATAATCTGATACAGCATCACGCCGAGCGAATAGACATCCGCTGTCGCCTTTGCCCGCTGACCCGAAAGAACCTCGGGTGCAAGGTACATCAAGGTCCCCGTGAGCAATGTGGACTGCGCGCTAGCGGTCTGTGTAAGACCAAGATTGGTGATGCCCAACGCTTCGAGCCGGGCTGGGTCAATGAGAGCAGCACTGCCAAAATCCGCAACTTTGACCTGCCACGTTCCGTCCGGGACTGACTTGATCAGAATGTTCGCGGGCTTGAGGTCTTTATGCAAGACTCCCGCAACGTGGGCGGCGGCTACAGCTCGGCAAACATCGGCAACGATTGAAATCCTTAGGGGAAGAGGTATCTGTGCCAGGCTTTGGTTTCGCTCCGCCCACTCGCTGAGGTTCAAGCCCCCGTATTCGCTTTCGATGACGTAAGGAGGACTCTCGAGATTCCATTCGAGCACCCGGACGAAGTCAGCCCTCTCCCCGAGAGCTTCGCGAAGAAAGCGGGCTACCGTCACTTCGCGCTTTAATCCTTTCAAACGCCCTTCATTGGAGGCGAACTTGAAGACGCGCAACTCGTGAGTCTTGCCATGCTCGGCGAGCCAGACCTCACTATTGAGGGAGAGATCAAGTCGTCGGCTGAGGCGCCACTGCAGGCGACCTGGGACCGCATCGCCCGGATCGAATTCGATTGCTCGCCACGGGGATGGAGCAGCAGCGAACTGTTCGGTCTGTACGGGGACAGCAAGGCGATAGCCCACTCGCGGGACGGTGAAAATGACCTCCGAGTTTTCGTCGCCGAGAGCTTTGCGCAGCTTCGACACCGCCGTCGCCAGCGAGCCATCGACGACGTTCAGGCCCGGCCACACTGAATCAAGCAGCGCATCCTTCGAAACTACGTCTCCGGCGCGGAGCAAGAGTTGCAGAAGAACCTCAAGCGGTTTGAGTTCGAGTTCTGCAGGGGAGCCCTTGACGCGAAGCTGAAGACTGAGTTCTTCAAATTCGCAGCCGGCGAAACGCCACACGCGTCCCGAACTCAGCCCTGTCTGGTTCTCGACGCCCTTGGAATTCATAGATCTAGGTCAGGCCCTTGAATTTCTTACAATTTCGTCAGGGCACGCAATTCAGAATTGGATGGACCGCCTATAATGGCCACTCTGGTGCGGAAAGCATTTTCCCATGACCGAACCCATCAGGCACATAAATATCTCTTGGAGAGTGGTGGAGCCTTAGCTCGAACTTCCGGGCCTGTTCAGGGGGCAGAATAACCGTGTGCGTGGGAGAAAGCCTTGTTGCAATCCCAACAACCTATATTAAAGTTACAGAGAATTAATGAACTATCACGGTTGAAGATAGGCACTCCGAACCTCCGGTATAGCACCCCATGCACAAATAGAAGACGCTAAGAGCGGCCATTTCGATTCAAACGGCGTGCAGAGACTTAACTCGATACCCACTCATGACCCACCTTGGCAATCATAGAGTGTGGGTGGTGCAGTTGATCCAGTCTCGTTGACTCCCAAGGTGATCCGTAAGACGAGGCGACCATTAGGGCGCCCCCCAACGCTGCCCTGTTGCTCCGGAAGCACGAAGGGGGAAACGAAAGCGGCGGCACCTGCTTTACGGCAAGAAGCCGAACGTTTATCGGGTCATCTATGAAGTCGATGAGAAGCCGCAAACCGTGTGGATGCTTACAATTCGCCACGGCGCAAGGCGCAAATGTTATTTCCTACCGGCGCGGTAGACCGTCGAGTCGGCCCAGACTTTTGTGACCTCGTTTGCGACGTACCTGCGTCGATCGAGCTTCAGGGGCTAAGACTTTTTCGATTTCTTCTCGCAGCCAGCGGTTTGCTGGATCATTCTCAACACTCTCATGCCAGTACAAGTGGGCTTCGAGGCGGGGCGTCTGGAGCGGGAAAGGATACAGCTGGTTCACCAAACCCGGGTTTAGCAGTTGCGCATGGCGCTCCGGCAAGGTCAGCAGCATGTCCGTCTTACTCACCACCATGTATGCCGTCAGATTGTGTGGGCTGCGCAGAAACACCCGCCGGTGAAGTCCTCGGCGGCTAAGTTCGACGTCTATCAGGCTGGGACCGTGGCGTCGAGAGGAGACCTGAATATGGCGCTGCGCCAGATAAGTATCCAAATCTAGTTTGTGCTTGATTGCAGGGTGATCCTTCCGCGCAATGACCACGAATGCTTCGTTCAGCAGCCACTTATGCCGAATGCGATCGCTCACTGTCATGGGGATGTCGATGGCCAGATCGACCGAACCACTCGCCAGTTCGGTCTCCAAGTCTCGGCGTTTGACTTGCGATGTCGTGATCGACATTCCTGGGGCAGCATCCGTGAGGCGCTGCAGCAAGGATGGAAGAATCAATGCTTCGCCGTATTCCCACAACGATAGGTGAAAATTCCGGCGTGTGTTTTCGGGAACGAAATTGCGGCTCTGGCTGAGATTCACCTCCAGTATTTGCAGGGCTTGCCGCACTTGATCAATCATATTTCGCGTGAACGGTGTCGGCACCATGTGCGGCCCCTGGCGGACGAACAGCGGGTCCTGCAGGAGATCACGCAGTCTCTTTAATGCATGGCTGATCGCGGGTTGAGTGAGGTTCAGCAGCTGACCCGCTCGAGTGAGATTGCCTTCACGATAGATGGCTTCGAGCACCACAAATAGATTCTGGTCGACATGACTTAAATGCGCGCCGCATATATTACAGGATTCGTAAGATTCATTAGGAGAATTCTCCGGAAATGGCTAGGCTAGAAAGCTCTCGGGGGGCAGGCCGGTCAAATGGACTTTTCAGTGTCACCGAAAGCCCAGGAATATATTCAGCGCCTTTCGGCGTTTATGCACGACCACGTCTTGCCGGCTGAGTCTGAGTATTACGCGCAAGTGCAGAATCTTCCCGACTGGCGCCACTGGAAGCAGCCTCCGGTTATGGAGACCTTGAAGGCTGAGGCTCGGGCGGCTGGCCTGTGGAACCTGTTCCTTCCTGACAAAGAGTATGGCGCTGGTCTTACTAATGTGGAATACGCGCCCTTGGCTGAGCTTACCGGTCGCTCGTTCATCGCCCCCGAGGTTTTCAACTGCAATGCACCTGACACCGGCAACATGGAAGTGCTGGTCAAGTATGGCTCGCCCGCGCAAAAACTGCGTTGGCTTAAGCCGCTGCTGGCTGGCGAGATTCGTTCCGCGTTCTGTATGACGGAACCCGACGTGGCCTCTTCGGATGCGACGAACATGCAAGCTACGGCCATCATTGAGGGAGATCACATTGTCCTCAATGGCCGCAAATGGTGGAGTTCCGGAGTCGGCCATCCCCATTGCCGGCTGCTCATCTTCATGGGCCTGACTGATCGCACCGCTGCCAAGTACGAGCGTCACTCCATGGTTCTGGTGCCGCTAGACGCTGCCGGAGTCAAGATCGAGCGCGTGTTGCCCGTGTTCGGCTCTTATGACTCGCCGTTCGGTCACGGCGAGGTCAGCTTTACCAATGTTCGGGTTCCGCTGGATTACATCATTGCCGGACCGGGCCGCGGTTTTGAAATTGCGCAGGGGCGGCTTGGCCCGGGCCGCATCCATCATTGCATGCGTACGCTGGGAGCAGCTGAACGCGCGCTTGAACTTTTGTGCCGCCGCTCGCTGCAGCGGGTGGCCTTTGGCAAAGCTCTCGCCGAGCTTGGCGGTAACCCCGACGTCATTGCTAACGCCCGCATCAGTCTGGAGCAAGCCCGTCTTCTTACCCTCAAGGCCGCATGGATGCTTGATGAAGTGGGTACTAAAGGAGCTCGCAGTGAAATCTCCCAGATCAAAGTTGCGGTTCCCAACATTGCGCTGGAGATTATCGACCAGGCAATTCAAATGCACGGCGGCGCCGGAGTTACCGACGATTTTCCGCTTGCCGAAATGTTTGCCGCGATCCGCACACTGCGCATTGCGGATGGGCCCGATGAAGTCCATCGCGCCTTGATTGCCAAAATGGAGCTGAGGAAATACACCGCCAAGGACGTGGCTTCGGCCTGAGTCAGAGCCTGACGCGACTGCATCTCACGTCGAACAAACGTAAAAAGATGGGCCAATCCCCACCCCCCTGATCTTTTGAGATCATGGGATTAGGGCGACACTAAGGTCAAAATCTTTGAGGAATAACGAGTTGCAGGCAAAATATTTCGGAATAAAGACTTAGCTGGAATGATTCCCAAAATGATCCTTAGGGACGTCCTCGGATTTGAAGTTATCGGTTGTCAATGAGCTAATATTGCGCTGACAGATCATATCTTCTAGAAAGATCGGCGTCAATGCGAAAATGAAACAGCGGGGATCATTCTACATCCTTGAGTCTCCTTCCAGGGTCCTTCAATGGATCGTTTGGGTCTACGTCATCCTCTTCAGGTTCACTCGGAGGCTCTCCACTCTCCAAAAGTTTGACATCACGCTTTGCTAGAAGCAGCTCTTTCTGGTCTATAGCAGCTTCAACTTCCAAAGGTACAGTTGCACCTATGCCCACCAGTGTGTTTAATTCCTTCAGAACGTGCCGCGAAAGAATCTTTCCCGTCTCCTCGTCGAAGACCTGACTGTCGACCTCACTGTCTCCATTAAGGCCATACCTTTTGACATGGATTCCATTTTCCTGTCGAACTTTTCAAAGGGAGCAAACCTTATCTTGTCCCACCATTCGAGCATCGCCTTGTTAAGGGTTTCTGCTATTTCCTTCGCACACTGAATACCCATCAGCACGGGACTGCCGGAGTCGAAATACTTGAAACGAAGCTGATCCCCCTCAATGCCGTGGATGCGTGCGATGTTCGTATGCAGTTGTCTTACGGTGATCGATAACAGACGCAGCCTCTCTGGCTCTATACCTTTTCCGTCGTAGTCGACCAGTTCCACCCTCACAATTCCATCCGAAGGCTCTACCGTTCCCACTTTTTCTTTCTCAAGCAGGTTCACACAGGTTGCTGCAAGAGTTTGGAGAGACCTAAGCTTCTCAAAAAAAGCATGAGCCTCCGGCAGAGTCCTAACTTGAGCGATCATGCTGAAACCTGATATAGATGTAACCAATATTCGCAGCCGATTCGCCTCGTAAAAGTCCTTGACGTCAAGTCCTGCTAAGATTCTGGCGGTCCTCTCTGAACTGGCGAGAGAGGAGTATCCGGCATACGAATCGAACACCAGGTTGGAAAACTGGCTTTTGTCTTGCTCTGTGAGAGGTGGGTTCTGATTCGGTGAAGTAGTCAACCACTTTTGTAACGTGGAGATGAGCAGGTCAACTTTCATCTTGTCGACTATTTCTTTCAGGGCCTTAGTGAATTCGAGCGTTTGCATATGTTCCTCGTATCACACGTTCGATCTTTGAGTCACTTCACTTTGCACTTGGGTTCGTGACTGCTGCACCAATTGTTCACTGCACGAAGGTCGAACATCTTTACTTTCTCGCCCGTCAGCTCTTGAAATGCGAGAAAGGCAATGGCGACGACATTGAGGTCTTTATTCTTGTTGATCACCCCGACGACCTCGCCAAGGTTCTGGGGAGAGTTCCATCCAGGTCTGTTCGTATAGGCCTTGAGAAGATCAAACCAGCTCTGGCTGTTCGTGCGTTGACTGTCTACCCAGCTCTGTTCAAAGTCCTCCGCCGTGATCGTCAGTGTGCCTTTGGCAAACTGCAACGTATCAGGATCGGTCGTACTGCTCATGATTGAGTTCAGGTCGTCTAACCCAGATCGAAATCCGAGCCGCATCCGTGCTTGACTCTCGGTTATCTGCCCGATCATCAAGACACGTTTTTGCAGCGGCTGTAGCTTCGATGCGATTTGCTGCTCGATCATCCTGTCAGTGATAGCCGCGATCTTCTGCTGTGCCGCCTTCTGAATCTGATCGTTGATGTTTTTCTCATCGAAAGCCTTTTCTACCGCAGCCTTGGATTCCACGGTCGCGACTCTCGTGGCCTCTTGCTTTGCATCTTCACGGATGTCTTTGAGGTTGGAATAAAACAGAAAGCCGGCAGCTGCAACTAGAACTGTCACGAAACCGCCAGTGAGCCACACGAGATGCTTGAAGTACCCGACTAGGTTCGTGTATTCAGCTTGAGGCCCTTTGGCGATGGAGCGGCTCCTATGTTACTGGGATGAGATCACTGAAAATCGAACGCAATTCTGCTGGAGGGAAGGAAGTCGATATTCTAGCACCAGCGACGGACCAGCCTCGCAATGTGGCAAATTAGTATTCTCGGTCTTCATTTCCTTCTAGCTCTTCGTGGCTGGCCCACCTTTACGTTCTCTGTAAAGGTGGGAACGGCGAGGTCGGCGGTTCGCGTCGCAACAATCCATCGGTGGGGTAAAGACGAGGTCAAAGTCGCGACGCAGGCGGCATA
>Ga0073928_10008458_pt1 | contig 12911 bp, 9 predicted proteins | sample PaiPotPPA55metaG_FD_76969 | JGI IMG/M metagenome (GOLD analysis project Ga0073928, IMG submission 76969) | Iron sulfur acid spring bacterial and archeal communities from Banff, Canada, to study Microbial Dark Matter (Phase II) - Paint Pots PPA... ...
AGGAGCAAGAATTTGAGCGCCTAGGGAGCGGTCGCACGCATTGTGTTGACGTGCGGCTCGTCGCGGCGACGCACCGCGATCTGGAACTAATGGTGAAGCGTGACCAATTTCGCAGCGATCTCTACTATCGCCTGAATGTATTTCCCATCCCGTTGCCGCCACTGCGTGAGCGAGTCGAAGATATCGCTCCTCTGGTGAAACATTATGTTGAAGTGTTTGCCCGCCGAGTGGGGAAGCACATAGAAAACATTCCGGATGAATTCGTTAGTGCTTTCCAGTCGTATTCGTGGCCAGGAAACATTCGAGAGCTGCAGAACATGATCGAACGCGCGGTGGTGCTTTCCAATGAAGGCGTGCTTCCCAATCTTTTACGCACAAAACGCGTCGCCTCGATTATTGGATTTCCCGCAAGCACTACGCTTTGCGACTCCGAGCGGGCAATGATTTTGAGAACCTTAGAGACATCGGCATGGGTGGTCGGAGGACCATATGGCGCAGCCGCAAAATTGGGTATGAAACGCACTACGCTAATCGCCCGCATGAGAAAGCATGGGATTGTCCGGCCTGTCGAGGAGAGTATTTGCGATCAGGCGCTCAACAGTAAATTGTCCAGTAACCAGGTCTGTTAGAGTTAGACAGGTATAGGTATTGAGCCACCCCGCACGGGTGTTGAGCTGCGCCACTCCACCCGACGTGAAACCAGCGCCATTTGCGCCACCTTGCCCGCAGCGAGCCCTCTCTCATTTCGTTGACATCGGTTGATCATCCACGACTCCGCTGAAGAGACGTGTAAAGAGCAAGTCCACTGCCAGATGCACAAACACTCAGTTTCCTCGACTCATTGCACAAATAAGCATCACGCATTTGACTCGGCACAGAACCTGAAGTGTCAGGATCATGCCACTGTTCACGCTTGGTCACCGCTCGACCTGAGATGTGGATCACCGGCGCAGGACCAGCGTGATTTTCAGCCTTAATTTAAATGGTAGGAGAATTGCGAAAGTATGCGTACAGCGCAGCTTCGGGAAGGATCGACGTGGTAAACAAAATCGCAGGCGAAATGGTGAAGTTGCACAGAGGGCAACTCTTTGGTGTGCATCCACATGATCGTTGCCCATCGGCCACTCGCTTCGTTCTGGCTCTCCTAATCGCGACCGTGTCCTCAGCGGCAAGTTGCGGAAGAACGAACGCCGCACCCACAGTTCCTGATCCTGAAGTAGAAGTCGCCAAGATAGTACAGAGGGATGTCCCCATTGTCAGCGAATGGGTGGCGACGCTCGATGGTTACGTAAACGCCCAGATTCAACCTCAAGTCACGGGATACATCATCCGGCAAATGTACAAAGAAGGTTCGTTTGTGCGTAAAGGCCAGGTGCTTTTTCAAATTGACCCTCGGCCTTTTCAGGCCCTGCTCGATCAAGCAGATGCCCAGTTGGCGCAAGCTCAGGCACAAGTCGGCAAAACCGAAATGGACGTCGCACGTGATACTCCGCTAGCGAAAGAACACGCCATCGCCCAGAGCCAGTTAGACAACGACATCCAGGCGAACCGGGCAGCGAAGGCGGTCGTGAAGGCCGCGCAAGCCCAGGTGGAGCAAGCGCAACTCAATCTCGAGTTCACCGAAGTGAAATCGCTGGTCGACGGCGTTGCAGGAATCGCTCAAGTGCAAATCGGAAATCTCGTCAATCCGACGACGGTCTTAACATCTGTTTCGCAGATGGATCCGATCAAGGCTAATTTTTCTATCAGTGAACAGGAATATCTTCACTACGCCGAACGGATTAATGCGCAGGCGCAGAAAGAAAAGCCTTCTGACGGGCCGCCATTTGAGCTGATTCTGGCTGACGGATCTGTTTATCCCCACAAAGGGGCAGGCCTTCTGACGAATCGCCAGGTAGACACAGCCACTGGCAGTATGCAGGTTGTTTGCACTTTCCCTAATCCTCGCAACATTCTCCGCCCCGGACAGTTTGGAAGATTGCGCGCTGCGGCAGAGGTCAGGCAGAGCACTCTACTTGTACCAGAGAAGGCCGTTAATGAATTGCAAGGAGCTTACCAATTGGCCGTGGTGGGCACCGACAACAAAGTGAGTATTCGGCCGGTAACAGTTGGTGAGCGCGTTGGCGGTTCTTGGATTATCGAAAGCGGCGTCAAAGCAGGCGAAATGGTGATCGTCGAAGGATTGCAGAAAGTGCAAGGCGGCGGAGCCGTGAAAATCAAACAGGCCGAACCGATGAAGGGCGACTAACTTCCATGTCAAAGTTTTTCATCAACCGCCCCATCGTCGCTATGGTCATTTCGATCGTGATGGTGATCGTTGGCGCGGTTACCATCGTTGCGCTTCCAGTCGCTCAATTTCCAAATATTGCTCCACCCGAAATTCAAGTTCTGGCTACCTATGTTGGCGCAGATGCGCAAATTCTAGAGCAGTCCGTCTCGACTCCGATTGAGCAGCAAATGAGCGGCGTAGACAACATGAATTACATGTACTCGCTGAACTCGACGGCCGACGGACTGGCCCGCCTCATCGTAAACTACGACGTTAAAACTGAACCGAACACCGATCTAATGCTGACGCAAATGCGGACGACGCAGGCGTCGTCGCAGCTTCCCAGTGATGTTACGAACTACGGCGTGACCGTACAGAAGACGGTGACGGCGCCTTTGATGCTGATTACTCTGTACTCGCCTCACGGTACCTATGACGCACGTTTCCTGGCTAATTATGCGTATATCAATCTCGCTGATGAAATCAACCGGTCCTACGGTATCGGAAGTGTCCAAGTTTTCGGCGCAGGCCAGTATGCGATGCGGCTGTGGGTGAAGCCGGACCGGCTTGCAAAGCTGGCGATTACAGTTCCAGAAATTGTTTCAGCCATTCAGTCGCAAAATGCCGTGAATCCTGCCGGACAGGTGGGGAGTGAACCGGCTCCGAAGGGGCAGCAGTTTACTTATTCCGTCCGCGCTCAAGGCCGACTGACATCTCCGGAGCAGTTTGGTCAAATCGTTGTTCGCGAATCACCAAGCGGGGCGATTGTCCGAGTAAAGGATGTTGCCCGCGTCGAGTTGGGTGCTCAAAGCTACAACATGGTCAGCCGTCTGGACGGAAGAGCGGCAGCCATTATTGCGGCCTACCAACTGCCCGGTTCGAACGCCGTCCAAACCGCAAATGGACTCAAAAAGTTAATGGCTGATTTGAAGGGTCGGCTGCCGCAGGACGTTGACTATGTGGTCTCGCTGGACACAACGGAGGCAGTCAACGAAGGGATGAAGGAAATCGTCCTGACGCTGGTCATTGCCATCGGTCTCGTACTCATTGTTGTCTTTATTTTCTTGCAAGGCTGGCGCGCGACGCTGATTCCACTGCTCGCTGTGCCCGTATCGCTGGTGGGCACTTTTATTTTCTTCCCTTTATTCGGCTTCTCCATCAACACGCTCTCGCTGTTCGGATTGGTGCTCGCCATCGGACTCGTGGTCGACGACGCAATTGTCGTGGTGGAAGCAGTGGAGCGGCACATTGAGGAAGGGCTCACATCGAAAGCGGCCACGCTCAAGGCGATGGAGGAAATCTCGGGTCCTGTGATCGGAATAGCTCTGGTCCTCTCGGCCGTTTTTATTCCCACGGCATTCATTCCCGGGATCACCGGACGCCTTTATCAGCAATTCGCGGTTACGATCGCCCTCTCCGTCATCCTGTCAGCATTCAACGCATTGACGCTGAGCCCGGCGCTAGCTGCACTTTTACTGCGGCCCAAGACCAAGACATTGAGCGGCAGCCCGTTCAGGAAGTTCTTCGACTGGTTCAATCGTGTCTTTGCCAATGCTACGGAGGGTTACGTACGGATCTGCGGAGTTCTGATTCGCAAGAGCGCGTTCGCTTTGCTTCTACTTGCGGTCTTTGCTGTAGGGGCTTGGTTCTTTCAGAACAAGGTTCCCTCAAGCTTTCTACCTGACGAGGATCAGGGATATCTGTATGTCAACTTGCAGCTCCCGACGGCCGCGTCTCTGCAGCGAACCGACGAAGTAGCTACGAAGGTCGAAAGCATTCTGACCAAAACCCCAGGCGTCGAGCATACGAACAGTGTCATCGGTTACAGCCTGTTGAGTTCAGTGCGCACCAGCTACAACGCGTTTTTCTTCGTCACATTGAAGCCCTGGGCCGACCGAACTTCGCGCGAGGAGCAACTGCAGGCACTCAAGCAGCGCCTCAATGTGGAACTCTCGTCAATGCCAGAAGCTGTCGCCTTTTCTTTCTCTCCGCCGGCCATTCCGGGGATTGGCACCTCAGGTGGATTCACTTTCGTGCTTGAAGATCGCGCGGGGATGGACCTCGAATTTCTTTCTCGTAATCTCCAGACTTTTCTTGCCGAAGCGAGAAAGCGTCCCGAACTCCTCGGCCTCAGCACAACCTCTCTTGCCAGCGTGCCTCAGCTGTACGCGGATGTGGACCGCGAGAAGGCTTTGAAACAGGGAGTTGCGGTCAAGGACGTGTATCAGACTTTGCAAGCATTCATGGGCGGCCTGTTTATCAACTATTTCAACCGCTTCGGAAGGCAGTGGCAGGTGTATGTCGAGGCGGAAGGTGACTATCGGACTAGACCGGAAAATGCCGGCCAGTTTTACGTACGAAACAACCGGGGCGAAATGGCGGCGCTCGCGTCTCTCATCAGTTTTCAACCACGCCCTGGACCCGAATTTACGATGCGGTTCAACGAGTATCGATCTGCCCAAATCAATGGTGCCGCGGCACCCGGTTACAGTTCCGGCCAAGCGATGGCAGCTTTGGAAGAAGTGTTTCATAAGACGATGCCGCCGCAAATGGGCTTCGACTATCTGGGAATGTCGTATCAGGAAAAGAAAGCACAGGAGGGTATCCCAGCCGCTGCCATTTTCGGTTTCTCACTGCTGTTCGTTTTCCTGATTCTCGCCGCTTTATACGAAAGCTGGTCGCTACCATTCAGCGTCCTCCTCAGTACCCCGGTTGCTGTTCTCGGAGCGTTCTTCATTTTGTGGCTACGCCGGACGATTTTGGGTGTTTTTCTTCCGGGCTACATGGTGCAGATCGAAAGCGACGTGTATTCGCAAATCGGTCTGGTGATGTTGATCGGTTTAACAGCGAAAAACGCAATCCTGATCGTGGAGTTCGCGAAAGAGCAGTACGAGCAAGGCAAGTCTCTAATGGATGCCGCGCTGGAAGGGGCACGCTTGCGGCTTCGCCCAATCTTGATGACTTCCTTCGCTTTCATTCTGGGCGCAGTCCCACTGTGGACGGCTTCCGGAGCTGGAGCGGTGGCACGCCAAATCATGGGTACGGTCGTCATAGGCGGCATGCTGGCTGCGAGCCTCATCGGTATTTTCTTCATTCCGGCGGTCTTTTATTTCGTCGAGAAATGGTCCGGCGCAGACACGAAGCGGGAATTGATTGCTACTCGCGAAATCGCGCCAGCCGAGGGCGATTGAAATGAAACGATGCACCGCCTTGATGATCGCCGCCCTTTTCACGACTGGCTGCACCTTGGGTCCGAGATACAAAAGACCCACGGCGACGATACCCGGTGCCTACCGCGGTGTGGTTCCTGAACAGGGCGTAGCATCCCCAATCGCACCAGGGCAAGTCCCCCGACCGCAGGTCCTATCGCTCGCAGACCAAAAGTGGTGGGACGTATTTCAGGATGAGCAATTGCGCACTCTGATCCGCACCGCGCTCGAGCAGAATTACGACTTGCGTATAGCGGCGTCCCACGTGCTCGAAGCCCAAGCGCAGCTGGGAATCACGCGTGCCGATCAATTCCCATCGCTGAGTGGTGGAGCGGCAATTGCCGATTTCGGCACCGCCCAATCGAAATTCCTTCCGGAATTTGAAACGAGTACAGGCCAAGTGAACGCGTCTGCTATTTGGGCGCTTGATTTCTGGGGCCAATATCGACGCGCGACAGAAGCCGCGCGAGCCAATCTTCTTGCAACAGAATGGGCCCGTCAGGAAGTGGTTTCGACTCTCGTAGCCAACGTCGCGGCGGCATATTTTCAGCTGCGGGCGCTGGACCTGCAATTGGCAATTTCAAAACGTACCCTCGATTCGCGACAAGAATCGTTGCGGCTCACGCGCGTTTTGGCAAACGGCGGTGCGACGTCCCTTTTGGACGTGCGGCAGGCCGAGCAGTTGGTTTTTACGGCGGCTACGGAAATCGCTACTCTGCAACAACAGATTGAACAACAGGAGAACTTCCTCAGCATTCTCCTGGGGCAAAATCCTGGTGACATCCCCCGAGGGCAAAGTCTGACCGAGCAACACCAGCCCCCCGAAATTCCGCCAGGCCTTCCTTCAGAGTTGCTTGAGCGTCGACCGGACATTCGGGAAGCGGAAGAGCAGTTGATTGCGGCAAACGCCGAAATCGGCGTGGCGCGGGCAGCCTATTTCCCTCAGATTTCGCTCAATGGGACGGGTGGATTCCAAAGTTCTGCCCTGAGCAACTTGTTCACGGGACCAGCAGGCGCATGGAGCTTCGGTGCGTCACTGACGCAGCCCATTTTTACGGGAGGCAAGCTCCGTTCCGGCGTGCGCCTGGCCGAGGCACGTCAGAAGACGGCCGTGCTGGTTTATCAACAGTCAATTCAAACCGCCTTTCGCAGTGTGTCAGACGCATTAGTGGCGTACCGGAAGACTCGCGAATTTCGCGAGCAGGAGGAACTTTTGTTCCAGTCGGCGCAGGATTCGGCGCGTCTCTCCCACATGCGCTATACCGGGGGCGTCACGGGCTATTTGGAGGTCCTGACGAACGAGACTAACGCTTTCTCTGCGGAACTTGCCGTCGTACAGGCCCACCAGAGTGAATTGTTGGCGCTGGTTCAGTTGTATGAAGCACTGGGAGGTGGCTGGCAGCAGTAGTGCTTGAAGCGTTTCGTCGCTAAAACACCCCCGCGAATGAAATCGGAATTAGCTGTATGCGAATGGACATGACTAAGGATATTACGGCTATGCCGCGCAGAACGGTGAGAGGGCAACATTTGAAAAGTCACGAAAGCGCTACAAGTAGCCACCTCGCAATTGCGGTCGATCGCAGTGGCATGGAGGTCATCGTCCGCCTGAATGGGCGCATTGATGTCGATTCATCGCCCGATATTCGGGATTGCTTTCTGGCCATTCTATCGGGCAAACAATCAGTTCATGCGGTCATCGTCGATCTGAGTGACGTCAACCACATTGAAGCGTCAGGAATCGCGACGCTAGTTGAAGCCCTTAAAATCGCCGGCCCTCGCTAGATTCGTCTCCATTTGCAGGGACTGCATGGTTCTGTGCTACGTCTCTTCGAGGTCACGGGGTTGCTTCCACTATTCGAGACGATACACGGCGGGAAAGGGGTGGCGTGATGGCAAATGTTCTTGCAAATGTCGGTGAAAAAACCATCGAACATCTCGACTACGTCGGAAGTCTGAACATCCAGTGGTGGGCCACACTGCGAGCGATGTTGCAATCGCTTCCACTTGTAGGGAATCGCTACCGCTGGCGAGCTGCCGTGAGGCAGATGCTGGAAATCGGTGTTGATGCGATGCCGATGGTTTCTTTGATGTCCATTTGCACGGGATTCATCTTTGCCATGCAAGGGGCGTCAGAGCTGCGGCGCTTTGGGGCCCTGCGCTACGTAGTTGACCTAGTTGCAGTCGGCTTCACACGCGAACTCGGCCCCTTAATGACAGCGATTGCCGTAAGTGGACGATCCGGCTCTGCTTTCGCGGCCGAGATTGGCACTATGAAAGTGACTGAGGAACTCGATTCCCTCCGCGTCATGGCGCTCGAGCCTGTAGAGTTTGTGCTCGCACCCAAGTATCTGGCCGCTTTAATTGCGGTCCCTTGCCTCAGCGTTGTCGCGAATGTCTGCGGCATTCTGGCCGGGGCTTTGTTCATGTTCTTCAGCATTCGCCTGACACCCGCGTTGTACCTCCACTATGTGTTCGAGGCCATCGACTTGCGCGACGTAGTTATGGGGCTCATCAAGAGCGTTGTCTTCGGGACCATTATTGCTCAGGTTGGATGTCTGGAAGGCTTTCGTGTTCACGGCGGGCCAGACTCCGTTGGTCGCTCCACGACGAGTGCTGTTGTGAAGTCGACGTTCCTGGTCATTGTTGCGGATGCGATTTTCACCGCCATCTTTTACTACACGGGGAAACACTGATGCCAATCATTTCCGTCCGCGATCTTGTGGTTGAGTATGACGGCCGCAGAGTGCTGAATGGATTGAATCTCGACATTGAGCATGGGGAAACGATGGTCTTGCTGGGCGGCAGTGGCTGCGGCAAGAGCACATTGTTACGCCAGATCATCGGACTAGAGCGCCCTAAGTCGGGCAGCATTCACGTGAACGGAACGGACATTACGTGTTGCTCAAAGTCGGAACTGAGAAAGATGCATCGCTCGATCGGGGTTGCGTTCCAAAGCGCAGCTTTATTCAACTCGTTAAGCGTCGAAGATAACGTCGCGTTGCCCTTGCGCGAACATACACGGCTTGCACCTTCAATCATTGAACTGGTTGTCTGGTTCAAGTTGGCCGCGGTTGGCCTTTCAGATCACGGGAAGTTGCTACCCCAGGAGCTTTCTGGCGGCATGAAGAAACGCGCAGCGGTCGCCCGCGCGATCGCGCTCGGCCCTGAAATCCTAGTGCTCGATGAGCCATCGGCTGGACTTGATCCCATCGTTGCTGCAGAACTCGACGAACTGATTCTGCTGCTCAAGCAGACCTTAGGGATGACTGTCATTGTGGCACTCACGAACTCCCAAGCGCGTTTCGCATTGCCGACCGCATCGCCATGCTCTATCAGGGCTCATTCAGCTCAATCGGTACAAAAGACCAAATCAAAGCGAGCCAGAATCCGCGTGTGCGGCAGTTTCTGGATCGGATTCCCGAAGACATAGCGAAATCGTCGGCCGTGGCCGCGCACTTCGAAAAATATCTGGATTACGCGGAGGCATTTCAGTGACCACAGAAGCAAAAGTCGGAGCGTTTGTCCTTGCATGCGCGTCGGTCCTGACGTTCACGATCGTCCACTTGGTTAACGCGCAGCTGAGTGGCCACACCGCTTCCTATCGCACGTATCTCCGTTACGCGGGCGGGATAGAGCCGGGCGCACAAGTCCTGTTCGGGGGAATCAGCGTGGGGAAAATAACAGCGGTCCGGCCTTGGACATCAGATCCGACCAAGATTGAAATTCTGCTTGACGTGAAGGAAAACACCCCGCTGAACGAAAAATCTGTAGCCAAGCTGGGGCTCGTCAGCGTGATGAGTGGCGCGGCGCTGTCCATTTCAACCGGCAGCAATGATGCTCGCCGTCTTCCTCCGGGGTCGATCATCACCTCGCAGGAGGGAGCGAGCCTGGACGAGATCACCGACAAGATGGCAGGTGTTGCCGATAACGCCAACGGCCTGATCACCGAGGTTCGGGGAGAACTGGGAGGAATCAGTGGTGATGCGCGGTCGGTGCTGGCGAATCTGAATACGGTGACCGGCAAAGCCAACCAGCAAAAGTTGCAGGCCGTCCTGGATAACGTCAACGCGATGATAGCGACTGACCGTCCGAAGATCGACCATCTGACTGATGAATTAAACACTCTCAGCCAGCATGCTGATGAAGCCATTCAAAACGTGAATGGCACTGTGAGCGGACTGCGTGAACCGATCCGCGACGACCTGGCTAGCCTGCAAAGCACATTGTTACAAGCGAAGCAACTACTCGCGAATATGCAGGTGCTAGTGCGGGCCAATGATTACAAGATCGATGACACGATCGAACACTTGCGGACTGCGACGGAAAACCTGGACGAGTTGACGGACTCGGTGAAACAGCGTCCGTGGAGTCTTGTTCGAATCAAGCAACCGGAAGCCCGCAAGGTGCCGAAATAAATGAGATGAACCGAGGATAACTCTCCTCGCTTCCTTCCAGTTCATTGGAGATTGAGCATGAAAAGAAATCTGGCTATGGCCGTTATCGCGCTTTCATCTGTCGCTGTCTTGGCCGGCTGTGCGGGCAAGATGGGGCGTACGAACTACTACACTCTCAACCTGCCTGCGCCACCTGATCCGCCAGCCGCGGAAAACGCCCACACGTCGGTGGCGATTCGCGAATTCCGCGCGCCCGCCTACTTGAAGCAGGGGGCCATCGTGTACAAACCATCTCCAGAACAAATCGGTTTCTATGCCTATCACCGTTGGGCGATTGACCCCTGTCAATTGGTCACCGACTCGATCATCGCTCGCCTTGGCGCTACCGGAACCTTTTCGCACGTAAAGCATTACGACGGTCAGCCCGACGCTGACTACTTGGTCACCGGACGATTGGAGAAGCTCGAGGAAATTGACTATGAAGGCGGTGTCGGGGTCGAGGTCGCAGTTTCCGCCCAGATGACCAAACTTGATACTGGCACGATTGTTTGGAGCAAAGCCGTTTCGGAAGTCGGCGAGGTCAAACAACACGACATTCCAACGGTGGTATCGGAAATGAGCAACACGATGGAACGAGCGATCGAAAAACTGCTGACGCCGGTGCCCGTGGCCTTGCCGGTTGCGTCGACGGCAGCGACCAATCGAAATTAGCCATTCGAGGCGCACGTTTTCAAAGTCAAGCACGCCCCCAGACTCTCAACGTTCCCGGTTGTGAGATTACATTCACCAGCGTTAGCGCTCGATCCCAGACTGCTGAACATTGGCGAGATTCGGGGTGGCAAGCGCTTTATCTCTGCAGATGGGCGGAAAGATCGTTCGTCAGATGTGAACCGGAGTTTGGGGCAGGTTGCATGCTGGGAGAGCCGAGAGGTTGAGAGATGGCCAAGCCGGGCCGGACCCAAATATCTGCGAGCAGTGAACATCTATACGCGACTCGAGAAGACTTCCGCAAGAGTTTTGACGAGGATCTCGGTCGTCTTTACCAGCTTTCTTTTTTACTTACCGGGGATCGACAGAACGCGGAAAACTGCTTCGTGGCCGGCATTGAGGCCTGTGCTGATGAGAACCGGGTGTTCAGCGAATGGGTTCGTGCCTGGACGATCCGCGTTGTGGTGGAAAACGCGATTCGTGAACTAACGCCGCGACCGACTCGTTCGAACTCGCCCTCGCAGCCAGATCTTCGAAGCCGGGAGTCAACTAGTCCAGCCGGATACTTCGACGCCGACACTCTGCTCGGGCTTGCTGACTTTGATCGCTTTGTTTTCGTACTTCGCGTTCTGGGGGGATTTCCGGAAAATGAGTGTGCTCTTCTTCTTGGCTCCTCGCGTTCCCAGGTTCGGGAAGCTTGCACTAGCGCTATCAAGAAGCTGGCCAGAATTGACTAGGTTTGTCCAGCAAGATGCACTGTCAATGGATGGACACTGGCAATTTCACGCCACACCCAAACCCATCTCCCGTTGTGTAAGTGGCAGACATCCAGCTAGTTAGGTGAGAGCAGACATCGATTGCCACGGAAATAGGCGTGCAGTCCAACCGGTATGAACAATCTCGCTCCGCGACGCAATTAATAGTTTTGCGGCACCAGATGACACCTCGTTCATTCGTTCTGATCGTAGATTTTCGTACAAGGAGATTCCAATGACAACCGTCACCCAGGCAGACACGATTAAAACCCTAACAACACACTACATTGATGGAGCATTCGATGAATCCCATGGCCGCGAAGTCATGGACGTTATCAAACCGACCAACGGAAAAGTGATCGCCCGGGTCACGCTGGGTGATGAGGAAGACACGCGACGGGCTATAGCCGCTGCCAAACGTGCATTCGCCGAATTCAGCCGGACGACGAAAGAAGAGCGCTCTCGTTACTTGCGCCAGTTACACGAGGCTGTCTCAGCCCGCATCGACGATCTGACAGACGTGATGATTGAGGAGTACGGCGGTGTCGCCCGGTTCGCCCGACTGATTGTGGAGTCAGGTGTCGCCGCCTTCGCAGCCGCTGAAAAGGGACTCCAAGAGCTTCCGTTGAAACAGAGCTGGGGCAAAACGACGGTCACGCTGGAACCTGTCGGCGTTGCCGGTTTGATTACAGCTTGGAACGCGAACGCACTGTTCATTTGCCTCAAGCTGGCATCTGCCGTAGCAGCCGGTTGCACGGTCGTTATCAAGCCCAGCGAGATGAGTTCGCTGCAGACGCGGGTGATGGTTGAGGCTCTGAATGCAGCCAGGCTGCCAAATGGCGTTTACAACGTGATCACCGGCCTCGGGACTACCGTCGGTGCCGAACTGGTTCGCAATCCGGATGTCGCGAAGATTTCCTTCACAGGCTCGGTAGCCGTGGGTGAAACCATCATGCGGGATGGTGCGGCCACCATGAAGAGAGTCACGCTTGAGTTGGGCGGAAAGTCGCCGACAATTGTGCTGGATGACGCCGCGCTCGACAAGGCCATCCCGTCGGCACTCATCTTGGCGTTTTTGAATAGTGGTCAAGCTTGCGCCGCCGGTACGAGGCTTCTCGTGCCAAAGAGCCGGCTCGATGAGGTAAAGCGGGCGATACAAGAAGGGATGCGTGCCTACACAGTGGGCGATCCGGCGGACCCCAACATCATGGTCGGACCCATGGTGTCACAAAAGCAGTATGAGCGGGTGGAGTCCTACATTCGCAAAGGCATTGAAGAAGGTGCTGAAGTCCTGGTCGGCGGAGAAGGACGTCCGAAGGGTCTAGAAGCGGGTTATTTCGTGAAGCCTACGGTGTTCGTCAATGTGAAGAACGACATGACGATTGCCCAGGAGGAGATTTTCGGCCCCGTGCTCAGTGTGATCGCCTACGACTCCGAAGATGAAGCGATTCGCATTGCGAATGACTCGAAATACGGCCTTCACTCAGCCGTCATGGGAACTGACCTCGCGCGCGCACGTCGTATAGCGTCTCAGCTGCGGGCCGGCCGCGTGGTGATCAATAACATGACGGACGAT
>Ga0073928_10008459_pt1 | contig 12909 bp, 17 predicted proteins | sample PaiPotPPA55metaG_FD_76969 | JGI IMG/M metagenome (GOLD analysis project Ga0073928, IMG submission 76969) | Iron sulfur acid spring bacterial and archeal communities from Banff, Canada, to study Microbial Dark Matter (Phase II) - Paint Pots PPA... ...
CGCACATCAAACCCGCGCCTGCGGCGGATGATGACGCCTATTCCCTTCCTGTTCCTTCTTCCGTTCCTGGCATGGTCAATCCCAACCAATCACCAGTTGGAAATTTCTCGCGAGTACCGAAGGATTCTGTGCGCATGTCCGAGATCTGCTTGTCGCGCTCAATCCGTGCGCGCTCTATCTCGGCGTCAAGTTTGGCTTGTGCTTGTTCACTTTCTGCTTTTAGTTCTTTTTGCTTCTGCTCCTCTTCCTGCGCCAGCCGCATCGCGGCGATCTTCTGGGTCGCCTCACGGCGCTGGCGATCCTCAGTCAGCCAAGCCTTACGTTGCTCGTATTCGTCCCACTTCGCCCTGAGATCCGGGGAAAAGGCACTGGCCTCGGGCTCTATGACTTCGAGGGTGGTTGCGCAGTCGAGTAGATCAAAGCCATGTCCCTGTATCGTGGCAGTACAACTCTGCCGCAGCGCTGCTTCCACTTGTTTGCCTGTCACGCTGTCGGCAAGCAGCGCTGCAAACGTAACGGCGCTCACCGCCTGTTGCAAGAGGGCGCGCAACTCGACCGTGAGCAGGCCACGGTAGTGATCAGCAGAGCACACGTTCTTTAGATCACGACTTGCTGGAAACTCTGAAGTCGCTTTGGCAAGCGACTCAGGATCACGCCGGATTCTGACCCAAAATACCGCCTTGACTCGGCACGGAAGGTTGTCCTTCGTCGTGGCGGGCTCCGTCTCCTTGTTGTGGGCAAAACCGATTGAGATCTCGAAATCACGAAGATCGACGTGCTTGTAGTCTTCCGAGGACCAACGTGTCACCCATACCGCCTCACCGATGAAGACGGACTTGCGGTCGGGAAAATACAGGGCGTGAGAGGGCTTAGGCTCCAGCCTTGCTCGTAGTGGCATGACGGCTCCCTTCCTGGAAAAACTCCATTTCGGACAATAACTCCTCCCGCCTCAGGAGAATCTTATTGATTGGTGAAAATATGCGAATTGAGTCTGGGACATGCTGGAGGTGCTCCCTGGCCCGAGAGAGCAGCGCGGCCGGGTCCTGCGGGGGATTCCGGATCCGGGCGGCACACACGGACATTGAATAATTCAGTTGAGCGATTATTACAGGTTCAGTCTTGAAAACAACCTCGTTCATCATCTCTCGAAGGGCTTGCTCAAAAAGCTGGGCGGGTATCCACCTGTCCCAATCGGACCTTTCGAGTCTTTCCAAGGCCTGCGCAAGGGAAAAACGGGCAAACGTTGCGGTCAGCGGTGGCCGTCCCCTTCCATAGGCAATGTTCTCCGCGTTCTTAACAGCGTCTTTGTAAGCAGCAGCAGCGAGGCTGGCGTTCTCCCGTTGCTGAAAGGCAGCGCGAGCGGGAAGGGGAACAAGCTTCGGCAAGTAACAATTGCCTTCTCGCATCTTCAGCGATGCCATCGCTTCTTCCCAGTTCTGTGTCATTCGGTATCGATCCTGCAACGATACGGCCTTCAGTTCGCGCTCGACAGCAGCAAATTCCCGCATGACGTCGTCAAAAGGGGCCATCTCGAAGAAGAGTAGCTCTGGTATGTAAATTCGGGAGCGGAAATCCAGCGGGTTGTAGGAGAATGCATCGCGAAAACACCGCCTGGCCTTCTCCGATAGCCCCGAATTGTAGTTCACGATCCCGAGATGATAGGCGCAGTCTTCCAGCATCCGCTTGAGGTCGGACTTAATGGCATCCGCAGTAGTTTTGCCGTACCACCTGAGAGTCGGGTTTCCCAATTCATGAACGCCCCGACCGCGGGCAGCCTCAAGATCGCGTTCCGCCAGCTCGTACTGCGCTGAGTTGAAGAAATGAAGGCCACGCACAAAGTGCGTGAATGGACCAAGGTGCCCGGCGGTGTCTCCGGTCCGTTCGAGGGTGTTCATGTTGACGTAAAAGGCCTCAAGGTGCCCTCTGTTGTCCCCTGATTTAAAGTTCTGGCGGTCCAACGGTGAGCGGAACAGTGACAGCGCCTCTTCATTGAGTGCATTGACCTGGTCCTCAAAGCTTCGTTCAGCTTTTTTCTTGTACTGTTCAACCGTCGCGATCTGGATATTCAATTGAGCCATTTGTTCTCGCACTTCCTGGCGGTAGCTATAGTTCTTTTCCAGAGTAACTATCAGATCATTTATGACGGACATGTTCTGCCGGAAGCTGCCGATGAGGCTTCGAACTTCGTCCTCGTGGGCTGCTCGACCCGCGTCACTCGTGACCTGACGATAGGCCAGGAACAGGGAGAACAGGCCAAAGAAGCCGGCGACAACTCCGAACACGAAATTCATCTGTTCAAGCGCGCTCTTTGCACTCGCGATAACGGAGGATTGGAGATTCTCCAAAGTGTTCAAGCGTGCAGCGAGCTCGGATGTCGATGGCGCGCTTGATGAGGCTACAGCGCCCTGGGTCTGTGTCCTCGTCGTAGATTCGAGCGCCGTAATACGCTGACCGCTCCGAAAGGTTATGTCGTTCAAGGCGACCAGCAACGCAGTTATCAAAACAAGTGAAAGCGCCAGTAGGCCTATCGGCCATTTGCTCCCGCTCCTCGCAGGGGCTCCCGGCTTACGAAGCAGGGCGTTCTCCAACTCCTGCAGCCGTGACTCGGACTGCAAGCGCTGTTCGAGGGTTTTCAGTCGTTCTTGGACACCGTTGTGTGGATCGTCCACGTCGTTTCCCTTTTCAGCGATGTACGTCGTCAACAATCGATTATATATGCAGAAAAAACCCCAGTCAAGGGGCCCACCCGGCGCTCCCGGCGCTCCCGGCGCTGGCTAAATTTTGCTTTATCCTGGTATTGCGATGGCTGGGATACCGACCAACGACTTCGTCGAATGGTGCGGCACCGGCTATTGCTTGGCTGGAACCGGGATTTCGCTCGATAGCATTGGCTACCCTATGAAGTGGGGCGAAGGCGTAGAGGAGATTCTCGGCGATTTTCATGCACTGCACTGGCGGGAACTCCCGGAAGACGCGATGGCCTTCGTGCACGCTCACCAGGAGGAAGATGACGCAAATTTGGCTGAGGGAGCACTTCGCTGTGAGGAGACCCGAAAGCTAAACCCGCCAGAACTGGTGCGGAAGGTTCGCAGATACCGTGCCGAACGAGGCCTTAAATCCGCTTGAAGGCGCGCCATCCTGGTTTCGCAGGTTGCACCCATCGGAATCGTGATTGATGAACTCCACATGCTAGGGGTCGTCTCGGAGGAGGGCGAACTCAGAAACCGTATTGTTTACCTGCCGCTGTAGCTGCTAACATCAAGGCTATGGTAAGCGACGCGTCGCCAGAACTCCGGAACGAATGGCAGTTCGATCGTCTGGTGCGGAAGCTCGAAGCGCTAGACCGCAAGCCACATGCTACGCGCGAAGAGGAAGTGCTGGCAGAGTTGTTGGCAAAACTGATCGAAGCGCATGACGAAGAGCACTACCCGGCTCCTGAAATCCGCCCGCACGAAATGGTGCGGCACCTCATGGAGCAACGCGGGCTCCGGCAGGCCGATCTGATCCCCGTGATTGCCTCGCGCGCGCAGGTGTCGGACATGGTGAATGGCCGGCGCGGCATCAGTAGGGCGCAGGCCAAGAAGCTGGCGCAGTTCTTCCACGTCTCCGCGGAGTTGTTCATCTAGCCGCTACTCCTCCGAAATACAGACGACTAACATTTGTTGTATCCTATTCTCATGGGCGAGAGGCCAACTGACGAGTTCGTCGAATGGCGCGGCACCGGCTATTATCTGGCAGGAACCAGGATTTCGCTCGATAGTGGGCTCTGTCAAGTGCCCGGGTGAAATTTCTTCCGATTTGCTTCATCGTAAGCGGCCGCCTTGAGGTCGCTCGGTACGGCGATTCGACTAAATCATGAAGCTCCGAGCTTGTTGCCAGCCGCTAAGTCTAATCAATCCAATCACTTATGGATTTCGCGACAGAAACCAATTAGTGGGCGCCACCGCGGTCACGTTAAAGCTGGCCGGCGTCGTCTTACCCGATTGTGGATTCCAGATCTGAACGCTAAGCTGATCGCCCGCATTGATCGGACAGTTGGCCATCGGGTTCGTATTTGTCACGATCGAGATCCGGTTAGTGGCCCATGAATCTATATAAACAGTGCATGCGTCCAGGGCATATCCCGCATTCCAGTTCTGTGTGATATCCGAGATCGCCAAAAAGTTGGAAGTGCCGATGAAGGGCAAGCCGAGCGGGAACTCCCCAAAGCCGCCCCCGATGATGGTGATCGGCGCCTGCGCCTGGGCCGCGAACTGAGAGCACGGCGGAACGGCGCATTGCGTAATGGCGGAGGTAATCGTGGCCGACGGCCCCCTGAAGACGCCACACTTCGGAATGATACCTGCCTGTCCGCCCGTGGGGAAGATACCGCAGGAGTTGCTTGGCGTCAGTTCCGATACCGTGGTTGGCAAACTGGCGGCCGCCGGAAAATCTACGAGCGGCACATACTCATCCATCAACCCGCCCTCGGGCGTATATTCCAACGTGCGATAGGGGACGGTAGACGCAGAACAGGTGAAGCTACTGGACGGTAGAATGTTCCGCATCGACATCAAATCCAGGTTCAGGTAGTTCGAAATCTGTGTCAGATCCAGAAACGTGTATCCATTGGCGGCCGTGATCCACGTAGGTATGGTCGCCCCCGTGCCGACAATCAGGGTCGCATAACCATTCGAATCCTGGACGAAGTTGACATCCGCAATACTCGCCAGGGTCTGCCCAGCCGGAGCCGCGAACGACACGCTGGTGTATCGCTGTTGCTCTGTCCCCGAACGCGAACAGCCATTGGTACAAGGGGTGGGCGGTGCGATCGCCAGTCGCAACCGAACGCGCATGACTTCGCCCGCTGAGGCGAGGGCAGCCGGCAGGCCGGGCGGTATGTTAGCCGTAATGTAGGTCGCATCCGGATTCTTTCCCTCTAGAAAATCGGGCGACCGTATCCACAGCAAGCTATTGCTATGATCGGCGGCGAAGCACAGCTTTGGGAGATACTTCGTCTCGTAGAGATTGTGCCCCTGGATCTGCATGTTGTCCTGCCAAGACTTGCCCACTGACGGGTTGTTCGTCACAATTTGCAGCGTGTCCATGGCGTAAGCTGCCGGATAGGCGCAGCCGGATGCAACGTCGCGCACGATGACATAAGGGTTAGTCGCCGGGCCCTGCGGGGTAAGATCCAGATAGTTGCGAATCAGCAAAGTCCCCGCCGTATTCGGGTTATGGTGTTCCGGAGTATCCACCGTGTGCAGTTCCGCATGGGGGTACTTGGAAAAAAAGCCCGTATCCGAATTCCAGTCCATTCCGATGTGCCGCAGGGTGCCATCCAGAGCGTTTTGCGTCACGTTGTAGCCGTTCATCATGCAGCCGGTTTCGAGGTTCCCGGGCGTGCCTCCGAAGTTGATGGGCACCGCGAACTGCTGACCCGGCACATAAGGCACTCCTACTTCGTACGGATTGATGTACTGGGAAGTCAGCGGCACGATGTTCACGTCCGATATGTACGAGCCGATGGAAGAATGCTCGTCATAGGCGGTGATGGAGAAGTAGCGGGTCTGCGGAAAGGAACCTACGATGATTAGTTGGTAGGCCGGATTAACCCTGTAATAGAAAATGTTGTAAAGGCTGTTCAGATCGCCATAACCAAACTGCCCTTTACCGTATGCCAGCGGAATCTGGTAGCAGGGATTGTTGGCGAAGTTGACGAAGAAGTCGCCGGTGGGGAACTCATCGCCTGTGAACGAAGTAGGAAGGCCCGAGCAATCGACGCCCAGTACCGGGCTGGGTAATAGACAAATGGCCAGAAACAGCAGGAATGTTATGGTTCGTAGTGGCGTCTGCAAAGAATCCTCCACAAGCGGCGCCGCGAGCCTTGGTCCGTTACCGATACGCGACGACAGTACAGTAACCAGCTTATGGCAGTATTAGGAACGCGTCAAGGCTCTGGACCCCTTGTGGTAGTTCCAGTACCTTAGTTCTGTTACGGAGGTTTTCGTTAACCGGATGAAAACGCGGATCGTTGCGGAGCGGTACAATCCATTTCAAGATGCATTCAGTTTTGACTCCGCTCGAGTTCCTGGCGCGCAGCGCCTGGGTCTACCCGAACCGGACGGCCGTAGTAGAAGGCGTCCGGCGCTTCAGTTACAGCGAGTTCCACCAGCGCATCCAGCGGCAAGCGAGCGCGCTGCAGCGGCTGGGGGTGGCGCCGGGCGACCGGGTCGCGGTGCTCGCGCCTAACACGGCGGCCGCGCTGGAGGCGCACTTCGGCGTCATGCTGGCTGGGGGGATCCTGGTAATGCTGAACACCCGGCTGCAGGCCGCCGAGCTGGCCTGGATCTTGAACCACTGTGAAGCGCGGGTGGCCATCGCCGACCCCCAGCTTGCACCAGTACTGGAACAAGCCCGTCCGGCAGCCCCTGGCCTGGAGCACCTCATTTCCGACTACGAAGAAATGCTCGCTCAAGGCGACGCACCGCTCGCGCCCGTGCCACCCCCCGAAGAAGATGGGGTCATCGCCATCAACTACACCAGCGGCACCAAGGGCTCGCCGAAAGGCGTGATGTTCACGCACCGCGGCGCCGCGCTCAACGCGCTGGGCGAAATCATCGAGCACGAGCTTACCTGCCGCTCGGTCTACCTGTGGACCCTGCCGATGTTCCATTGCAACGGTTGGTGCTTCCCTTGGGCCGTCACTGCTGCCGGCGGGCGGCACATATGCCTGCGCCTGGTCGACCCGCGCGCCATTGTCGAGTTGATCCAAGCCGAGGGCGTCACGCATTTGTGCGGCGCGCCCGTAGTGGTCAGCGCGCTGACGCAATACTGCGCCGCCAATGGCATCCGCTTCGCCGGCGGTCTGAAGATCGTGACGGCCGGTGCGCCGCCTTCCCCTGCCGTCATCCGCGCCGCCGAAGAGATGGGCGCTGAATTGGCCCACGCCTACGGCCTCACGGAGACCTATGGCCCCCACACCGTCTGCGCCTGGCATCCGGAATGGGATGCGCTGCCGGCCGCCGACCGCGCCCGCATCAAGGCACGCCAGGGCGTCCCCTACCTGATTGCGGGCACCGATCTGCGCGTAGTCGATCCACACATGCGCGATATCCCGGCCAATGGCGAAACCATGGGCGAAGTGGTAATGCGCGGCAATAACGTGATGCTCGGCTACTACAAAAATCCGCAGGGCACCGAGGAAGCGCTCCGTGGCGGATGGTTCCATTCGGGCGACCTGGCCGTGGTCCACCCGGATGGTTACATCGAGGTGCGCGACCGCCAGAAGGACATCGTGATTTCAGGCGGAGAAAATATATCGTCGATTGAAGTGGAAAAGGTCATCTATGAGCATCCGGCGGTGGCGGAGGCGGCTGTGGTTTCCGTTCCGGACGAGAAGTGGGGCGAAGTGCCGAAGGCCTACGTGACGCTCAAGGAAGGCTGCACGGCCACCGCGGAAGACCTAATCGCCTTCTGCCGTGAGCGTCTGGCACACTTCAAATGTCCGAAGCAGGTAGAATTCGGCACGCTGCCGCGCACTGCGACCGGGAAGATCCGGAAAAACGAATTGCGCGCGCGCCTAGCTCGCCTAAACTGAAAACGAGGCTTTCGATGGCTACCGATACAACCATGCTCAGCGAGGAGGAATACCTGGCGCTAGAGCGAGCCGCCGAGTTCAAGAGCGAGTTTCTGGACGGCGAGATCGTGGCCATGGCAGGGGGCACGCGGCGCCACACCGACCTGCAGGTCAACCTGATCGCCGCACTACACGCGGCCCTTACGCGGCACCCAGTGCCGAGTGTACAACTCCGATTTCCGCGTCCGGGTCTCCCGCAAAATGCACACCTATCCGGATCTGTCCGTGGTTTGCGGAGAACAGCCAGAACCCGGCGAGGATACCCTTCATAATCCCACTGCCATCTTCGAGGTTCTCTCGCGTTCCACCGAGCATGACGACCGGGGCCTGAAATTTCAGCATTATCGGACCATCGCTTCCCTCCAGGACTATATCCTGATTGACCAAAACAAGGTTCGCGTCGAGCAGTACACCCGTCAGCCGGATAACCGGTGGACGCTGCGCGACTACCAAGGTCTGGACGAAGAACTGAAAATCGACTCCATCGGTGTATCGATTCCGCTCAGCCAGATTTACGGCCAAACCGGACTCGCCTGACCTCCCGTTGCGCAGGCCATCCTGGACCTCGACTCTCCGCGCTTCGTTCTCATGTCCGCTCGCCCGCAAGGCCGAGGCGTAGGCGGTGTCTGCAGCTATCTTCCGCGCCGGATCGGGATCCTTCTCGATCACCGCGTAAAGCTGCCGGTACCAGTCCCGGCTTTTTTCGACATCGCCCAGGTAAGCATAGGAAATGGCGATATAAAGCGCCGCCGTCCGGTAATTGGGATTGGCGAAAGGCTCCGCTTTCGTCACGACACAGGCAATCGGGGACACTGGAACGGCGGCGTTGGAGCAACTTGCTCTGGCAGATTTCATTGACGCCGGACATTTCGATCGCCATCTCCGGCGAACCACCGTCTCAAATGCCGCGCGGCGAAAGGCACTGGTGGCGGCCTTGCGCGAGCAGTTCGGAGACTGTGAAGAGGTCTGAGGCGCCAATGCCGGGCTCCATGTTTTTGTCTGGTTGAAAGGGAAGAGCGGCGGCCCGATCCGGGATGTCTCAGGCAGAACAGTCCAAAACGCTCGCTGACGCGCTGTTTCGCGCCACCTAGCGCTTAGACCCGAAAAAGCCGGTATTGGATTGTACACGGCGGATCCATTCTATGCGAGGCCTCCGGACCGCAACAGGGCGTGCGAGAATGGTGTTGCATTCCTGCAGTTCCAGGGTGAGCAGCTCTTCTGGAATCTCCCGTGAGCAGCATCGTGCGTCAGAGAATCGCAAATGGATCACCTGGCTTACCTTTCTTAAGAATCATCGGGAAGCTATGGGCGTCGTGGACTGAAACCCAGGTGCTCACAAAAGCGCGCCGCCAGGATGCTGGTCGCCGCCCGTTGGGAAGATAGAGATCGCCTGCGGCGCAGGACAACGACGCCAAGTCCGGCGCTGCGTTCCCGAGCGGCTGCTACCGCCGCGATGCAGAGCAGCGGCGTTCCGCTCCTCGCAGCCACGGAAACTGGGCATCGAGGAGGGCCACCGCTTCGGCCGTGGTCTCCTGTGGCGGCTGAATGGCAGACGTAATGCGTGCGGGCGCGTTCAGCATAGCTCTCCGCCGTGCACGCCAGTTGCGGGCATGTGCGTGTCCACCGCGCGCGCCGATGCGGCGCAAGTCGTCGATGCCTTGGTTGAAGAGAATGGGGATATAGGTCATAAAAGGTCATAAGTGCTCCGTACCGCACCATTCATGGGGTCAGTGGCCGCAGAAAGCAAGCGAAAAATGCGGGTGGCGTGGCAGATTTTGGCGAAGGATCGGCGATGTTGGGCGCGCCGAACTGACGATGACCGAACTGCGTCTGGCGTCCGATCCTGAGCCCGAGGCGCCTTCCGCACCAAGCTCCGCGCCTGGAAAACCCGCATCCCAACCTGACCTGATCGACGTCTTGAGTCGGTGGGAGGCTGACGCCCGTGCCGCTAAGCCCATTGCCATAGATCGTGATGCCAGGGAGGCACTCAGCGTCTTCAGGTCTCTAGAATCTAGAATGGATCGCCAAGTGGCGCCCTTGCTCAAATCCAAAAAAATCACGCGCGATCTTGTCCGACGAGACCACCTACAATGGCGGGAATTCGATACGATGCACCGGCGGGGGACTGTCTTTCGAATCGATCTCACGAATGCGTAGGGCGCAGAGCGAATCCTGGGCCATCCCGCTTGGGACCGACGCACCGGGCATCTTCACGCTGAGCGCTTCGGGGGTGGGGCAGGGCTCGGTGCTCAACCAGGATAATTCCGTGAACGGCCCGAACAATCACGCCGCGCGCGGCTCAGTGATCCAGATCTTCGCTACCGGCGATGGGCGCACGATTCCGGGCGGCATCACCGGTAGCATCACGCAACACAACTTGAACAAGCCCGTGTTGCCCGTCAAGCTGTTGATCGGCGGGATTGATGCTGCGTTGCCGTATGCCGGCTCGGCGCCGGATGCGGTCGCCGGGCTATTGCAGGTGAACGCCGTGGTGCCGCCGAATGTAATGCCAGGCCCAGCGGTGCCGATCGTTCTCTTCATCGGCACGGACAGCAGCCCGGCTACCGTCACGGTAGCGGTGAAGTAGCCAATCGAGGCAATCGAGAATAAGAGGATTCCGGCCGCATGGTCGGCAAGCCGGAAGCAATCCACATCACCGGGGGGGGCAGAAAGGGGGCAGAAAGGGACCGCCTGACTGGTGCCCTGCACTCCCGCAGATCATTGCAGGAGGGGTCTGCATGCTGCGCGATCCGGGTGCCGGAAATGGGCGAATAAAAGACGAACATTAGCCGCGACTTTGCTGCGCTTCCGGCAACCGATTGATTCTAAAGCATGCAGGATGTCAGTTAAGACACGCACGGACCCCCGTGCAACGCGGCTAAATCGGCGGTTTGCAGGATTGGCCCGCAGGCCGCGTTGCAGGCGCGACGACGGCGATAACTCCAGGTCCACCGACGCCACCACCGGGCTGCGCTCCGATTATACCGTCGTGCTGGCGGCGGCTGACTCCCACCACAACTACCCTGATCCGCTGCGTCGCATCCACTTCTACGCCGCGGAACAAGACCGCCATCTCAGTTTACTCACCAACAGCTTTGACCTGCCCGCTCTCACCATCTGCCTCCTGTACAAGGCGCGTTGGCAGGTGGAACTGTTCTTTAAGTGGATCAAGCAACATCTGCGCATCAAGGCATTTTACGGATATAGCGAAAATGCCGTCAAGACTCCCCCTACTGTAACTCACGGCTCTGTGTGCCATCCCGTGCTTGATCCGTTCGCGGAACCATAGGTGGTGGCGAGCAAGATTCCTTAATCGTCCGCACGAACCGCTCGGCGTACGCATTTCAAATTTGGCGATTTCGGCGGCAACTTCACTGACTCTACTCCCGTGGCCGCCAGCATCACTCCTGCTCCGCAGCCGGTTCCCCTCTCCCAAGACCCCCCTGGAGCGTGGATGGTCGCAAGGGCAGTTACTTTCTGGCGGTCCCCTGATTGCCATTTTCTTGCCGGCCCGAAATGTTGGTTCTGCAACTCGCCGAGATGCTCGCGTGGTGCATCCGTCCACCCGAATTCCGCATAAATCTGCATTGCTGCCTCAAGCGCCATTCTCCGAACATTGGAGGCGAAGATGGTAACAGTACTGCCACAACCGGCACTCCGCGTTTCGCCAAAAACAATGCTTCCACTCAAACAAGTCCGTGGTATATTAGCCGGGAGCCTAAAAACCTCAGGCTCAGAAAACGGAGAACTTACGATGCGACGCAACTCTTCCATGACGTGCTATCAGTTACTCGCCCGTGGCAGTCTTAATGACAGCCCTGTTGTGGGCTGCGCCCGGACAGGCGCAGACCATCACCATCCCGGTCATTAATCCGCAATTCACTGCCGATACCTTGCCCTGTTCGCCGGGCTCGAATTGTAACCAATACGGAATTTCCGGCTGGGTCACGGGTCCGCGGACCTTCATCTTGAAGGCCGGTCCCTCGCAATATCCTAGCGCACCTTCGGGCGGACTCTATGTGGCCGCCCTGGGAACTACCTCAGCGACCGGTTCGATCTTTCAACAACTCGGGGCTACCGTGCAGGCGAACACGACCTATGAAGTGAAGATCTCCGTAGGCGCCCGCGCAGATAATGTGTTCACCGGCTACGAAGCGGCCTTGCTGGCGGGCGGCGTGAGCTTAGCCTCTAACGATCACTCGATTCCGGTGGGCGGCACTTTCGTCACGGATGTGATTCTGTACAACTCGGGGGCTACCCCAGCGCAACTTGGTCAGCCTTTGCAGGTCTTCATTAAAAGTAAGGGGACCGGGCAAACCAACATCGCCGACATCTCAGTTAGCTCGGCGCCCACCACATCGGAGTAAGCGCTCGTATCCGATACGCTACTGGAAATGTCTCTACCACCGCCGACGGCTTGGAGCAATTCGCGCAGGGCCATCAGTGCCTCCACCGCAATCATTGGGGCCCCCAGTGCATAGTCCGCGCACACCAATGTTCGCTTCTCCGGTTCCGCTTTTGGGCGACTTGGTCGTGTAGATAAGCTCCGCACTGCCGGCAGGACTTGGAGAGGTGTTTCGGCGCCTGGGCTGATTGGCGGTTTTTCGACCGGCAGGCGCGAATGGCTGCATGCGGAGGAGAGCAGGACAAGTTTCTAGCGGTCCAAGCATTCCCGAACGGATCCCGTGATAGCCCGCGCTCTTGCAGCAAGTACCGGGTGTTGGAATCGCGTTGTTTCCCAAATCGCGCAACGGTTGGCGCGCCGAGGCGGTCGCCTGGACTACAATAATTCAGGTGCCCGGAAGCCGAGGGAGATCCCAGGCAAATCGAAATCCGGGTTCGGCGAGTAGGAGGAACAGGTAATTCCGGTATTCTCTGTTGCAAGCGAAAATCGGACTTGCGGAACAACCTGCGAGTTTTTTGAGCAAGTGCTTCGCTATTGCAGTACCTGGAAGACGCCGTTTATTACACCGGCCGGGGTGGTTACCAGCCTACGTCGTGGGCGGATGGTACAAATCCGGCATCTGCCAACCCCGATAGCCATTCGGCCCCTGCACGTTGAGCACCTGCGTGCCCGACCCGCCGGTCGTAGGCAGAATCTCGATCGCCTGGTTGTAATTGTTTAAATTGATGAACACCTGGGGCGCCAGAAAATAGTAGTTCCCGTCGGAAAGTAACTGTGCGCTTCCGCTGGCCTCGGAGTAAACTCCCAGATCGACGCTGAGGCTCGGCGTCACCTGCAGCAACGTCTCATCGAACGTCACCGACATTCCACGGCTATAGGCAGGCGC
>Ga0073928_10008464_pt1 | contig 12906 bp, 9 predicted proteins | sample PaiPotPPA55metaG_FD_76969 | JGI IMG/M metagenome (GOLD analysis project Ga0073928, IMG submission 76969) | Iron sulfur acid spring bacterial and archeal communities from Banff, Canada, to study Microbial Dark Matter (Phase II) - Paint Pots PPA... ...
CGCTTCGAATCCCAGCCCTTCGCAAATCACGTGCGCCGTCGAGAGCGGCAGGATCGACGCCGCAAACAGCGACGCGTTCAAGAGTCCGAACGCGAAAAGCGTTGCGGCCCATTTCCCTGCGAGCGGCACCAGCGCCTGCGCGGCCTGCGCCGCGTCGCTGATGTTGGTCAGGCCGTTTTTGTGCAGAGTCGCCGCCGTGCAAACGATGATGAAAAACACGATGGCCATGCACGAGACGCTGCCTACCAGCACGTCCCAGCGCGCGTGCTTGTATTGGCGCGGGCCGACGCGTTTTTCGACGAATCCCGCCTGCAAATAGAAAAATTGCCATGGCGCAATGGTCGTTCCAATCAATGCCGTGAGCGTCAGCAGGTACGCCGAATCCAGATGGATCGACGGCAGCACCGTCTCTTTCGCGGCCATCATCCAATCGGGCTTTGCCAAAAACGCGGAAAGCACGTACGAAAGGTAAAAGCCGCAGGCGACGAGAAAAATCTTCTCCACTTGCCGGTAGCTGCCGCGCACCACCAGCAGCCAAACCGCGACGGCCGCGACGGGCACCGAAACATACTTGCTGATGCCGAAAATCTGCATGGACGCGGCTACACCTGCGAACTCAGCTACCGTGTTGCCGAGATCCACGAAGAGCGCTGCGATCATGACGAAGAACGTCGAGCGGAACCCGAATTCCTCGCGAATCAAATCCGAAAGCCCTTTGCCCGTAACCACTCCCATCCGCGCGCACATTTCTTCGCTGACGTACAGCGCGACGGTCAACGGAATGATGCACCACAGCAGCGTGTAACCCGCTTGCGCCCCAGCGGTGGAATACACAGTGATACCGCCCGCATCGTTGTCCACGTTCGACGTGATCAGCCCAGGACCCACCACCGCGAGAAACACCGCGAGACGGCGGCGCGTGGTGCGCGTCCGGCGGCCGAAATCATCCGTGCGCGCCTTCCAGGCGTCGAGACTGCGCGTCAGTGCGGATTTCGTGATCATGGCTCGATCGATTTCATTCTTTCGAGTGCAGTGGCGGAACTTTCAACGAAAATCTTAAAGCTTGGCGCGCATCCGGCTGACGATGTCGTCCACAGTGATCGCGCCGATGGGCCGATTCTCTTCATCGACCACCGTCAGGCTGCGCAAGTTGTATTTGTCAAACAGTTCGAACACTTCCTTGTCTTGAATGTCGGACTTCACGGACAGAAGAGGCTGAAATTCCAGGTCCGACATGCGCACTTCGCCGTCGGCCAGAATCAGCCGCGCGATCGGCACCGTGCCCGCAAGCGTCGCGTCGCGATTAATCAGCACCACGTTGTCCAGCTGGTCGAGAGAGATTTCGTGGAAGCGAATGTAATCCAGCACTTCCCCGCGAGTCGCGTCCTCGCCCACCACTACTACTTCCGTGTTCATCATTCCCCCCGCAGTATTCTCGCCGAAGTGCATCAGCGCCTTAACTTCGGTTGCCTCGCGATGCTCCATTTCCTCGAGAAGTTCCTTCGATGTATCGGGTTCGAGGCTCGCGATCAGGTCCGCCGCGGCGTCTGGGCTCATTTCTTCGATGATGTCCGCCGCTTTTTCGGGATTGAGTTTCTCCACCACCTGCGTCTGGAGGCGCTTGTCGAGTTCGGAAATTGTTTCGGCCGCGGTTTCTTCGTCCAGCGAATCGATAATCGACTGCCGTTCCGCGGGCGAAATCTCTTCCATGATGTCTGCGAGATCCGCCGGGTGCATGGCCGCCAATTTCTGGCTCGACATGCGGAGTTTCACGCGCCGAAGCGGATCGGACTCGATCAGGTTCACAAATTCCCAGCGAATCACGCGCGGGGGAAGTTTTGCCTGCAGCCTGCGAATCGCCATCGGAGGCACAACCCCCTGCAAGAGCCGCCGCACGGCCGCCGGCAGTCCCACGTCCACCTGCATCACGCGGAGTTCGGTGTTGCCGTTGATGCGCTGGTCAGCCAGATCGACATCGTTCACGCGAACTACCTTGCGGCCGTTCGTATCGATGATCTGCTGGTCCAGCAGGTCTTTTCGCACGGCGAGCCATGCCTCGTTCGGCCGATAAAGTTCGAGCGCGGATTCATCCGTTGTGAGGCGCACCCGCCCGGGCGCGACCGAAGCGATCTGGTCGTACCGTACGATCAGCGGGCGATATTGCCCGCGGCCAATCAGCAGCCGCGAGATGCGGTTCGGCTGGTCGGCCGGTTCAATAAACATTTCCTTCACCCGGCCCACGAAATTGCCGAAAGAATCGTAGGTTTCGGCCCCCAGCACTTCCGTTGCGTGAAGCATGGCGACTCCTTGGTCCAGCCAGAAAACCAAAAAAAAATGCCCGCGCCGGAGTTTGGACCCGGCCACGGGCAAACGAAAAACGCCCTAAATCACTCTCGACCGGTTCCGCCCTCCCGGGCCTCCCGCCCGACGCACCCCGCTACACCAACATCGGGGAACGCCCTACGGGCCCTGCGGAATACAACAAATGGGCCAATGTCCCGCCAGCGCCAATTGCTCACAAGGCGGCTGATGGGACCTTCACTTCCTGGTTCCAAATGGGACGAGCTATCCATAAGTGCTGCGCAAGTCCTCGAATTCACTAGTAACGGCAGACGGAAAGTTTGTCAAGCAAAGAGTGGGCCATTTACAAAAAATTTATCGAACGAACAACATATTTCGAGGCCTGATGCCTTTGCGGCGGCAATCGGAGGCGTAAACGTCCCAATACGTTCCGCGGAAGTATTCGCGTCGCGCGAATCCCAGCGCCTTGGCGGCGCGATCGATGGACCGGGCCGTACCTTCGAGTTCAAGGAAATTGCCCGCCGGCGTCTCGTCGAGGTACACGTGGGCGCCCGGCAAGCGAAATTCGGACCGGTATTTCTCGTAGCGAAACCCCGGCCGCAGGCCGAGAGATCGGAGAATCGAAGGCCAACGACGCGGATCGTGAACGATCCGTTCTCTTTCGAGTCTCTCTTTGAAGCGGGGCCTGCTCTGGCGGCGTCCGCGACCACCCGCGACTGGTGTGGGCGCCTTGCCCGTGAGGACCGCGCGGACCGGTCCCCGCGCGGGCGATGGAGTCTCGACACGAAGGCGCAGGAGCCGGCCGCGCGAGCGAAAAGCGGAATCGGACGTGTCGTAAAGGGTGTTCTGTTCGAGCACGCGGCCATGAGACATGGCCCCGAGACGATGGAGCCGCCCGAGCAGCGCGTGGACATCCACCACGCCGAGCTTGATCTCGACTTCGCGATAAGTGGAACGCCCGATAGGGCCGCGGGCCGTTCTTGTTTCACGCGCGCTCACCGCTCCAGTATATCCCGGCGCAACGCCCGCCCTCGAACCGAAGAAAGTTGCCAAACCTGCGCGGGAGCCAGCATAATCGCTTCCCTGCCGCACCTGAACGCACGCAAATGACCGAGCCGACAACGCCACTGATGCAGCAGTACCACGCCGTCAAGCAGCAGCACCCGGCGGCGCTGCTGCTGTTTCGCCTCGGCGATTTCTACGAACTCTTTTACGACGACGCAGTTCTGGCCTCGCGGATCCTGCAAATCACGCTCACGTCGCGCAATAAGGAAAAGGGCGACGCGGTTCCCATGTGCGGAGTTCCCTACCACGCAGCCGAGAATTACATCGCGCGGCTAATCCGCGCCGGGCATAAGGTTGCCATCTGCGAGCAAATGGAAGAACCGGGGCCGGGAAAAAAGATCGTGCGGCGCGAAGTGGTTCGGGTTTTGACGCCCGGTACCGCCAGCGGCTCCGGCCTCGTTGATGCGAAGGAGAACAATTTTCTCGCGGCAGTCGCCCGGAATCCGCACGGCCAAGCAGTCGGCCTAGCGTTTGTGGACCTCTCGACCGGAGAATTTCGGGCTACGGAGTTTGCGGGCGAGAACGCCGAAGTGCGCATGCGCGACGAGCTTGGAATTTTGCGACCTCGGGAGGTGCTGCTGCCGCGGGCGGTAACGCTCTTTCCCGCAGCTGTTCCCGCCGAGCTGAACGGACTGGGCGCGGTGGAGACGCGCATCGAGGAATGGATTTTCGAGGCGAATTACGCGAAGCGATTGCTGGAACAACAGTTCCACGTGGTTGCGCTCGACGGCTTCGGCCTTGACGGGCACCCGCAAGCGACGTCGGCGGCGGGCGCTATCGTCCATTACTTGCGCGAGACTTCGGCCATCAGCGCGAAAAGGCCGGAAGACACGGCTGCCATTCCAACGATGCGGCCCGCGGGAGCAGGCCTCGAGCATCTCGATCGAATCGCATATTACGAACAGCGGGATGCGATGGTGCTCGATCAAGTGACCGCGCGGAATTTGGAGTTGGTCGAGCCATCTATGGGAGATGACGCTTCGGCAACGCTGATTTCCGCGATTGACGAGACCGCGACGGGCATGGGCGCGCGGCTTCTGCGGGGCTGGATACTGCGCCCCGAAATTTCCATTGCCGAGATCGAGGATCGGCTCGATGCCGTGGCGGAGCTGAAGTCGCGCACCGTGGCGCGAGAGGAAACCCATAGGGAGCTAGAAGGAATTCTCGACCTCGAGAGGCTAACGAGCCGAGTCACGCTCGGTGCGGCAACTCCACGCGATTTGCTGGCGCTGCGAAGCTCCCTCGAAAAACTTCCCGCGCTGCGCTCGATGATCGCACCAGAGAGCATGGCCTCCGAGGCGAGCGCGGCGGGCGTCGGCGCCGGGTTTGCGCGAGCGGCCTCGACGCCAGTCGCGCCAGAGATACGGTCGAATCGCACAAGTACAGAACCCCGTCCTACGCGACTCGCTTTTCTTCGCGAGCGGATGGATGAAATGGCCGACGTGCGCGAAATCATCGCGAGAGGAATTGCGGACGATCCACCGGCGCTGGTGAGCGATCCTGGTGTGATTCGCCGCGGGTTTCATGTCGAACTGGACGAATTGCGCGATATCACGAAGCAAGGCCGGCAGACGATTGCGTCGATGGAAGAGCGCGAGCGGAAACGCACCGGAATCGCGTCGCTCAAGATTCGCTATAACCAGGTATTCGGTTACTACATCGAGATTTCGAAGGCCAATATGCATCTCGCGCCCGCGGATTACGAGCGCAAACAAACGCTGGTGAACGCGGAACGCTTCACGTCGACGGAGCTGAAGGAATACGAACGCAAGATACTTACAGCCGAGGGGCGCGTAATCGAGATCGAGCGGCGCTTGTACGGCGAAATCCGCGAATCGATTGCCCGCGAAGCGGCTCGCCTGCGCCGAACTGCGGCAGCGATCGCCCAGCTTGACGTGCTGGTGAATTTCGCGCGGATTGCCTCGTCGAGGAATTACACGCGCCCGGAATTTACCGAAACGGGTCTTGCGCATCGGTCTGCAGATAGAAGTGAAGCGTCCGCCGGAACGCAAAAGGGTGCCCAGAACGGGAAAACCACCAAAAGGATGAACGACCGCGGGATGCTTCAGATCGCGGGGGGCCGCCATCCCGTGATCGAGAAGTTGCTCGAAGGGCGTGGCGAGCGCTTCGTGCCGAACGATTTGTATCTGGACGACGCCACGCAATTCCTGTTGGTTATAACCGGGCCGAACATGGGCGGGAAATCGACATACCTTCGGCAGACAGCGCTGATATCGATTCTTGCTCAGATGGGATCCTTCGTTCCGGTGATACAGGCGAAATTGCCGCTGCTCGACCGGATTTTTACGCGTATCGGAGCGTCGGACAATCTTTCGCGTGGCCGATCGACGTTTCTGGTAGAGATGAGCGAAGTGGCCGCCATCCTGAACACGGCCACAAGCGCGAGCTTGGTGCTGCTCGATGAAGTGGGGCGCGGGACGTCGACATTTGACGGTTTGTCGATCGCGTGGGCAGTGGTGGAAGCGCTGCACGCAGGAGCGCGACCTCGGACGCTTTTCGCGACGCATTATCACGAGCTGACGGAGCTGGAGCAGTTGCTGCCGGGCGTAAAGAATGTCCACGTGTCAGTGCGGGAGGCCGGGAGCGAGATTGTTTTTCTGCGGCGCGTCGAGCCGGGTAGCGCGGACAAAAGTTACGGTATCGAAGTGGCGCGGCTTGCGGGATTGCCGCAGAGCGTGATTGTCCGCGCGCGCGAGATTCTGCGGCGCCACGAGGAAAGCGAGGACAAGCTGACGGAGGAGCTGTCGCCTGGTGCGACACCGCCGGCACCGAAGCAGGTGAGTTTTACCGCCATCGATGAGAGAGTTCTGGAATCGCTGCGGACCGCTGATTTGAACAAGCTGACGCCGCTCGAAGCCCTGAATTTACTCGCGGCGCTGCAAAAACAGATGAAGTGAGCCGGCCGATGCGGGGTGCGACTGCACTCTTTGGGGCGATAATCGTCGCGAGCACGTTCACCATACCCTACAACGCGGCACGTCCGCATTTCCACGCTCAGGTGCAAACGGAGCGGCCCGAAGTTCCCCTGACTTGGGACGACGCGGCCATGGCGTCGCTCGAAGTGCCGCTGGCTGACCCAAAGGGATCGCCAAAACACGTTCCCGCCCCCTATTACTACAAGATCCCCGTCCGCCCAATTTACAAGCAATATCCCGTATACGCGCCCGGCCACGAACCTGGCGGATACCTCGATCGACTGAAGCATGCGGAGCCGGAAATACTGTGGGATGAGTCAACGACACCGCCGCTTAAGACCGATGTGGATTGGGTTCGCGCGGGAAAGATCGTCTTTGAGGCGCCGGTCGTTATTGGCGATGAGGACGGGCACGGCGTTCTCAGCGCCGGCGACATTCGTTCATCCGAGTTTTATAAGAAAACGGGGATGCCGATTTCACAGGACGGGAGAATGCCGTTCGCATCGTACGTGATCCGGAAAAAAGGCAGCGTGGAGGTCGGCCAATTCGCGTGTTCCATGTGTCATACGCGCGTCTTGCCGGATGGTACGACGATTGAAGGCGCGCAAGGTAACGTGGCGTTCGATCGATCGGTTGCTTACGCGATGCGCGAGCTTCGGCCTCCTGCGCAAGCGTACTACGCGGCCGAACGCCAGCTGTTCTCCGCCCCGTGGCTTGAGCCGGATCCCGAGGCGGTTTTGAATGGAATGAGTTTGGAAGAGACTGCCTCTGTTTATGACGCGATTCCGCCGGGCGTGATGGCCCGTCAGCGATCCAGTCCACTGTATCCGCCGCAAATCCCGGACCTGATCGGAGTTAAAGACCGCAGCTATTTGGACCGCACCGGCCTTCAGCGGCATTTCGGTGCTGTGGACCTGATGCGTTTCGCTGCATTGAATCAGGGCGGAGACGATCTGGCAAGTTTCGCAGGTTTTATCCCAGTTGATGCTCCCGAATTTAAGAAGCTACCGGATCCTGCGGCGAAAAGCGTCGGCGGACGTTACAGCGACACTCAACTGTATGCGCTGGCGCGGTACGTTTATTCCCTTGGGCCGCCGCCGAACCCGAACAAATTTGATGCGCTTGCCGCACGCGGGAAGGTGGTGTTCGAGCGAGAAAGTTGCGGGTTGTGCCACGCACCGCCGATCTACACGAACAATCGGTTGACGCCAGTTAAGGGTTTTACACCGTCGGCGGAAGCGTACAAGTCGGACAAGGTGATGAACGTGTCGGTAGGAACCGATTCACGGCTCGCGCTCAACACGCGTCGCGGCACCGGGTATTACAAGGTTCCTTCTCTCATGGGCGTGTGGTATCGCGGCCCGTTCGAGCACAACGGTTCGGTGGCGACTCTGGAGGACTGGCTCGACCCCAAACGTTTGGATGAGGACTACGTGCCGACGGGATTCAAGGGTTACGGGGTGAAGACGCGAGCCGTGAAGGGACATAGGTTCGGACTTGACCTTTCGGAACAAGACCGCAAGGCGCTGATCGCATTTCTGAAAACATTGTAGTCTGGATGGAGGAGACCGGGTTGATGCGGGTGCTTGGAATGATGTCGGGGACGTCGGCGGACGGGATCGACGTGGCACTCGCGCGAATTACTGGCGCGCCGCCGTCGCTGTCGGCAAAGTTCGAGGCGCATCACCATGCACGATTCCCTGCCCGCGTGCGCGAGGCGATTCTGCGGCTGGCAAACGGCGCTCCGACGACTACCGCGGAAATTAGCCAGCTAAACGCTTTGCTCGGCGAGGAATTTGGGGCCGCGGCTATGGCAGCTTGCAAGCGGTGGGGCGTGCCGCTCGCGAAGATTTCGCTGATCGGGTCGCATGGGCAGACGGTTTTCCATCAAGGGATTGCCGGGAACTTTCTCGGCTCACGACGCATCGCTTCGACGCTTCAGATTGGCGAGCCCAGCGCGATCGCGGCGCGGACCGGGATTATGACGATTGGCGATTTTCGTCCTGCGGACATCGCCGCAGGCGGGCAGGGTGCGCCGCTGGTGCCGTTCGTTGATTATGCGTTGTATCGCGACGCACGGCGCGGACGCGTGGCGCTGAATATTGGCGGGATTGCGAATCTCACAGTAATCCCGTGCGCTGCGAAGCCTGGCGACGTATTTGCGTTCGATACGGGACCGGGCAACATGATCGTGGACGCGCTGGTGGAATCGGCGACGCGCGGTCGCGCGCATTACGACAGCGACGCAAAGATTGCCATGCGCAGTGAAGTTATTCCAGAGCTGCTTGAGCGCTTGATGCGCGAGCCGTATTTGCTCAAGGCGCCGCCGAAAACGGCCGGACGCGAGCAGTTTGGGCGCGCGTATGCCGAGAAACTTATGGCGTGGGGCAAGCGTCATCGTGCTCGTATGGAAGACTTGGTGCGGACGGCAACCGTATTCACGTCCCTTTCGATTGGGGATGCGCTTCGCCGGCTTGTTTTTCCACGCACGCGCATCGACCAATTGATCGTGGCGGGAGGCGGAGCGCGAAATCCATTGATGATGGCGCAGCTTGCGGCTGTGTTACCGGAGATTGAGATCGTGCCGTCGAGCCGATTCGGAGTGCCGTCGGAAGCGAAGGAAGCTTTTGCGTTTGCGGTGCTGGCTTATGAGGCGTTTCACGGACGCGCGAACAATCTACCGTCGGCTACCGGCGCAAAGCGAGCTGCGGTGATGGGCAAGCTGGTGCATGGTTCAGCGCGCACGGCAGAACAAGCTAACCACAGATGAACGATGGTAAAGGCTGATGAACACAGATAACAACTCGGGGCACGGCTGGCGCTGGAGGATGATAGCTTCCGCCGTCGTGGTTTGTGCGTCGCTTGGAGGCTGCTCTTCTTCGAACCGCTCGAGCGATCGCGGGACGCTTAATTTTTTGATTGAGTCGATGCCGGTGAACCTCGATCCCCGCGTTGGCACCGACGCAAATTCGCAGTATCTGGACGGGCTGATTTTTTCCAGCTTGGTCGCGCACGACGCGGAGATGAACATCGTGCCAGATTTGGCCGAGCGTTGGGAGACGCCCGATCCGTTGACGTACGTGCTGCATTTGCGGCGCGGGGTCAAATTTCATGACGGGCGGCCGCTGACCTCGGCCGATGTGAAGTACACATTCGCGACGATATTGAATGGCGATGTGAAGACGCCAAAGCGCGGGACTTATCGCATGGTTGCGTCGGTCGAAACGCCGGACGATGCGACAATTGTATTTCATCTGCGGGAGCCGTACGCGTCGTTCCTATGGAACTTGACGCGCCCGGGAGTGGGAATCGTGCCACAAGGATCGACCGTGGCGGAAAATTCGCAGCACCCCAACGGGACAGGGCCATTTCGTTTTGTCAGCGCAACGGCGGACGAGGATGTGGTTCTGGAGCGAAACTCAAATTATTTCGGCTGGAGCAAAACCGCCGGTGATGCGCATCCTGTGATGCCAGGGGCGAAGACTGACATGGTTCGGATATCTTTGCCGGAACGCGATCATGCGAATGGCGGGTCTGACGCCGCGACGGGACTGGTTGAGAAGGTACGGTTTCGCGTGGTGCCAGACGCGATTGTTCGAGCTCTCGAACTGCGGAAAGGTACCGCCGATCTATTGATGAATGGGTTGACGGCGGACATGTCGGTGACGCTCGCCAAAGAAGGGCTCGTGGCCGAGGAGCAGCCGGGGACGATGCTTGGCTATATCGCCTTCAATTTCGACGATCCGATTCTCGCGCACCGCGAAGTTCGGCAGGCGCTCGCGTATGCCACAGACCGCACGATGCTGATTCGCTACCTGATGCACGGACAGGCGCGGCCCGCGTCAAGCCTGCTGCCGCCGAGCCACTGGGCGAACGAGCGGGACGTGAAGCAATACGGCTTCGATCCGGCGCAGGCCGAGCGGCTGCTCGATGCAGCGGGTTTCCCGCGCGGCGCGGACGGCGTGCGGTTTCATTTGGAGCTGAAAAGTTCTACGGAAGAATCGGCGCGCCTGCTGTGCGAGGCGCTTGCGGACGAATGGAAGCGCGTGGGAGTTCGGATCAACCTGCGCCCGCTCGAGTTTGCGACGTTTTACGCGGACATCGTGCGCGGCAGCTTTCAGCTCTATACGCACCGCTGGGTGGGCGGCAACAACGATCCGGACATGTTCGAATACGTTTTCAGTTCGAAGAAGATTCCGCCGGAAGGCGCGAACCGCGGCCACTACCGCAACGCGGCGCTCGATGCCCTGCTCGATCGGCAGCGCGTCGAGATGGACCGTGAGACGCGCAAAAAACTTCTCTCCGAGATTCAGAAAATCGTCGCCCAGGACGAGCCATACATCAACCTGTGGTACTGGGACAATGTGTGCATCCATCAACCGCGAATCGGAAATGTGACAATCTCGCCGACCGGCGACTACGAGTTCCTCGAGTTGGCAACGATGAAATAGCGAAAACTGAACATCTGATTCTGCGCTTCGCTTCCCGTCCCCGCCGCGCGGCTTCACCTCAATAGTTCAGAAGGATTTTGCCGCTTCTTCCGCGGTGTCGAAAATTTCGAAGACCAGGAAGAGCCTTGTGATCTTCAGCATGTCCTGCATGCGGGGGCTGAGGTTGGCGAGCTTTAGCACGCCACCCGCCAACTGGGCTGACGCGAAGAGCCGGGCGAGCAGTCCCACGCCGGCGCTATCAATGTAGAAAACGTCGCCAAGCTCGAGCACCACCCGCTTCGATTCCGTCAAGGTGGATTTGACGAGGTTGCGCAGATCCGCGGATTCTTCGCCGAGTATGAGACGCCCGCTGCACTCGATAATCGTCGCGCCGGCGAAGGTGCGAGCCGTGAGATGGAGCGCCAAGCGAGATTCCCTCTATCCGTGGAGAGCTTTGCGGATTTCAGCTTCGGGGATGGCGCCTTCCCGAACGATGGACCATTCGCTGCCATCGACGCGAACGATCGTGGAGGCGAGAGTGGCGCCGGTGTCACCGCTATCGAGGATGAGTGGAAGGCGGTCGCCGAATTGCTTGACGATCTGGCTTCCATTCGTGCACGAGGGAAAGCCCGAGAGGTTCGCGCTGGTACCGGTTATGGGTCCGCCAACAGCTTCGATTAGGGAAGTAACGATGCGCGAGTCGGGCCAGCGAAGAGCGACGCGACCGCTGTTTCCCGTCACCTTGAGCGGCATGCGATGAGTTGCCGGGACGACGAGCGTCAGCGCGCCGGGCCAGAATTTGTGCGCCAGAGTGAGAAATGGATGCGGGGCGTCGCGAATCAGAGTGACCGACTGCTCGATCGAGCTGACGAGAATCGGAAGAGCTTTCGATTCCGCGCGGCCTTTCACGCGGAAAACTTCTTCGATCGCCGAGAGATTGAACGGATCTGCGGAGAGAGCGTAAAACGTATCGGTGGGCACGGCCACGACGTGGCCGCGTTGGATGAGGTTCGCGGCCAAGCTGACAACCGTTGATTCCGGCGCTTCCGCTGAAATTCTTAGAACTTCGACCGGCAAATGAGCGCTCGCGGCGGGTTACGCCATGCTTCTGCGGCAAGCTACCACAGCCACAGCGATGTAAGCAAGACGGAGCCGGAGGAACGAGCCGGAGAATCAGTGACTTTCAATCATGCGCGCTGGTTTACGGGGCGTGCCGCGTTTGTTAGGCTTGCCTCATGGCTCGACGACTCTCCCTTTCCGGCCGCGAGGGCTCAACTTCCAGGCCGGCGGCCAAGCCGAGCGCTGGCTTGCGTGAAGCGCCCGCGGACACAATTACAAGCCGCGATAACAAATGGCTGAAGATGTTCCGCACCGCGCTGCGCGGGACTGGGCCGACAGCGGGTGAGTCTCTTGGCGTTGAAGGTCCGAAGTTGATTGAAGAGGCAGTGCGGTCGGGACTGGAAGCGGAAGCACTCCTTGTGAGTGAATCGGGAGAGGCGGAACTTTCGCGGATTCTCCGCGCTGCAAGCGAAAGCGACTCGGGAGTTCCGCGATCGCGGATCCTGCGGACGACGGACAAGTTATTTGCAAGTGTAGCAGGGACAGAGGCGCCCCAAGGCATCGCGGCCCTGTTCAGGGCGCGCGAGTGGGAGTTCGATGATCTCCTGCGCGGGCGGGCGGCGCGCGATGGCGGATACCGCAGCGAGGCGGCGCTGGTAGCTGTAATGGCGGGCGTGCAGGACCCGGGTAATGTGGGAACGGTTGTGCGGTCAGCGGAAGCGTTCGGCGCAACGGGAGTGGTGGCGACGCGCGGGACGGCTGATCCGTGGTCGCCGAAAGCGCTGCGCGCGTCGGCGGGATCGGCGCTGCGATTGCCGGTCGTGCGCGGAATGGCGATACCGGTGTTGCTGGCTCAGTTGCGAGTGATGGGCATCCGGGTTATTGCGGCTGTTTCGAGGGCCCCGGATAATGCCAAATTAGAACCGCCGGATTTGCGGGGGAAGCTGGCGTTATTTATCGGGAGCGAGGGTGGAGGTCTGCCGGCAGAAGTGCTGCGCGCCGCCGATGCGATTCTTGCGATTCCCATGAGGGCAGAAGTTGAATCGCTCAATGCGGGGGTGGCGGCGTCCGTCCTGCTTTACGAAATTGCGAACGAAAGAAGAGCCAAGGCCTGA
>Ga0073928_10008466_pt1 | contig 12905 bp, 12 predicted proteins | sample PaiPotPPA55metaG_FD_76969 | JGI IMG/M metagenome (GOLD analysis project Ga0073928, IMG submission 76969) | Iron sulfur acid spring bacterial and archeal communities from Banff, Canada, to study Microbial Dark Matter (Phase II) - Paint Pots PPA... ...
CGCATTATCGCCTAGATACTGTTTCGGCTTGCCCGCACGCACGCGAAAAACCTCGCCTGGTTCCAATGTGTGACCGTCCAGCGCGATGACAGTTCCATGCACAAAATGACTAGTCCAAAAATAAATCACTTCGTAGTCGAAATCGCTCTTGAATGGGCGTCCGTCATCACCGATGTCAACAGTGTCTTCTTCAAATGCCATCATTCTCGTTTGCCCGCCGACGCCCGTCCACGCATGTTTGCTCTTGAACTTTTCGGCAATTTTCATTGCTTCCTCATGAAAGGGGGGCTCCTTTAGTTTCCTTCCGGGGTAGTACTTGGCGTTTATTTCTCCCCATTCTGCGTGTACTCGTGCAAAGTATTCAGCGTACGTCTGCGCGCGTGTTTCAGTGTCCTTGTTCGCAATGTAGCGTACCGTCAGGAAAAGTTCTACAAGAGTCCGGGATAATCCGAACGCCTCCGCTGGAAACCCCGTTTCAACGAGACTGCAAACCGCCCTCGCGATTGTTAGTGCCTTGGACAAAAGAGCGAGAAGCACTGCTGTCCGAAGGTATCTGGTGGATGGAATCATCCCTAGTTTGTTGACATATTCTTCGAGAACTTCGATCCTGGGCAGGACTTTACTGACCCTCAGCTGAGCGGTCTTCGGTTCGCCGGTTTTGATTTTCCGCGTCTTCGTTTTCAAGGTTTTGTTCGCGTCTTCGTGTCGACCCGGGTGGACCGACGGGCAACCACCCCAAGCTGTGCAAGGGTCGAATTCTTCAACTGCCGCAAAGCAGATGCCAGACCTCAAACCAACGGACAACTTCAACGAGGCCAATCGCGATCAGGTAAATCGCGAGAACATTGAGGATACAGTACCAGCCGGGCAGTGGCTGTATCCGCAGAGTCGCTCTGAAATCCCTAATTGCAGCTTTGGCACTGCGGAACGCCTTGTAGAGGCACATGTCATCGCCGCAGTCCTTACCGCCGATCAGATCTTGGTGTATTGTCCTGTTCATTCCAGAGACGAAATTAGCGTATACCTGCTCGGGAACCGTTAGGCCCGAGGGTGGCGTTCCCGCGGAAAGCTTCCGCACAACTTCCTGATAGCTGCCGGCGTCGCTGGCGACGAAGGGATTGTAGTTGGTGGTAATGTAGTCGAAGAGGCGGTGAATGGAGTAACTTAAGCGTACGAGCGCGGGAACCACAGGCCTGAGATGCGTCATGAAAGGTGAATTAGTGAAATTATTCAGGGTTGGCGAATCGAACGTGTAGATATGGCGGCTTGGATAAAACCAATCGGGGTGCTTCATCGCCAATTCTTTTTTGTCGTCACACTTCAAATACCCGACCTCTCCTTCCTTGCCACTCGCCCAGTTCTCAACTAAGTCGAGTTCAGCTTCTATCCCAGAAAGCAAATTCAATACGCCTTCGTGCGTTTGCTTGCGGGAAGATTTTGCCGCCAACACGAAAGTGAACCAGGCGCCAGCTGCCCCCCACAAGGTGCCGATAGCGGCCCAGAATGAGGCTGACGTAACGATGTCAGGTAAAGGCTTCATGAAACGAGTCTATTATGATTCCAGACGCATGGCCCAGCCTTTCGCCGCTGGGTCATTCGCTGCCCCACCTTCTGGTGCAAGGTCCCCGAAGCGAACTTCAAAATAGCACTTTCGCGAAGGTCCTAAAACGTCCGACGGCGGTGTCCATGCGATTGAGCAGCGGAGAGGATACACCGCAGAGAGTCGGTAGTGGAAAGTGCGGGATTAGAAATTGGGGATGTGAAGGCAGGTGTCGGGTTTCAGGTTTGAGGTTTCAGGACGGACAGGGCCCCGGGGCCCTTCGACTTCGCTCAGGACAAGCTGAAGCCCATTCGTAATATTGAACGGCTCTTTCGCATGGCCTAAAGGGCATGCTCCCCCGACTGATTTAAGCTCAGGGTTTGCAAGTACAAACCCTGAGACCCGAGCCGGGGGCTTCCACCCTGAAGGCAAAGACGGAGAGGCAAATGCAGATCCCTTCCCGGCACCCCATCCGGGACGCAGACCGCGCGCGTCCCACAGAGGGCGCTCGGTCGGGATGACCCGCCCAACAGGAGGGTGGGCAGACAACGTAAGGCGGGACGGGCCAAGCAAGCTTGGCCCGAAGAGAAGGTGGCAGCAAGCTGCCGCACTCTCACGGTGGCCTGCGGCCACAAAATCGCCAATCGGGAGATTGGCGTTCCCAGGGTGCCTGCGAAAATCTGCTTCTGCAGTGCGACGAGGACGGTGATAATGGGGTCCTTTTCGAGGCGCGCGAGCATCAAAACTGCGTCTTACGACTCCGGGAGAAGCCAAGGCGATCATGGCGGAAATAACCACACTGTTCTGGGATAACGGCGGCGTGATACTGACGAACGGCTGGGACCGCGACTCGCGGAGGCTGGCCGTTGAGAAATTCCATCTCGATTGGGAGGATTTCGAGGACCGCCACGAGCTCGTGCTCGACGCATTCGAGACGGGTGCGATGTCGCTTGATGATTACCTGAAGCGAACCGTCTTCTACCGGCCGCGGTCGTTCACGCCTGACGATTTCAAGAAATTCATGTTCGACCAGTCGCAGCCGTTTCCCGACAGCCTGGCGTTCACGGGCGAGCTGGCGCGTTCGCGAAAATACCTGATGGCGGCGCTGAACAACGAATCGCTCGAGATCAATGAATACCGCATCAAGACATTCCGCCTGCGCGATTATTTCGAAGCGTTCTTCGCTTCCTGCTATCTTGGCGTGCGCAAGCCGGACGCGGGAATTTATAAACTCGCGCTGAAGATCACGCAGCGCGAACCCGGCGAGTGCGTTCTGATCGACGATCGGGGATTGAATCTGGAGTGCGCGCGCGAATTGGGAATGAACACGATCCAGTACAAGAATTTGGCGCAGCTTCGCGAGGATCTCGCGCGCCTTGGCGTCACTGTGAACGGCGCCGCGGACTGAGCGATAAGGGCCATGAAACCTTGGAACCACAGATGAACACAGATAAACACAGATGAAGCAAGAGACGCTGAATTGTTGCGGAGGAGATTGACATGGAACTCGGAATGATCGGGCTTGGAAAGATGGGCGGCTTCATGACGGAGCGGCTGGTGCGCGGCGGGCATCGCGTGGTGGGATATGACCGCGACGCTGCCGCGATTCAGCGCGTGACGGACAAAGGCGCGGCAGGCGCCGATTCTCTCGACAAATTGTTCGCGCAACTCAAGGCGCCGCGCGCCGTTTGGCTGATGGTTCCGGCAGGCGATCCGGTTGACCAGACGATCGACTTGCTGCTGCCCCATCTCGCGCCGGGCGACACGATCATCGACGGCGGCAATTCCTATTACAAGGATTCAGTGCGACGCGCCGCGGCCCTGGCGCCCAAGAAAATCAATTTCGTCGATTGCGGCACGAGCGGCGGTGTGTGGGGACTCACGGAAGGCTACAGCATGATGGTGGGCGGCGACGTGGACACGATAAAACGCCTCGCGCCGATTTTTCAGACGCTCGCGCCGGGCCCGGATAAAGGATGGGGCCGCGTTGGCCCGGCGGGTTCCGGTCACTTCGTGAAGATGGTTCACAACGGAATCGAATACGGCATCATGCAAGCGTATGCCGAAGGCCTCGACCTGCTGCGGCACAAAAACGAATTCGGGCTCGACCTGCTGCAGATCTCGAAAATTTGGCAGGTTGGCAGCGTCATTCGGTCGTGGCTACTCGACCTGACGGTGGACGCGCTATCGAAGAATCCCACGCTCGAAGGCATCGGCGCGTACGTCACGGATTCGGGCGAGGGCCGCTGGACCGTGATCGAAGGAGTGAACCTGGGCGTCCCGATGCCCGTAATTTCAGGCGCGCTCGACGCTCGCTTCCGGTCGCAAGACCCTCAGCCTTTTGCAAACAAGCTGCTCGCGATGATGCGTCACGAATTCGGCGGCCATGCGGTGAAGACTGCCGGAAGCGACTGAGGGCATGGGCAGGGAATCAGTCGGGCTCGAGGCCTTTCACGCGCGGGCGGCTTTGTGCCGACGGGATTTCCATGTTTCGTAGGCCGCCGGGATCAGCGACACAACGATAACGGCTGCAATTACATAGTGGATTCGCTTGTCGATATTGGGGATCGTCTTTCCGAGGGTGTAGCCCAGCAGAATCATGCTCCAGACCCATAGGAAGCCGCCGACAATGTCGTAGATCAGGTAGCGCGTGTAATTCATTCCGGCGGCGCCGGCTACGGGTGGGCAGAACGTCCGGATGATGGGGACGAAGCGCGCGAGTATGATGGTCTTGGGGCCGTGGCGGTCGTAAAAGGCATGAGCCCGTTGGAGATGCTGCTTTTTGAAGAAGCGCGAATCCTCGCGGCGGAAGAGGCTCGGGCCTGCCTTCCAGCCGATGAAGTAGCCCACTTGGTCGCCTGCGATCGCGCACAGGGCGACGAGCGTAAGTAGCGTAGATAGTTTGAGTTGCCCGGCACCGGCGAAGACGCCCGCCGTGACCAGAAGGGAATCGCCCGGCAGGAAAAAACCTACGAACATGCCCGTCTCGACGAAGACGATCACGCAGACGAGCAGCGTGCCGCCCCACTCGATAAGTCCCCGCACATCATAGAGTTGCGCGAGAAGATGTTTCAGGCTCTCAAGCACTGGTCCTCGGGGGCGTGCGTTTTCACGTACGGAGAATAGCACGCTTTTTGCGCCGCTCGCTTTCAAGGTTCGGCCGCTAGTACTTCGCTCCTACCGAATGTAGCCCGCTGTACCATTGGCCAGTACTGGACCCTGTCCGAGAATGCAGTTGTTGGGCGCAATCACTCTCGGACGAGGTGACCTGGATGGAAGGTGGCTACGCACTGTGGATGGGGCAGCCGGTGGTTCTTCGAGTTTTGGCCGGGAACATCCGTGTGCCGTTGCGCGGGCGACTGGTGTTTGAAACCGAGGATGTGGTCCGGTTGCGCATCGCGGATAGCTGGGATGTGGACATCTACAAATCCATGGTTCTTGCGGTGGAGCACGATAGCCCGATTTACGTCGTGAATTAGGAGGGTGGCATGAGCACGATGACAACGAGAAACTGGGATGCAGATCGCGGCGCGGTTGCGACGGCGATAGCCCTTCCGGCGCAGGACGCGGGAGCGTCGATGCGGGATGCGATGGTTGTGGTGCGCGACACGATCATCGTCCTTGCGATACAGCTCGCCTTCCGCGCAGGTTTGATGCTCCGCCGCTGGAATTATTGAAGTCAGTTGGAAGTTCGGGATTGACGAAGACCCCAGGTATCCCGATTCCAAGTGGTATTCACACCTTGCTCGTTTTAACTCACCTCGTGACACTATCTCTTCTTGTCTAGCGAAGTTTGGCGGGAGCGCCGTCCGTGGCAACCATGCGCGTGGGTTCGCCGCGCATCCAGAAGCGGTCGATTTCGATCTTGGTCCAACCCTGCGGAAGCGACGCGGGATATTTTGCCCAGTCGCCCTCGTTAATGCGAATCCCCGTGAAGCCAAGCATGACGGTCTGAAGAATCGAGCCGAAGTCCGTGAGGAAGCAGCCATAGTCTTCGGAAGAGACTTCCCGGATCATGCCGAAGGGCTCGAGCCAGGATTCTTTCCACGACGCTTCGAAAAGTTGCGCGGCTCGCTGCTTTTCGCCGAGGAAGGCAGCGGTGGCGGCCATGGCGGCGACGGCGAACCCGATGGCGTCTGGCACGGTGGGCATCAGCGCGCCGGCGGGGCGTCCGCTGTGAGGAGCTTGCTCGGCCGCATACGTGTTGCGAAGGAGCTCGGGGCTGATGGGCGGATCATGAACAGTGAGGAAGTCGAGGCCGCCGACGGAGTATGTGGCGCTGTCGGGAGGCGGAGGATTGTCGTACGGAAGGACGACATTCTTTGCGCGGTCGATCGGCAGGACGAGCGCGTCGCGAATCCTGGCCCATGAGGACGGAGGCGTAACGCCCACCATCTGAGCGCAGCGAATCGCCGCCGCAAGCGCCATCTTGCAGACCAGGTTCATGTAGGAATTATTGTTGATGTTGGGCACGCCTTCGTCGGGTCCCATAATGTGGTGAATTTCGAATCCGCGGTTGGTGAAAGCGCCGCGGCTCTCGATCCACTTGGCTACGGCGCTCAGAACGGGCCAGGTGCCATCCTTGAGAAAATCCGAATCATTGGTGGCGAGCTGATATTCCCAGAGGCCGAGGGCGAAATCAGGTGTGGAGTGTTGTTCGACCCACCCGGTCGCGGCGAAAGTAGGAGTGGTTTCGAATCCACCGACGGGCGCGGCTTCCCAGGGAAATTGAGCGCCGCGATAACCGTAGAGGGCGGCCTGGCGCTTCGCGTCGTCGAGACCGCGGCGACGGAATTCAACAAGTGCGCGCGCGGCGGGCGGATTTGTAAGCGCGAACGGCAGAAGCGACCAGCTTTCCGTGTCCCAAAAACTGTGGCCGAAGTAGTAGGCATACTGCGAAAGGCCGAACGGCGGCATCCCGGTGAGAGTGGAGGGATGAACACTGGAATGGAGATAAAAGAAGGCGCAATCGACCACACGCTGCGCGTCGGTATCGCCGGTAATTTTCACGCGCGACTGCCACAGGTCACTCCAGGCGACGCGGTTGGCGTTGCGAAGTTCGTCGAAACCGATCATGGCGCCCCAATTGGCGAGGCGAATCGCTTCGAGCGGCGGCTCGGGATGGTACGCCTCGGAGACCATTGCGGCGATCGTGCGGAAACGAAACGCCTCGCCACTCTTCAGTTTCGCGACGTAGGGCCGTGTGATGGCAGTGTCAGTTGGAAGAGAATCCTGGCGTTGCAGGGGGCCGTCGGGAGCGGTGATCGACACGGCCACACCTAGCTTGCTCCGACTTCCGTGACCCTCGAACCCGGCGACAAGATCTATGTCGGTGCGCGCCGGCGGCGCTGTGATGTAAGCGCGAGCCAGAGTGCCGTCGCTGTCGATCGCGGGAACGAATGTGATTTCCGTGTCGGCGGAAGCGACGACGCGAATCTCCTGAGACACGAGCGAGGGAACCGAACGGCAAGCGAATTGGAGGACCTCGATATTTATCGACGGGCCGTTTTCGGGAGCAAACGTCAACTGCGTTGTGAGCTCGCCGGTGGCCATGTCGAGCGTTTGGCGAGTAGTCTTGACACGATCAGACTCAAGAACGCCGATCGTTGCCGCCGGTCCCACGCGAATATCTGTTTCGAGCGGGTAAGGCGCGGGCGAGATGCTCTCTATTTCGTAGGCGACATTCGTGAAAACGAACCCACTGACCTGCGTTTTGGTTTTTGCGAGCGGATTGGGGCCGGGACGAATGCCGATCAGCCCGTTGCTTAGATAGGCAGGATCGAATTTCTTCGAGAAGTCCTCGACGGACATTTTGGGGATTCCGGGCAGACTTGCCTGTGGAAGCGCGGCCCAGAATGGCGACAGCAACAAAGAACGGCGTAATGGGGTGGAGAACCGAAGGCCCGAGGCTGCAAAGAGTGCTGTGGTATGTTGAACGAAATTGCGTCGCGAAATTTTCATCGCCACAGAAGAGTATTATGTGATTGGCACATTGGGCAAGCTCCAGGATGGCTTTTCGACGACATCGAACGGAGAGCCATGATCTACAAGTTCCCCTTGCGGGATTCACTCTCGATTTACGTCACGTTTGAAGGACAAAGCGAAAAGCGCGAATGAGTCGATAGCCTTTCTGTCGGCGATGCGCTGCGAGCCACTTTCAACCGTGAGGGCCGCTCAGGACCCTGAATCTCGAGGAACGAGCAATCGGGTGCTGTCGCTCGCTTCCAGAACGCTCCGACTGGAAAAAATAAGAACGAGATTGAATAAGGGGCCGAGACGTTATAACGTGTCGCGTCCTGGGATTAGGGGTGTAGGATGAGGGCGAGGGCGGGCCCTGCCCGACGCACTCGCGTGGTCTTGGAATCGAAACCCAGGGTAAGCCCTTCGCGAAGGCACTCTCTTCGTCTAGAATTGAGAATCACGGAAAGGGCTGAGGGTTTGGGGTGTGGGTGATGGCCGTGATAGCGTCCAACTGTGAATGTGTCTCCAAGGAGCGGAACTGATGAGAATCGCGAGCGTCGCGAGCGCTTTTCCCGAGAATTACTACAAGCAAGAGTTTTTGGTGGAGGCGCTTAAGAACGACTGGCGGAGCAAGCTGGCGAATCCGGATATTCTCGACCGGTTGGACGACAGCATGAAGGTGGATGGGCGTTTTACGGTAGAGAAGATCGAGTTCTACGAGAACATGGACACATGGGGCCAGGCGAACAACAGCTGGATCAAACACGGCCTCGATCTGGGCGAGAAGGCGTTGTGCCGGGCGCTGGCGCGCGCGGGACTCGAGCCGGAAGATTTGAGCGCGATATTTGTGACGTCGGTGACCGGGATCGCGGCGCCGTCGATTGACGCGCGGCTGGTGAATCGCATGGGGCTCTCGCCGAACATCAAGCGCATTCCGATATTCGGGCTGGGTTGCGTGGCGGGAGCGGCGGGGATTTCGCGCGCGGCGGATTACGTGCATGGCTACAAGAACCAGGCGGCAGCGCTGCTCTCGATTGAATTGTGTTCGCTGACGCTGCAGCGCGATGACTTGTCGATGGCGCACCTGATTTCGGCGCTGCTATTCGGCGACGGGGCGGCTGCGACGATCGTGGTCGGCTCAGAGATGACGTTCAACGGCAATGGGAACGGGTCGCACGGGCCGAAAGGTCCCGAAATTGTCGCGACGAAGTCAATTTTCTATCCCAACACCGAAAGAGTGATGGGTTGGGATATCTCTGAGAAGGGTTTCCGCATCGTACTATCGCCGGAAGTGCCAGACACGGTGGTAAAGCACCTCGGCGCCGATGTGGATGAGTTTCTCGGCGAGCAAGGGCTGAAGCGGAAAGACATCAAGAGTTGGGTGATGCACACCGGCGGCCCGAAGGTGCTCGAAGCGACGGAAGTCGCGCTGGGAATCACATCGAAGGACCTTGAGGCGTCGTGGAATTGCCTGCGCAAGGTGGGCAACATTTCTTCCACGTCCGTTCTGCTGGTACTCGAAGACGTCTACATGCACCGGCGGCCGGCGCCGGGTACGATGAGTATACTCGCGGCCATGGGGCCGGGGTTTTGCTCCGAGCTGGTGCTTTTGCGGTGGTAAGCATACGCTGTGAAGGGGCGCGGGTGAGGGGCGAGGAAAGCAGGATGGATGCAGTCGGACGTGGTCGTGGTGGGGGCAGGGCCGGCCGGAATCGCAACAGCCATCGCAGCCAGACTTAAGGGTCTTAAAGCTACAGTCCTCGATTTTCGTAAGCCACCGATTGACAAGCCGTGCGGTGAAGGTTTGCTGCCAGAAGCAGTGGACGCGCTGCACACCCTCGGAATCGATCTCTCTCGCACGGCATTTCCTTTTTCCGGCATTCGATTCTCCGACGACCAATCTTCCGTAAGCGCAAGGATCGCGGGGCGGGCCTTCGGCCTGCAGCGCAAGGTCTTGCACCAGCTTCTCGTCAAGCGTGCAACAGCTCTTCAGGTGCGATTCTTGTGGGGCAGGCGCGTTTCCGAATTTCATGCCGACCATCTGCAAATTGGCGATCAGAGCCTTTCGTTCCGTTGGCTGGTGGGCGCGGACGGGCAGAATTCCGCGGTGCGCAAATGGGCGGGATTGAATCCTCGGCGGCGCGCGCATTCGCGTTTTGGATTTCGGCGGCACTATGCGGTGAAGCCGTGGACCGACTGCGTCGAGGTCCACTGGGGCGAGCGCTGCCAGATGTTTGTTACTCCAACAGGCGAGGAGGAAGTTTGCGTCGCGCTGCTCGCGAATGATCCGCAGATGCGGATTGATCGGGCGCTCGCGCAATTTCCCGCCGTAGCGAATCGACTGCGCTGCGCTGGCGTAATTGCTCACGAAGCTGGCGCGGTGAGCGTTCTGGGACGGGCGCGGGCGGTGGTTCGCGGCAATGTGGCGCTTGTGGGCGACGCGTCGTGCGCGATCGACGGGATCGCGGGGCAAGGGCTGAGTCTGGCATTCCAGCAGGCAATGGCTTTGGGCGACGCGCTGGCGCGCGAGGATATGCCGCACTACGTGGCAGCGCATCGTCAGATCACGGCGAATGCCGTGCGAATGACCCGGCTTCTGCTACTGATGGGGTCCAGCGTGACGCTTCGGCGCAAAGTGCTGCGTCTGTTTGCGAAGAATCCCATTTTCTTTTCGCGGATGATGGCGATTCATACGCGCGAGTCGAGGGAGGCAGCGCTGAAGGCGCGCGATGTGGTTGGGCTTGGGTGGCGCATTCTGTGGGCGTAACGGCGAGTCGCGTTCGGTTTGCGGCCATTCTTCTTGCGGCTGGCAGCGTTTTCTGTGGCATGGCGCGGGCGCAGGAAACCGTAGTTACGTTCGAGCCGGCGAGCACAAAAATCGATTTCACTCTGGGCGCGACGTTGCATACCGTTCACGGAACCTTCCAATTGAAACGGGGGCAGGTTCGGTTTGACGCTGCGACGGGGCAGGCGAGCGGCGAGATTGCGATCGACGCAACCAGCGGGAACAGCGGCAACGAGGATCGCGACAAGAAAATGCACAAGGAAATCCTCGAGAGCGAGAAATATCCCGAAATCGTTTTTGTGCCGAGCCACGTGCAGGGCAAAGTCCCGGCGCTTGGAACCGCCAAATTCGAGGTTGCCGGCGTGCTGCGCCTCCACGGCCAGGAGCACCCGACAGCGCTTGTGGTGTCGGTGGAACGCATCGACGAACAAGACTTGTCAGTCACGACGCAATTCGCGGTTCCCTACGTGAAGTGGGGATTGAAGAACCCGAGCACGTTTCTTTTGCGCGTTAGCGATACGGTCGAAATCGATATTCGGGCGGCGGAGCGTGTTGTTGCGACGAATGTGGCGCGGTGAGTGATGCTTAGGCGCGACCCCACCGAAGTAGGTGCGGCTGAGGCCGCCGCGATGAGAAGAGAGATCCCTCGGCTACGTCCCGCGCCCCCGCTTCGCGTGGGAATGCAAAGGCGCGCGGGACTCCGCTCGGGATGGCAGCTCGAGTAATCGGGACGTGTCCCTACGGGAATTCCCGCGCAGAGCGGCACTGAACGTGATCGGCTATTTGTCGGTGAAGTGAAGTTCGTGGGCGCGCTGGGAGGCTTTTACGATGGCTTTGATCAGTGTGACGCGCAAGCCGCCCTCTTCGAGTTCGAGGATGCCGTCGATCGTGCAGCCGGCGGGCGTGGTGACGGTATCTTTCAGCAGCGCGGGGTGATGACCCGTTTCGAGTACAACTTTGGCCGCGCCCAGCGCGGTCTGCGCGGCTAGCAGCGTGGCAAGTTCGCGCGAGAGGCCCATCTTCACTCCGCCTTCCGCCATCGATTCAAGAATGATGTAAATGAACGCGGGACCGCTGCCGGAAAGGCCGGTGACGGCGTCCATGTTCTTTTCGTCGACGACGACCGTTTTGCCGACGGATGTGAAAAGCTTGCGCGTTGTTTCGAGATGGTCTGGCGTGGCGAACTTGCCTTTTGCGATTGCAGTGATTCCTTCGCCGACCATCGACGGCGTGTTGGGCATCGCGCGAATCACAGGAATGTCCGAGCCGAGGCGCTTTTCGATGTATTCGGTCGGGACGGACGCAGCGATGGAGATGACCAGCTTCTGCTCGTTCAGCTCGGGACGAATCTCGTCGAGCACCTGACCTACAACCTGAGGCTTCACGCACAGCAAAATCAGATCGGACGCGCGGGCGGCGGCGCGATTGTCCGTGCCAAGGGCAACGGCGCTGGTGGCAGCGTTCTTACGGTCGGCTGCGGCGTGCTGCACCGTGGCGGCAATGTTCTGAGGAGGCAGGAGCTTGTGCTTTAGGAATCCGTCGATGAGAATGCCGCCCATTTTGCCGGCGCCGATGACGGCGAGTCGCATTTGCTTCGAGCCGTGTGATTGAGTAGATGTGTGTGCCATCTGAGTGTTACTCCCTTCGATGCTGAATTTCTTAAGAGAAATGCGAAGAAACGAATGGGGTCAGGGCCGCGGCGAGTGCGGGCACGGGCGCGTTTGACGAGTGTGATTCATCGGAAACGCCAGCATCATACAGGATATGCGACGGTTTGGCCATTCTGTGGAACTTGGGGCTGCTCTGAACGGAATATGATTTGTACCAGAAGTAAGGCAGGAAACGTCTTACCAATTGATGGAGGTGGATCACATGGCAAAGAAAACTAAAGGCATGGCTCGGAATCATTTCGGCTTTTTGCTCGGATGTTGCGGCGCCGCGGCTCTTGTGTTGACGGCTAGCGGAGCGCTGGGGAGAGGCGTGGCGGCGGGGTCAGTTTCGGAGGCAGCGTCGCAAGCTGCGGCTTCGCAAACTGCCAAGCCTAGCTTGGCAGGCACATGGAAGTTGAATAAGGATCAGAGCGATGATCCGCGGCAGAAAATGCAGCAAGCGATGGGAAACCCGGGCGACGGCCAGGGCCAGGGAAATGGCAATGGTGGCGCCGCTAACGGTGGCGGACGGCCTGGCAGAGGGCAAGGTGGACCCGGCGGCGGTCCGGGCGGAATGATGAACGAGTTCGCAGAATTGACGGTTACGCAGCTTGACGCCAACGTGAAGATCACGGGCGCGTCGGGCCGCGTGCTCGCGACGACGACTCCGCCGGATTCGGCCGCCGACTCGAAGGGCGATGCGGACGCGTCGAATGCTGGAGGTGGCGGAGGGCAGCGCCGCACGCCACCTGTTGCGCAGTGGCAGGGCAACCAGTTGGTTGCGACGGGGCGAGGGTTCGGCGGAGGCGGCAGCACGACGCGCACGTACGAATTGTCGTCCGATGGGAAGCAGCTTTACGTCACAACGAAAATCACGAGCGAGCGGTTCACGCAGCCTGTGACCTACCGTCTCGTTTACGATTCCGACAAAAGTGGCGGCAGCAATCAGTAGATTCTCCTCGCTGGGCCG
>Ga0073928_10008468_pt1 | contig 12904 bp, 7 predicted proteins | sample PaiPotPPA55metaG_FD_76969 | JGI IMG/M metagenome (GOLD analysis project Ga0073928, IMG submission 76969) | Iron sulfur acid spring bacterial and archeal communities from Banff, Canada, to study Microbial Dark Matter (Phase II) - Paint Pots PPA... ...
AGTGGGGTAGTGGGGTAGTGGGGTAGTGGGGTAGTGGGGTAGTGGGGTAGTGGGACGGAGCAGCCAATGGACCTGGCCGGGTTCAGGTAACGGCCAGGCGGCGAAAGAGCACAAGCTTTGCGCTATCCAGAACCAGGGCCAGCACGACAACGGCGCCCAGGATGCCTGCGATGAGTTGCAGCGGCAACGCTGTCATAAGCAGTCCGCTGGACGCAAGCACCGTAATGATCGCCACGTCCGCGACCGAGGACACGACCAGCCATCGTCCGGGCGCAGAGCTCCACATACGCTGCCGTTCTCGCGCAACGTAAAACACGGCCTGTCCACTGAACACCAACGTGACGACGGCGACGGTCCGCAGGGTGTCTGTATCGAGACCGAGCACAAACTTGCCGGTCGCGAGGATTCCTATGCAGAAGAGCAGATCGATCATGCCCATTGCAATGCCCGCCAGCGTCAGATTGCGTATATGCCAGATGTTCGGCCGCGGCGAGGGCCGCACATTATCCGTGGATGACGACATGGCGAGAAAGTCGCCCGTCACCATCATGAGCACCATGAGTGCGGGTGTCAGTATCGCGTGACCGGTCATGAGCAGGCCGGCCGCGAGAAACAAAACCTGCACGATCTTGTGGATGATCGAGCGCAACGTATAGGTCAGGATGCGCTGGAAGGTGGTGCGGCCTTCCTCGACCAGGGCGACGATGCCGCCCAGGCCCGCTTCGGTCAGCACAACGCCTGCCGCCGACTTCGCCACGTCGGTGGCGCTCAACACCGCAATGCCCATTTGCGCCTGCCGGAGCGCCGGCGCGTCGTTCGCTCCGTCGCCGCACATCCCGACAATATGGCCGTGCTTCTGCAGCACCTTGACGAGCTGGTATTTGTCCTCGGGCAGGACACCTGCGTAGATCGAATAGGACTGGGCGTCGATGTCTGCGGGCAAGGGCGTGGTGGCCCAGGTTTTCCCGGTAATGCCGACCAGGGCCGCGACGGTTTCGGCGGTCTTGCGAGCGTCGCCCGTTACCATGACTGTTCTTACACCGAGCCCGGCGAGCTGAGTGATCAACGCTGCAGAGTCCTCGCGGGGCGGGTCGCTGAGCCCGATCACACCAGCCATGACGAGGGCGCCGGGTGGGCCTGAGGCCACGGCCAACACTCTCAATCCCTTCGCCTCAAGTTTCTCGGCTTCCGATGCAGCGGCCGCACAGGGCGGTGTCAACGAAGAGACCGTCTCAAAGGCCCCCTTTACAACGTGCACCGGCGCGCCGTTCCCTGCGCGCAGCGTGGCCTCGGAGCGCTTCAAGGCCGGATCGAACGGCACGAACTTGACCAACACGGGCGGGTCCGGGATCGGCTTGCCGGAGGAGGTGCCGCGAATGGCCGCGTCGACAGCATCCTGGCCACCGTCCGAGCTCGCAAGCGCAGCGAGCGCCAGCAGGTGGGCTTCGTCGAAGGGAGGCATCGGGCTGACCGACATGACCGCAAGTTCGTTGCGCGTCAGGGTACCGGTTTTATCGGAGCAGAGAACGTCGATACCGGCTGCTTCATCGACTGCCGAAAGACGCGTCGACAGAACGCCCCGGCTAGCGAGAGACCGGGCGCCCACAGCCGCGGCCAAGGTGAACATCGAAGGCAGTGCCACCGGAATTGAAGACAGGATCGCAACCAGAAGCAGAGGCACCATCTCGCCGATCGGCATGGAGAGCGAGAACGAATACACACCAAGCAGAACGGTCACGGCGCCGTTGAACAGCACAAGATTACGCACGACTCGCAATACGGTTTTCTGTTGCGAGCTCTCCGCCGCGGCGGTGCGAACGAGTTCCGCTGTCCGTCCGAACTTGGTGCGCTCGCCCGTTGCGACCACCTTGGCCAGGGCTTCGCCACGTCGCACGAGTGCGCCCGCGAACGCGCGAGCACCCGCGCCCGATTCGGTTGCCACCGACTCGCCGGTCAGCATCGACTGGTCCAGCAGCACGGAACCGTCGATCAAATCGACATCGGCCGGGACGACCGTCCCGAGGGAGAGCTTGACGATATCGTTCGTCACCAGGCCGGCAGCGGGCAGGGTCTGCCATTTGCCGTCGCGACGAACCGAGGCCAGCAACGCAAGACGTGATCGGAGCGCGTCAACCGTCGCTTGAGCCTGGCTCTCCTGAAAGAGGCCGAGACCCGCGTTGAAAAGCAAGAGCAGCAGGACGATGCTCGCCCCAACATAGTCTTTCAGCACCAGTTGCAGAATAATGGCGACTTCAAGCATCCAGGGCACAGGCGCCCATAATTTCCTGGCAGCCATCCAAAGGGGACGCTGGCGAACATCTGCAATCGCATTCGCTCCTTCGGTCTTTAGACGGCGCCCGGCCTCTTCAGTCGTGAGGCCGGATGGCGCTGCGGTGGCAGAATGATCCTGGCGCTCGGGCGGCGGGACCGGGCGGTGGTCGTCGACCACTTCGTTCGCGTCATGTCCCGCTGGAGGACCGGAATTGTCGCCGGCTTGCGAGTTGGTCGACGACGGAATCATTAGAGGCTCCATGGGTCTGCAGAGCGACTGCGTACCCTGTCAGGTTAGGACGTTGGCAAGAGAACCGACGCTCGCTCCGGCAAGAATGCGACGTGATCGAAGCAGCTTTTTTTCGTGAGTGGACGAGCACGTTCAGATCAATCGCAAACGCTTCATGCTGCGCTGTCGCGATTGCGTTAGACGCAGCTCAAACATCGCGATAATGATCGAACGCTGCAGTCAGGAAAGTTGCTTATCAAGTTTTCAAGTCTTCTATTTAGTTGCTCATGCCAAGGGCACGTCAGAAACTACAAGCTCGAGCTCGCCAACGCCAACGATCCCTCGATGGTATCTGCGAATATCGATTGATAGAAGGTTCGGAAACTACTCAGGCGTGGAGATTGCACCGGCAATCTCGCGAAGGCTTTGCGAAGTTCCGTTGGCCCCGAAACCTCTGGCAAGAGACTGCGTCAAGCGCTGATGTCGCGGAAGACCGTTCGTCTGCGGCCGCACGCTGGACCGGCCTCATACTGCCTTGAACGGCCACCTGCTCGCCAATAAACGGACCGAGAAAATGCGCCGCGCTTGACGATCTCTCAAAAGGACTCGTCTTATAGATCTGCGGTAACTCTGGAGATTTCCCCAACGGGTCGCCATCGCCAGATTCCAGCGCAAATCAAAAGTGTATAGTCCGAAGACCAGGTAAACATGTTGCCGGTAGGAGCCCGCCCTAGAAGCGGCGCCCAATAAGTGGTTAGGCCCTGTGGGCATAAGGCGAAGAGCCAGTAGGAGACGACAATGTTTGCCAAAGAGCAATATCAGCGGTTATCCAATCCCCAAAACAATCTCAAGATCATGGCCGCCTGGGAGGGGTTTCTAAGCGGGCATGCGCCACAGGCCAATGCGTTGCGTTGCATGATCGATGATTCCTGGCGGCGCTGTCTGGACGTGCAAGTGGATCCCGCACGCCAGCAGGCATTGCCTCCGGTCAATGAGGCAACGCTTAATTCCCTGCAGCACAAACATCGTGAATTGTTGACCGCCGGCAAACAGATCATGGCGATGGCCAGGGATTTCCTGGCGGAAACCGAGACGATCATGATTCTGAGCGACCCCAACGGAATGATCTTGGGTGTCGAAGGCGATCCTCGTGCGTTGGGAGCCGCAGAGGACATTCACCTTATTGCGGGAAGCAGCTGGAGCGAGCTGATCTGCGGCACCAATGCAATCGGCACGGCCTTGTCAATTGGCCTACCGGTGCAGATCCACGCAGCCGAGCATTTTTGCGCGGGAATCAAACAGTGGACGTGTTCGGCAACTGTCATCCGCGATCCGTATGACGGCAAGATCGTCGGTGCAATCGATGTCTCGGGCCTGGGCAAGACGTTTAGCCCTCATAGCCTCGCCTTGGCCGTCACTACCGCTAGCCGGATCGAGAGCCAACTGGCGAAACGGGAGATGGACATCCGATATCAATTGCTGGAACGGAGCATGGCAAAAATGTCCGGTGCGACGGACGGCGTGATCATTTGCGATCGTCGCGGATATCCCATCAAGGCAAACGAACGGGCGGCTGCGGTACTGCTCGCGCGTGGCATTGAATGTGACCTTAAGATTACCGCCCGGATCCCGAGCCTGAGCGTGGGCACGTTCGCCGACGCCATGAGCGCCGTGGCTCCTGAATGGCTCTGCGAGGATTGGCTTGAGCCGATTGTCGACGAGGGGGATCGGATCGGGACGTTATTGACGATCCCCGGGCCGCGGCAGGCCGGCGGCTCTTCAAACGTTGCCAGGAAGGAACGCATAGAGAAAGCTGCGATAGGCGCGGAAGTAATGGGTTTCGCGGGTATCGTGGGCGGCAGTCACACACTCGCCCAGGCGGTGCAAAAAGCGAAGCTGCTTGCCAAAACACCTGTACCGGTCCTGCTCCTCGGCGAGACAGGGGTGGGCAAGGAAAACTTCGCGCAAGGAATCCATCGCGCCGGACAGCCAATTGAACGTCCGTTCGTGGCGCTCAACTGCGGCGGGTTGTCCAAGGATCTGCTGGCAAGCGAGCTCTTCGGCCATTGCGAGGGCGCCTTCACCGGCGCACGTCGCGGCGGCATGGTTGGCAAGGTCGAGGCGGCGAACGGCGGCACGCTGTTTCTCGATGAGATCGGCGAAATGCCACTGGAGTTGCAGCCGCACTTCTTGCGAGTTCTGGAGGCAGGGGAGATTTATCGAATCGGTGAAACTACGCCGCGAAAGATCTCCTTCAAGCTGATCGCGGCTACCAACAGGGATCTCCGGCACGAGGTTGCCGAGGGTCGGTTTCGCATGGATCTCTTTTATCGGGTATCGGTGACCAGCATCCGTATTCCGCCGCTGCGAGAGCGTAGGGAAGATATCGGGCCACTGGTAGCGCATTTTCTCCGTAAGTTTTCCGAGCAGTACGCTGTTGACGCGAAGCAGATTTCGCCGGAAGTCATTGCTACGCTGGAAAGCCACGCGTGGCCGGGGAACGTACGCGAGTTGCGCAACGTAGTCGAAAGCATGCTCTTGACGAGCAGCGCGGATTCGCTGGGCATGGATGATCTGCCACCTGAAATTGAACGACTGCCGGTTCACGGTAATGTGCAAACGGAAGCGAACTGTCACGCAGCCATTGGAAAGCTGGAAGGCGCGGAACGGGCGTTCATCCGCGACACGCTTGAAGCGGACCGAGGCAACCTGACCCTGGTGGCCAGGCATCTTGGGATTGCGAAGAGCACGCTGTACGTCAAGCTCAAGAAATACGGTCTGAATCAGGTTCTGGATGGTGTCAGAGGTCTAGCTGACTAGGCCTTTCAATGATGGCGCAACGTTGGGAAGGCCGGGCCAATAGTGCCGTCGCCATCTTCGCGTCATTGCGCCTTTCAATCACATCTGCTGCCCGTTCGCCTGGCAGCGATGTTCGAAGTCAATTCCAAGCCAGGTTGATCTCAGTCTTGTCCCGTCCAGACTGTCGTACAGTCCATTGGATTGCTTTGGCATGCGGGTTCTTACCTACGCAAGGATGATTCATCATGTCGCCGCCGAGAGGCGTGTGATTCTCGGCCGCATTCGGGATGACCGTCCGAAAAGCGAACGGTCCTGTGCGTTGCGGTCTTATCGCAGTCGATCGAATTATCCAATTTCTTGCGGGAGCAGCCGACATGGATAACACTGCTGCGAGGACATTATCGACAGGCTTATATGTCGGTATCGATGCGCCAACCCAAGTGTCAGAATCGCCCCCGGCAAGCAGCAATCAAACACGCCTGTGGTAGTTGGGCCGGGACACCGGGCGATCTAGACCGACCTCATGCGTCGCGCTGGTCGAACTGAAGATGCGTGAAGCACGACTGGCCATTTCACTCTTCTTGCCACTACAAAATCGAGTCGTTTTCAATGATCTATTTGATTCGTATAACGTACTAATTTAACACTCAAGATCGAATTGGCATGCTCCTTGCACTATCCGGTGTGCGGTCACTCTTGTTATTTTCGCTACAAGATGCGCGACTACCCACTGTCGAGTTGACGGCAGGTGACTGCATTTGAGAAACCAGTTATTCATCGAGGAGACAAACATGCAAGTTCAACAGTCGCGAGTACAGGTGATGGGCATCGATGCCGGCGGCACGATGACTGACACCTTCTTCGTCAGGGAGGATGGGTCATTCGTCGTTGGCAAAGCACAGAGTAATCCGGGGGATGAGTCGCAAGCAATCTACGAGTCGTCTGTCGATGCCCTCGTCGAATGGCAGCGGAATGTCGATGATGTTTTTCCGGAGCTTTTGACCTGCGTCTATTCAGGTACTGCCATGCTGAACCGGGTGGTGCAGCGCAAGGGGCTCGACGTAGGTTTGATGTGCAATCGCGGCTTCGAGGATATTCATTCGATGGGGCGTGCAGTTCAGAGCTACCTTGGATATGCGCTCGAAGAACGCATCCATTTGAACTGTCATCGTTACGACGAACCATTGGTACCGCTTTCCCGCACACGCGGAGTCACCGAGCGTACCGACGTCCAAGGGCAGGTCGTGATTCCGCTGCGCGAAGAGGAAGTTCGGGTGGCGACTCGCGAGTTGGTGGCGCGGGGTTCAAAAGCGATCGTTATCAGCCTGTTGCAATCGCACAAGAACGAAAAGAGCGAGCAACGTGCACGCGATATCTGCCGCGAAGAACTGAAGAAGATTGGCGCGGATATCCCGGTGTTCGCTACCGTCGACTACTATCCGTCGCGCAAGGAAAGTCACCGCACTAACACGACCATTCTGGAAGCCTACGCAGCCGAGCCTTCACGCGAAACGCTGAAAAAGGTGAGCGACCGCTTCAAGAAGCATGGGGCCAAGTTCGATCTCCGCGTGATGGCAACGCATGGTGGCACCATCGGCTGGAAAGCCAAGGAGCTTGCCCGTACTATTGTTTCCGGCCCTATCGGCGGTGTGATCGGCTCAAAATTCCTGGGCGAGAAACTGGGGTACGAGAATATTGCGTGCAGCGATATCGGCGGCACCAGCTTCGACATGGCGATCATCACCAAGGGCAACTTTGCGATCCAGTCCGACCCGGACATGGCGCGGCTGGTACTTTCGTTGCCATTGGTCGCAATGGATTCGGTCGGTGCCGGTGCAGGCAGTTTTATCCGCATTGATCCGTACAGCAAAGCGATAAAACTCGGTCCTGACAGTGCCGGTTATCGCGTTGGCATGTGCTGGGCGGACAGCGGCCTGGACACAGTGTCGGTTTCGGATTGCCACGTCGTGCTGGGTTACCTCAATCCTGACAATTTCCTCGGCGGTGCGATCAAGCTCGACGTCAATCGTGCCCGCAAGTATCTGAAGGAGCAAATTGCCGATCCGCTTAACTTGACGGTCGAAGATGCCGCCGCCGGGGTGATCGAACTGCTGGACTTGAACTTGCGCGAATACATGCGCTCCGTCATCAGCGCCAAGGGGTACAACCCGGCTGACTTCGTTTGCTTTTCGTATGGAGGCGCGGGTCCCGTTCATACCTACGGGTATACGGAGGGTCTCGGTTTCAAGGACGTGGTTGTGCCCGCATGGGCTGCCGGCTTCTCCGCCTTCGGCTGTGCCTGCGCGGAATACGAATACCGGTACGACAAGAGCGTCGACATTGGCGTTGGTCCGAAAGCCACGGACGCAGAGAAGGTCCAGGCATGCGCGACGCTGACCGAAGCATGGGCGGAGTTGAGTGAAAAGGTCATCGAAGAATTCATCATCAACGGCTTCAAGCCGGAAGATGTGTTGCTGCGTCCGGGCTATCGCATGCAATTCATGGGGCAATTGAATGATCTCGAGATCAATTCACCCGTAACCAATGCATCCACGCTGGCGGACTGGGAAAGGATGGTGCATGCCTTCGACGAGACGTATGCACGCGTATATGCAAGTTCAGCGAGTTCACCCGAGTTGGGTTTTGGCGTGACCGGCGCAATCATGCGCGGCAGTGTGGTGTCGTCCAAGCCGGAACTTCCTGAAGAACCGGATGCAGGTCCCGTCCCGCCGAAGGAAGCGCATATCGGCAGCCGTCCTTTCTATCGCCATAAGAAATGGCAGGACGCACAAATATGGTCAATGGAAGCGCTGAAGGCGGGCAACCGGGTGGTGGGTCCGGCAATTGTGGAGTCGCCTTCGACGACCTTCATCGTGCCTTTGGGATTCGAAACCTACTGTGACACGCATCGCTTATTCCATCTCAAAGAAGTCAAGTAAGGAGACTGATCATGACGAAAATGTCCAGAAGAGAAATGGGTTTGGCCGATCTGCTCGGCAATGGAAAGACCCTCAAGGAGCATCGCGACGAGGTTCTCGAACGCACGAAGACAACTGGTTTTTATAACGGTCTCGAAAAGCTCGAATTCAAGGAAGCCGATCCGATTACCTACGAAAAGCTATTTTCGAGGATTCGTGGGGGCTTGGTGCATGCCCGCGAGACTGCGAAGAAAATTGCTGCCTCTCCTATCGTCGAACAAGAAGGCGAATTGTGCTTCACGCTGTATAACGCAGCAGGAGACTGCATACTGACGTCCACGGGGATCATCATCCACGTGGGCACCATGGGTGCGGCGATCAAGTACATGATTGAAAATGCCTGGGAGATCAATCCAGGCATCAACCCCGGCGACATGTTCACCAACAACGATTGCTCGATCGGCAATGTGCACCCCTGCGATATTGCGACGATCGTGCCAATCTTTTGGGAAGGGAATCTGATTGGCTGGGTAGGGGGTGTAACCCACGTCATCGACCTCGGTGCAATGACACCAGGTTCCATGTCGACCGGCCAGGTCTCCCGTTTCGGCGACGGCCTGCAGGTGACATGCCGCAAGACCGGCATTAACGACACCCCCCTGCGCGACTGGCTCCACGAAAGCCAGCGCAATGTACGTACGACCAAATACTGGATCCTGGACGAACGTACCCGCATTGCGGGTTGCCATATGATTCGTGCGCTTGTGGAGGAAGTCCTTGCGGCAGAAGGGATCGAGAACTACACGAAATTTGCGCACGAGATCATTGAAGAAGGGCGCCGCGGCCTGCAGGCCCGGATCAAGGCGATGACCGTTCCAGGTGTGTACCGCAGGGTCGCGTTTGTCGACATTCCTTATGATCATGAGGACATGAGCCTTGCTTCAGAGTTTGGCAAGATGAATAGCATCATGCATGCACCGTGTGAAATGACGATTCGCCCGGACGCGACCTGGAGACTCAATTTCGAGGGGGCCAGCCGGTGGGGATGGCACAGCTTCAATGCCAACCAGGTGGCCTTCACAAGCGGCATTTGGGTCATGCTGACACAGACTCTGGTTCCGACTGCGCGTATCAACGATGGTGCCTACTACGCGACCGAATTCAAACTGCCGAAGGGCACGTGGATGAATCCGGACGACCGTCGTACTGCGCATGCATACGCATGGCACTTTCTGGTTTCGGGATGGAGCGGTATCTGGCGCGGCATGAGCCAATCCTACTTCGCACGTGGCTATCTCGAGGAAGTCAACGCTGGGAATGCCAACACCTCCAATTGGCTACAGGGTGGAGGGATTAATCAGGATGGCGAAGCGCATGCGGTGAACAGTTTTGAACCTGCCGCATGCGGGACCGGCGCATGCGCGATCAAGGATGGCCTGAACCACGCCGCTGCCGTGTGGAATCCTGAGGGCGACATGGGTGACATCGAAATTTGGGAAATGGCGGAGCCGTTGCTGTATCTGGGCCGCAACGTCAAGACCAACTCTGGTGGCTACGGCAAGTTCCGTGGCGGCTGTGGTTTCGAGACCTTGCGCATGGTATGGAAAGCGCAAGACTGGAGCATGTATTTCATGGGCAATGGCTACATGAACAGCGACTGGGGTTTGATGGGTGGTTACCCCTCGGCGACCGGCTATCGTTTCGAAGCCCATAAAACCGATCTCCAGAACCGTATCCGCGAGGGCTTGTCGCTGCCACTGGGCGCCGATCGCAATCCGGAGAATACGGAATACGAGCGTCACATCAGTGCCACCGCTCGTGTGAAGCGTGATCAGCAATGTACAACGACTGAAGCAATTTTCGAAAACCATGACCTGTATTTGAACTACATGCGAGGTGGTCCAGGCTTTGGTGATCCGTTGGATCGTGATTGTGCTGCGGTGGAACACGATCTCAACAATCGTTTCGTGTTGCCCGAGTTCGCTGAAAAGGTCTACGGCGTGGTGATCGCGCAAGACAGCAATCAGGTATGGGAAGTCGACGTTGAAAAGACAGCTGTCCGCCGCAAGCAGGTCAGAAAAGAACGTATTGCAAGAGCCGTTCCGACACGCGAGTGGATGAAGGAAGAGCGCGCGCGCATCCTGACCAAACATGCGTCGATTCAGGTGCGTCATATGTTTGCAACCAGCTTTGACCTTAGCGTCAAGTTCAAGAACGAGTTCAAGGCGTTCTGGGACCTGCCGGACGCGTGGGAGTTGCCGGAGTCTGAGTTAGGCGTTCCTTCATTCGGTTCCAAATATCGGATGGATCTGTCGAAGCTGCCGGACGTCCGCACCGTCACGCTGGTCGAGGAGTGATTTGACGCCGGGGCCTGGCCCCGGTCGACGCAAAAAATTATCGGAGATATCAAATGTCTGTTTATACGCAAGAGCAAGTGAACTATCTGGTGGAAGGCAAGCTGGACTGGGAGACCACCATGCGGATGCTTTCCATGCCCAAGGACGACGACCGTTTCCGCATGTATTTGAATGCGCTTCAGTCCAAGGTGCCATGGGATGACAAGATTATTCTGCCGATCAGCTTGCATCTTTATGTCGCCCAAAATAAGGCGACCAAGAATTGGGTCACCAAATGCAGCTGCGGTCACGAGTTTGGTGACTATCGCAAGAACTGGAAACTGGAAGCCCTGGTCTACGTTCGTGACACGCCCGAAGCAATGCACGAGGTGTATCCGACACTCATGGCGCCGGATACGAACTGGCAGGTATACCGCGAATATTATTGCCCTGAGTGCGGAACCATGCATGACGTCGAGGCGCCCACTCCCTGGTATCCGGTGATTCACGAATTCGAACCGGATATTGAAGCGTTCTACAACGATTGGGTCCACCTGCCATTGCCCGAAAAAACCAACTGAGTCACGCGAGGGGCTGGAACCTTCCCCAGCTCCTTGCAATCAGGACACGCGACTGGTTTGCGTCGGTGTGATCGGAGCCGGCTTCTTAAATTCAAGCCTCGCATGCGCATCTATGCGGAAACGCCACGCATACCATTTCACTAAACGGCTTTCCGTTTATCTCCAACTCTGATGAGAGGACGCCATGTCTGACCAGAACTTGCAGTCGCTATTTCAGATACAACGTGTGTATCTCAAGGGCTTGTCGCTTGAGCAACCGAACTCGCCCGCAATTTTTCTTGAACAAGCATCCCCGGATATTGAAGTTGCTGTTTCCACGATTGCCGAGAAACACGACGAACATATCTATGAGAGCACGGTCACCATCACGATCACGGCGAAGATCGACGGCAAGGTGGCCTTTCTCATTGAAGCAAAACAAGCCGGAATTTTTGAAGTGCGGAATATACCTTCCACGCAGCTTGATTCTCTTCTCGGTGTTGGCTGCCCCAACATCGTGTATCCGTACCTTCGCGCGAATATCGCGGACGTCATTACCCGCGCGGGTTTTCCGCCGGTGCACTTGTCCGAGATAAATTTCGAGGTCTTTTATCGGCAGAACCAGAGGCCGACAGGAGAGCAGCAGGCGCGAAACGATACCGACGTTGCAATGCGGGATCGCCTGGCCGTAGTGCATTGACGTCGGCACTAACGTCTGCATTGACGAAGCAAAGTGCAATCGAGTATTGCATGGAAGAAATTCTCGCTCTTTCATAGATCCCACGCCGCGCTGGAACGCGTGTCGGCATGTCCTTAACGGTGCGGCCCAGCCACAATAAATCATGCAAACCTTTCTCGTTTCAACCAGTGTGGTGGGCCTTGCCGAAATCGGGGATAAGACGCAACTCTTGTCCTTGGTGCTCGCCGCGCGATATCGCAAGCCTGTTCCCATTGTCCTGGGAGCCCTCGTTGCGACGCTCGCCAATCATGCGGGTTCCGGGGCGCTCGGAGTCTTGCTGGCAAGGGTATTGTCACCGTCCATGCTGACGTGGGCGGTTGTCGCTTCGTTTGCGATGATGGCGGGTTGGATCCTCGTTCCCGACAAACTGAGTGACGCGGACGTGGTGTCGACCAAGCTTCCGTTGGGCATCTTCGGTACAACGGCGCTTACGTTCTTTCTCGCTGAAATGGGCGATAAGACCCAGATCGTCACGATCGCACTGGCGGCGCGCTTTCACGAATTTTATTGGGTTGTCGCAGGAACAACTCTGGGCATGATGCTGGCGAACGTCCCTGTTATTTACCTCGGTCACACGTTAGCCAACCGTATGCCGACCAGAGCCGTTCATATTCTCGCCTCTACCTTGTTTGTCGTGCTTGGCGGACTTGCTTTGAGAGCGGCACTCTACCCGGTGGAGTACCCGATGTTCTAACCGAAGCTTGGTGAGTCGTCGGAAGGAGCGTGAGCGACAACCCGCGCTCCTGCGTAAAACGTTCAATAACGGCGTCGCTTTCACATGATGTGCGAAGCACGGACCGAACTTATTGCAACAGCGTCGGACAGTTTCGTCCCTACGTGACTTTCTTCGGCGCGTAACTGACGCTAACCCCGAGCTCGAACAACAGTTCTTCGATATCACGCAGGCTGTGCGGAAACCTGAAATACCAGCGCACTCAGCAACCTGTTCTGGTAAGTGCAAGAGGGGTAACGCGTTAGCCCCGAGCCGGGCGAAAAAGCGTTCGTCCATGCGCTGTTGTTGCAGGCGCTGCTGCGGATTTCAGACCAGTATG
>Ga0073928_10008470_pt1 | contig 12902 bp, 12 predicted proteins | sample PaiPotPPA55metaG_FD_76969 | JGI IMG/M metagenome (GOLD analysis project Ga0073928, IMG submission 76969) | Iron sulfur acid spring bacterial and archeal communities from Banff, Canada, to study Microbial Dark Matter (Phase II) - Paint Pots PPA... ...
GCAAACAAGAAATATGCAACTCGGGGGTCCCGCGCGCAACGTCGCGCGGGGGGGCATGTAGCGAGTCTTTTCGGCGCAGTCGAAAAAGCGAAGCGGAATGCCCAGTGCCGGTGCAACGTACCGGCGCCTTTAAAATGGGGGTACTTGCGCCTTTTCCGGCGGCGCGAGGGGCTAATTTTGCCTGGGTCTTGACGGCGGCAGTATACTAAGGTCGTTTTCGGCCCGACGATCGGGCCGTTTCACGAGGAGAGTCTTTGAAAAAGCCGCTGATCATCGTCGAATCCCCGACGAAGGCGCGCACCATCAAGAAATTCTTGCCGCCCCGCTACGTGGTGAAGGCTTCGGTCGGACACGTTCGCGATCTGCCGAAGAGTACGCTCGGGGTCGACGTGGCCGACAATTTCAAGCCGCGCTACCTTACGATCAAGGGCAAAGGCGACGTCATCAAAGACCTCAAGAGTGCCCTCAAGGGCGCAAGCGACGTGTTTCTGGCGACCGACCCGGACCGCGAGGGCGAGGCGATCGCGTGGCATTTGGCCGAACTTTTGAAGCTGGAGAATCCGAAACGAATCGAGCTCCACGAAATCACCAAGTCGGCCGCACTCGAGGCGATCGCCAACCCGCATGCGATCGACATGGACCGCGTGAACGCCCAGCAGGCGCGGCGCATCCTCGACCGGCTCGTCGGCTACAAGATTTCTCCGCTCCTATGGGCCAAGGTGCGCGGCGGCCTGTCGGCCGGCCGCGTGCAATCGGTCGCCGTCAAGCTGATCGTCGACCGCGAGCGCGAGATCGTAAACTTCCAGTCCCGCGAGTACTGGACGATCGCCGCGCTGCTCAAGCGGCTGGGCTCCGCCGAGACGTTTTCGGCCGATCTGGTCGAGATCGACGGCGCCAAGGCCGAAATCGCGAACGCCGCGCGCGCCGATCAGATCGTCGCCGATCTGTCCGATGCGGCGTTTGGGGTATCGGCGGTCAAGCGGCGCGAGGTTCGGCGCAATCCGGCGGCCCCGTTCACGACGTCGACGTTGCAGCAGGAAGCCTCGCGCAAGCTCAAATTTCGGGTCCGAAAGACGATGCAGACCGCTCAAGCGCTGTACGAAGGCATCGACATCGGCGCCGCCGGTACGCAGGGCCTCATCACCTACATGCGCACCGATTCGACCCGCGTTTCGGACGAGGCACGTGCCGACGCCAAGAGCTTCATCGACGCGACGTACGGCGCGCCGTCGTACGGGGGCGGGCGGCAGTTCAAGCTCAAGGAAGGCGCGCAGGACGCGCACGAAGCGATTCGCCCGACCTCGATCGAGCGGACGCCCGAATCGCTCACCGGCTTGCTCAAACGGGACGAGCTGCGGTTGTACACGCTCATCTGGCAGCGCTTCGTCGCCTCGCAAATGGCGGCCGCAGTCTACGACCAGACCTCGATCGACATCGACGCCAAGCCCGTGCGTGGCAACGCCGCCTATGCGTTTCGCGCGACCGGCAGCGTCTTGAAGTTCGCCGGGTACACGGCCGTGTACGAAGAGGGCAAGGACGACGAAACGCTCGCGGTCGACGGGTCCGCGGCCAAAGGCCAGAAAGTGCGCGCGCCGCTCCCGCAGCTCGAGCCCGAGGATCGCCTCGAGAAAGAAGCGCTCGATCCCAAGCAGCACTTCACCGAACCGCCACCGCGCTATACCGAGGCGACGCTCGTCAAAGCGCTGGAAGAAAACGGAATCGGCCGGCCGTCGACCTACAGTTCGATCGTCGAAACGATTCAGGCGCGCCAATACGTCGAGCAGGTCGAGCGCCGCTTCCAGCCGACCGAGATCGGCACGGCCGTCAACGATCTGCTCGCCGAGCACTTCGGCGACATCATGAACCTCGATTACACCGCCAGAATGGAGAGCGAACTCGATCAGGTCGAGGAGCACAAGCTCGACTGGGTGGAAGTGCTCGAGAAGTTCTACGGCCCGTTCTCGCGCGATCTGGACGAAGCCGAGAAAAAGTTGCCCAAGCTCGAACTCAAGGACGAACCCACCGACGAGATCTGCCCTAATTGCAGCCGGCCGATGGTCATAAAGACCGGCCGCTTCGGGCGCTTCATCTCGTGTACCGGCTATCCCGAGTGCAAGACGACGAAGCCGATCCTCAAAGAGACCGGCGCGATCTGCCCCAAGGACGGCGGAAAAATCGTCGAGCGCAAGTCGCGCCGCGGCCGTACGTTCTACGGTTGTGCCAACTACCCGGCGTGCGACTTCGTCTCATGGGACCGCGTCGTTCCCGAACCGTGCCCCATCTGCGGCGCCTACGTCGTCGCCAAGTCGAAGCGCGGCGTGCTGAACTTCGAATGCTCGCGGGACAAGGCCCACGACACGAGCGCCATCGGCGCGGCCGCCGAACGCGAGTCCGAACCGGTCGAGGTGTAGCGACGTATTCCGCGGTGGCGGCGTGACCGGGCCGCTGCGAGTCGTGGGCGGCGGTCTTGCGGGCTGCGAAGCTGCATGGCAGGCGGCGCAGCGGGGCCTGCGCGTTGAGATGTACGAGATGCGGCCGGGCCTGCGCGGACCCGCCCACAAGAGCAACCGGCTCGCGGAGCTGGTCTGCAGCAATTCGCTGCGCGGTGCCGCGCTCGAGAACGCGGTCGGGCTGCTCAAAGAAGAGCTCGCGCGGCTGGGTTCACTGATCGTCACGAGTGCGCGCGAAGCCGCGGTGCCGGCCGGCGGCGCGCTCGCGGTCGATCGCGAGCAATTTTCGGAGCGCGTGGAAGCGCAACTCGCGGCGCATCCCAACGTGCGAATCGTCCGCGAGGAGATCCGCTCGTTCGACGAGTCAGTGCCGACGATCGTCGCCTGCGGCCCGCTGCCGTCGCCCGCGCTGTCGGCTGCGATCGATGCGCTGCTCGCCCGCGCGGACCCGCGAGCCGGCGGCTCTCGCGCACGCCTGCACTACTACGACGCGGCCTCGCCGATCGTCGATGCAGAGTCGATCGACCGCTCGCCGATGTATGCCAAGTCGCGCTACGACAAAGGCGAGGGCGACGACTACCTCAACATCCCGCTCGATGCGCAGCAGTACGCGACGCTCGTCCGAGACCTGCGCGAGCTGCCCAAGCACGAGCCCAAGGATTTCGAAACCGGCGCAGCCGGCGGTCCCGTTCCGTACTTCGAAGGTTGCCTCCCGATCGAGGAAATGGCCGCGCGCGGCGAGGACGCGCTGCGCTTCGGGCCGATGAAGCCGGTCGGCCTGCGCGATCCACGCACCGGCCGCGCGCCGTACGCGGTCGTGCAGCTGCGCAAAGAAAACGCTGCCGCTACCGCCTACAACCTCGTCGGCTTCCAGACGCGGCTCACGTGGCCCGCGCAGAAAGAGGCGTTCGGAAAACTGCCGGGTCTCGCGAACGCCGAGTGGATTCGTCTCGGCGTCATGCACCGCAACTCGTTCATCGACGCACCGCGCTACCTCACCGCGGACCTGCGGCTGCGCGGATGCGATCGCATGTGGTTCGCGGGGCAAATCACGGGCGCCGAAGGCTACGTCGAAGCCGCGGCGTGTGGCTTGATCGCGGCGATCTCGGCGGCGCACGTGCTGCGCGAACGGGAGCCGCTGCCCGTGCCGGCGGACACGGCGCTCGGCGCGGTGGTCGCGCACCTGCAGAATACGCAGACGCAAGATTTTCAGCCGGCCAACGTGAGCTGGGCTCCCTTCAGCCCGCTTGGTGGCGCGCCCGTGCGCGACAAACGGGCACGCCGGCGACTCCTCGCGGAGCGCGCGCTCGATGAGATCGAGACCTGGAAGGCGGCGATCGACCGGAGTTTTGCACAAGGCCGACATCTCGCCGTAACGAACGCGTCATGACCATGTCGCATCATACCGCCGTGAACGACGAAGAGATTCTCTCAGGCTTCCGCAGCCTCCACGAAGCGATCGCAGTCGGATTCGGCAAGATGAACGAACGGCTCGACGGCATCGACCGGCGGCTGGACGGTATGGACGCACGGTTTAACGACGTCGACGGGCGCTTCAATAAGGTTTACGAGCGATTCGGTTCGCTCGAAGCGGCGTTTCGCTCCGAAATTGCGGGACTCGAGCACCGCATGCTGCGCCGATTCGACGCGGTCGACCGCCGATTCGACGACGTCGATCGCCGGCTCGACGGGCTCGAACGAAGACGCGGCCCGAAGCGATCGTAGTGCGCATCCGCTCGACGACGATCCTCGCCGTGCGGCGCGGCGGCGTGCTCGCGATCGCGGGCGACGGCCAGGTGACCTTCGACAAGACGATCATGAAACACGGGGCGCACAAGGTGCGCCGGATCGCGGGCGGCAGCGTGCTGGCCGGGTTTGCGGGCGGCGCGGCCGACGGCATTACGCTGCTCGAGAAATTCGAGAACAAGCTCGGCGAGTACAAGAACAACATCGTCCGGGCCGCGGTCGAACTCGCCAAGGACTGGCGCCAAGACCGTGCGTTGCGCCGGCTCGAAGCGTTACTCGTCGTCGGTACGGCGGAGCACCTCTTCGTGATCAGCGGCAACGGCGACGTGATCGAGCCCGACGAAGGCATCGCCGCCATCGGCAGCGGCGGTCCCTACGCCCAGGCGGCCGCGATGGCGCTCGTGCGCCACAGCGACCTCGGCGCCGAAGCGATTGCGCGGGCTGCGCTCGAAGTCGCCGGCCGCATCGACATCTACACCAACGACGACATCATCGTTGAAGTCGTCGGTGTGCCGAACGGCGGATCGTGACCAACTCGGGCGATCTGGTCGAATTCATCCGGGCGAATCGTCCGCGGTTCCTCGAGGAACTCTCCGCGTGGATCGCGGTTCCGAGCGTTTCGGCGGATCCGGCTCGGCATGCCGAGGTTCGCCGGTCGGCGGAGTCGGCGGTTGCGCGGATGCGCGCGGCCGGGTTGACGGACGCAGCCGTCCTCGAGACCGACGGCTTGCCGGTCGCCTTCGGTTCGTGGCTGCACGCGCCAGGCGCGCCGACCGTGCTCATCTACGGCCACCACGACGTGCAACCCGAGGACCCGGTCGACCTCTGGCGCACGCCGCCGTTTACCGGCACCGTGCGCGACGGCAAGATCTTCGGCCGCGGAGCGGTCGACGACAAAGGTCAAGTGCTGATGCACCTCGCGGCAATCGAAGCGCACCTGCGCGTTCGCGGCTCGCTGCCGCTCAACGTGAAGGTCGTCGTCGAGGGTGAAGAAGAGGTCGGCTCGCCGAGCTTCGAGGCATTCCTCGCGCGCGAGCGCGAGCGGCTTGCGTGCGACGTCGTCGTCGTTTCCGATACGGCCGTGTTCGCCGAAGGCATTCCGTCGCTCACGGTTTCGCTGCGCGGGCTCGTTCACTGGGAAGTCGCCGTGCACGGCCCCGCTTCGGACTTGCACTCGGGCTACTTCGGCGGCCTGATCGTCAATCCGATCGAAGCGCTCGCGACGATGCTCGCGACGTTGCGGCGTCCCGACGGATCGATCGCGGTGCCGGGATTCTACGCTGGGGTGCGCGAACCGGCAGCGCCGGAACGCGCTGACCTCGCCGCGCTGCCATTCGACGTCGCTTCAGAAGCACGCGTGCTCGGCGTTCCGGAACTCGCCGGTGGCGAACGCGATCGGGCGCCGCTCGAACGGATGTGGCTACGGCCGACGCTCGAGATCAACGGCATCTTCGGCGGCTACCAAGGTCCCGGCGCAAAGACGATCGTGCCGAGCTGGGCACGCGCCAAGATCTCAGCCCGCCTCGTCGGCGATCAAGATCCCGAGTACATCAAGACGGTCGTGCGCGATCACCTTCGATCGGCTGCACCGCGCGGCGTCACCGTGGAGATCGAAAGCTTCGGCGACACGCGCGCGGTCGTGACCTCGCGCGATCACCCGGCCGTCTCCGCGGCCGCGCGCGCGATGGAACGCGGCTTCGGCAAGCGCCCGGTCTTCATCGGCACGGGCGGAACGATCGGTCCCGTTTCCAGTTTCGATCGCATCCTGCATCTGCCGCAAGTGCTGATCGGGGTCGGCCTCCCCGACGATCAGATCCACGCGCCGAACGAAAAGTTCGATCTCGGCCAGTTTTACGGCGGAATCGAAACGATGGCGTTCCTCTACGAGGAGCTCGCCGTTTCCGCGATCGCTTGACCGAATGCGATGAGGTTGCCGTCGGGCGCGAGGACGAGGAGTTCGCGCTGATGGTAGGGTTGATCCACGGGACCAACCACGTCGCCCGCGGGAAGCTTGTCGAGTTCGGGTTTGAGTTCGCGATGGAGCCGGTCGACGTCGCGCACGTCGACGTAATACGCGAACCGGCGGTTTCCGGGCGGTGCCCCGTCCGGGCCGCGTTCCTCGAGGAGCCGGAAGCCGACGCCCTCACGCTCGATGTAGGCGTAGTTTGCAACGCGGTAGAGCGTCTCGAAGCCGAGCGTCTCGTTGAAGAACGCGAGGGCGCCCTCGAGATCGTGCACGTGCATGAACGGCGTCACTTGGACGAAGTTGGCCACAGCGAACCCTCCCCACAGGAGCGTACGCCGCCACCCGCGCGCGCTCCGGCCGCTGCAAAGTGGCGGCCGTGCCGTCCGGCGAAGCTCCGCCGCATGTCTTCGCAGGACCTGACGCCCCGCCAAATCGTCGCCGAACTCGATCGCTACATCGTTGGGCAAGCGAAAGCCAAGCGGGCGGTCGCGATTGCCATGCGTAATCGGTACCGCCGCGAGAAGCTCGGCGGCGAGATCCGTTCCGAAATCATTCCGAAGAACATCCTGATGATCGGGCCGACCGGCGTCGGCAAGACCGAGATCGCGCGCCGGCTCGCGGGCTTGGCGGGCGCCCCGTTCGTGAAGGTCGAGGCGACCAAGTATACCGAGGTCGGCTACGTGGGCCGGGACGTCGAGTCGATGGTGCGCGATCTCGCCGAGGCCGCGATCCGCATGGTCCAAGACGAGCGCCGCGAGGAAGTGCGCGAAGCCGCCGACGCAGCTGCGGTGGAACGCATTATCGACCTCCTCTACCCGGAAACCCGGGCGCCCGGCATGGCGGCCCCCGTCAACGCGTTTGCACAGACGCTCGGCTCGATCTTCGGGAATACGTTCTCGCCGCAACAGGCGCCGCCGCCGCAACCGCCGGCCGGCAACCCGCCGCCGCCCGACGACGCGCGTTCGATCCGCGAGCAGGCGCGGGCCGACGTGTTGCGCGGGTTCTACGACGTTCGCCTCGTCGACATCGAAGTCGACGAATCGCAGCAACTGCCGATCGGCATGATCGCGGGGCCGGACCCCTCGATGGGCGGCGCCGACCTGAGCGAAATGCTCGGCGGCCTGCTGCCGAAGAAGCGCGTTCGAAAACGCACGACCGTCAGCGAAGCGCGCCGGATCTTCACGCAAGAAGAAGCCGCCAAGCTCGTCGACATGGACGCCGTGAAGCGCGAAGCGCTGCGGCGGGCGGCTGAAAACGGCATCATCTTCATCGATGAGATCGACAAGGTCGCCGGCCGCGAAGGTTCCCGCGGACCGGACGTGTCGCGCGAGGGCGTGCAGCGCGACATCTTGCCGATCGTCGAGGGCAGCACGGTCAACACCAAACACGGGACGCTCAAGACGGATCACGTGCTGTTCATCGCGGCGGGCGCTTTCCACATGAGCAAACCCTCCGATCTGATCCCCGAGTTGCAGGGTCGCTTTCCGATTCGTGTCGAGCTCGATTCGCTCTCGGTCGACGATTTCAAGACGATCCTCACGCAGCCCAAGAACGCGTTGACCGAGCAGTACAAGGCGCTGCTGAACGTGGAGGGCGTCACGGTGACGTTCTCTGCCGACGGCATCGAGCAGCTCGCGCGCTACGCGATGCAGGTCAACGAACAGACCGAGAACATCGGCGCGCGCCGCCTCCACACCGTCCTCGAGCGTCTGCTCGAAGACGTGTCCTACCGCGCTCCCGAAGAGCATGACGCGGTCGTCGTCGACGCAGAATACGTCCGCGCACGCCTCGCCGACATCGTCGAGAGCGCGAACCTCAGCACCTATATCCTCTAGCGGTCGAATTTCACGAGCCGCACGCGGCCGGCGCCGGCGGCAAGCAGGGATGCCCTTCGTGACGAGGTCGCGCGTGCATGACGGCAAGCCACTTTCGGGGGTTGGCGGCGTCGGGTATAATCGCTTTCGTGCCGTACATTCGACCGATCATCCACGACGGGCACCCCACGCTGCGCAAGGTTGCCAAGAAAGTCAATCTCGAGGAGCTCGACGATCCGCTCTTTCAGCAGCTGATCGACGACATGTTCGTCACGATGTACGACGCTCCCGGAATCGGGCTCGCGGCGCCGCAGATCAACGTCTCGAAACGTATCTTCGTCGTCGACCTCCAGGATGATGAGAAGCACGGCCCGTACGTCGTCATCAATCCGAAGTTCACCGTCACCGAAGGCGAGGTCGAATCGATCGAGGGCTGCCTGTCGGTTCCGGGGATGATCGGCGATCTCGGGCGCTACGAACGCGTCGTCTGCGTCGGGGTCGATCGCAACGGCAAGCGGATCGAGCTCGAGGGCACCGGCCTCTTCGGACGCTGCATGCAGCACGAGATGGACCACCTCAACGGCGTGCTGTACGTCGACAAGGCGAAGAACATTCGGCCGGCGCTCACGGAAGAAGAACGCGAAGCGCTCCCCGACGTGGAAGCAGCTTCGGCATAGCCGCAACTCGGGTGCGCGGGATATTCTTCGGGACGAGCGCGTTCGCCGTCCCGTCGTTGCGTGCGTTCGCCGAAACCGTCGAGTGCGCGCTCGTCGTCACGCAGCCGGACCGCCCCGCGGGCCGCGGTCACAAATTGCAGCCCACGCCCGTAAAGGTCGCCGCTATCGAACTGGGCCTGCCGACGCGGGAACCGGCGTCGTTGCGCGATGCCGTGGCCACGCTCGCACCGCTCGGCGCCCGCGTGTTCGCGGTTGCGTCGTACGGAAAGATCTTGCCGCAAGCCGTGCTCGATCTGCCGCAGCTCGCGCTCAACGTGCACCCGAGTTTGCTGCCGCTGTACCGCGGCGCGACGCCGCTCGTCGCACAAATTCGCGACGGGGTAACCGAGAGCGGCGTGACGATCATTGCGATGGACGCCGGAATGGACACCGGCGACATCGTCGCGCAGGAACACGCGACGATCGGCCCGCGCGAAACGCACGGCGAGGTCCACGACCGCTTTGCGTTGCTTGGCGCCGAGCTGTTGCGGCGTTCGTGCATTCTCGCCGCCGAGGGAACGCTCGAGCGCCGGCCGCAGGCCGGGCTCGCGCCGCCCGACCAGATCGCGCGGACGCTCACGCGCCCGCTCACGAAAGACGATTTGCTCGTCGACTGGCGCTGGCCCGGGCCTCGCATCGTCAATGCGGTCCGCGCGCTGTCGCCCGTACCCGCGGCGCGAGCCAGGCTCGATGGCGAAGCCGAAATGGTGAAGCTCCTGGAGGTGCGCGCGGCGAGCGCACGGGAACCGGACGCATTGAGCGTTCCCTGCGGCAACGGCGAATTCGTCATCATCGAGCGGCTGGTTCCGGCCAGCCGGCGTCCGACGACGGGATCGCAATACCTCGCCGCTGCTCGCAGCGCGGCGGCGCGCGCGAGCCGGTGAGCGACGCGCCGAAAGCGACCGCGCGCGACGTTGCGTTCGACGTCGTCCGCGACGTGTTCGGTCCGCAGCTGCGCGGCGCGCAGGCCGCATTCGACGTTCGAGCGCGGCGCGCGGGCCTCGACGCACGCGATCGCCGGTTCGCGGCGGAACTCGCGTACGGTTCGATCAAGCAACGGCGCCGCATCGACTGGGACCTCGGCCCATATATCGGCGATCGCCGCAAATCGTTGCCGGCCGCGATCCTCGAAGTGTTGCGGCTGGGTGCGTATCAGGTTCGCTTCATGTCGGCGGGCGAGCACGCCGCGGTATCCGAGACCGTCAACCTCGCCTGGCGCCACGGACATCGCGGAACGGCGGGACTCGTCAACGCGGTCCTACGGCGCATGCTTGCCGACGAGCCGCGCGAACCGCAGCCGCACGAGTTCACGAGCGAACTCGATTTTCTGGGAACGCGCCACTCGCTGCCGAGCTGGATGGCGGGCCAGTTCGCACAGAGCTACGAGCGGATGCGGGATGCCGCGCTCGCCGGCGTCAATGCGGCGCCGCAGCACGCGCTGACCGTCAACGCACTCATGGCGTCGCGCGACGCGGTGCGGGTGGAACTCGAAACTCGAGGCATCGTGACCTCGGATTCCGCGTTCGTGCCCGAGTCCTTGATCGTCGATACGGGCGCGCTCGGTGACGATCCGGACGGCCGCTTTTGGCTCCAAGGCGAAGCGGCCGCGATGCCGGTCGATCTCCTCGCGCCCAAGCCCGGCGAAACCGTTCTCGATCTCTGTGCCGGCCGCGGGAACAAGACCTTACAGATTGCGAGCCGGATGGGCGGTCAGGGGCACATCGTGGCGGTGGAACTCGACGCGGCAAAGGCGCGCGTTCTGGCCGGGCGGCTCGCGTGGGCGGGCGCAACCAACGGTGCCGTCGTTTGCGGTGACGCACGCGAGGCGGTTCCCGAGTCGCGCGCGGACGCCGTTCTGCTCGATGCGCCGTGCTCGGGTACCGGCGTCATCGGGCGCCATCCCGAAGCGCGCTGGCGAAAGCGTCCCGAGGACGGGGCGGAACTCGCTCGGGCCCAGGCCGAACTGCTGCGCGCCGCCGCCGTGCGGACCGCGAGCGGTGGACGGATCGCCTATAGCGTCTGCTCGAGCGATCCGCGTGAATGTGCGGCCGTCGTCGACGCGTTTCTAGCGGCCGACCCATCGTTCGTGCGCGCGCCGCTGCCCGACCGCTACGCGAGCTTCGAGCGTGCGGGCGATGTCGTCGTACCAGCCGGCGTGGAGGGACGCGACGGCTTCTACATCGCGCTGTTGACGCGTCGCGACGCGGCGTGAACGTCTTCGAGCGGCTGGAAACGTTGTGCGCGAACGCGGTGGAACGAACGTTCGCGGCGGCCTTTCCGAGCGCGCTCGAACCGGTCCAAATCGCGCGTAAGATCGTCGCAGCGTTCGAAGCCGGCGGTCCGAGCGGCCGCGGGGGTCGCTGTTTTCTGGTTCGCCTGAGCCCGAGCGACTTCGCGCGGTTAGAGCCCGATCGCGACTATCTCGAGCGCCAATGGGCCGCCATGCTCGCTCGCCTCGTCGAGCGCTCCGGTCGGCCGGAGCGGGCGCCGGTCGTGAGAGCCGACGTCGATCCCGCCGTTCCGAACGGAACCGTTGCGATCGCCGTCGAGCCGCTGCCGGCACCCGAGGGTATGGCGCTGCACCTCCGCAAGGGGATGCCGCCCGGCGCGCGCATTCGGCTCGATCGCAGCATGGTCGTGGGCCGCGATGCGAGCTGCGACCTCGTCGTTGCCGATCCGCGCGTTTCGCGCCGCCACCTCGAAATCGCGCCCGACGCCGGGCGGCTGCGGTTTCGCGATCTCGGTTCGTCCAACGGCACCGTGCTCAACGGCGCTCGCGCCGAGAGCGGGGAACTCGGTCTTGGCGACGTCGTGGGCATCGGGGACAGCGAGCTGTGCGTGGAGCCCGACGAGCCGTGATCCACGATTCGCGGCTCGCGAGCGTCGAACTGGTCGCGGCGACGGCGCTGTTCGTGCTCGTCGCCTTTCCGCGGCGCCGCCGGCAGCGCGACGACGCGATGACCGCCATGCAGGCGGTTGTCCTGCGCGTGGAGCAAGAACACCGGACGCGAACGGTCCGCGCTCCCGTCCCGATCACGATCGGACGCGCTCCGTCCGCAACGCTCGTCGTACCCGATGCGCAAGTGAGCCGGCTGCACGCACGAATCGATCTCACCGACGGAGTTCTGAGCGTTCGCGATCTCGACAGTCGCAACGGAACGCTCGTCAACGCGCGCCCGATCGAGCGTCCGGTCGCCTTGCACGACGGCGACGAAATCGACGTGGGAATGACGCGGATCGTCTTTTGCGGAGTGGGGCCGTGGAGGTAGCGGTTGGGACGGAGCTCGGCATCTGGCAGCGGCGCCAGAGCGACGCGCATTTGGCGGAAAGCGTTGCGCCGAACGTAACCCTGTTCGCGCTCGCCGACGGGTTCGGCGAACTCGGGCGCGGCGTCGCGGCCGCGCCGCTCGCGCTCGGAATGCTGCGGGATTATCTGCGCCGGCGCCACCGCGCGGCGTCGCTTGGCCGCGCGGGCTCGCCGAACGGCCTGCGGCAGATCCTCAAAGATGCGCTCGATCACGCGAACGCGCGCTTGTACGCACAAAGCGGCAGCCACGAAGATTTCGTCGGCAGCGGGACGTCGCTCACCGCGGTGATGCTCGTGGGCCATCACGCGCTCGTCGGGCACGTGGGCGACGCGCGCGCCTACCTGTTGCGCCTCGGCCGGTTGGACGTCCTGACCTCCGACGACGCGATGTTCGCCGACGCCGCGATGACCCACGCGAAAACGGCGCTGCCGGCGAAGCCGCGCACGCGTGGCCTGCTATGGCGCAGCCTCGGCACGCAAGCCAAGCTCGAGGCCTCGATCGAGCACGTGGAGTTGCTCGCGGGCGATCAGCTCGTGCTGTGCACCGACGGCATCCATCGTTGCGTCGACGACGACGAACTGGCCGACATCCTAACCGACGCCGACAGCGCGAGCGACGCGGTCGGTCGCGTTCTCGCGATCGCCAAGGCGCGCGGCAACGTCGACAACGGCAGCTTGATCGTGGGCCGTGATCTGTTGATCGCGACGCCGGCCGCGGCCACCAGGCCGAGCGCCTCGGACGCCGAATCGGCCGGTTCGTCCTGCAGGCCGACGAAGCCGATCAGGGTCAGGCCCTGCTCGTCGGCCGGGCCGTAGCCGCCCAGCCTGGGTGCCCGCTCGGCGCGCGCCACCGCGAGCATCCGCAGCCCGGCGTCGGCCCGCTCCGCCGCCAACCGCTCCAGC
>Ga0073928_10008471_pt1 | contig 12902 bp, 12 predicted proteins | sample PaiPotPPA55metaG_FD_76969 | JGI IMG/M metagenome (GOLD analysis project Ga0073928, IMG submission 76969) | Iron sulfur acid spring bacterial and archeal communities from Banff, Canada, to study Microbial Dark Matter (Phase II) - Paint Pots PPA... ...
AGACGCTTCAGGCGGTCCAGGTCGTGAAGAATAAGATCGGGCCTTTTGTATGCGGTGAATCTGCGCGCGAATCCTATGGTGAGAATTTGTGAATCGAGCAAGGTTCCAAATGCGATCACACTTTCGGCGCGAACACGCTTCTTGGCCCATTCTTCTCGGGCCCGTTCGTCAATATCGGCCAGCAATAAAGCCTTCAGACGCTTGCGCAGCCGCCACAACTCCTCGTTCGGAATATTGTCGATGGCTTGCCACGTTTTGGCGCGATCTTGCCCGCGGATCCATCCGGGACCGATATATTTATCGAGCATCGGCTGCAACCATATCGGGTCCATCCAAGTGCGCAGGTGCACGCCGTTGGTTACTGCGGTGATAGGTACGTCCGCTTCCTTTTTATCAGGCCACACGGGGGCCCACATGTGCCGCGCAACCTCGCCGTGCTTCTGGCTTACGGCATTGCAGAACCTGGCCATGCGCAGCGAGAACACCGTCATGTTAAATCCAGCGTCAGGGTCATCCGGAGAGGCGCCTAGCGAGAGTAGGCCTTGGCGGCTGGTCCCCAGCTGGTCATAGGAGTTGCCGAAGTATCTGTCTACCAATGGGTATGGAAACACGTCGGTGCCGGCGGGAACCGGAGTGTGCGTGGTGAAGACGGACGTCTGGCGAACTTCTGCGAGGGCTTGGTCGAAAGTTTTTCCAGCTTCGACCAGCATGCGCATGCGTTCGACCAGGGCAAAAGCCGGATGGCCTTCATTAATATGGAGGGCCGCTGGATGAATACCTAAAGCTTCCAGGACTCGGACTCCGCCCATGCCTAGCACGATTTCCTGGCGAAGACGCTGTTCAGGATCGTTGGTATAAAGCCGATGCGTGATCGAACGGTCCGAGTCTTGATTGCCTTCCACGTCGGTGTCGAGCAAATAGACCGGTACGCGGCCTATGTCCGCGCGCCATACTTGCACGCGAAGTGGCGGATCGAATAAGGGTACTTGCACTGAAACAGGATGGTTGTCTTTGTCGAGAATTTGCCTGACTGGATCGTAGGTGCGATCCAGCAACTTTTCCTCGTCTTCCTGCCAGCCGTCGTCTCGAAGTTTTTGCGAAAGATAGCCGCGAGAATAGACCAAACCTACCGCCACCACGGGGATGGCCAGGTCGCTGCACTCTTTGATGTAATCTCCAGCCAGAACTCCCAAGCCGCCGGCGTAAAGTTTCAGCGAATTGTGGAAGGCATATTCAGCAGAGAAATAGGCCACGGTGGCCTGAGGCTTGCCGTACTCAGAGGTGAACCATCCCGTCTGAGATTCGATGCTAACTTCGAATTCATTCATTACGAGGTCGTAAATCTGCAGAAAATCGGCGTCCTTGGCGGCATCCTGGAGAATCTCCTGCGGTAACAATGCCAGCATGCGCAACGGATTATGATTGCTTTCGCGCCAGGCTTGGTGATCAAGGGATCGAAACATCTCGCGGGCATGCGGCTGCCAGCTCCACCACAAGTTCAAAGAAAGACGCTCAAGCCCCCGGAGTCGCTCCGGCAGATTGGGGAGGCGAGGGTGGCCGTTTGAGCTTTCGTCTCTAAGGCTAACTCCTGAATTCATTCAGAACCCTTTCGACTCTATGATTTTCAGCTTAAATAGAGCTGCGACTCAAAAAATGCACGACCACTCACAATATATCCTGCCTTCAACTCTGCAATCTTGCAACGCCCAACGGAAACACTGGTGCCGCAACGAATATTTAGATATAGGCAGACCCTAACTGAGGTCACCGACATTTCGGGGACCGAGCCACGGGGAGTGGTTCGATGATTGTGAAAGGATCAACATTTTAGGGTCTGCTCGGCTCGGTCTTCCAGAAATCGATTCCGGCGGCTTGTTGCGGAACATCGAGTACGCCCACGTTCGTGAGGGAGTTCAGATCGATCACTTCGACCGTGCCGGGATCCGAGCCGATTCCTTCTACGGAGATGAAGGCGTAGCGATTGTCCGGCGTAACCACCGCGCCGTGAACAACTTTTCGCTTGGTCGGGATGCGGGCGAGTTCTTTGCCGGTTTGGGGGTCGAAGACCGAGACGGATTGTCCTCTTTTGTTCGTGGCTATCAGCCGGCCGTCTTTGGTCATGGCCAGGTTGTATACGCCGGTGCCCGCGGGGAAGCGGCGCGACATTTTCCAAGACGCCGTATCGACGACAATAATGTCATTCGCTTTGTTACAAGCCACATAAATTTCCGAACCATCGTTGGACGGCTGCGCCCAGGTGGGCACGCAGGTGAGATCGCTCGTTTTCATTTGTTTGGCGGGCGCATCGGTCATGCCCATTTCTTTTCCGGCGGAGAGCACGAAGTAGCGCGCGACTTCGAACGTCTGCGTATCGATTTCTGCGAGCATGTCGTCCATCATGCAAGCGGAATAGTGTTTGGTTCCTTGCGGATTCAAGCGCGAGCCGTGCGGCATGGTGCAAGTGGTGATGCGCTTTACCTCGGCCATCTCATCGGTAGCCACTACAGAAATCGATGACGGTACCATGTCGCCGTGAAAGTTTGCGTTGGCTACATAAATAAATGCGCCGTCGCGCGAAATGTCGGTGGTGGCGGGAAAGAGTCCGAGCGGGGCAAAGCGAATCACTTCGTCCGTTCCAGTTTTTAATTTCCACACAGAGCCATCCGGCCGGCCATGGCCTACCGAAACATATAAATACTGTTTGTCACGCGATACAGCAATGCCGTGCGGCCCATTAATGTCCATGGGCATCAGGCCGATTCGCGTTTCGTGCTCGATTCGAAAGCCTTTCGGCCCGAATCGAATCAGGACTACTTTGTCTGCGGATTCGCAGACGACGTAAACGAGATAATCCTGGGTAGGCGGCTGAACAGCTGCCGATGCCCCCGGCGGTGCGGTTGATGGCGCTTGTTTCTGGGACGGAGCGTTTGTCTGCGCTGCCAGAGATAAAGCACTCGCCAGAAACGCGGCGACTACGAGCACCGCGCTCAGTATCCATATTCTTGCCTCAGGCACGGGGAATTTAGTGCGAGAATGATTAATGATCATTGAATTTCGCCCTGACAAATCATAACGCGAATGTGATTACTATTCTGCGCCAAAGAAAATAACCCGAAATCTAATTGGGTTCGCAATGCGCATTGCGAGATCCGGAGCCAATGCTTGGCGGCTAACTCTCACAATGATAGATTCGCGCTGTCCGCTGGCACTTTGAAACGCAACGGAATCATCAAGCGCCGGCCGCTTGCCTTGTGCTACTAAACTCTTCAGTTCGCGATGCGTCCTCCGCTGATCCGGAATCCCCAAAGTTGACCTCGGGCCTGGTTGCTCGGCTCGGAATTTTCGATGCCACCATGCTAGTGATGGGCGGCATCGTCGGTTCCGGCATATTTATCAACTCCTATGTGGTGGCGAAGCTGGTGCACACTCCGGCGATGATTTTGGGAGCTTGGGTCGCGGGTGGCCTGCTAGCGCTCGTCGGCGCGTTTATTTACGCCGAACTTTCCAATCGCATGCCGAAAGTTGGCGGCCAATATGCATATATACGCGAAGCCTACGACCCGCTGCTAGGTTTTCTATACGGATGGGTAAGCATCTTGGTGATTAATGCCGGCGGGACAGCAGCCGTCGCTGTGACCTTTGGAAAATACTTTCGCGAATTTTCTAGAGGCACGGTCCCGGAAAACGTTGCAGCGGTTTCCGTGGTGGTCGCGCTTACGGCAATAAACTGCATGGGGGTACGGGCGGGAAGCGGCGTGCAAAGTTTTTTTATGGTGTTGCGGATTCTGGCCATCGTCATGGTTGTGTGCTGTGGCACATGGTTTCTTCTTCGATCGCCGGCAGCGCCTCCTCCAAGCTGGCATCCGTTACTTGACCGGCCAATTTCCTTAGACCTATTGGGCGTTTTTGGCGCGGCACTGATACCGGTGATGTTTGCTTATGGCGGCTGGCAAACATCCAATTACATCGCCAGCGAAATTCGCGAGCCACGCCGGAACCTTCCGAAAGCTCTGGTGCTCGGGGTTATTGGAATCATAGTGCTGTACCTTTCGGTGAACATTGATTATGTGCAAGTTCTTATGCCAGCCGGATTGGCTGCTACGACCATTCCAGCTTCCGCGGTGATGCACGCAGCACTTGGAAATTTCGGCGCGACTCTGGTGGCTATAATGATCGCAATCTCGACTCTCGGGTTCTTAAGCAGCGCCATGCTCACTTACCCACGTATCACGTTCGCGATGGCGCAGGATGGAGTTTTCCCCGCTGCGTTTGCGCGCCTAGGATCGACCACCCGGGCGCCCGTGGCCGCTATCATGCTGCAAGGAGTAATCACAATCGCCGCTGCGCTACTGGGAACGTTCGAACAGATCCTGAACTATGTAGTTGTGATGGACTGGCTCTTTTTCGGGCTGACTGCGAGCTGCATTTTTGTCTTCCGGCGGCGCGAGGCGCGTGCGCAAGAGCCAGCAGGCGTGCCAGCCGGGTTCCGCGTTCCCGGGCATCCGTGGACCACCGGACTTTTCGTGCTGGTGGCTTGGTTGATAGTTCTAAACACCATTTACAAATATCCTCGCAATACGGGCGTTGCCGTATGTATCCTGCTGGCCGGGGTCCCGGTCTATTATTTGCTGCGCCGACGCGCAACGCGTACGGCTGCTTCTGAGTGAGTTAGCGCATGAGCCCGCAAAGGCGAGAAATTCGTTCTGCCTATATCGAATGGGCCAAGCTGCGTTCTGCTGCGCGATACAATCTGGCGGCAAGTGATGTGCTGCATTTCCCACTGAAAGAGCTTCCCGTACGCATTGAAGACTTGGAGATCACCGGCTCAAGCGGCTATGGCTACCAGCCACTGCTCGAACGCTTGTCCGCCAAAGCAAATGTGCCGGTAGAAAATATCGTTCAAGCGCAGGGCACCTCGATGGCGAATCATTTGGCCATGGCCGCTCTGATCGAGCCTGGCGACGAAGTGCTGATCGAGGAGCCCTCGTATCAGGCGGTGGTTTCCACTGCGGAATATTTGGGCGCGAAGGTGCGGCGCTTTCCTCGCAAGTTTGAATCAGGCTTCCAATTGGACCCGCGTGAAGTGGAGCGGAGCGTTAGTCCGCGAACGCGGCTGATTGTTATCACGAACCTACACAATCCAACCGGAGTGCGCGCCCCGGACGCAGCGATTCGTATCGTGGGAGAAATTGCCCGAAGTCTGGGAGCGCACGTTTTGGTAGATGAGGTTTATTTGGAAGCCTCCTTCGATTCTCCGTGGCAGACTGCGTTTCTACTAGGGCAGAACTTTGTGGCTACCGGCAGTTTAACGAAAGCTTACGGCCTTTCGGGATTGCGCTGTGGTTGGATTTACGCCGCAAAGCCGCTTGCTGAACGGATGTGGCGCTTGAACGACTTATTTGGAGTAATGGCGGCGCATCCTGCTGAAATGCTCAGCGTGGTAGCGCTGGATAATCTGCCGAAGATTGCCGCGCGCGCCAAGAAGCTGCTCGAAACGAATCGCGCACTTTTAAAGGATTTTCTCGGCTCTCGAAAAGATTTGCTTGCTATACGGCCCGAAGCGGGGAGTATCGCATTCCCTCAACTTGCCAGCGGCCATGCTGACGCTTTTTGCCAATTCTTACTGGAAAAATATGAGACAAGCGTCGTCCCCGGGCGCTTTTTCGACGCTCCTGACCATTTCCGCATGGGAGTCGGCGGCGACACAGAAAAGGTGCGCGAAGGGCTTTCGCGAGTCGCTGCCGCGCTCGATGAACTCGCCGCTAAACATTAAAACATCCCTCAGCCGAAGCTCCACCTACCCGGGTAAGTGTCTCCAACAGGTTGCAATTCTCTCGTCTCGGGTTCAACAAGCTGCCTTAGCCTTCGAATGCTCGCGGCGGGGCGATGAGGATCGCCTTTTCTTTTCACTTAGAATTGTTTCAACCAGCCCTCGCGCCGCCGCACTCAGCGGGCGATCCTGCCGGTAGACCAAGTACAAATGCCGCTGAATCCGCATCTGTCGAATTTGTAATTCGCGCAAGTCGCCGCGAATTAGCTCCGTCTCCACACACATTCGCGGGACGATCGCGACGCCTCTTTTCATCTGGACGAATCGCTTGATGCTCTCGATGGTGGGAAGTTCCAAATCCATTCGCAGCGGAACACGATGTCGCGCGAACATTTGTATTACTTGGCGGCGGTAAGGCGATTCGACTATGTGCGCGACAAAACTTTCTTCTCCGAGCGCGGAGATGTCCACTTCCCGCCGCTTGGCCAGCTTATGGCTTGGCCAAACCACTAAAGCGAGCGAGTCGCGATAAAACTTCACGGCCAGTAGCTCGCGTTCCTCCGGCAAATAGGAAATCACTCCGATATCAAGCTGATGGTTCAGCAATTCGCGCGGGATCATCCGCGAAAAGACGCGGTGAACGCGGATATGAATCCCAGGATGCCGCTTACGAAAACGTTCCAGAGGTGGCAGCAACGCGTGAATCGAGCTTTCATTTACCCCCAGTGAAACCTGCCCTCGCTCCATTCCCCGCAACTCCCTCAAACCTTTGCGGGCCTCCTCTCGCAGATTCAGCATGCGCTCCGCGTATTCGAGTAAGAGCACGCCTGCGTCGGTGAGCGCTCGTGCTCCTGAACCGCGCGCGAAAAGCGGCTGGCCGACCCAGTCTTCCAGTTTGCGCATGGCAATGCTGATGGCCGGCTGCGTACGGTAGAGCTTTTCCGCAGCGCGAGAATAGCTGCGCTCATTCGCCACGGTTTGAAAAACCTGTAGAACTGCCAGATCCATGAGCCACCTCGACGCCCGTTTTACCTATAAGGATAACTTATGTTGCAGACAAGAAGTATAAATTGGACAAATTAGGCCAAGCCACGGTTCACTGGATGGCGGCGAGGAGACTTAATGGAAACTGTGCAGATCTTCGATACGACGCTCCGTGATGGCGAACAGTCGCCCGGGTTTTCGATGAATGGCCGCGAAAAACTGCTTCTCGCGCGACAGCTTGAACAACTCGGAGTGGATGTGATCGAAGCTGGGTTCCCGATCGCCTCACCTGGCGATCTGGATGCAGTACGAACGGTCGCGGCTGAGATCCTGGGCTGCCGCGTTGCCGCTCTGGCTCGGGCGCGTCAGGAGGATGTCAACGCCGCCTTACGCGCCCTGGAGCCCGCTGCCAAGCCACGCTTGCACATTTTTCTGGCCACATCGGATTTGCATTTGGAACATAAGCTACGTATGAAGCGCCAACATGCGCTAGAGCAAGTTGGAAAGATGGTTCTATACGGCCGCGCGCGCTGCGATGAAGTGGAATTTTCCGCCGAAGATGCCAGCCGAAGCGATCTCGATTATCTGCTCGAAGTGATAGAGGCTGCCGCCAGCGCGGGGGCCACGATTATCAACCTTCCCGATACCGTTGGGTATTCAACGCCGGAAGAGTACGGCGCGATGTTTCTTGCGGCGCGAAGGCGGCTTGCCGCTTACCCCAACGTGATTTTTAGCGCGCATTGCCACAATGACCTGGGCCTTGCGGTGGCCAATTCGCTCGCAGCTGTTGTCGCAGGAGCGCGACAAGTGGAATGCACGATCAACGGTATCGGCGAGCGCGCCGGAAATGCGTCACTCGAGGAAATTGCCGTGGCGCTGCACGTACGACAGGCGCGCTATTCTGCTTCGACCAACATCTCGCTCGAGAAAATCTATTCCACCAGCCGTCTGCTGACTTCTATCACCGGCATTAGCGTCCCGCCGAATAAAGCTGTGGTGGGAGCGAACGCTTTCGCGCACGAGGCGGGGATTCATCAAGACGGCATGCTGAAGAATCCCATGACATACGAAATTATCGTGCCCGAAAAAGTTGGCGTGCCCACGCGCAGACTTGTGCTGGGCAAACATTCCGGAAGGAATGCTTTGCGCGCGCGACTCAGGGAGTTAGGTTATCAAACAATCGATGGCGAGCTTGCAGAATGTTACAAACAGGCTATCGCGCTTGCTGATTCCACCAAGCGAGTGACCGATCGGGATTTGCTGTCAATTATTCACAAAATCCGCCGTAGCCGTAAAATTGCACACGCAGGCGAGAATGCCGCTACTGCAGTTGCCAATTAAGGATTGTGTGAACTGCCGACAGGGAAGGTAGGAAATCATGAGTAGAGTCCGGAAAACAATCGCCGTGCTTCCAGGCGATGGCATCGGACCGGAAGTGAGTCGCGCAGCGGTACAACTGCTGAGCGATTGTGCAGCCGCGTTTGAGCACAAATTCGAATTTCGCGAACTGGCTTTTGGGGGAGCTGCCATCGATCGATGGGGTGTGCCGCTTCCGGATGAAACTCTCGCCGGATGCCGCTCGGCGGATGCGATCCTTCTTGGCGCGGTGGGCGGGCCAAAGTGGGACTCGCTGCCCCTAGATCAACGTCCGGAGGCTGGTTTGCTGAGTTTGCGCAAACAGCTTGGTTTGTACATCAACCTGCGGCCTATCCAGCTGCGTCCGGCGCTGCAAGGAATTTCTCCCTTGAGGCGCGAACGAGTCGAGGGCTGCGATTTCGAAATTGTGCGCGAACTTGCGGGAGATATTTATTTCGGCGAGCACGAGCACCGAGGCCAAGGAAAAGATAAAAGCGCAAGCGACGTTTCCCGCTATACAGCAGCTGAAATCGAGCGTGTGGCGCGGTATGCATTCGAGCGCGCGGCGGTCCGAAACCTGCATGTCACCAGTGTGGACAAAGCCAATGTGTTAGCGACGTCGGTGCTTTGGCGAAACACCGTTACAGAGATGGCGCGGAATTATCCGCACATTACGCTGGAACACTTGTACGTTGACAATGCCGCGATGCAGATTCTATTGCGTCCGGCGCAATTCGACGTAATTCTGACCGGAAATATGTTTGGCGACATCCTAAGCGACGAGGCGGCTGCTCTGGCGGGGTCCATTGGATTGATTCCGTCCATGAGCCGTGGCGCCGATGGGCCGGCACTCTATGAGCCCATTCACGGCTCCGCTCCGTCGCTTGCCGGCAAAGACGTAGCGTCCCCGCTGGGCGCAATCTATTCGGCGACGCTACTGTTACGAGATTCGTTCGGCCTCGAGGTGGAAGCAGAATGGATCGAGTCAGCCATCGATCGCGTGTTGGATGATGGTTACAGAACGATAGATATTGCGGAGCCTAGTTCTCGCCCGCTGTGCAGCTCTGAATTCACCAAACATATTCGCGCGGAGCTGCATGAATCGCTAGTTCATTCGGGGCGTTACGGATGGGGGGTTTGAAGATATTTCGAACAGAGTAAACGCAACCAGCGAGTCGCCAAGATTTAGATTTTTCGCAGCACCAGGCAGCTCGCGATCATGTCATGCAGAGCCTGCTTCTTTTCCGTGAACCCCGCCATCGCGTAACCGATTCCGAGGGGAATTAATCCGGTAATAATCTTAGCGAAATAGCGGCCGCTTGCGCGACCAAAAGAGATTCTGCGGCCCTCGAGATCGGTCACGATCAAACCGAGTGCCATTTTTCCGAGCGTTCCTTGATAGACAGAGCTCTCCATCCCGGCGTAATACAGCCACACCATCACTACCGCGGTGGTTACCAACACAAAAACTACAGCAATAACATCCGGTGTAAAAAAATCATCCGCGCGATTTGCTCCCTGCGCGAGGCTTTTAAAATGGCCGACGCCGACCATTGCGATCCCCATCATAGCCAGAACGACGAACCCGATTCCGGCGAGTAGGCCATCGATCAGATGCGCTACAACGCGCAGCCAGAAACCAGCGTAAGCCGTCGCCGGAAAGCCGGCGGACGCAACATATCCATAGGGGCGTGCGGCGGCCGGCGAAGTTGCGGTGGCGAAACCCGGAGCTAGGGTGGGTGGCTGATTCACCGGCTGACCACATGCGGCGCAGAACTCTGCATTCTGCGGAATCGCAGTCCCACATTTTGAACAGTACATGCGGCTCCTCGGTTTTCTTGTGTTTCACAAATTCTAGAGCTTGCGGATGACCAATGTGCCGGCAATCATATCGTGAAGTGCCTGTTTCTTTTCCGTGAAACCCGCCATGATGAACCCCATGAACAGTATTATACTGGAAATAATTTTCGCGAAGAATCGTCCGGTAGCACGGCCAAAACCGATGCGCATGCCTAGTATGTCTGTGACTTCCAGGCCCAGCGCTTTCTTGCCCAATGTCGCTTGCCAAGCCGAGCTTTCGAGCAATGCATAATAGAGCCAGTTCAAAACCGTCCGAATCAGGAAAATGTGAAAAAGCCCGCGCATGAGGGGTATCAATTCTTCCGGAGACATGGGCATATGCCCCCTCATAATTCCCCGTATTCCCACCGAAGCGATAAAGGGCAACGTCACAATTGTGAAAACAAAATGGAGGACGATCGCGTCAATGATGAAAGCTACGAAGCGAAGCCAAAAGCCTGCGTACGCAACCGGCGGCCGGGCGCTTGTTTGCCAGGCCGCTTGCGCGGGCGGCACATACGCTGCGGGATACTGGCTCGGGGCCGGAGTGGGCGGCTGCGCCGTGGAAGCTGGAGGGATCGGGGGTACCGCCGACGTACTAGGTACCGGCTGCCCGCAAGTACTGCAGAAAGCCACGCCTTCCGGGACATTCGCTCCACACTTTGAACAGAACATAGCGACTCCTTACGAGTGAACGCGGTGGCATACACGCGCGGGACTGCTGCGCATCGTACTGAACACCAAACCCGCTGGTCAACATGCAAACTTCGCTGAGCAATCAAATTCGGGGAGCGCGGAAACGTTGCCGGCCAGAGGCGCCTCGCTTAAACTCGGTTCGGGCGAAAAGGAGAAGAAATGCGAATTCGCGTAACGAAGAAGGCTGGAATTCTTGGGGGCTGTTTGTTGGCGCTTGCGTTGTTCATCGGCGGTTACGTTGCAGGACAAAATAAGTTTGGCCAGCCGAAAACCATCATTCACATGGTGATCCTCAAATGGAAGCCGGGCGTTTCTGATTCCGACAAGCAGAATGCTCTGGAGGGTGTGAAGGAGATGGCGGCGAAAGTTCCGGGCGTTAAGAATATCTGGATTAAAGCGGAGCGCCTGCAACCTCGAGACTTCAGCGCCGCGTTTGCAATCGAGTTTCAGAACCGCGCCGCCGCGGACGCTTACGCGGAAAGTCCCGTGCACGAAGCCTGGGAACAGAAATACACGCTGCTGCGCGAGGCCAGCGTATCGGAACAAGTGACAAACCCATAGTTGCGCGGACTACTTAGTGCTCAGCTTTCATTTTATGATTCGCCACAAAATCCGCTAGGCCAGTCGGCCTAGCGGTGCTAGGCTCCGCCCAACAAGGCAATTACATTTAAATCCGAAACTCGTTTAACGGTTTTTCAACGGACCAAATCTGAAAGAACAGGAGAGCGGTCGTGAAAAAACTCATTATTGCGATTATTGCGACTTATGTCGTTCTGATGGCTACGAATTACTTGGTGCATAGTGTTTGGTTGGCGCCGGATTATGACGCTATCGCCAGCAGCCATCGAAGTGTCGCGGGGATCATGCACCGATTTTGGGCCATGGCGTTGGGCCAGTTCTTTTTCGCGGCGACGTTTGCCTACATTTACACGCGTGGACGCGAAAACAAATCTTGGCTGGAACAGGGCATCCGTTATGGGATGGTGATGACCTTCATGACCGTGGTCCCGTACTCGTTGAGCGAATACGTAGTGTACATCGTGCCGTACATGCTTGCGATCAAGTGGATGGTGGCCGGAGGGATTCAACTTATTTTGCTCGGCTTGATCGTGGCGGCAATCTGCAAAGATAGCGCAACGCCACGCACTGCGTAAGTAAGGAACGCCCCAAAATCGGGGAGTTCATGTTTGATCTGAATCCTCGCATTCACCCGTTACAAAAATTTCGTCAAGCTTATGACGCTGGTTTTGCTCCAGTGCCATGCGCCGACTACAGGGATTACCGCATTGATGCGCGAATATGTTTCGTCGAACAATTGATTAGCTTTAAGGAGGCGGAACATGATTAAGAAAGTGAAGGGCGGCTACAAAGTTACTTCCGAGAAGGGCAAGAATCTAGGCGGTCCTTACAAGACCCGAGAGGAGGCCGCCAAGAGGCTGCGCCAGGTGGAATATTTCAAGCACAACAAGGGCTAATCCGTGTGATTAAGCGACCAACTCGGAAGAACCCGCCACATTCTCGGGTTGCTTCGCGCCTGGCAAGCGATTGCAGCTGTCCTGCCTATTTTCCACAGGGTGATGCGAAATCCACAGGGGATCTAGAGAGATACCCCTAGGAAAAATATTTGTATCACTTGACGAAATTTAGATTGTTGATATACTCTCCTGATGTCGGTGGCCCCTCGTTTAGCCGGGGATTCTCCTGACGGACCGGGTCTGCCCAAGAGGTGAAGTTGGTTACTAACACCGGGTAGAACGAATTCGAGCATCGAGCAAGTCTGTCCTGTAGGCGGCTCATTGAGCGGCCTCTGCGAAGGACGGAGTAGCCCGGCGCTCGACGCCGGGTTTTTTATTTCCCGCGGCTTCGGCTCCAAACTGAAGACGCGCTCCGCCGGGAGCGGAGACGTTCCGATCGGAAGTTGAAGAACGGAACGACGATCTTTGACAACTGAAGGAAGCTGGCATTGCGTTATGCGATTTCAAGTTCGCATGGCGTAATAAACCGCAAATTTTTGCTCGAGAGTAGCGCAATGTGGAAAGGCGAACTTGCCTCGCATTGGTTCAACGCGTGAATTTCCAGGTTTCGAAAGAGATTCGGAAGAGCGCGTCACCCCTGAAGTACGTCCCCGGATGGCTTGCAAGACCGTTCGTGGCCATGGTTTTCAGGGTTTCGATTCTGCGAGGGGTCGAGACGTGTTGGGTAAGTTTTATGGTTAAGCTACTAAGGGCGTACGGTGGATGCCTTGGCACCAACAGAC
>Ga0073928_10008473_pt1 | contig 12901 bp, 13 predicted proteins | sample PaiPotPPA55metaG_FD_76969 | JGI IMG/M metagenome (GOLD analysis project Ga0073928, IMG submission 76969) | Iron sulfur acid spring bacterial and archeal communities from Banff, Canada, to study Microbial Dark Matter (Phase II) - Paint Pots PPA... ...
ACTAATTGAAACCCATGTGTGTTCGGGGAGCCGACAAAGACAAAAATTGGATCTTGGTCGGCTCACGCATCACGTTTCACGGGCATGTAACGGGTCGAGGGCTGTTTTTATGAAATGTAACGGTCCGAAAACTCATAAAACCCCTGTCGTTATTGCGTTGTTGCGGGTTTGCCCCGAACCAACTCGAGTTTTTCCTGCTCGAGGCCCCGACAAGGCACATCATTCGTTTTCACGTCGGGGCTGCCAAGAAAAATCCCTGTAACGGGTCCGGACCTCAAAAATCGTCAATGTTTGCAGGCGTTGTAACGCGTGTAACGGGTCCAGCGGGAGGAATGGGGGAGCGTGGGAGCGACAAGGGGGTGGTACGCCGGTTCGCCGCTTCGGAAGCTGCTGTGCGTCCGGGCAACCTGGGGGGCAATTTCATTCTTGCCAGCCATGCCAGAAAGGGTAAAAGGAAGGCGAAAGAACGGTCCGTTTATGATGTATCACGAAAAGACGGAAGCGCTGTACGAAGGTTTGGCCCATAAATCAGGTCAGTACCAGTTGCCGCGCCCTCCCGCCTCTCGACCACCCGTAAATCATCGAATTGTGCGCGCCAAGGCCCTCCCCGGCCAACCGCTTTCGCTCTTTGATAAGGTGAGGGACTTTACGACGGCCGACCAGCTTCGAGAACTGGGAATCTATCCCTATTTCCGCACCATTTCCTCGGCCCAGGACACGGAGGTCATCATCGACCACAAAAAGGTCCTGATGCTCGGCTCCAACAGCTATCTGGGCCTCACCAACCACCCCAAAATCAAAGAGGCTGCCCGGGCGGCCGTCGAGAAATACGGCACCGGTTGTGCCGGCTCCAGGTTTCTCAACGGCACCCTCGACATTCACCTGGAACTGGAAGCCGCGTTGGCAAAATTGGTCAACAAAGAGGCGGTACTGCTCTATAGCACCGGGTTTCAGGTCAATTTGGGCGTCATCAGCGCCTTGGTCGGCAAAGGCGAATATGTCCTGGGCGACAAAAGTAATCATGCCAGCATTGTCGAAGGCTGCCTTCTGTCTCCGGGAAAATTTCTGCGCTTCTCGCACAAGGACATGGCGGCCCTGGAAAAACGCCTCCAGTCCCTCGAACCCGAAGCGGGCAAGCTCATCGTCGTCGATGGCGTTTTCAGCATGGAAGGCGACATCATCCCCTTGCCCGAACTTTGCCGCATCGCCGCAAAATACGGTTCCGCAGTCATGGTGGATGACGCCCACGCCATTGGCGTTCTGGGCAAAGGCGGCGCCGGAACCTCCAATCATTTCGGCCTGACCGAGCAAGTCCAGCTCATTATGGGCACTTTCAGCAAGTCTCTGGCGAGCCTGGGTGGTTTTATCGCCAGCGACGCGCAGACCGTCGATTACCTGAAGCACCATTCCCGCGCCCTGATATTCAGCGCGAGCATGAGCCCGGCGAACGCGGCCGCCGTGCTGGCGGCTCTGAAGATTATGAGCGAGGAACCGGAGCGGATCGCCCAGCTTTGGCGCAACACCGCCCGCATGAAACAGGGGCTGCTCGGTTTGGGGTTCGATCTCGGCGATTCCGAGACCCCAATCCTGCCCGTTTACTGTCGGGATTTGATGATCGCCTTCAATCTTTGCAAACGGCTGCAGGAGGAAGGCGTCTTTATCAACCCCGTGGTTTCGCCCGCAGTAGCGCCCGGGCACGAATTGATTCGCGTCAGTCTCATGGCCACCCACACCGACCAGCAGATCGACTTCGCTTTGGACAAGCTGGGCCAAATCGGCAAGGAGTTGGGGTTGCTTTGATTGAGGGCGCAGAACGAGGCCACGCCTCTGTGCGCAAGCGCGGGAATTGAGAGGATACCGCACACCGTCGAATTGGCGCTGGGCGCGGACCATGCTTTGCCAAAGTTCCGGGGCTCCATTCATCAATGAAGGTCCTTCTCACAGGCGCAAGCGGCTTCGTCGGAAGCCACATCCTGGACGAACTTTGTCAGCAAGGCATCCCCACCGCTGTTCTGCTGCGGAGCGGCAGCAGCACCCGCTTTATCGAGTCGCATTTGCCTTCCATCGAGGTCCGTAACGGGTCTATTTCCGATCCCCAAAGCCTGCGCGATGCAACGGCGGGGGTGACCCACGTCATTCATTGCGCCGGAGCCACCAAAGCGCGCTCGCATTCGGAGTTTTACGAGATCAACCAGATTGGAACACGCTGCATCGTCGAAGCCGCCAATACCGTTTCGGGCGGCCTCCAAAGATTTCTCCATGTGTCCAGTCTGGCTGCCGCCGGCCCTTCAGTACCTGCCAAGGCGCGCCGCGAAGAGGACACGCCCCAGCCGGTATCCGTCTACGGCAAAAGCAAATTGGCGGGCGAACTGGAAGTACGGAACCTCTGCCGGTCCCCTTATGTCATTCTGCGGCCTCCGGCAGTCTATGGGCCCAGGGATGCCGAATTCCTGCGCTTATTCCAGGCAGTGAAGCGCCACATCGCGCCGAGGCCGAACCCACGCCAGGACTTGAGTCTGGTTTTTGTGAGAGATCTGGCCCGGTGCATCGTCGCTTGCCTCGACCACCCGGTTGCCGTAGGCAAGACCTACTTTGTCGCCGCCCGGGAAGTTGTCACGGCCCGGCGCATGGCGGGCGAAATCGCCAGCCAGATGAGCTTGTGGACCATGCCGCTGCCGCTTCCGGCAGCATTGCTGTGGCCGATTTGCCTCGTCCAGGAAACCATTACGCGATTGACCGGAAAGCCGAATGTATTAAGCCTGCAAAAATTTGCCGAGTTGCGCGCGCCGGGCTGGGTGTGCGACCCGGCGCTCCTGCAGCGTGATACCGGTTTCGAGTGTACGACCAGTCTCTCGGCGGGCGTGGCGGAAACCTTGGAGTGGTATCGGCAACATCACTGGCTATGAAACCTGCCGGATTCACCCGCTATTACACGTTCGTGGATTACACCACGCAAGCCTACTGCGCATTGGTTGGATTGCTCATCCTGTTTTTTCACAATCAAACCGTACCAGCCTGGCGCTGGCTGCTGGTCACGCACGCTGCGGGCCTGCTTCTAATTCACGCGCTAATAAAATCCCAAGGCAATGTCCCCGGCAGCAGGGTGCTCGACTTCCTCCGCCATTTTTATCCTCTTTTCCTGTTCGCCTGGTTTTTCTCCGAAACCGGCTGGCTCAACCGGATGTTCTTTCCGACCTATCTCGACCCACGGGTAATCCGGCTCGAACAAACACTTTTTGGCGGCCAGCCCGCCGTGCAGTTCATGCAGAAGCTGCCGTATCTCGGCGTCAGCGAATTGTTCTATTTTTTCTACTTCTCTTATTACATCATGATTGGCGGCGTGGGGCTCGCCCTTTATGTCCGCGATCGGCGGCAATTCTTTCACTACGTCTCCGTCGTTTCCTTCCTTTTCTACATCTGCTACCTCGTTTACATTTCGTTGCCGATTATCGGGCCGCCGATTTTTTTCCGCACATTTCACGGCTATGAATTGCCGGCGGACGTTTCGGAATTGGCATCGACCCACGTTTATCCCGCGTCCGTGAAAGCGGGCCTATTTTTCCGTTTGATGGCTTGGATTTATCGCGTCTTCGAAGCACCCGGCGCCGCCCTCCCCAGCAGCCACGTGGCCGTCGCCGTTTGCACGCTGTACTTTTCGTTCCGTTATTTGCGTCCCATCCGCTACATCCACCTCGTTGCCGTCGTGCTTCTCTGCCTCTCCACCGTCTATTGCCGCTATCATTACGCCCTGGACGTTTTGGCAGGGTTGCTCACCGCCACTTTGGTCGTGCCGCTGGCCAATCGGCTTTATTTCGAATCGGAGCCTTCTCCCCAACAGGAATGGTCTCGCAAGGCGGCTTTGCAATCCAAACCCACACTGGAGTAAGCGCAATGCTTCATGCGCCTCACCAGAGACGACGGCAAGCTCTAGGCGTTTCCGAACCGTTGTCCTCAATATATTCATGAATTTACTGGGGCAGCGTATTGATAAACTGGTCGGCGTGGGCAATCGCGGCGTTCATTTCGTCGAGAAGCCGCGAAATTTCGGCCTGGATGTCGCTGCTTTCCCCTTTGAGCGAGGCAATGGCCTCGGTGTTGAGGTTGTGCTTGAGATAGAGCACCTGATCGTGAAAGTGCGTCAGCGCATCCTTGAACTGCTCGCCGGCGGCGGCCTCGTCATTGCGCGCCGCGACGACGTTTTTCTTCAGCAAATCGCGCTTATAGACGCCAAACTTTTCCCAGGCCGAATAGTATGCGCTACGGCACCTCGCCAGCAGGACGACTGAAGCAAGAAGCCCTTTCCAGGCGCGCGGTTTCATGCGGCCCACTCTCTGCGCCGAAATGTTTGGCGCAACTGAATTCATCCTTGTAAGCCGTCCAGCGCTTGTAATCCCAACTGGAACGTTGACTGCGTTGATTTCGGGAGGAATCTGCCTCACAAATCTTTCCGGTACAGGCGGTAAGTTTTGTAAGGCCGGCCTCCGATGGCCTCCATCACACGGCACATCATCACGTTGTCCTCGAGGATCCAGGATGCCTCGGACTCACGCACACCCGCGTCGAAGCCGACCCTTAGGCCCTCGATCAACATCGCCGATTCCAGACCCTTGCCGCGATACTTATCCTTGACCCCCAAAGTCAGCACCCTCGTTCGCGTTGGCCGTTTCCAACCCAACAAATATGGAATGAATCCCAGTAATTTCGGCGTCAGTAGCCGTCCCTTCAACGGTTTGAGCGCCACATTGTAATCCGGCATGGCCAGCAGAAAACCCACTGGCTCGGTGTCCGACTCCGCCAGCCAAATCAGGCCCTCCATCAGCAGCGGCTTCAGTCGTTCTGCCATGAAATCCACTTCGGCGTCCGTCATCGGAACGAATCCCCAGTTGTCCTGCCAGGCCGAATTATAGACTTCCTTCACCTTGCCCAGGTCCTGTTCGAGTGTCTTGCGCCGAACGGGCCGGAAGGCCAGGTTCGGATTGCGTTTCTTGATTTTGGAGGCGATTCGTTCCAACCGCTCCATCGGGATGTTCGCCAAATCGATGTGGAAAGCCAGCAAGTCCTTGGCCTTGCGAAAGCCCTCCGCCTCGATCAGCGTGATGTAATATCGGGGATTGTAAGTCATCATCAAAACCGGCGGTGAATCAAACGCGTTCACCAGCAAGCCGCACTCGTCGTTGGTCGTTGGGTTCATCGGCCCGAGCAAGCCGGCCGTCCCCTTCTTGCGCGCCCATTCGGAAACTGCTTCGAACAGCCGATGGCTGGCGTCGCCGTCGTCAACGCACTCGAAGAAACCGAAGAAGGCCGCCGAGTCCTTGGTGGTGCGCTGGTAATTGTGGTCCAGAATGCCGGCGACGCGGCCGATGTCCCGGCCGTTCCGGCACGCGACCCAAAGCTGCATCTCCGCGTGATCGAAGAGCGGGTTCGCATCCGTGAACACTTTCTTTAGGTCCATCAACAGTGGTGCGACCCAGTTGGGGTCGTCCCCGTATATGTCGTAGCTCACCTCCAGAAAACGCGCGACATCCCGCGCGCTGCGGGACAATGCCACGATGCGAGTGTCGTTGCTCATTTCTGACTTAGTACCACGCAGACTGGGGAGGAACAAGCAAACGCGGCAGGAAAACGCGCTTTGGGCGCATCCTGGCGACACCACCAACGACAATGCGTTGGCGCGGCCGTGTCTGAAAGACCAGACGCCCTTTGGCAGCAGAGCCGAGGCGCGGCCCTCGCGTTCGTGCTTGCCGATTTCCAAGGAGATTCCTTGGCGTCTCCGAGGAACGTCCCAGTAGCAACAAGACCCTACCAGCGGCGAGAGTGCAGCGAATGAAGTTTCGCAACAAGTTACCGATGGCCCTGGCCGCCCTCTTCGCCGGCGCATTGGCACTGCCCGCCCAAATTCCCACGTCTAGTGTTTCGTTGAGCTGGGCTCCCAGCCTCTCGGACGGCGTCGCCGGTTACAATCTTTACTATGGCGGCGCAAGCCGCATTTACACCAACTCGGTCGATGCGGGCACCGCGACCATCGCGACGATTGCCGGCCTCAAAATTGGGGCCACTTATTACTTCGCAGTCACAGCTTACAATTCTTTGGGGATCGAGAGCAGTTACTCCAACGAAGCAATTTATACCGTCGTTGCGGGCGCTCAACCATACCTCCAGATTAGTGTTGTCCGGGGCCAGGTCGCTCTCACGGGGACGGGACTCGCCGGCACAAACTACGATATTTTGGCATCGCAAAACATGTCGAACTGGTCGGTGATCGGCTCGATGACGGCCAATTCCAATGGCACTTTTCAATTCACCGACCCGGCCGGCGCCAGCCATCCGCGCTGCCTGTACCGACTAAAGCAGCATTAGAACTGCGGTTTGCCCGCGCAATCCGCCTCTCGCATCAGCAGGTCCGGGCTTTTCGCATTGTCGCGCCGTCGCCACGTTAGAGACGTCTGGGAAGCCCTTGTCACTGCGTCCCTCTCATTGGCACCCCTTGAAGCTGAAGCAGTGTGTTAAGGGGAACGCATAAAAAAGCGAATAAAAATCCCGATGTGCCCTAAAGTCCTCAACCTCCAGGAGTGGAGCAACCGACCATCGACCAAAGCGGGAGCAAGCGCCTCAAGCCAGAAAGACCGGCCCCCGGGTCCGGCTGCTTATTCCTCGGTCCGGAACTCGGTCCAGGGCTGGGTTGGGCGGTCTTTGAGGATGCCGGACATCCAGTCAAATTGAGGATGGGCCAACAGGAATTTGCGGGCGACGAAGGGAGTGCCGCAAGCCGAGCCCCATCGCGCGAGAAACGACATCCGTTTGGTCATGGAGGCGTCCACCACCTTTCCGTCCACTGTTCCAGCGCAGCCGTATGGCACGCCCGGCCAGGGGCTGACGGCCTCGGGGTCCAATTCGAAATGGCCGCACAACGTCCGGCCACTGCGCATCACCTCGCCCCGGTAGCTGTCGAAATGGTCAGCTTCGAATTGACGGGCCAAATCAAGGTCGATTCGGCCCGCATGGTTTCTCATCAAATCTTTCCACCGCAGTCGGCGCGAGACGGACGAAAGGCGGATGTCCGTGTCCTCAGCCGTTGTTTCGAGACGCAGGATTTTCGGGTCTTCCGCAATGTTCGAGCCGACGAAATAGCCATCGCGCTTCTTTTCAAAGCCCACATGCTTGAGGCCCAATTCCAGGCGGCCAATTTCCTTGGTGTTCGAATCGCCGAGCAACCAGGCATTGGCGTAGCCGCCATTATTGCCGCGCCGCATGATCTCGCACCATTGATCGATCGAACCGGCATCCTGCGTGGCCCGCCGCATCCGCGCAAATTCCGGCACGCCGTTGGTATCGAAACCGTCGAAGCTGCCGATCGTCGTCTCCGAGCCGGCCAGCCCCGCGTCGGTGATGAAGAAATCCGTGCCGCTGTGGATCCATCCGGGATCGGTTTGCCACAAAATGCGATGGCCGTGCGCCGGCAGTATATCTTCGACGACCCGGCAGAAAACATCGGAGTAGTCCTGCATCGTGTTGTGGCCCATCACGATGTTGCCGTCCCGCGTCATGCTGCCCGTGGCGATGAAGGAACTGCAGGACTGGCGGCCAGTCGGCACCGTGACGTCCTTCATCCTTTTCAGTTCTTGCGGCCACCAATAGCTGCTCAACTCGATGATGCCATTGTACGCGATCATGTCGTCCCGCGAAGCGGCGTAACCCGCGGCGCGCACGCCCTCGGCGATGCCGTCCAGTTCGGCAAGATTTTCCGCGTCGATATTGGGCACGAACATGGCGGCGCCGCGACTCACGAGCCACGGCCAGTCCATGGCGCTCAGGTGCGACCATTCGACGCGCGTCGTCCGCAGTCCATCGTCGATTTCTTTCGCGAGCAGGTAGCCATGCTGGAAACCGCGCTCGCGCGCCTTGCCTTCGACGTGCAGATAGATCCAGCCTGCGCGCTCGAAGCGGTGGGCCTTGGCCAGCCAGGATTGTTGTTCCGAGGTCAGCGAAGAAACCGGATCGGCGCCGGCGGAAAGGCGCAACAAACTCAGCGCCACAGCCGCGACAAGGTATCGATGCGGAATCACGCGCCCAAGAGTATCAGCAGGAGGCAGCGTGTGACAAGCGCGCGCTCCAGCTTAAACCGGCTTGGCCTCTTCCACCGCGACGACCGGGGCGGCCGCCGGCGCGGAATTCCTGGCCTCGCGCGGATTTCTGGCGCGCTTGTTGCGCGGCAGCGGACTGAGGACGACGTTGAGGTCTCGATCTCCCAACATCTTTGGCGGCGAATCAGCCTGTCCGTAAGCAGCGACTTCTCTGACGAATTTGTTCACCACCTCGAATCCGACTTCCTTGTGGGCCTTTTGGCGCCCGCGGAAGCGCAGCTTGACGCGGACTTTCATGTCGTCGCAGAGGAATTGGATGGCATGATCCAGCTTTACCGCGAGATCATGCGGATCGATGGTCGGAGAGACTTGCAACTCCTTCATCTTGCTGCCCGACTGATGGCCTTGGGAATCCTTGCTTCGCTTGGCTTCCTCATAAAGGAAACGGCCATAATCGACGATGCGGCAAACGGGCGGCGTGGCGGTGGCGGCAACTTCGACAAGGTCCAAACCTTTGGCACGCGCCAGGCGCAAGGCCTCGTCGAGGCTCAATACCCCAAGCTGCTGTTTGTTGTCATCGATGACGCGGACTTCGCGGGCGCGGATCTTTCCGTTTCGCCGATGCAATGGTTCGCGGGAATGAAAGGAGCGGGAAGGGAACGGGCGGCTCAATGAGCCCCCATCGGTAGAATATAATTCATGCGCAAATAGGAACCGAACTCAACTAGATATATTGTCGTGATTAATACTCCTCCATGTTCGCACGTCTTCGCCGGGAGGCAAGCACATTGTCGCAACCTGGCCGCCGCGCCAGGGAGCGCGTCTGGAGTGCTTCTTGACGTTCGCAGCACTCCTTCGAAAGAATCGCGCGGTAACCGAATAATCCTGCGCCATTCCGCAAAGAGTTCTCTTATACGAATCACCCTAACCCATTATGCAAGAAAAGCAAGTCCACTTGACGCGATATGGAACCGGCAGCCAGCCATTCCTCCCAGGGGGCACCCGGACCAAACAACGCGACTACGCTTGCTGGATTCCGCAGCCCTGCGAAAGGTGTGGCCAAATCGCTCCAACCCGCTATGATTAGACCCATCATGAAAGATTTCAACCTCAAATCTGGCAGCAAAGCGGCAACGGAATCTGCCGACGACGAGACTGCGGAAGCGCCGCCTCCGAAGGCGCCGTTGCGTTTGCCCACCCGATTCGGCGCGATGTCCGGGCGCGCGGCGAAAAATCCCCAGGCTGCGCATCGGCAGGCTCAACGAGATCGAGTAGATGGGTCGGCCGGACTGGCGGCAAAGTATCCAAAGTTGAAATCACTTTCCCTGAAACTGGAATTCGCACAGCGCGAAAGCAATGCGAAGCCGAGGGGGATGAAGTACAGCGTGAACCTCGAACACGCCAAATCGGTGCTGCTTTTCGAATGCCCAAGCCCCGAATGCACCGGGGGTGATTTCGATTTGACGAAGGAATTGGGCGCAGCCATCGCGGCAAAAAAGCGGGAACTCAAGGGTGAAGTGCCCTGCCTGGGCAATCTCAAGAAGCCCATGGGAGGAGTCACGCCTTGCCGTAGCGTGCTGCACTTCACGTTGAGCATGGCCTACGGGAAAAAATGAGGATATTCCCTGCCCTGCCCTAGGCAAGGCTCGCCATGACGTGCGCCATTTTGAGCGCGGTTTGCGCGGCTTCGACGCCGCGATTGTGCTTGACGATCAAGCACCGAGCCCGTGCCTGGGCTTCGTTTTCCAGCAACAGCACTTCGTGAATAATGGGCACCTCGTAGCGTATCTGAAGCTCCATGAGGGCGTGACTGACCGCTTCCCCAATGTGAGCCGCGTGGGTTGTCTCGCCACGCAGTATGACGCCCAGGCAAATTATCGCGGCAGCACTTTGACGCGCTCCGGCTCTTGAACCGGTGGCGAGAATCGAAGCCCTTCTCGCAACGCGCGCAGCCACCAGCGGTATCTCATAAGCTCCCGGCACGCGGACGATCCGAATTTCCCCGGCTCCGGCGCGCTCCAATTCGTCCCGCGCCGCATCGAGCATCGCGTCCACATAGCGCGCATTATATTGCGACGCGACGATATCGAACCGCGCGCCGCCCGCGTGGACTTTCTCAGTGAATATGGCTTTCAGCATAGGCAATCGGGCAAACCGGAGTTCTTGGGTTTCGACTAAATGAGGTCTCGGCCATTTCCTTCACAACAAGTGGCCGAGCTTTTCGCGCTTGGTCCGCAAATAGCGAGCGTTATGGGGATTCGACTTAACCCGGATGGGAACTTGACGCACGATTTCCAACCCGTAGCCCTCCAGGCCCACGACTTTTCGCGGATTATTCGTCAGGAGCCGAATCGTCTTGAGTCCAAGGTCCGCGAGAATCTGCGCCCCCAGCCCATACTCGCGCAGGTCCATGCCGAAACCGAGCTTTTGATTGGCCTCGACGGTGTCGTATCCCTGCTCCTGTAATTTGTAGGCCTTGATCTTCGGCGCCAGGCCGATGCCGCGGCCTTCCTGCCGCATATAGACCACTACACCGCAGCCGGCTTCGGCCACTTGTCGCATCGCCTGCTGCAACTGCGGGCCGCAATCGCATCGCCGCGACCCAAACACGTCCCCTGTCAAGCACTCGCTGTGGACGCGCACCAGGACGTTCTGCTTTCCAGCCACGTCGCCGCACACCAGCGCCAGATGGTGCTGTCCGTCGATTTTCGAACGGTAAAGATACAAAACGAAATCCCCATAGTCCGTCGGCATCTTCACGGCCTCGACTCGCTCGACCAATTTCTCGCGCGTGCGCCGATACTGGATCAAGTCGGCAATGGTGCAGATTCTCAGCCGATGTTTCCGCGCAAACTTGACCAACTCCGACAGCCGCGCCATCGAACCGTCCTCGCTCATGATTTCGCAAATGACTGCAATCGGCCGTCCGCCCGTAAGTCTTACCAGGTCCACCGCGGCCTCCGTATGGCCCGCGCGCTGCAAAACGCCGCCTGGCCGCGCCCGCAAGGGAAAGACATGCCCCGGCTGCACCAAATCTTCCGGCAACGCCGTTGGCTCGGCCAAGATCCGAATCGTCTCGGCGCGGTCCCCGGCGCTAATGCCCGTCGTGATGCCGCGCGCCGCGTCCACGCTGATTTGGAAGTCGGTCTTGAACGTCTCCCGGTTCTGCTGCACCATTCGCTCGATTCCCAATTGCTGCAGCCGTTCGGAGGTCGTCGGAACACAGACAAGCCCTCTGCCGTGCTTGGCCATGAAGTTCACCGCCTGCGGAGTCACGAACTGCGCCGCCAAAATCAAATCCCCTTCGTTCTCGCGGTCGGCATCGTCCACCACGATTACCATTTTGCCCTTCCGCAAGTCCGCCACTACCGAATCGATGGAATCGAATTTCTGCGCCATAAACGGACGACAAAGTAGGGCCGGCGCCGCCAATTGCCAGTCTCAAAAGGGATCCTTTTCCGGTGCGCACTTCAGACGACGGTCTTGGCGCGTAGAACATTAAATTTCACCGCACGCGCGTTTGCTCGTCGAGGCGCTGGATTTCGGCGGGGTCGGTGATGAGCTTTTCAGGATCAGGCTCCAGGTTGCGCGAGCCGTTCGGATTTACGTAGCCGGAGATTTGCGCAGCATTGGCGGTGTACCAATTCCAAGTAAGCGCGGCGTAAATCTTACCGTTTCTGCCTTTGACGTAAAATTTCCGCTTAAAGAGCGCATTTGAATCATCCTTTTCATTCCGCCCATAAGGCTCATAGTACCATTCCCAAGCTGGCTCATATCCTTGCGCTGGAGCCAGGTACGGGTAAGGCTCCGTATCAACCGCCAGGCCACCAAGGGGAGCCTGGTAATGGAAGCGGCGCCCCGGATTTCCCTTGGCATCCTTTTCGGTCACGAGCTGGAATTGGAAATCTCCTTCGCCAACATCGTCCACCGGCCCGCGAAAAAGATTGAGCGAATGCCAGTTTGTACCGTCGGGCTCGACGCCGATCGTGTAATTCACTGCCACTAATTGCTCCGTCGCTCCCATCTTCCACAAGTGAAATGTGTAGCCCTTCTTGGGATCGAAGGCGTTGTACATTTCTACCAACCGATTAACAGAGCGCTTTCCGCCAGGCTCATAGATTAGCGTATCCAAATTGTGTGCTATATCGGATGCATAACCCTCCGCTGAGAGATCCCAAATGTACAGATAATGACCGGTCGCGCCGACGAACTTTATCCACCCATTGCTATCCGAATAGACGAGATTCGTTTGCGTGGTCTGCTCCTCACCCATGTTCATGTGCGGAAACTTTATCAACACTTTCTCCACGTCCACCCTTGTCAGCTTCAGCTCCAGGCGCGCGCCGGAAACCGAGTTTCCATCCTGATCCACGACCCGCGCATAGAACTCAACGGGTTGGTTTTCGACGAGCATCATCTCTCGTACCGTCGAAAGATACTTCCATCCGGCATTATCCAGGCCCGGCGGGCGAAGAAACGGCCTGGCTGCCGGTTTGACAACGACCACATTGCTGGCAGATGGTATGATTGCATTGCTTGGCCCGGCATTGGTTAGCATCGCCGCCGGGGGCATCGCTTCGTGATGTCCATGCCATACGGAAATCAGGATCCCAAGCAGGAAGGCAACCAACAAGAGGCCAAGGATAAGAGGTTTCTTCATGGTTGCGGAAGGCCGTTGGTAAGGGAGAATGTTCCCAGCACCTGCCACCAGTAGGATCGCCGGTTCATATTGATCGAATTGAATTCGGCGCTGTGTTCGTAGTCGGCACTTTTATAGCCGAAAGGAGGAGCATTCGGGTTCACCGACACTCCAGTCTCGC
>Ga0073928_10008474_pt1 | contig 12900 bp, 11 predicted proteins | sample PaiPotPPA55metaG_FD_76969 | JGI IMG/M metagenome (GOLD analysis project Ga0073928, IMG submission 76969) | Iron sulfur acid spring bacterial and archeal communities from Banff, Canada, to study Microbial Dark Matter (Phase II) - Paint Pots PPA... ...
GGCAAATGCTTCAAGCCGGCCGTCGGTGTTGACGGCAACTGCCGCATTGCTGGTGATGGTGCCACCGAGTGAACTCCAGGCGGACCACGGCCCGGCATGCGCAACGGTTTGCCAGACATGCCACAGCGCGTTGTCCGTGCCGCGAGCGAATACTTCAAGCCGGCCATCGGTGTTGACGGCGACCGCTATGTCGCTGGTGATCGATCCACCCAGCGAACTCCACGCGGACCACGGTCCCGCATGCGGCACCGTTTGCCAGGTGTGCCACAGCGCGTTGTCCGTGCCGCGGGCAAATACTTCAAGCCGGCCATCGGTGTTGACGGCGACCGCGACATCGCTGGTGATCGATCCGCCGAGCGAGCTCCAGGCTGACCACGGCCCTGCATGTGGCGCTGTTTGCCAGGTATGCCACAGCGCGTCGTCAGTGCCGCGGGCGAACACTTCGAGCCGCCCGTCGGAATTGACTGCGACTGACGGTTCGTTGGTGAGGATTCCGCCGAGCGAGGTCCAGGCGGACCACGGGCCGGCACGTGGCGCTGTTTGCCAGATATCCCACAGCGCGCGATCCGTGCCAACGCCCAATACCTCAAGGCGTCCATCGATGTTGCATGCCGCCGTAACGGCAGTACTCAGTGCTACTGATATTGGTGCTGACATGATTTCTCCCAAGATGATTGAGGCGCCAGGTATGGCACGAGGAGCGCGGCAGGCAATTCCGGCTACTGCGTATGACCGGATTTCCTGCCGCGCCGCCGGCGCGCCTGGGCAAATCGATTTGCCTGGCCGTCTCTGATACGTGATACGTGCTGCAGAGGCCTCTGTTGTCCGGGCGGGCCGAATGAGTTCGTGACCGGCCTGGTCAGGCTCATTCATGGATGCCGGCAGACCCATGGCGGGGCCGGCGGCATCTCGCGGCATCGCGCGGTGGCTCGGCTAGTTCCCCTTCAGGGCTTTCATCTGCTCTTCCAGCTGAGCCAGGGTCAAGCCGCCAGGCGTCATCTGCTTAGTCGTGAACCAGGTGGAGTCGGCAATGGCGTAAACCTCGTCGACGTACTTCGCGAAGAAGGCCCATGTCATGGTGTAGAAGCTGCCCCACGATATGAGGTGCGCACCAGAGTCGTCGTATCCGGCCAGCACGACGGCATGGCCGCCGACGATTGCATCGTTGCTGTTCTGCACGTCCCACACCTCCGGCGGCACCGCGGGCGGCGCGGGAACAATGTATTGCGGCACATTGAAACCAATGTAGGCGACGCCGCAGTCGGCAATGGCGCGTTTCACGTCGTCCACGTTGCGCGGATCTACTTCAACGAAAGCCGTGATTTTTTGTGGGGTCTCGCCATTGCCCATTGGTGCACCGGTCTTGAGCAAATAGGTAAGCAGGTGCTGCTCGTTGCCTCCCGGGCCCTCGCCACCGGCTTTCGGGTTGTAGCCGCACCCGAGGACATAAAGTTGTTCCACATCCTGGTCGGGCTCCGTTTCGATCGTGGACGTGGCGTTGAAACTCCACACTTGCAGCGCGTGATAGAACGCAGCGCACGTACAGTCCCCAAGCGTGTCATTGAGCATCAAGCCGAGGTTATCCGGCATTCCTTTCGTGTAGTCGACTTCGGCCGGTGGTGGCGCAAGCGTCTGCCCGGCGAGCAGTGCGCTCATGTGAGGTATCCGGGGGTCATAGGTGCGATGCAGGCGGCCGAGCTTGTAAGCAGTCATTTGTCTTCTCCTCAGGTTGAAGCGCTCCCAGAATTCGGTTGTGGAGCGGCGCTCCCCGGGCATGGGACAGCACCCGGCAAGGCCGCCTCGGCGGACACGAGTTCGACCCCCGCGCTGGCCACGCAAGCAGCCAGCGAACGGTCGTCTTGTCTTTGATATCCGGACTCGGAAGTCGCTTAACAGTTAAACGTTTGCGCGCCCGGACGCAAGTCTCCCTGCCTGGGCACGCCCCCCTCGCACAAAAAATATCGAGCGAGAAGGTGCAGCAACGGCAATTCAGGATAGCTCAGTAATCCAAATGATCTTAAGGCCGACTTCACCGGGAATGAGGCCAAACACACATAGTTCCCAGGAGGCGGATATTGCACTTGAGCGGTGATGATTGGAGGCATGCTCAAGCGCGTCAAGTACCCGAAGCGAAGGGAGTAACTACATGGCTTACTGTTGACCGGTGAGGCAACTTGAATCGTTTTTCTTCGCTGTCGGGATAGCAGTTCAGCGCCACATGTTCGACATTTTTCGCCGTGCTCCCGGCTCTGTGATTTCCGGCGAAAAGGCTTTTCAACTCATTGCCATAAATCGCGATTCGACTCTTGCGAACGCGAACTTCAAACAACTCTTGTTTCCGGTGCCCTCGAAGACGAGCGATCTCGAGGCAATGGATTTGCAGTTCAACCGGCAGTACGGGACGAACTACACGCTCGCGCAGCTTGATCCCGATGGATTGAACCTCGGTTACGCCACGCCGCAAATTGACAATCAAACCGGTGAACGCGTCTGAACCTGTTTGCGCTAGTTGCAGCATGAATCGCGATGTCAGCGAACCGGCCGGGAAATGGTTGGCGCCGGCACCCCGGCGAAGATTCAATGGTTAACTGCTATTTTCGGACTACGTACTGTTATTTTCAGCCATTCGATGCCATCTTGAAACGCTCTTCTCTAAGCGATTCATGGCTTTTATTCTTGTCTGCATCGCCTCGCTTTTTGCTACCTGGACGGTGCGTTTCATGCAGCAAGATCCGCTGTGTTATTGCGTGTTTTTCGATGCAGTGCGCGTCTTGGCTTCGCAACTTGGGCGACCTGTCGTGAACCAGTGCCTCGAATGCGAGGCACATCTGCACGCACCAAAATGGCTCCCCTCCGAAGGCCAACAGGCCTCCGGTTTCACGGACTGGCCGTGGCGCCCAAAGGGGTCCCCTGTGATCCGAACCTTCTTCCCGATTCCGCCCTTTGGCGGCTGATTTGGAATGTCCATGGTTGGCTGGAACGCATGCACAGGAATGGGGAGCGTGAACGGCACGGTTCTTCAGACGGGCCTGGGCGAGGCACCACCCTCCTAGCAGCAAGGTCGAGTTCTGAAGACAGTTCGGGATCGTTGCGCCTGGGCAGTCGCCGGCTCAGGCTCGCTCGCCCGTAATGTAGTGCTCGAGCTGCTGGATCGTGAACTCTTGTTCCTCGATGATGTTCTTCACCAGGTCGCCGATCGAGATCATGCCGACCAGCCGCTCGTGATCGATCACCGGCAGATGGCGCATGCGATATTCGGTCATCAGCGCCATGCACTCGTCGCTTGACTGGTCAGGCCGCACGAAACGCACTGCGTGGGTCATGATGTCCCGCACCGGCGTGACCTTCGACGAGCGATCCTTCAGCACCACTTTTCGCGCATAGTCACGCTCCGTGATGATCCCGGCAATGCTGTCGCCGTCGGTGACGACCAGCGCTCCAATGTGCTTTTCCGCCATGAGTTTGATCGCGTCGTAGACGCATTCGGACGCGGTGATCGTGTAGACGCTCTGGGTCGGTTTCGACTTGAGGATTTGCGCAACGCTTGTCATGGAGTGGCTCCATTTCCCATTTCCCATTTCACCTTGGCGGCCCGATGACAATCCGCGACATGCTGGCTTGAAGGACCACCGCTTTCAGTATAGGTGGCCTGGTTGCAGGTTGAGGGATGAGAAGGGGTTTTCCGCCAGACAACCCGCGACCTGCGAGAGCCGCCATCTCATGCCGTTGCAATCATAGGGAGAATCGTCACGGCGACTTATGCGGTTTTTGCCGGTCCAGTCGATGGTCCCCCGGCGCGATTCCGATGGGATTGATTCACGTTGCACTGCACTAATGATCCTGGAACAACCCGCCGCAGGAACCCTTGTCAAGGCATGACCGGCGGCACGAACTCAAGCGTTCCGGCGAGCACGGTAAGAAGGATCAGCACCAGCGGCACATGCACGATCAACTGGGTGAACGTGAAGCCGACAACGTCGCGGGCTCGCAGGCCGAGCACACCCAGCAGCGGCAACATCCAGAACGGGTTGATCAGGTTGGGCAGCGCTTCTGCTGCGTTATATACCTGCACGGCCCAGCCTAGATGCACGCGTAGATCGTTGGCTGCCTGCATCACGTACGGTGCTTCGATGATCCACTTGCCGCCACCTGACGGGACGAAAAAGCCGAGTATCGCGGAGTACGCGCCCATCACGGCAGGAAACGATGCATGCGAGGAGACCGATACAAAAAAGGCGGCCAGCACATGGGACAACGCTTCACCACCGGGTGCCGCCGCTTTCGTCAGGATGAACGCAATACCGCCATACAGCGGAAACTGGATCAGCACGCCGGCCACTGACGGCACCGACATCCTGACCGCTTGCAGGAAGCGGTACGGACGCCAGTGCAGCAGCATGCCTAGCATCAGGAAGAGGAAGTTGTACGTGTTCAGGTTGGAGATGGCGAGCAACGCGTCTTTGGTCGTGAACTCGTGCACGAGCCAGCCTGCGCCCAGCGCGACCAGGACCAGGGTCAGCAGCGGGCTGTATTCCAGCCAGTCGCCCGGGCGTTGTGCACGCGCCGGCGGCGCGACCGGTTCGGACAAGTCCACGTCGAGATCGCGGGCCGTGACCACGCGCGCATGACGAGGCGCGGAGAACCATGCGATCGCCAGCGAGACCAGGCCGAGCACTAGCGCCATGATCATCGATTGCGGCAGGAAGATGGTTTGAGAAAACGGCAGTACGCCCGTGATGTCGCTGATGGCCTTGGGCAAGCTTGCCGGGTTGGCCTGCAGTTGCGCCGCCGCCGAGCTGAGTCCCAGCGCCCAGGTCGCGCCCATGCCGAGATACGCGGCGGCGCCGGCGGCACGATAGTCCATCTCGAGATCGTCGCGGCGTGCGAGCGCACGCACCAGCAAACCGCTGAACACGAGGCTGATTGCCCAGTTGAACAGCGACAGCACGATGCTGATCAACGCAACGAACGTGATCGCCGCACGGCCCGAGCGCGGCACGCGGGCCAGGGCGGCAATCAGCTTCGACGCGGGGGCGGAGACAGCAACCACGTAACCGGTGATAGCGATCATTGCCATCTGCATGGTGAACGGAATCAGGCTCCAGAAGCCATCGCCGAAGCTGCGCGCAACCTGCGTGGCGGGTGCCCCGATAGCCAGCGCGCCCAGCGCAACCGCCGCAACAGCGATGGCGGCGAAGACATACGCATCCGGGAACCAGCGTTCAGACCAGCGAGCCACGCCGACGGCGATGCGTTCAAGGAAGCCGCTATCGGATGTCGGCTCGACACGGTCCAGCGTAGTGGTGTTTTTCATGGAGATCTCGCTTGGGGCCTTGTGTGGATTGATGAGCTGGAGGGAAGGGAATCAGGCAGCGCCGCGGTGCACGAGCGTCGCGGCGGCGAGGTCTTCAAGCGCCGTGCCCACGGACTTGAAAACCGTGTGCTCAGTCGCCGGGCGGCGGTCATTCACCTCGCTCCGGCAGAGCGCTTCCAGAGTCGTCGCGGTGTGATGGATTTTCATTGTGGTTATCAAGCGTCGAGTTCGAGGTCCGAGAGGGGAATGGCCTGACAGCCGAGCAGCATGGCGGGATCGTCCGGCTCCTCGCCGTGCAGATGCATGGCCGCGCCGTTCAGCACGCGCACGGCGCAGCTCTCGCACTGCCCCACGCGACAGCCGCTCGGCATGGCAATACCCAGCTTTTCCGCAAATTCCAGCAAGGTGCCGGACGACGCTTGCCAGCCCGCCGTACGGCCGCTGCGGCGAAACGTGACCTGATGGGTCCGGTTGTCGCCCGAAGTCACCCGAGCCGGCGAGCGAAACTCTTCATGGAAGATGTCGAAGTCCGGCATGCCGCGCGCCACGAGTCCGGTACGCACGGCGCGCATCATTTGCGCGGGGCCGCACATGTACACGCGCACGCGCTGTTCGATTTCCTGATCGGTGACTACGGCGTCCGTTATGCGCGTGCGGCGCGCGTACGCCCCTTCGCCGGGGTCCGTGACATAGTCGATCACCCGCAGGGCCGGCAACACTCTGCAGAGCGCCAGGAGGCGCTGCCTGAACGCGTGCGACGCCGTGCGGCGGTTGGCGTAATGCAGGGTGATCTCCGGCGGCACGCCATGGCGCCGCACGATGGTTTCCAGTTGGCTGATGAACGGCGTAATACCGATCCCGCCCGCTATCAGCACGACCGGCTGCGGTGACTCGACCGGCAACGTGAAGCGACCGGACGGCGCACGCAAGTCCACGCGCGCGCCGGGCGTGAGCCGCGTATGCAGATGCGTCGAGAGCGCGCCTTGCCACTCGGCTCCGGCGGCATCGACGCCACGTTGATGACGTACCGCGATCGAATAATCGCGCCGCGTTTCCAGGATCGCCGGCCCCGTCAGCGAATACGCGCGCGCGAGCGGTTCGGCGCCCCGTTCCGTCTCAATGCGAACCGACACGTGCTGTCCCGGCCTGAAGTCCGGCAAACCGCCATCGTCGAGCGGCTTGAAATGAATCCCGATCACGCCATCGGCAAGGGGTTTCACGTCACTGACAATGAACGGCCGCCAGCCGCTCCAGCCGCGCCGCGCGATATCGAATAGCGGATCTCGCGCGATGTCGCAGCGAAACGACCGGTGCGGCACGGACCCGCTCACCGGGTCGGCGCGTTCCGATGAGATCAGCCCGTTGTAATGGCTGTTGTCCGGACCGTCGAGCGAGAAACCCGGTGCGCCAATTTCCGGACACGCCTGCCACCAGCCGAACTCGGCGACCACGCTGTCCGGCTGCATGGACCCGGACAGATGTGCGATAAAACGCGCATGCCCGTTGCGCGTGGTGACAATGACCGGATCACCGTCTTCGATGCCGCGCTCGCGCGCAAGCGACGTGGCGATTTCGAGCATGGGATTCGTCGAGCGTTTTCTAAGCGATACCAGTCCGCGGTGCTGGCTATGACAGAAATGCCCGTTCTTTGCCGATGACAGCACAATCGGAAAACGTCTTCCCCCGTCCTGGTTTTCCGCAGGTTCGACAAAAGCCGGCAGGGGCAGCTGGCCGTGTCGAAGCAGGAGCTCCGAATAGAGTTCGACGCGCCCCGTCTCTGTCGCGAAGCCTGCGGTCTCGTAGAACCGCTGCCGTTCCGGCAAGGGCAGGTTGATGCCTTCGGGCGTCGCACGCAATTGCTCGACGCTTAAATCCAGGGGCGCGAGCATGTGATTCCAGCCCGCTTCCAGGCTGCCGCCGAAAAACGCCTCACGCATGCCAAGCCGGCAGGCCAGGTCGAAGACAATGTCGTTGTCCGAGCGTGCTTCGCCTTGCGGTTCGACCATCCTGCGCCGCAACTGCACCAAGCCCTGGGACGCTGCGTTGAGTTCAAAGCCGACACGCAAGCCTTCGCGTTCCCAGGGCGTACCGACGGGCAGAAGGATGTCGGCATAACGCGCGGTCGGCGTCTCGAACAGGTCGCAGTGGACATGGAATTCGAGGGCCTCGAACGCACGGCGCGCCAGCGCGGTATCGGCTTGCGAAGAAAGCTGATTTGAGCCGAAGCCGAACAGGGCGCGCACCTTGTATGGCTCGCCGTCGAGGATCGCGCGATAGGTGTCGCGTGCGGTGACCCAGCCGCGCGCCGGCGGACCGAGTGGCCGCTCGGCGAGTCCAAGCGCCTTCGCGCGTTGCGCGGATGCAAGCTGCGAGAGCTCGCTGATCGGATTGACCGCATGCGTTGGATAGAGGCGGTTGCCGCCGGATTGATCGAAGCAGCCGGTAAGGGCGTACAGCACGGCGATCGCGCGTTCGGTCTGCGTCGCGTTGGTGTGTTGCGCGACGCCCGACCAGGCGTGATACGCCACGCGTTTGGACCGGCCGACAAGTTGCGCTGCCTCGACAATTGCCGCAGCGGGAATGGTCGTCAACGCCGACACGTGCTCGGGCGTATAGGCCGCAACCTCGCGTACCAGCAGTTCGAACGCGGGATGGCAGCGCACGGGTCCGCTGCTTGTCTCGATCTCGAATGTGCCGCGTAACTCGCCACCGGTTTCATCAGTGTGCGCATGTGGAGTTTCGGTGTGCTGGTCCCAAACGAGGAAGCGGTTGCCGTCCGCTTGGCCATCGAGATCGCGTTCGCGCAAAAACAGGCCGTTGTCCGCTCGAACCAGCAACGTAGCATTGGTCCAGCGGCGCACGAAAGTTTCATCGAAGCTGCCTGCTTCGATCAGCACATGGATCAGGCCGAGCGCGAGCGCCGCGTCGGTGCCGGGACGCACCCGGAGCCAACTGTTGGCCTGCTGCGCGAGTGCGGTTGCGCGTGGATCGACCACCATCAGGCGAGCGCCGTTCGCCCGGCCGCCACCTACTGCATTCGCCTGCGCGAGCCATGCCGCGGCGGGGTTGTGCCCCCACAGGATGATGAGGTCGGCGTGCTCCCAGTCGGGCGTCGGCATGCCGCATCCGAACGTGAACGCGTGAGCAAAGTCCTTGTGCCAGTTGCAGATCTCGGTCGCATAACAAATGTTCGGGCTTCCGAAGTAACGCACGAAGCGCTCGATCCAGTCGATGCTGTCCGACAGCGGCGTGCCGCTCGGCGTGGTCACGCCGAACACCACGGCCTCAGCACCGCTTTCGCGGCGAATGGCGTCGAGCCGCTCGCTGACTTCCGCCAGCGCTTCGTCCCATGAAATGCGCTGCCAGCCGGGATTGGCGGCGTTCTTGGGTTGGGTGCGGCGCATCGGATAACGCAGGCGATGCGGGCTATGGACCAGTTCGGGCGCGGCGCGCCCCTTCATGCACATCGCGCTTCCTGTTGGATGCGCGGGATTTGGGCGAACGCTGACGAGCTGGCCGCCGCGCACGGAGTTCAAGGTGCCGCAGCGTGAGCGGCACAGCGTGCAATACCCGGGTATTTCGATTGTTTCCATGTTGCCGACCGCCTCTAAAACCATGCGGCCGATCCTAAAGTGGTAAAAATAATATTGGTAATTCAATATTCAGAACTTGCGATATTGGGAAAACCAATATGGACTTCACGCTTCGACAGATTCGCTATTTCGTCGCGGTTGCCGAGACTGGACAGATCTCGAAGGCCGCGCTTCGCTGCAACATTTCCCAGTCGTCGATGACCATCGCGTTGAAGGCGCTCGAGGAGATCGTCGGGGCGCCGCTGTTCATTCGCCATGCCAAAGGCCTGCGTCTAAGCGATGCCGGCGAGCGTTTCCTGCGTCACGCGCAACAACTAAGCGCCGGCGTGCAGCGGGCGGTGGAAGATATGCGTGAGGCTCCGGCCACGCTCTCGGGTACGTTGCGCATTGGCGTCACGGATACGATCTCCGCGTACCTGATGCCGTCGCTCGGGCTGAAGTTGAAACGCCGCTTCCCTGACTTGTCGCTCGTCTTGCATGAGCGCGAGCGCTCCGAGGTCGAGCAGGCAATTGCCGATGGCGAGCTGGATCTTGGCATCGTGCTGGTGTCGAATGCTGCGCTGCGCGAGGACATCGGCGGCGAGACGCTGTTGCGCTCGCCGCGGCATTTATGGGTCTCGCCCGAACACACGTTGGCGGGAGCCGACAGCGTCACGCTTGCAGAAGTCGCCCGTCAGGACTTCCTTCTACTGGACATGGATGAGCACGTCCACACAGCAAAACTGTATTGGACGCGGCACGGCTTGCAGCCCGCCGTCGCGTTCCAGAGCAAGTCGATCGAATGTATTCGCAGCATGGTTGCGCTCGGCAGCGGTGTCACGATCCTGTCGGACCTGGTGTACCGGCCCTGGTCGCTGGAAGGCGGGCGGATTGTCCGCCGGCCCGTGGTCGACGCCGTGCCGACCATGGACGTCGGCGTGATCTGGTCGAAAGCAGCGGGACTGCCTCATGGCGCCGGCTCGCTGAGGGACTTTTTGCGGGCGACGCTGCGCGAGACCTGATGGGAGGTTCAGCGGCAACCGGCGAGATCAAGCGAAACGGAATCAGGAAATGAAGAGAAGCGGAACAATGAGTCTGGCGCGCCGTCAAAAGCGCACCCGGTTTTAGAGCCCCATTTTTAGAGCCCCATTGCCTGGCCGTCGCTACGCGGATCATGCGCCCCGGACAATGCGCCATCCGGCTCAATCCGAATGACGCCCGGATGCCCGGCAAGCGGACTCTGCGCGGCAATAGCGCTCACTTCGTGCCCGCGCTCGGCTAGCGCGGCGAACACATCGGCGCCCGCATCTTCTTCCAGCTTCAGTGCATCGCGGGTATCCGAGAAGGTTTTCCCAAGCAGGAATCGTGGACGAGCCAGCGCGCTCAGCGGGTCCATCCCGTAGTCGATCAACCGCGTCAGCACCGCTGCCAGGGTCTGCGGCTGGCCGTCCGCGCCCTGCGTGCCGAACAGCAGATGCGGCCGGCCATCCTTCAGGTACATGCCCGGATTGAGCGTGTGAAATGGCCGCTTGCCCGGCTGCACGGCATTGTGATGCGCGGCGTCCACGCTGAACGACGCGCCGCGGTTGTGCCAGAGAATGCCGGTGTCGCCGGCCACAATGCCGCTGCCCCAGTCGAAGTAGACCGTCTGCAGCAGGCTGACGCTGCGGCCTTGCGCGTCCGATGCACCGATGAACGCCGTATCGCCAGGGCGGAATACGTGCGGCCACGCTCGCGCTTTGCGAAGGTTGATCGAGCGCGCATGGGCGTCGAGCGTGTCGGAGGAGAGCATCTCGTTCACAGGAACGCGGTTGAACTCCGGGTCGCAGACGAAACGGTCCCGGTCCACGAACGCGCATTTCACGGCCTCCACCAGCAGGTGGTAGTAGTCGGCGCTGCCTTCCGCAATGGACGACAGGTCGAAGCGCGCCAGCGTGCCCATGATCTGCAGCGTGGTGACGCCTTGCGTAGGGGGTTGCAGGCTCACGAGTTCTCCGCCGCGATACGCCACGCGCAGCGGTGTTTCATCGCGTGCGCGGGTCTTCGCGAGGTCGGCCGGCGTCAGCGGCGAACCGGCCTGCCGTAAGCCGCGTGCAATGCGCTCCGCGAGTTCACCTTCGTAGAATTCGCGCGCGCCGTAGGTTGCAATGCGTTCAAGACTGCGCGCGAGCGCCGGTTGAGCGAAGCGCTCGCCGATAGCAGGCGTTTGTCCGCCGGGCGCAAATACCGCTGAAAAGCCCGGCATTGCGCGTAAATCATCGGCGCGAAACTGCTGCCAGAAGTGCTGCGAAGGCGTGACCGGAAATCCCTCCGATGCATAGTCGATAGCGCGGTCGAACAGCGACGACCATGTGCGTTGGCCGCCCCATGACGCCTGGCTGATCGCGTACGCCTGATGCCAGGTATCGACCGTGGCAGCGGTGGTCAGCGTTGAGCCGGCGCCGCGCAACGGGATGGCCGCGGAGAACGCGGGCAAGGTCTGCGCCGCCTGCCCGATGCCCGATAACGTGCGCAGCATGCCGGTCCGGTCGCCGATGACCCAGAACGCATCGCCGCCAAGACCGGTGAAATGCGGATAGGTCACGCTCAGCGCCGCGCCTATTGCTATGGCTGCTTCAATGGCATTGCCGCCCGCGCGCAGCACCTCGAGTCCCGCTTCGCTTGCGAGCGCATGGGGGCTGGTGACCATCCCTTCGGTGGACGTGGCGAGGGTCGTGTTGTGCGTGGACATGGAGGCTCCGTGGTCGGTCAGCCGAGCGTGAAGCGCTCGCGGGTGGTCACATAGTCGCTCGCGCCGAACCGTCCGACCGGGAAGTAGTGCTGAAGCCGCACACGCCATGTTTCGATATCGATCAATTCGTCGCGTGCATGCAGGCGGTGAACGCATCCAATGAATATCTGCCGGCTCGTGGTTTCCAGCGTCTCCCACAACGTGCATTCGAACGCCACCGGTGCTTCTGCGATTCGTGGCGGCGCGACCCGCGAGCTTGGCGTCGGCGTCAGCCCGACCTTCTCGAGCTCGCTGACATCGGGCGGCAGAGGTTCTCCGCACCGATGCATCTTGCCGGCCATCGCTTCGTCGCACAGATGCACGACGAACTCGCGGCTGCGCGCAATATTCACGGCGGTGTCCTTGAGCGAGCCATCGTCGAGGCGGTTGATGCTGATCATCACAATGGGCGGCTCCTCGCCCAGCATATTGAACATCGAGAAGGGCGCCGCGTTGATCGTGCCGCTCGCGCTCAAGGTCGTGACCAGCGCGATCGGACGCGGCACGATCAGGCTCGCCATGAGCTTGTATCGCTGATATTCGGTGATGGCTTCGAGGTCTATTTCCATGATGGTCCGGATCAGTAACTCAGGGCTGGCACTCAGGGCTGTCGCCTGGATTCAACTCATGCCGAGCAGTTGCCCAAGGCTTTTCTCGCCCCGCATGCTCGACGTCTCAAGGCGCTCTTCCAGTTCGCGAAGGTGCGCTTCCATGCGCGCAATCGCGCCGGCCGCATCGCGCGCCTCGATGCAGTCGACGATCGCCGCATGTTCGTCGTGCTCGCAGGGTGCATGGCCCGGCGGCTCGTAGACGCCCACGATCAGCGAGCATCGCGACACCAGTTCCGTCAGGTAGCGTTGCAGGATCGAATTGCCGGCAAGCGCCGCAATACGCAGGTGAAAGTCGCTTGCAAGCCGCGCCCAGGATGGCTGGTCGAATCGATGCATGGCTTCGTGTTCTTCAGCCAGCTGGCGGCGCAGTTCCTTGATGTCGTGCGCAGTCGCACGTTGCACGACGAGCTCCACCAGCACCCGCTCCATCGAGCGGCGCGCTTCGAAAATCTCGCGTGTTTCCTCGGGCGTCGGCTCGGCGATCACCGCGCCCTTGTTCGGCCGCAACACCACGATGCCGTCGTAGGCGAGCCGCTCCAGCACGCGCCGCACGACCGCGCGGCCGACGCTGAACAACTGGCACAACTCTGGCTCTGGAAGTTTGGTGCCGGGCGTCAGGCGATGGTTGAGCAC
>Ga0073928_10008476_pt1 | contig 12899 bp, 15 predicted proteins | sample PaiPotPPA55metaG_FD_76969 | JGI IMG/M metagenome (GOLD analysis project Ga0073928, IMG submission 76969) | Iron sulfur acid spring bacterial and archeal communities from Banff, Canada, to study Microbial Dark Matter (Phase II) - Paint Pots PPA... ...
CCGAGTTCGACAGCCTCCCGCTTGGTCTTGATGCCTGTCGCGGCAAGCGCTTCGGCCATCAGCCTGTCGTCGATTTCGATGTTGGTGCGCATGGCATACCTCGCAATGTGTATAGTCTATTCAAATCATACACATCTCGAACTTACGCAAATTTTATTCGAGCAGTCGGATTTTTGAGCTGCTGACGAAGGAAGTCATCGAGCATCTGGTGTTTGGTCTGATGGAGGGTAAGCGACATCCATCCCCGTTAGGCATCCAATGTGCCGCCGCCCAGTCACGTGCGACCGTCGTTACCGTGCTGACGCGGCAAGCTCAGCCGTCAGTTCATGATGCTTGACAACCAAGCGCAACAGGCACCGTACTGTGCCCGACGGCAGCGAAGCTGCTCTGCTCCCAATCTCGCAGAGTAGCGACCGGCGTACCAATACGCGCAGCAAACGTAGATTGGCTCATGCCAGACACTTCACGCGCCTGCCGCACGAGCATCTGTTCGAGAGTGTTCACGCGACCGACACGCGCCTTAGCTTCCTCAAGCGCCTGGCGCAGATCCGGCAGCGGCTCACCGGCATCGGCCTCGATGGACTTGGCGATTTTCTCGATGTTCATCACGCCACCTTTTGGATGTCCTTGGCAAGTTCTCGGCCTCGGACCAGACACGCTCGGCTTACTTCTGGAAGGTCGGGGTTTCGATCACGACCGTCGGAAGTCTTGCCATGCGGCCAAAGAGAGCAGATGCGACGCCGCAGCCCTTCGGATAGATTTACGCAAGCCGCCCCACTACATCATCAAAAATCCGCGTTGCAAAAATGGGCGTGACCATAGATTTGCTTTGTGGCTTTCGGTTATCGCCAGAGATATTCGCCCTTCAAACCACCGCATCACCGTCATCGATACTAAACCGCAGCCTCCCTGCGTCGATGAACACTCGCAACTGGCGGTACTTCGCCAAATACCGAATCCCGACGATAGCCGCTGCAAACCCCGCCGCCGCTGCAACGCCAAGCGCCCAGCGCGGGCCGAACCTGTCGGCGACCCAACCCACCACCGGCGCACCCAAGGGCGTGCCGCCCAGCGCGATCGCGAGAAAGATCGCCATCACGCGACCGCGCATGGCGGGTTCGGTCGATAGCTGCATGGTGCTGTTCGTCGTCGTGGTGATGGTTTGCGCGGACACGCCGATAACCACGAGCGCAAGACCAAAGAACCCATAACTCGGCGCGATTGCTGCCAAAGCACAGCCAACGCCGAAGATCGCGGTGCTCGCGAACAACACACCAATATGCGGTTTCGCCCGCCTCGCGGCGAGCAGCGCACCCGCGACCGTACCTATCGCCATGATCGACGACAGGAGTCCGTATTGACTCGCTCCGGCGTGAAAGACGGTGACGGACATCGTGGAAATGAAAATCGGGAAGTTGAGTCCAAACGTTCCGATCAGAAACAGCATGAGCAGCACCGCTTTCAGATCCGGCCGCTTCCAGACATATCGAAACCCTTCAGCAAGACTCCCGCGCGCCCGGACAGCGCGCTTGCTCTGATGAAACTCACGCACGCGAAGGAACCCCAGCGAGCAGAGCACCGCGACAAACGACGCCGCGTTGATCAGGAACACCCACCCGGTCCCCACCGATGCAATCAGCACGCCTGCAATGGCCGGCCCGATCATCCGCGCGGCATTGAACGATGTGGAGTTCAACGCGACCGCGTTCGACAGATCAGTTTCCCCCACCAATTCGGAGACGAAGGTTTGACGCGCGGGGGCATCGAAGGCACTCACGCTGCCGAGCAAGAACGCAAACACGTACACGTGCCACAACTGGACCCATCCGGCGACAGTGAGAACACCCAGCCCAAGCGCGAGCGTTCCCAACGCCGCCTGCGTGCCGATCAAAAGTTTGCGGCGATCGAGATGATCGGCCGCGAAACCGGTGAAGGGAAGCAGGAGAAGGTGCGGGCCGAACTGGAGCGCCATGACGATGCCCACCGCAGTCGCATTGTGGTGGGTCAGTTGCGTGAGCACGAGCCAATCCTGGGCGGTGCGCTGCATCCACGTTCCAATATTGGACACGATCGCGCCGCCGGCCCAGACCCGGTAGTTGAAGCTGTTCAGCGAGCGGAAGGTGCCTTTCATCGGACAGCTCCCGAGGCTAAGATCTCCGCGCTGAACGAGCTCACGCGCGGGTGCTGCCAAGCAGATCGATGATCTCGCGGCTCGTGCCCGTCTCGCCCAGCCTTGGGAAGATCCGCGTGATGCTGTTGGTGTGGGCATCGGCGTTCATGTCGGTCATCGCGTCGGTAGCCAGCGTCACATTGAAGCCGTGCTCGTGGGCGTAGCGGGCCGTCGACTCCACCCCAATGCTGGTCGCCACGCCGGCGATAACGACTTGCGTAACACTCAGCTTCTTCAGATGTTCATCGAGGTCGGTGTTCGTGAACGCGCCCCACGTGCGCTTCGTGACGATGTGATCGTCCGACTGCTGCTTCAGTTCGGGGACAAGGTCGGCCCAGTCGGCGGGAAGCCCAGAGAGACTACGGGCCTGCTCCGCGCGTCCCGGCGCGCCGCCGACGACGTTGACGAGCACGACCGGCAAGCCGTGGCTGCGAAACGCGTCAAGCAACTCGCTGGCGTGCTTGACGACTTCATTGACGGGGTGCGCGGTGGGAAGCGCAACAATGCCCTTTTGCAAATCGATGACGACAAGGGCCGTTTTCGGGTCGAGCGTGGTGATTGCCATGGTGTTTTCCTTCATGCGAGGTGGACTGCGGCGCGGCCCGGAATAAGGCACGGCAACGGGAATAGCTGAGCCGATGGCACTGCTTCTGCCACGCGGCTTGGATCAATCAGGAATCGACGAGCCGGTTGAGCAGCACCACGGTGGTCACAAGTTCCTGCTGCTCCGCGGGCGTGAGCTTGGTTCGAATGGCACGGAACAACCAGTCTTCCCGGGCTGCACGGCTCGCCTTGATCCATTCGCGGCAGGTGTCAGTGAGCGACAAAATGGTCTGACGTCCATCGGCTGGGTCCGGCGTGCCGATCACAAACCCGGCCGCCTCGAGAGCCGACACGGTGGCGCCCATGGATTGCGGTCGCACACCTTCAGCCCGCGCGAGTGTGGTAACGGTCGCGGGACCCTCGCGCTCCAGCCGGCTAAGGGCTGACATCTGCGACAAAGTGAACTCTCCCAGACTCGCCTCTTCACGCAGCCGCCGCTTCAGTTTGCCCAGCACCACGCGCAACTCCCCCGCGACAGCATGCGCATGCGCGCCTTCCGGATCGATGGGTTCCATTTTGTCGTTCGTCTTCATGTCGGTACGTTAGCAGATATGAAGGCAAACTACAAAGTTAAGCTTCGTATGTAGGCATCTGCATATTCCGATTCAAGGATGTCCATTGAGAGTGGGCACGGGTTGATATCGGTAATTTTTTGTAACACTCGGTCGTCGATGACAGCCGTCTCATTAAGAAGCGCCGATGTATTCTTCTTTCCCATTTATTAGGGAACGAAGATCCATGACGATTTTCTTGCGCGCCATTCTCGTGTGGTGCGTCAGTACGATGCTGGTCGCCTGCGGTGGCGGCGGCAATTCGACGACGGCGGCGAGCCCCGGCTCGGCGGCACCGGCCACCGTGGCAGCAGGCGCCTCTGTGACCATGACCGCGAACGAGTCGGTGATGGTGCCTTCCGGCGCGATCATTACGTCGCCGAATGGCAGCGTCATCACCCTGAATGGATCATCGAACACAGTCTCCACACAAGCTGGCGCAACGGTGACCGTGCCAGCGAGCGCAACCGGCGCCGCGAACAACGTGGTCACGACCAGACAAACATCGAGCGCGACCGTCTCTGCCGCGCCGGTCACGGTCACGGCTCTGGCGGGATCGGCGACGACCTTCGCCGGCTCTCCGTCGACACCTGCTATCCAGGACGGAACGGGCGCTGCCGCAATACTTCATGGCGGTGGATTTCTTGCCGTCGACAACAATGGCAACGTGATCTTCTCGGACGAAGGCGCACTCCGGAAAGTCACGCCGCAAGGGGTAGTGACAACCTTGTCCGCTTTGGCTCAGCCCTACGCATGGGACGGCGTTGCGATTGATTCAGCTAACGACATCTACGGCTCGGCCCCCAGCTTGACGCTCGCCTCTGTTTCGCCAGCATTGTTTGGTGCGTCGATCTCCGAAATGACGGCTTCAGGAGCCTTGGCAAGTCCGTATCCGAACTGGGAGAGTTCCCCTTCCCCCAACGTTGCGTCTGGCGGACTTGTGTTCGACAGCAAGGGAAACCTGTTTTTAGCCGATGTAGTCAATAACCGGATCGTCAAGTTCACCCCACCGACCGGCTGGACTGTTTTTGCAGGCAATGGCACGGCTGGAAACGCGGACGGAGCCGGGACTGCCGCGACGCTGACGATGACCTCCAACAATCTGGGGATCGATGCCAACGACAACCTTTATGTGAGAAGCCCCAGCGTATTCCGCAAGATAGCGCCTGATGGAACCGTGACGACAATCACGCCGCCCACACCAATGACGGGCGCGGGATTTACCGTCGATGCTGCAGGCGATATCTTTACCGTTGACATACAAACGATCTATCGCATGTCGGTCGGTGGCACAGTCACCGCGTATCCGTTCGCTGCGCCTTCGGGCTTCGTCACCTCCCTCGCGATCGACAAAAACAACAACCTGTATGCGGGTACCCAAGGACCGGGAGCGCAAATTCTCAAAATTTCGTTCTGAACGATCACGACTGGCTACTCATCACTGTGAAAACAGCGCGATAACTTTACGCAATCCTTGTTCTTTCACGATAAGAATATTTTCCAAAAGCTTCACGAAAGCATTACCGACTTTATGGTTGGTAATGGAGGATTGCTCAAGCAGAAGTGTTCTCAGTGAGTATCGTGTTTCGGGGCTTGCAAAGACCCGACACGACCAGAACCTGCGTTCACAGCCTTGCCCAGCGCATTCGGGTCTTTTTGCACGCGTTGTTTCCGTTTTTTTCAATTACTAACAACCACGTTTACCCCGACACGGGAGAATCATCCATCGAAAACTCGTTTAACGGGGAGACCGAATGCACGCCATTCCACTCGACTATAACGATCATGTTTTGATGCCCCTCGCGGCCGGCGAGTGCGGCAGTTTTGCGTCAATGGTCATTGTCACGAAACCGAACGGTGCGCGCTGGGCGTCCGGCGTGCTGGGACATTTCGCGGAAGCGGACGACGCCTGCCGGTTTGCTATTGCATATGGAAAAGCAGAGGTCGACGGACGGAGGCCTCCGCGAGCGGTGAAGCCGCCTGCAGCAACTGAAGACGGTGCGCCCCGCACCGCTCCACTGGGCGCTTCCGCATCCGCGCCATGACGATTCGCTACTCTCTTCATCTTTGCCCACTGCGCGTTGCGAGTGGGCTTTTTGTTTTTTAGCGACGCATTAATGCTTATGGTGCATCCAGCTCATGTGGTGGGCATCGAGCCATTCACGCATACGCACCCATCCGCTGCCGTCTTCCGGGTGTTCGCGTCGATACCGGCGGCCCAATACAGCCGCAATCGCTATCAGGACCGCAAGGCCCACTACAAAACCGATCATCGACTCAGTCATAGCCGCCTCCTTAATGCGTCACAGACTGCTTACATTTTAGGTCACGCAATTTGAAATGCGAACCTTTCAGTATGTAAGAACGATCTTTACTGGACGTCTGGAACTTGCTTTTTACGCGTCATCGAAAGATGCAAAAAAGCCCAGACAGGGGCGCTGGGCAAGTCCACCGGGATTAACCCGTTGGAGGAGGTGCGAATTCAGTTTTTATTCAGGCGGGCAAGCATTCTGCACGCTCGGGTTACGCTGCCGGACGACTCACGTTCGTGTTCGTCGCCGGCGTCTTTCGTACCGCGTGATGCTTATCTGATTAATGGCCCATGTACACCGAGTGCACGCTGTCGCCGAATGACGATTGGACAGCGTTGCCGGAATCCGATGAACCGTTAGCCACGCCACCGTAGCTGCTGGTGCCGCCGTTTTGGGCTGCGACACGGGCTTCTGCGGCTTGAATGTTGGCTGGATAGTCGTAATCGTTCGCAGTCGCCGGGTTGTAACCGGCCTTTTCAATCTGAATCAATTGCGCCTTCACTTCAGCACGGGTCAGCGGTTGTTGACCTGACTGGGCAAACGACACGGCCGGGACGGCGAGCACTGCGGCAACTACAACGGCTTGAATGAGCGATTTCATGATACTTACCTCCGAATCTTGTTTTGCCGCGAACAACCTTGTTCGCGTTCAGTGATTCCAGTGTAGGTAAGCCGTCTCTGAAAATTAAGCGCGATGCAAGCAAGAGATTATTGTCGTTTTAGGTGGAAACCCTAATCTACGATTGGGGGCAGATTCCTGGTTCGGACAGCGTGTAATTTCCCGATACCAACTCGCGACACGCGACACAATTCCCGCTGAACAATGGCCCGGTCCCATCCCTCTAACCCGTAACAGGGAGAAAAATCATGGTCAGGCTCTTACTTGTCGTGGGACTAGCGGTTGGCCTTTCGGGGTGTATCGTCGCGCCGCCTTATGGATATGCCCCCGCGCCGGGATATGGATATGCCTATGCGCCCGCGTATTACGCGGCGCCGACGGTTGGTGTGGGGATCGGGTTTGGTGGCGGCTGCTGCTGGCGTGGGAGGTGATAGCTTGGCGGCTCGGTTTGCCGCGAGCGAGACCACCGTTTGGAGTAGACGTGGGCGGACACGTCGCCGTATGCAAGACGGCTGTCCCCGCTCCAATCAATGCTGCTCCATCTCTTCACGGCGCACACATGGAACTTCAGACGAGCATTCAGCACAGCATCAGCTTGCTCTTCATAACTAAGGTATCCGAAATAATATATATGATTTTATCAAATCAACGGAGCCGTCTGCGCTCCTATAGCGGATCGTCCAAAGGATCCCCGTACGAATCAACTTAATGCGCCCGGCCCGGAAAAGATATTTCCTCTGCCTCACACAGCTCGTCAAACGACATGCAAGGAAGTACTGCGCCGAGCTGGGAGAATCTGGGCGAATGCGAAGGCAGTCGATCAGTTTCTGTGACGGGATCGCGGCGTCAGCCACACATGGAACGATCCGTAGCAACGCAATATTAGCGAGCGCGGCAACGTGCCGAGACGTTTGAAGAGAGCCGGGACGTCCCAACGCCATCTCAAAAAAATGCGAAACTTGGCCCTTCACTCCTTCAACCCTGTGCCCATGCTCCCCACCGTCCTCGTCGTGGTCCCGCTTCGTCCTGAAAGCCAGACCACCATCACCAGTGCCTTCAACATCATTACAGCCCTCGATCAACCCGCGCTCGATCAAGCCCTGACCAGCCATGCCGAAGAAATCCGCGCGGTTCTGACAAACGGCACTATCGGCATCAATGCAGCGTCCGTCGCGAAACTGCCGAACCTCGAGCTGATCGGCGCGTTAGGCGCGGGCTACGAAAACATCGCGCGCGATGCGGCGCAAGCGCGCGGCATCACCGTGGTGAATGGCGCGGGTACCAACGACGACTGCGTCGCCGATCACGCCTTCGCGCTGCTGCTTGGCGTCGTCCGCCAGATCCCCGTGCTCGACCGCGCATGCCGCGCCGGCGTCTGGCGCGACGACCTGCCGTTCCAGCCGAACTTCTCGGGCAAAAAACTGGGCGTAATCGGGCTGGGCAATATCGGCAGGAAGGTGGCTAAACGAGCGCAAGGCTTCGATATCGAGGTCGGTTATCACAATCGCCGCCCGCAACCGGACTCGGCCTACACCTACTTCGATTCAGTCATCGCGCTGGCCGAATGGGCTGATTACCTCGTGGTCGCCACGCCAGGCGGCGCATCGACCAAACATCTGATCGACGCCAACGTGCTCGCCGCACTCGGCTCAAAAGGCTATGTGGTGAACGTGTCGCGCGGCAGTGTTGTGGATACCGCTGCTCTGGCAGATGCCCTCGACCGTGGTGTGATCGCCGGCGCGGGACTCGATGTCTACGAAGGCGAACCCGCGCCGCCGGCGTTGCTGACAGGCTCCGAGCGCGTCGTGCTGACGCCCCACGTGGGCGGGCGCTCGCCGGAAGCAGTGGCGGCCTCGGTGCAGATGTTCGTCGACAATGCCACTCGGCACTTCGCCGGCGAGGCCGTACTGACACCTGTTTGAAAGCTCCCGCGAGGGTGCCCGGCGAGCTTCGCCACGATCCCGTATCGTGTCGGACTATCGCCGATCACGCCTAATCCTAAAAACCGTGTCAGACCAGACCACTCTTCCCGCCGATAGCCCTATGACCGCGCTCCAGCGTCGCGCCATGGCGGCAATCCTGCTCGCCGTTTCGCTCGCCACCCTCGATACGGCCATCGCGAATACCGCGCTCCCGGCGATCGCCGCCGATCTCCACGCATCGCCTGCCGCGTCCGTCTGGATCATCAACGCTTATCAGCTCGCGATGGTCGCCACGCTGCTGCCGTTCGCGGCGCTGGGCGGCATCGTCGGACACAGGAAGATCTATCTGGGCGGGCTGATCCTGTTCCTCGTGGCGTCGCTGACATGCGCGCTGTCGTGGTCGCTGCCGTCGCTCACTGCGGCGCGGCTGTTGCAGGGTGTGGGTGCAAGTGCAGTGATGAGCGTGAACACGGCGCTGATCGGGTCAATCTATCCGCATCACCGGCTTGGGCGCGGGCTTGGGCTGAATGCGCTCGTGGTGGGGATATCGTTCGCGATCGGGCCGACGATCGCATCGATCGTGCTCTCGCTCGGGCCCTGGCCCTGGCTGTTTGCCGTGAACCTGCCCGTGGGGCTGCTGGCGCTGATCATCGGCTGGCCGGCGTTGCCGCAGACGCCGCGCGCCAAGCACGGCTTCGACCGCGTGGCGGCCGGACTGAACGTGATCACGTTCGCCGCGCTGGTGTTCGCGCTTGGCGAAGCGGCGCAGCGCGCGCCCACCCATATCGTGCTTATCGCGCTCGCGGTGACGGTGCTCGCGGGCTGGCTGATGCTGCGTCGGGAACGCGGTCATCCGGCGCCGATGCTTCCCGTCGATCTGTTCAAGCGCCCGATGTTCGCGTTATCGACGGCAACCGCCGTGTGCTCATTCGCCGCGCAAGGGCTGGCGTTCGTCTCGCTGCCGTTCTATTTCGAAAGCGTGCTCGGACGCAGCCAGGTGGAAACCGGCTTCCTGATGACGCCATGGTCGGTGATGGTGGCCTTGCTGGCGCCGGTCGCCGGGCGTTTATCGGATCGACATCAACCAGGGTTGCTCGGCGGCGTCGGGCTCGCAGTCATGTGCGCGGGCATGGCGTCGCTAGCGTTAATGCCGGCGCATCCCCATGTCCTCGATATCTGTATTCGTATGGGCATATGCGGCGCGGGGTTTGGATTCTTCCAATCGCCCAATCTGAAAGCGCTGATGGCAAGCGCGCCGCGCGAACGCAGCGGCGGCGCAAGCGGCGTGGTGGCAACCGCTCGGCTGATCGGCCAGGCGACTGGCGCAGCGCTGGTCGCGCTGAGCTTTGGCATTGCCGGGCATCACGGTCCGACGCTCGCGCTCGCGATTGGCGCCGGATTCGCGGGCGTGGCGAGTATTGCAAGCGGCTTGCGCCTGATTACCCGCGATAAACCCATCGAGTCGATGCAGACAGCGGAGAAGTAAGCGGCGATTAAGGTTCGTTGCCCATCAGCGCCGCTTCGCCCGCGCCACGGGCTCAGCCCAGTCGCCGAGCGTGGTCTGCTTGAACAAACGCATGCCGGAATACCACGGGCTGTCGTCGCGATCGAGCATCCAGCGCCAGTCGTAACTCGCCGGCAGGAACACCCACACGGGCTTGCCAAGCGCACCCGCCAGATGGGCAACCGACGTATCCACCGAGATCACCAGATCGAGTTGCTTGATCAGCTCGGCGGTATCGGCGAAATCGTGGATGTCGTCGGTCAGGTCGTGGGGCTTCAACGCGCAACCGGGCTGCGAAAGCTGGTTGCGCGCCGCCCCCTTCTGCAACGAAAACCACTCGGTGTTCGCCACCTCCGAGAACCGTGACCACGCGGCGAACGGCATGGAGTGGAATTGGTCGTTGCCGAATGTCGGACTGCCCGCCCATACAATGCCAATTCTTCCTGCGAGCGCCCGCCAGTTTTTTCACACGCGCCGGCCACGAGCCAATCCGCTTCGCGCTGACGCTCATATAGGGCGTGTCAGTGAGGATGCCGGGAACGAGATGAGCCACACGATGTGGAACGCTCATTGACGGCGTCCAGAAATCGTATTCGTTGATCGGGCCATGTTTAAGCGCCCGGCGCACGCCGCGCACGCTCTGGATCAGCTCCACGATGTTCTCGGGTACCCACATATCGACGGTCGCGCCCATCTGTGCGAGCACCGGCACGTAACGCGCGAATTGCATCATGTCGCCGTGACCTTGTTCACCGACAACCAGCAGCGTCTTGCCTTGCAGCGATTCCCCGCGCCATTCCGGCAGACCGGGGATGTTTATCGGCGTGTATTTGCTCGAGCGCCAGCGCACTTCGTGCAGGGCCCAGCCGTCCTTGAAATTGCCGCGCCGTAACTGCAGCAACGCGAGATTGTGCTGCGCATCGGCGTGGTCAGGGGCGAGCGTCAGTGCGTGCCGGTAGTACGCTCGAAACGGCCGCCTTGCGAGCCGATAGCCGCGCCCACGCACACGTGAATCTGCGGATCGTCGCGCAGGGTCAGCGCCCGGCGATACTGCGCCTCCGCCTCCACGAACTTCCCGAAAAGACCCAGCGTGGTGCCGAGATTCACGTTCGCCTCGAAGTGATCGGGCTTAAGCGCCAATGCCCGATGCAAGCTGGCGGCCGCTTCGTCGAAGCGCTTCAGTTCGCGCAGTGCGTTGCCTTCGCCGAAATGGGGTTCGAAGCTGCGGGGATGGCGGCGAAGCACGTCACGGTACGTAGCCAACGCTTCGTCGTAACGCTTCGCGGAAGCGAACGTCGCGCCAAGGTTCAATCGGGCGTCGATGAAATCGGGATCTTGAGCGAGCAAGGTCTCGTGCTGTTGAATGGCTTCGTCGAAGCGGCCCAGCTTTTGTAGCGCGGTGCCAAGATTGTTGCGTGCATTGGCGAAAGCCGGATCGAGGGCGAGCGCGTGTTCGTAGCACTGCACGGAATACGGAAGATCACCGAGCGCCGCTGCCACCAGTCCGCGGTTGCTCCAGCATGCCCCGGTTGCTCCAGCATGCAGTGTCGTCTGGTGCGAGGCCAAGCGCGCGGTCGAGCAATTGCGCGGCGCGCTCATTGTCACCACGCTGATGCAGCACCACACCGAGGTAATGCAATGCATCGACGTGATCGGGGTGTTCCGCAAGAATCGCCCGATAACCGCGTTCCGCGTCGGCCATATGGCCTGCCTGATGGAGATCTAAAGCGGCGGCGAGCGGTTCGGTCAGTTGATTCATGGCAGGCGTATTCAGCAAAGTGGATGACCTCTCGATGCTAAGCGCTGCCTTCCCCTGCAGCTATCGGCCTCCTCCTATCCCTTGTTTCACCGGTTGAGATTATGAATTTCGCTTAAATCCGCCGCACCTTCACCTTCTTGCCCTTCACCTTGCCCGCCGACAGCTTCTTCAGCGCCTGATCCGCAATATCCCGTGCAACCGCCACATACGTGACCATGTCCGTCACGTTGATCTTGCCGATCTGCGAGCCTTCGAAACCCGCATCGCCAGTAAGCGCACCGAGGACATCGCCGGGACGAATCTTTTCCTTGCGGCCGCCAAGAATCTGCAGCGTCGCCATGGGCGGCTGAAGGTGACCCGGCTTCGCCGGCGTCAACTCGCTCAGCTTGTGCCACTCCACTTCCTTCTTCTGCGCCTGCTCGATCGTGCCCACGCGCCCCATCTCGTCCATGCTCGCGAGACTCAGCGCCCAGCCTTCCTGATCCGCGCGTCCCGTGCGGCCGATGCGGTGCACGTGGATCTCGGGATCGGGCGTGACATCGACGTTGATCACCGCTTCCAGTTGCGCGATATCGAGCCCGCGTGCAGCAACGTCGGTCGCGACCAGCACCGAGCAACTACGGTTGGCGAACTGCACGAGCACCTGATCGCGTTCGCGTTGTTCAAGTTCGCCATGCAGCGCGAGCGCGTTAAAACCTTGCGCGACCAATACATCGAGCAGATCGCGGCATTGCTGTTTCGTGTTGCAAAACGCGAGCGTACTGACCGGCTGATAGTGATCCAGCAACTGGCCCACCGCGTGCAGGCGCTCGTTGTCATGGACTTCATAGAAGCGCTGCTTGATCTTCGAATTCGTGTGCTGCTCGGTGAGCTTGACTTCCTGCGGCTTGCGCAGGAATTGCTGGCTCAGCTTGGCGATGCCTTCCGGATACGTCGCGGAAAACAACAGCGTCTGGCGATCCTTCGGACATTGCTTGACGACGGCGACGATGTCATCGAAGAAACCCATGTCGAGCATGCGGTCGGCTTCATCGAGGACGAGCGTCTTCAACGCGGTCAACGGCAGTGTGCCGCGTTCGAGGTGATCCATGATCCGGCCCGGTGTTCCCACGGCAATATGGCAGCCATGTTCAAGGCTCGCGATCTGCGGACGCATGGGCGAGCCGCCGCACAGCGTCAGGATCTTGATGTTGTCCTCCGCGCGCGCGATGCGACGGATTTCCTGCGTCACCTGGTCGGCGAGTTCGCGTGTCGGGCATAACACCAGCGCCTGAACGGAGAAAAGCCGCGGATCGATTTTCGCGAGCAGCGGCAACGCGAACGCGGCCGTCTTGCCGCTGCCCGTTTTTGCCTGCGCGATGAGGTCGTGGCCTGCAAGCGCGATCGGCAGGCTGGCGGCCTGGATCGGGGTCATCGTGAGATAACCGAGTTGTTCGAGGTTCGCCAGCATCGCCGGCGA
>Ga0073928_10008477_pt1 | contig 12899 bp, 10 predicted proteins | sample PaiPotPPA55metaG_FD_76969 | JGI IMG/M metagenome (GOLD analysis project Ga0073928, IMG submission 76969) | Iron sulfur acid spring bacterial and archeal communities from Banff, Canada, to study Microbial Dark Matter (Phase II) - Paint Pots PPA... ...
GAATGCCAATCTGCGCCAGGGCCCGCGACTCGGCGACCCAGACGCGCTCGGACTGCCAGTTCCCGGCCGTCGCGCAAACACTCAATCCCTCAATCCCATGTGCAGACAGAGCCGAGCTCGTCGCGCGAGCCGCGAGGTGCAGCACCGCCAGCCCGCGCTCCATGATCGGCGCCTCCTCGAGGCTCTCTGTCATCGTCGAGGCGAGACCTGTAAGCGCCTCGAGCTCCTCGTTCCGCCGTACCACGTCGGCGCGCAACCGCCGCTCGCGGACGATCGCTCGCCCGTTGTCCACGATCAGGTAGGCCTGGCGCCCAAACGCGAGTACGAGCGTGGCCACACACAGGGTGCCGAAGTAGACGAGCGCCAAAGCGGTCAGCGACCCGGTCAGCGCGAGCGCGACCGCGACTGCCGGAAACACCAGCACGCACGCGAGAGGAAGCACCACGCGGACCCACACCCAGCCTCTGCCGAGCCGCTCCCCGGACTCGGGCTCCCGCTCGGAGACCGGAGCGCGCTCGAACTCAGCCGCGGCTCCGAGGAAGAACCCGGCCAGCGTCCAGAAAAGCGCAACGAGCGACTGGCTCGCGGCGACTTCGTGCGCGGCGCCTGCGGCGACCAGTCCATCGCCTGTGGCGGCAGCCAACGCGAGCCCGATCAGCGCGTATGCGACACGTCGGTGGCGCCGGCTTGGACGCGCTGCGAGGCACACGATCCCCACAGCAGCCGCGACGAGATCGACGAGGAAAACGACCGTGAGCAGGGCATCGCCATGACCGAAGCCGTCGAGACCGATGAAGTACAGACCGCAACTGACGACGACGACTGACACCAGCACCCCATCGACGAGCCGCTCGAGCGGAGCCCCGTACACGGTATGTCGCGCCAGCACACACAGCGCGACGAGCAGCGCGCCGGTTCCGCCTGCGCCGAGGTAGAAGGCCGCCTTCGTCCCATCGCCGGCGACCGACGAGAGCACCGCTACCAGCGAGGCCCCGGCGGCGAGCGCTGCTCCGACGATCAGCGATGCCCACACCCGCCGACGCTCGCCGCCCCGGCGCGCCGTGATCACGCAGTCGATCGCCGCGAACGTGAGCACCACGAACGGAGCCAGGAAGACGAGCTGGCCGAGCTTGACGCCGAGCGCGGGGAGCAGGAACACGCCGACGAGGACGGCGGAGAGCATCCCCGAGCTGTCGCGCGCACGCTGGCGCTCGAAGGGGTTTTCCTCCAGCTGGGGCGCGAGCCGCTCGTACTCCTCGCGCGTGCACGAGGAAAGCGTGCAGCCGCAGCGCTCGCAGCCGTGCGTGAGGATCGTCAGCGACGCTCCTTCGCGGTGCCAGCGACAGAACGCGCAGTAATGCACGAAGGCGCCAGCCACCTCCCCTGACCCGCCGGGAACAGACATCGTGCGCGTTTATCGGCAGATTGTCCGATGTTCTCAACCAAAAAATGGGGTGTCGGAAGGCGCCCAAGGGTGCCAGGAGCGCCCGAAGCTGATCAGAGCTGACCACAGCCGGCGATCGGATACGGTGCCCGCGTGTTCAAGCGTTTCGTGCGGTGTGCAGCACTCCTGCTCCTGTCCGCACTCGCCGGGTGCGGCTCCAGCACGACCATCACCGTGACAAGCAGTGGGGGCGCCCCGACGAGCACCCAGCCGCAAACCACCACGACACAGACTTCGACGACGGCACAGCCGGCCCTCGGGTCCGCCAGCTTCGCGCCCAATGGCCACGGCTTCGGGACCGTCCAGCCGTCGGAGATCTTCAACGGGGGCGACCCGAGCGGCCACGTGACGCAGATCCAATGGACGGGTTGGGGGCTGAGCACGGCATATGGCACGGGGCTGAGCTCGATCTTCAAGCCGGCCGGCGGTTATTACCCGCAGCTCGTGACGATCCAGCTCCGGGCCAGCGACCTGGGCAGCTGCGCCCCGGGGGGGTCACCCGCCTATCGGCGGCTCTCGGTGCGTGAGCCTTCGGCTCCGGGCGGCCCGCTCGGGCCCTGGATGTTGTGGTCGGGCTCAGCCACCATCTGCACGCCACCGTAGGACGGACCCCGGATACGATCCGAACAGTGCGGATGCCCGATCGCCTGTACTTCACCGACTCCGATGAGGCGAACGAGCTGATCGCGTCCGATCCGATGGCGCTGCTGATCGGTTTTGCGCTCGACCAGCAGGTCACGGTGCAGAAGGCCTTCTCCGGGCCGCTGGAGCTGCGCGAGCGCCTGGGCTCGATCGATCCGGCGACCCTCGCGGGCGCCGAGCTGGAGCCGGTCTTCCGTGCCCGCCCGGCGATCCACCGCTTTCCCGGCTCGATGGCGAAGCGGGTCCATGATCTCGCCGAGCACGTGCTCGTGCGCTACGACGGCGACGCAGCCCGGGTGTGGACCGACGCGCAGAACGGGGACGAGCTGCGCGTCAACCTGAACGCGTTGCCCGGGTTCGGCGAGATGAAGGTCAAGGCGCTCGGCGCCGTGCTCGCCAAGCGCTTCGGCGTGGAGGCGGCACGCGAGCTCGTGCCGCCTCACCCGACGCTCGGGGACGTCGACTCCGCCGAGGCGCTGGCCGACTATCAGGCGTCAAAGCGCGCGCACAAGGCTGAGTGGATGAAGGCCCGCGCCGCTACGTAGCTGCGCGCTCCACTGCCGCGAAGCGGCACCTCCGAGACTTTCGTTCCTTTCGCGACCGGTTCGTGGCCAGACGGAACGTTGATCCCCGCCACGGGGATCAACGTTCCTCCCGCGGCGATCGCGCGCACGCGGGGAACAAAAGTCTCCCGTCGTGTGGCATCTCCCGTCGTGTGGCATCTCCCGTCGTGTGGCATCTCCGGTCGTGTGGCATCTCCGGTCGTGTGGCCCCCCGGCCCGGAGCGACCCCTACCCGACCAGGTACTTGAATCGCGCCCGGGCGTCGGTCAGGGCGTTGTCATAGAGACGGTGGTAGATGTAGGCGCAGATGTGGTCGGTGCCGCGGGGCGAATGATGCACGCTCAGCTTGCGGTGGAACGCGCCGCTGATCGGCGCCTCGAGCAGCTCAGTCGCATCGGGATGGGCGAGCTCATCCTCCAGCCTGTTGGCGCACGTTCGCGCGTCGCGGAACACCGCGAGCCGGCGGCCCGAGGAGGCGTCGCCCGAGACGGTGATCTTGAGCGTGTGCCCCGAAGCCACGTGTGAGGGTCCGCTTACAGCGACGTGCTCTCCCGCGGCGAGGGCGAGTCCCGAGGACCCGAGCAGCCAGAGACACGCGATCGTCGGCGCCCCGAGCTTCGTCATGTGGTCCTGCTCACATCGGGCGCGGACGTCCGCCACGGCCGCGCATGCGCCAGCCATACGGCACCCGCAAGCAGCAGCACCGCGCACAGCGTCCACCCGAGCGCGGTGGTTCCCAGGCCCACGTACTTGAGCCCCGACGCCAGAATCACAAACGCGATCGCCGGCCGCACATAACGGTCGGGGACCGTTGAGGAGAGCAGCGATCCGACGAGCACGCCGGGGACGCTGCCGAGCACGAGCGAGCCGGTGACAGCGAACTGGACGTGCCCGAACGCGATCGCCCCGAGCGCTGCGGCCAGCGTCAGCGGCACCGCCTGGACCAGGTCGGTCCCGACCAGCTGCTTGGCACCGAGCATCGGGTAAACGAAGAGCAGCAGCACGATCATCAGCGACCCCGACCCCACCGAGGTCATTCCCACCACGAGCCCGCCGACCACCCCGATCGCAAGCGTCGGCAGCGGGCGATCCATCACATCGGAAACACCCGCTGCGCGGGCCTGACCCCGGAGGCGGTCGAGGACGAAGCGCAGGACCATCGCGGCCGCGCCGGCCAGCAGCGCGCTCCCGAGCACCACCTCGATGTTGTGCTGTGCGGACTTCGCGTGGCCCATCACGTGGAGCAGGTAGGCGCCCACGAACGCAGCCGGCACCGAGCCGATCACCATCCAGCGGACAAGCCGCAGATTCACGGTGCCGGCCCGCAGATGAACCGCCGCGCCGAAGGGCCGCATCACGACCGCCGCGACGAGGTCGCTCGAGATCGCCGTCGACGGCGTGACGCCAAACAGCAGGATCAGCATCGGCGTCATCAGCGCGCCGCCGCCGGCTCCGGTCATGCCGACCAGCAGCCCCACGATCGCACTGCCCAGGACGATGTAAGGGTCGATGTGCATCGGTGCCGGGAATCTACGAGAACGACGCCGTCTAGCGCGCGTCCGACGGCGGCGTGCCAGATAGCAGCCAGCCGTCGCTCACGACCTGCACGACGCCCTGGCGTGAAAGCTCCGAGAGCGCGCTCGTGACCGTGGGCCGCCGCGCCGCGACAAGGTCGGCCAGCACCGTGTGGGTGAGCCGCAGCGGCAGGAGGACACCGTCGCCGCGCACGCGCCCCCAGCGCGCCGCGAGGTGCCAGAACAGCATCCGCAGCCGCTCGTCGACCCGCGCGTTGTGGACGATCGCCATGTTGACGAGGAGCCGGCGCGAGCGCCGCACGGCGCGCTCGAACAGCCGTGAGGCAAGCTCGGGATAGGCGGCGAGGTGCGTTGCGAACGTCTCGTCGAGAACCGCCAGCCTGGCCGGCGAGAGCACCGACCACTCCGAGCTCAGTGGCAGCGTCGGGACGTCGTCGTTCTGCCAGGGCCGGAGTACGTCGCACTCGCCGAGCAGCTCGACGCCCGGGCGTCCGTCTACGGCGACCCGCCGTAGGAGCAGCCCCTTGATCACGAGCAGGCCGAGCGCGTGCTCGGGGAAACCGTCGGGCGCCTGGAGCTTGCCCGTGCCGAAGCGCAGCAGCGGCGCGGTCAGCTCATCGATCGCCCGGGCGCGCCGGTCGGCGGGAATCACCTCGGCGAGATCCGCGTCCTCGGCGAGCAGGTAGCAATGGCTCTGTGCGAGAACCTCGGCGGGCATCCTGACGGGCTACCCGTCTGTCCGATTTCTTACCAGCTAGGCGGCCACGGCGCTTGGCCCGCGGGCGACCCCGAGCAGCTCCGCGAGCTCTTCACTGACCTCGTGTGGGCGCTCGATCGGCCCCATGTGCCCGGTCCGCGGCAGCACAACCAGCTTGTGCAGCTGCGGCAGCGCGGCGGCGATCCGCCGGGCGTGGGCCGGCGGCGTCACCTTGTCGAGCTCGCTGGCCATCACCAGCGTCGGGACGGTCAGGCGCGGCAGCGCGTGCTCCAGCTCTGTCGTCGACAGCGCGATCCCCGAGTCGGCGCGGACCCGCCACGAGCACGAGGCCAGCATCCGCTCGTAGAACGCGACCTGGGCTGGGCTCGCGTCCGGGCCGAACGCGGCGTACCGCGTCAGGAAGTAGCCGATCGGGGTCGAAAAGCGTGGGATCGGACCCGGCGCGCCGAGCACCCGCGCCGAGATGACGCGGCTGATCGGCTTGGCGAATCCGGGGACGGGCACGATCAGGTGCTCGGAGACGAGGTTGCTGACGCCGGTGTTCAGCAGCGCCGCCGCCGCGATCCGCTGCTCCACGTCGTGGTGCTCGGCCCAGGCCACGATCGCCATCGCCCCCAGTGAGTGCCCCGCCAGAACCGCGCGCTCGCCCGCCGGAATGCACGCCTCGAGCACAGCTTCCACATCCTCGCCGAACCGCTCGACGGTGTAGTCGTCGCTCTCCGCGGGGCTGCTCTGGCCGTGGCCTCGCAAATCCAGCGCCACAACCCGTACGCCGCGCGGGACGAGCTCCTTGATCACGTACGTCCAGAGCAACAACGACTCGGTCCACCCGTGAACCAGCACCACCGTGGGCGAGCCATCCGGCTCCCCGAAGACCTCGGCGTGCAGCTCGGTCCCGTCGGCCGACCGCAGCGCCACAGGACGCCCGCGCGCCGGGTGCTCGAGCTCGCGCCGGCGCGGGTCGGCGGCGATCCGCCGCATGTGCAGCACCTGCGCGGTGCCGGCCGCGATGGCGAGCGCCGCGCCGACCCGACGACTCCTCATCCCAAATAGGATGGCGCGATGCGGATCGGCGTGCTGACAGGTGGGGGCGATTGCCCCGGCCTGAACGCCGTGATCCGAGCCGTCGTCCGCAAGGCGATCGACGCCTACGGCGATCAGCTCGTGGGCTTTCGCGACGGCTGGCGGGGCGTGCTGGAGAACTCGTCCGAGCCCCTCACGATCGAGTCGACGCGGGGGATCCTGCCGCGCGGGGGCACCATCTTGGGGAGCTCGCGCACGAACCCGTACAAGCGCGAGGACGGGGTCGAGCAGGTGCGCTCGACACTGGCCGACCACGGTCTCGACGGGCTGATCGCGATCGGCGGCGAGGACACCCTCGGCGTGGCCAACCGGCTGCGTGCCGATGGGGTCGACGTCGTCGGCGTGCCGAAGACGATCGACAACGACCTCGGCGCGACCGACGTCACGTTCGGCTTTGACACCGCCCTGCAGATCGCGACCGAGGCGATCGACCGCCTGCACACGACCGCGGAGAGCCACCACCGGATCCTCGTCGTCGAGGTAATGGGGCGGAGCGCGGGTTGGATCGCGCTCCACGCGGGCATCGCCGGCGGTGCCGACGTGATCCTGATTCCAGAGATCCCGTTCGACATCGAGGAGGTCTGCGGGCTGATCCGCCGGCGCCACGAGCGCGGCCGTCCGTTCTCGATCGTCGTCGCGGCGGAGGGCGCCGCCCCCAAGGAGGGCACCGCGATGACGCTTGAGACGGGCGAGCGCGACGAGTTCGGCCATCCCCGGCTGGGCGGGATCGGGCAGCGGCTCGAGAGGGAGATCGAGCAGCGGACGGGCTTCGAGAGCCGCGCCACAGTGCTCGGGCATGTGCAGCGTGGCGGGACGCCGACCGCGTTCGACCGGGTGCTGGCGACGCGCCTGGGGCTGGCAGCGATCGATGCCGTCCACGAGGGAGCGTGGGGAATGATGACGGCGCTCCGGGCAACGGAGATCGAGCTCGTCCCGCTCGCGGACGCGGTCGCCGAGGTTCGCCGCGTGCCCGTGGAGGAATACGAACGGTATGGGGTCCTATTTGGATGATGTTCGGGCCGGCACATGTGCCGGCCCGTGGGGGCGCGCATGCGCGCCCCCTTACCGGCGGCGCATGCGCCGCCGGGGCCGGGCCGCATGCGGCCCGGCCTCAATGAATATGCTGACGTTGTAGTGGCGACCGACACGGCCACCTCTGTAGACCGGCTCTGCATCGACACGATCCGCACGCTGTCGATGGACGCGGTGCAGAAGGCCAACTCCGGCCATCCGGGGACGCCGATGGCGCTCGCCCCGCTCGCGTATGTCCTGTACACGCGGGTGATGGAGCACAATCCGCGCGATCCGGACTGGCCGGACCGCGACCGGTTCGTGCTCTCCTGCGGGCACGCCTCGATGCTGCTGTACGCGACGCTGTATCTGGCCGGCTACGACATCAGCCTCGAGGAGGACATCGAGCGCTTCCGTCAGCTCGGGTCGCGCGCCGCTGGCCACCCCGAGCACGGGCATGCGCCCGGGGTCGAGGTCACCACCGGGCCGCTTGGCCAGGGCATCTCTAATGCGGTCGGGATGGCGCTGGCGGAGCGGATGCTGGCCGCGCGCTTCAACCGCGAGGGCCATGAGATCGTCGACCACAGGACGTTCGTGATCGCTTCCGACGGCGATCTCGAGGAGGGGATCTCCGGGGAGGCCTCGTCGCTGGCCGGCCACCTGGGACTGGGGCGGCTGATCTCGTTTTACGACAAGAACCACATCTCGATCGAGGGCGACACGCAGCTCGCGTTCACCGAGGACGTCGGCAAGCGCTACGAGGCCTACGGGTGGCACGTGCAGGACCTCGAGGAGGAGATCGAGGTCGATGCACTCGAGGACGCGCTTCGCACCGCGATCGCAGTCGAGGATCGTCCCTCGCTGATCATCGTCCGCACGCACATCGCGCAGGGGAGCCCGCACAAGCAGGACACCGCCGGCGCGCATGGTTCGCCACTCGGCGAGGAGGAAATTCGTCTTACAAAGGAGGCGATGGGCTGGCCTTCGCAGGAGCCATTCTTCGTCCCCGAGGAGGCGCTCGCGCACTTCCGCGGCTGTGTCGAGCGCGGCGCGGAGGCTGAGGCTGAGTGGAAGGCGCGCTTCGACGCCTACGCCGAGGCGCACCCCGAGCTCGCGCAGGAGCTCGAGCGGGTCGTCGAGGGCCGGTTGCCCGCCGGCTGGGACGACGAGATTCCGCGCTTTCACGCGTCGGGAACGATGACCGCGACCCGCAAGTCCTCGAATACGGTCCTCCAATGGGCCGCCGCGAAGGTGCCCGAGCTGGTCGGCGGATCGGCGGATCTGGCGCCCTCGACGTTGACGCTGATCGACGGCGCCGACAGCGTCGAGGCGGGTTCCTACGGCGGTCGCAACCTCCACTTCGGAATTCGCGAGCACGCGATGGGAGCGGTCGTCAACGGGCTGACGCTTCACTACTTTCGTGGCTACGGGTCGACGTTTTTGGTCTTCAGCGACTACATGCGCGGCTCGATCCGGCTCGCCGCGCTGATGGGTCTGCCGTCGATCTTCGTGTACACACACGACTCGATCGGTCTCGGCGAGGACGGGCCGACCCACCAGCCGATCGAGCAGCTCGCGGGGCTCCGCGCCGTGCCGAGGCTGGCGGTGATCAGGCCCGCGGGCGCGAACGAGACGGCGCTCGCCTGGCGCCATGCGATCGCCTCAACAGACCACCCGAGCGCGCTTGTGCTCTCGCGTCAGGGGGTTCCGACGTGGAATCCCGCGGCGATCCCCGCCGATGCGATCGAGCGCGGCGCGTACGTCCTGCGCGACTCGTTTAAGGAGCCGGACCCCCCCGACCTGATCCTGATTGCAACGGGGACCGAGGTGCATATCTGCACCCGGGCGGCCGACCTGCTCGAGGCCGACGGCGTCGCCACGCGCGTCGTGAGCATGCCCTGCATGGAGCACTTCGCCGACCAGGACGCTGATTATCGGGAGCGCGTCCTGCCCTCGAGCACTCGTGCGAGGGTCTCTGTGGAGGCTGCGAGCACGTTCGGCTGGCACCGCTGGGTAGGCGATCTGGGCGAGACGGTTGGGATGCACGGCTTCGGGGCCTCGGCACCCGCGGGAGCGCTGTACAAGCATTTCGGGTTTACGCCGGAGAGGGTCGTTGACGTCGCCAAGCAAACGGTCGAGAGAGCGAGGTCGTAGATGAGCACCGTCACCGAGGTAAATCCACGCCTGAAGGCCTTGACCGACGCCGGCGTGAGCGTGTGGCTCGATCAGATCCGGCGCTCGCTGATCACAGGCGGCGAACTCGGGCGGATGGTGGCCGAGGAGTCCTTGCGCGGGGTGACCTCGAATCCGTCGATCTTCGAGAAGGCGATTCTGGGCTCCAACGACTACGACGACGAACTCGAGCAGTTCGCGCGCGAGGACCTGGACGCCCAGTCGATCTACGACCGGATCGCGGTGCGCGACGTGCAGCTCGCCGCCGACGTGCTGGAGGCCGTGCACCGCGAGTCCCACGGTCGCGATGGGTTCGTGTCGCTGGAGGTCCCAGCCGACATCGCCCACGACGCGGAGCGCTCGCTTGAGGCGGCGCGCAGCTACTGGCAGGCCGTCGATCGCGCCAACGTGCTGATCAAGATCCCGGGGACGCCCGAGGGCGTGAAGGCGATCGAAGAGGGGATCTACGAGGGGATCAACATCAACGTCACGCTGCTGTTCGCGGTCGAGGCGTACGAAACGGTCGCCGAGGCCTACCTGCGGGGGCTCGAGCGACGCCAGCGGGAGGGCAAGTCGCTCGATGTCAACTCCGTTGCGTCGTTTTTCGTGTCGCGAGTCGACACGAACGTCGATCGGAAGCTGGAGGAGCTCGGACGGACTGAATTGGCGGGCACCGCGGCGCTTGCGAACGCGCGGGCGGCCTATCGGAGATTCAAGGAGATCTTCTCCGGGCCGCGTTGGGAGGAACTGCGCGATGCCGGCGCCGCTGTGCAGCGGCCGCTGTGGGCCTCTACCGGCGTCAAGAATCCCGCATATCCAGACACCAAGTATGTAGACGGGCTCGTCGCGCCGCATACCGTCAACACGATGCCGATGGCGACGCTGCACGCCGTAGCGGACCACGGGGAGGTGAGCGGCCCCACGGCCGAGCAGGATCCGACCGCCGAGCTCGACGCGCTGCGGGAGGCCGGAATCGACCTGCACGAGGTGACCGAGGAGCTGCTCGTCGACGGCGTCAAGCAGTTCGAGGAGGCAATGCAGCGGCTGCTCGACGGAATCGAGGAGCGGCGCGCGGCGGTCACGACCGGGCGCCCGAGCACGATCCAGGCACACCTTCCTTCGGACCTTCAGGGACCGTTGGCAGAGCGGGTCAAGGCCGCCCTGTCGGAGAAGGTGGCGCCGCGAGTTTGGCGGCGCGATCCCTCGCTGTGGGGCGGGCCGGGGGTTCCGGAGATCGAGGACCGGCTCGGGTGGCTGACGGTGTCCGAGACGATGCTGGAGCACGCTTCCGAGCTGCACGAGTTCGCGGCCGGCTGCCGCGAGGATGGCTACACGGACGCCGTGCTGCTCGGGATGGGTGGCTCGTCACTGGGGCCCGAGGTGATCCGGCGGTCGTTTGGCGACGTACCCGACGGCTTGCGGCTCCAGGTGCTCGACTCGACGCACCCGGACGCTGTGTTGGCGCTGCAGGAATCGATCGACGTCGAGAAGACAATCTTCATCGTCTCCTCCAAGTCCGGTGGGACGATCGAGACGCTCTCGCACTACAAGCACTTCAGGACGCTGGCGGGGCCTGAGCAGTTCGTGGTCGTGACCGATCCCGGAAGTCCGCTGGAGCGCCTGGCGGCCGACAACGGGCTGCGGCGAACGTTCTTGAACCCATCGGACATCGGCGGGCGTTACTCGGTGCTCTCGTACTTCGGGCTCCTACCGGCCGCGCTGATGGGGGTCAGCATCGAGGCGCTCCTGCACCGCTGCCAGGTCGCCGAGCAGAACTGCGCTCACTACGACTCCAGCGAATCGAACTCCGGTCTGTGGCTCGGCGCCGCGATCGGCGAGCTAGCTCGCCAGGGACGCGACAAGCTGACGTTCTTCGTCTCAGAGCCGATCGAGAGCTTCGGCCTGTGGGTCGAGCAGCTGGTTGCGGAGTCGACCGGCAAGCACGGGCGCGGGATCCTGCCCGTGGCCGAGGAGCCGGTCGGCGAGCCGGACGTATACGGGGGGGACCGGATGGTTGCCTACCTGCGAAATCACGAATCGCCCGACTCGGAGTTGGATTCGGCGGTACAGGCCCTGGCGGACGCGGGCCACCCGACGTTCATACTGTCGACCCACGGCGCCGTCGACCTGGGACGCATCTTCTTCCTGTCGGAATTTGCGGTTGCGGTCGCGGGGTGGGCGCTGGAGATCAACCCGTTCGACCAGCCCAACGTCCAGGAGGCCAAGGACAACACCAAGCGGGTTTTGGATTCCGGCTCGGTGCCGGTTCTTGATCAGGCCGGCGATGCCGAGCTGCGTGCGTTGCTCGGCGACGCGGGGCCGCCCCACTACGTCGCGATCATGGGGTATCTGCCCATGTCCGCCGAGCTCGACGCCGCTGTCGCGGAGCTGCGGTCCGTCGTCCGCGCGGCGACCGGCGCGGCGACGACGTTCGGCTACGGACCGCGGTTCCTGCACTCCACCGGGCAGCTGCACAAGGGCGGCGCGCCGGTGGGGCGCTTCCTGCAATTGGTGAATGAGCCGGTTCGCGACGTCGAGATCCCGGGCGAGTCGTATTCCTTCGGGACACTGATCGCGGCGCAATCGGCGGGCGATCTTGAGACGCTGCGGGCGCACGGGCTGCCCGCCGAGCGGGTGCGACTGGAAGGTGATCCGGTGGAAGCGGTGAGAAACCTAATCAAGCGGATCGCTGGCCTACTTCAGAACTAGGAGCGAAGAGCGATGCAGATCGGTTTCGTCGGGCTGGGCAAGATGGGCGGGAACATGGTGCATCGGATCGAGCGCGACTCCGACAACGACGTCGTCGCGTTCGACTTCAGCGCCGACGCCGTGAAGGTGGCGGAGGGCGTGGGCGCCTCTGGTGCGGACTCGCTGGAGGCTCTCGTGGGACTGCTGTCCGCGCCCCGGGCCGTTTGGATCATGGTCCCCGCGGGTGATCCCACCCAGGAGACGGTCGAGAAGCTGCTTGACCTGATGTCAGAGGGCGACACGATCATCGACGGCGGCAACTCGAAATGGACCGACTCAGTCGCGCGACACGCCCAGTGCGCGTCGCACGGGATCGGATTCGTCGATGTGGGGACGAGCGGCGGCGTGTGGGGGCTCGAGGTCGGCTATTGCATGATGGTTGGCGGCGATGACGAGCATGTGAATCGGCTGGCGCCGATCCTGGACGTGCTCGCCCCGCCGGACGGTTGGGCCCATATGGGCGGGCCCGGGTCGGGCCACTACGTGAAGATGGTCCACAACGGCATCGAATACGGCCTGATGCAGGCCTACGCCGAGGGGTTCGAGCTTTTGCACAAGTCCGAGTACGGGCTCGATGTCGGCAAGATCGCGAACCTCTGGGGCCAGGGTTCGGTTGTGCGCTCGTGGCTGCTCGAGCTGGCGGCTCGCGCGTTCGAGGCCGACGGGAACGACTTGTCGAATCTGGAGGGCTGGGTCGAGGACTCCGGCGAGGGGCGCTGGACGCTCGAGTCGGGGATTGACCACGACGTCCCAATGCCCGCTCTGGCCGCCTCGCTGTTCACACGATTCACTTCCCGTGGCAACGGCGACTACTCCGCGAGGATGCTCGCCGCCCTGCGCAACCAGTTCGGTGGCCACGCGGTGAAGGCCGCGCCGAAGTGAGCGCGGCGACAGTCGAGGGTTCCGCAGCCGAAAACCCTCTGGTTGAGGGGCTGGAGCGGCTGCCCGTTCACCCCACGGCGCTGGTGATCTTCGGCGCGACC
>Ga0073928_10008480_pt1 | contig 12896 bp, 10 predicted proteins | sample PaiPotPPA55metaG_FD_76969 | JGI IMG/M metagenome (GOLD analysis project Ga0073928, IMG submission 76969) | Iron sulfur acid spring bacterial and archeal communities from Banff, Canada, to study Microbial Dark Matter (Phase II) - Paint Pots PPA... ...
ACGGACCGGGAGAACGACGTGGCGAAATCGCAATGGACCTTCACGACAGCGACGGAAATATCGGCAGCCCTTGCGGCAAGGCAGGTATCTGCCGTTGAACTGGCACAGGACGCGATCGGACGCATCGAGCGTCACGACCCAAGGATCAATGCGGTTTGCGTCCGCGATTTCGAGCGCGCGCTGGACGCCGCCCGTGCCGCCGACGCGGCGCTTGCGCGCGGCGAGACAAGGCCGCTGCTCGGCATTCCCCTCACAGTCAAGGAATCCTTCAACGTCGCAGGCCTGCCCACGACATGGGGCATTCCGGCACAAAAGGATTTTCGGCCACCGGAGGATGCGCTGGCGATATCCCGCGTCAAGGACGCAGGTGGCGTCATCCTCGGCAAGACCAACGTGCCGCTCGGGCTCGGCGACTGGCAGAGCTACAACGATATCTACGGCACCACCAATAATCCCTATGACCTCGGCCGCACGCCCGGCGGCTCTTCCGGCGGATCGGCGGCGGCGCTCGCGGCAGGTTATGGACCGCTCTCGCTCGGTTCGGATATCGGCGGCTCGCTGCGCGTGCCGGCGTTTCACTGCGGCGTCTACGCGCACAAACCGACATTCGCACTGGTGCCATCGCGCGGCAACACCCCGCCGCCATTTCCCGCGTTGCCACTGGAGCGCGACCTGGCGGTAATCGGGCCGATGGCACGCTGCGCGCTGGACCTCTCGCTTTTACTCGACGTCATGGCAGGACCGGACCCGCTGGACGCCGCCACGGCCTACAGGCTTGCATTGCCGCCGCCGCGTCACCGTGAATTGAAGAATTTCCGCATCCTCCTGATCGATTCCGATCCGGTGATGCCGACCAACGCCGTGGTGCGGACGGCGATCGACCGGCTTGCCGCCGACCTCGGCAAGGCCGGCGTCAAAGTGGAACGCGAAAGCCCGCTATTGCCGGACTTCGCCGCCTCCTCCCGTCTCTATATGCGGATGCTCCTGTCGTTTCTTGCGGTGGGATTCACGCCGGAGGTCTATGCCGGAGCCGTCGCCGCCGCGGCAAACCTGCCCGCGCACGACATGAGCCTGCACGCGGAACGGCTGCGCGGCGTCGCGCTGAGCCATCGCGACTGGGTGATGGCCGATGGCGCACGCGCGCGCTTGCGGGCGCAATGGCGTGCGCTGTTTGGGAGCTTCGACGCGGTGATCTGCCCGGTGATGCCGACGCCGGCCTATCCGCACGACCATTCCGCTGAGCAGGAAACGCGCCGCATCGACATCGACGGCAAGGAATACGCCTATCCCGACCAGCTGGCATGGCCCGGCATCGCCACCCTGCCCGGCCTGCCGGCCACCGCGGTACCGATCGGCTTGTCGCCGGACGGCCTGCCGGTCGGCGTCCAGATCCTCGGTCCGTGGCTGGAGGATCGCACACCGTTAAAGCTGGCCGAACTGATCGAGCGCGAATTCGGCGGCTTTGTGCCACCGCCGGGGTTTGACGACTGACGATGCGACTACGCCGCCACAACCAAATCGCCAACCTCGGCCATGCCGGCGGCGCGATCGCCGAGCAGAAGGTCTGACATCGCAGGCTGCGTCGCATGGTCCGCCAGGTGGAAGGGATCGCTTGCGGACATCCGATGATCGATCACCATGCGGGACAGCAGGAGCCGGCGGGCATCGCCGCGCAGCTCATGGATGCGCCCGGCTTCCCACGAAAGCTGAACTGCGCTGGCGATATGATAGAGCAGGCTGGTGGCGCGCCGCGCCTCGGCTTCGTGGTCGCTGCCCGCGGCCACTTCGCGGGCAAAGCCGATGGCGCGATCGGTGAGCACGCGCAGACGATCACGAAAGGCGCCCGGTACGTTGGCGCTGTCATCGAGCCGGGCATGCAGGTCGGCGGCAAGTGCTGCGTCGGCGCCATGGCGGCCGACCGCCCGCTTTAATGCGTCGATGGCGACGATGTTGCCGGTGCCTTCCCAGATCGAGCCGAGATGGGCGTCGCGCAACAGCCTCGCCGTTGCAAACTCCTCGATGTAACCGATGCCGCCGCGCATCTCCAGCGCGTCGCCGCAGACCTTGCGGGCGTCGCGCGTGGCGCGGAATTTCAGCGTCGGGGTGAGAATGCGCAACAGCGCGGCTGCGTCCTGGCTGCCGGCCTCGGTGCGGTCGAGCGCATCGGCGGTCAGAAAACTCATCGACAGCGCCTGCTCGGTGGCGAGCATGATCTTCATCAATTGCCGGCGTGCCAGCGGCAAATCGATGATGCGGCTTCCGAACACGACGCGGTTGGTAGCGACCGTCATCGCGTCGTGATGGGCGCGGCGCATCAGCGCGGTGGATTTGACGCCGTTGGAAAGCCGCGATGAATTCACCATCTCGGCCATCTGCACGAAGCCGCGATCGAGCCGTCCGACGGCGTAGGCAATCGCACCTTCAAGCTTGATCTCGCCCGACGCCATCGAGCGGGTGCCAAGCTTGTCCTTCAGCCGGACGATCCGGTAATGGTTGGGCGAGCCGTCCTCGAGCTTGCGCGGCATCAGAAACAGGCCGACGCCGCGCGTGCCGGGACCGGCGCCTTGCGGCCGTGCCAGCAGCATCACCACCTCGGCGTCCGCATTGGAGCAGAACCATTTCTCGCCCGACAGAAGCCAGTGATCGCCTTCCTGCACGGCGGTCGTGGTGAGCGTGCCGACGTCGGAGCCGCCCTCCTTTTTGGTCATGAACTGGCCGCCCTGGGTCAGCTTTTCCATGTCGGTCTGCGTGAGGCCGTCCAGATATCTGGCCTTCAGCGCCTCGCTACCGAAATTCGCAAGAAGCTTGGCGCAGCCATCGGTGACATTGATCGGGCAACCCAGTCCGAACTCGGCCTGGTTGAACAGAAACGTAAAGGCGTGCTTGGCAACGACCGGGTATTTCTCCGGCCAGCCCAAAATGCCCTTGCGCAGCGACATCGCATGAATGCCGAACTCGCCGAACGCGGCGCGCTCGAGCTCGCGATAGGCCGGATGGTACTCGATCCACTGGGCGTCGCGGCCAAAGCGGTCGCGCTGATGCAGCACCGGCACATGACGGTCGGCGAGTCGCGCGCATTCGTCGAGATGACCGCCGGCGAGCGCGCCCAGCCGGTCGAGATGCGGCTCGATATGACGGAACAACGCATCGGGAAGATGGATGCGAAGCAGATCCGTCAGCGCCGGATCGGCGCGATAGAAATTCATGCCCGAGGTGTCGGGCGCAAGCAGTCCCGTCCGGCCGGCGGAATTTGCAATGCGATCATGCTTGAGCGGCTGCATTGAATTCCCTTGTCCGTTTCCTCATCTGTTGGGTGGGAATTATCGCACATCCGATGCCGGAATGTCGCCCACCCCGGTTAAGGCCCAGAGGCTATTTTCGTTACAAAATCATTGCCCAAGCCTCAAGACAGGGCTCAAGGCCAGCTTCAACAGATCAAGGAGACCTCCGATGGAAACGCCAAAATACAAGAACGCCCTCATCGTCGGCGCCGGCGAGGGCCTGAGCGCGTCGCTGGCGCGGCTGTTTGCCCGCGAAGGCATCAAGGTCGCACTGGCGGCACGCCAAATCGAAAAGCTCGGCGCGCTTTGCGCGGAAACCGGCGCGCGCGCCTTTGCCTGCGATGCCACCGACCAAGACGAGGTCGAACGCCTGTTTGGCCTGGTCGAGCGCGAAATCGGGGCGCCTGATGTGGTCGTCTATAATGCCAGCGCCCGGGCGCGCGGTGCTTTCGTCGACCTGGTGCCCGCTGACGTGGCGCAGGCGATCGCGGTGAGCGCGTTCGGCGGCTTCCTGGTGGCCCAGCGGGCGGTGAGGCAGATGCTGCCAAACAGGCACGGCGCCATCCTGTTCACCGGCGCGTCCGCGAGCATCAAGGGCTATCCGCAATCCGCGCCGTTTGCGATGGGGAAATTCGCGCTGCGCGGTCTTGCACAGAGCATGGCGCGCGAATTATCGCCGCAAGGGATTCATGTCGCGCATTTCGTGATCGACGGCGGCATCCGCAGCGCAGGCCGCGTGGAGTCCGCCGACCGACCGGATTCGATGCTCGATCCCGACGCCATTGCCCTGAGCTATTGGAGTGTGTTGCAGCAGCCGCGCAGCGCCTGGACCTGGGAACTGGAATTGCGGCCCTGGGTCGAGAAATTTTAGGACAGCGTAGGGTGGGCAAAGGCGCATCTGCGCCGTGCCCACCTCTTACGCCTGTGGTGGGCTCGCTTCGCTTAGCCCACCCTACGTTCTCGCCATAACGGATCACGCGGGATATTTTTCCGACTTCTCACACCATCGCCTGATGCGCGACGTGCTGGGCCGCCAGCCTCCAGCTCGCGCAGGGAATCTCCTGCGGTGCTGCGTCGATTCGTTTTTCAAAACGCACCAGCTTCCAGTCGTCGGGATGACGTATGAAGTTGAATCCGGACTTGCGCGCCAAGCCTATCATGACGTCGTTGGAGCGTAGCGTATCGCCGAACACGCGGCCGCCGCCAAACGCAGCCGCCCGGCATTCCAGATTCCGAAGCAGCGCCGATCCGATGCCCAGGCCTTGCCAACGGTCATCGATCGACACGCCAAACTCGAAACTTGCCGTGTCGGCTTCGAACCCGTAGCGGGCTTCGCCGACGATGGTCTCGACGCCGTCAATCACCATGATCGCGATCACACTGAACCGGTCGCGCTTGCCGGCATGGATGAAATTTTCGAGTTCGGTCTGCGGCAATTCGCTCATCGCGCCGAGGAAGCGATTGTAGCGGGAGCGGACCGAGAGCGCGCGGAAGTAACCCTGCAACGCTTCGGCGTCATCGGGCTCGACAAAACGCACCGCCAGCGACTTGCCGCTGCGCAGCCTCAGCATGTCGGTGTGCTGGCGCAATTCATCGAGACGAAGCGGGGTCATCGCTGGCTTCCTTTGGTTACGAAAAGACGTTGGCTGGCGTCCCCCTCAAGAGGCGGCGCCAACCCGGCTGCGTTCAAGCCCGCCAAAACGGCTTTTCGGCCTCTTCCGCGACATCGCTCCACGAAAGTCCGACGTCATGCAGCTCGCGATCGGTCCATTGCGCCAGCTCACGCCGCTGTCGCCGGCGCTCGCGCCACACGTGCAGCTTTTCGCTGATTTGGGCGAAAAGCCCTGATTCATGATTATTTATCATCGTTCTGGGTGAACAGGTAGACATCTCGATCTCCCAAAGCTAACTTGCTAAGGCTAATATCGGTGCTGTCAGAGAATTCGGCAAACGACACTTTGTACGGTCTTAGATGAGATAAAATCATGTATATGGCGCCCACAAAATGACCGCCCGACTGCCGTCGCTTAATGGTTTACGCGCCTTCGAGGCCGCCGCCCGGCATCTGAGCTTCACCGTTGCCGCCGCTGAACTGAATGTCACCCAAACCGCCATCAGCCATCAGATCCGGCGGCTCGAGGAGGAACTCGGGATCCGCCTGTTCGTCCGGCAGAACCGCAGTCTGGCGCTGACGCCGGAAGCCAGGGACTACCTTCCCGGTATTCGGGCGGCGTTCAACGATCTGCGGCTCGCCACCGACCGGCTGATGCGCAAGGAAAACGATCGGGTGCTAACCATCTCCACACTGGCGTCGCTGGCCGCAAAGTGGCTGCTGCCAAGGCTTTCCACCTTCCAGCAGGCGCACCCCAGCGTCGACGTCCGCATCACCACGTCGACCAGTCTGGTCGATTTCCAGCGCGACGATGTCGACGCTGCGATCCGCTATGGCCGCGGCCATTGGCCCGGCTTGCGCGCCGACTGGCTGATGGCCGATGAATTGTTTCCAGTGTGCAGCCCGGCGCTGCTCACAGGCGACAAGCCGCTGCGGTGCCCGGAGGATCTCGCCAATCACATGCTGCTGCATAGCAGCGGCGGCTATGACGACGACTGGCGACTATGGCTCACCGCCGCCGGGCTGCCGTCGAATATCTCGAAACAACCGGGATTGAGCTTCGATCTGATCTTGATGACAGTGCAGGCCGCGATCGACGGAATCGGCGTTGCGATGGGCCGAACCTCCTATGTCGAGGCCGACATCGCCAAGGGCCGGCTGGTCGTTCCGTTCAAGATTACCCTGCCGGCCAACGCCGGTTTCTATCTGGTCTCGCCCGAGACCAAAGCCGAATCGGCGAAACTATCGGCGTTTCGACAATGGCTGATTGCCTCGGTCCAGGGTAGCCCGGGAATAAGTTGAGCCCGGCGCGGCGCGACGATCTCACCGCGGCGAACCGATCGTTGCGTTTTCCGGTTGGTCATGCCGCGCCGACGTGGCAGATTGCCGAAAGAAAACCAGCAAGTGTCTTCGCCGGAGCGCAAAGGCTGCACCGGGCGCGGGACCACGGGGAGAATTTCATAATGTCGCAATCGTCCAGTTCGCCGCCGCCTCAACTCAAGTCGCGAATTGGCGCCATTCTGCGGTCGACGAGCGGCAATTTCCTCGAACAGTTCGATTTCTTCCTGTTCGGCTTTTATGCGCCCTATATCGCCAAGGCCTTCTTTCCATCTCAAGACGAGACCGCAGCACTGCTCAACACCTTTGGCGTCTTCTGGCTGGGCGCGCTGATGCGCCCCGTCGGCGCGATCGTGCTCGGCGCCTATATCGACCGGATCGGCCGCCGCAAAGGGCTTATCGTCACCCTGGCGATCATGGCGATCGGCACGGTGACGATCGCGGTTTGCCCGACCTATGCCAGCATCGGCGTTGCCGCGCCGGTCATCGTTCTGGTCGGCCGGTTGCTGCAGGGCTTCTCCGCCGGCGTCGAGCTTGGCGGCGTCTCGGTCTATCTTGCCGAGATTGCGACCCCCGGCAACAGGGGCTTCTATACCTCGTTCCAGTCCTCCAGCCAGCAGGTCGCGATCTTCGTCGCCGCGACCATCGGATTTGCGCTAAACGAATTCGTGACCGGCGATACGATTGCCTTCCTTGGGGGGATCGAATTCGCCAAGTGGCGAATTCCGTTCTTCATCGGCTGCCTCATCATTCCATTCATTTTCTTTCTTCGCCGGACGCTGGAAGAAACGCCGGAATTCCTGGCGATGAAGAAACACCCTTCGACGTCCGAAGTCTTCAGATCCGCCGCGGTGAACTGGAAGATCATCGTACTTGGCATGATGGTGGCGGTGCTGACCACCACGACCTTCTATTTCGTCACCGTCTATACGCCGACCTTCGGCAGGACCGTGCTGAAGCTTTCCTCGCAGGATGCGCTGCTCGTCACCCTTCTGGTGGCGGTGACCAACTTCATCTGGAATCCGGTCGGAGGCGCGGTGTCCGACCGCATCGGCCGCAAGCCGGTGCTGCTGACGGTCGCATGTCTGTCGCTGGTGACCGCCTATCCCGCGCTGCACTGGCTCACGGCCGCGCCCACCTTCGGCAAGATGCTCGCGGTCGAAATGATGTTCTCGTTCTATTTCGGGGTTTACAGCGGGACCATGCTGGGCGCGCTGGTCGAAGTGGTGCCCGCGCATGTCCGAACCACCTGTTTCTCGCTGGCTTTCGCGTTGGCCGCCGGCCTGTTCGGGACCTTCACGCCCTTTGCATCGACCTTGCTGATCGATCACACCGGCGACAAGGCCTCTCCGGGATTCTGGCTGATGTGCGCCGCCATCCTCGGCATCGTCGCCACGCTCGCGATCTATCGGGACGGCAAGGCAGCCACCAGCCAACAACCGCTCGCGGCCCGGGGCTAAGGCATGTCCGGACCGCGTATCGCCCTGCCGGGTTGCCGGTTTTGATTTCGATGCAAACACGATAACAACCCGGCATGGTCGATTTAACCCGTAAATACGACGTGCTGGTGATCGGCGGCGGCAACGCCGCGCTGTGCGCCGCGATCGCCGCACGGCGCGCCGGCGCCTCCGTGCTGGTGCTGGAAGGCGCGCCGAAATTCTATCGTGGCGGCAATACCCGCCACACCCGCAACATGCGCTGCGCCCATGATGCCGCGACCGATATCCTCACCGGGCCCTATACCGAAGAGGAATTCTGGGAAGACCTTAAGCGCGTCACCGGCGGGGAGACCGACGAGGAACTGGCGCGCCACATGATCGCCGAGTCCAAGGATATCCTGGGCTGGATCGTCGAACAGGGCGTGCGCTGGCAGCCGTCGCTGGGCGGCACGCTCAGCCTGGGGCGCACCAACTCATTCTTCCTGGGCGGCGGGAGGGCGATGCTGAACGCCCTCTACCTGACCGCCGAGCAGCTTGGCGTCGACATGCTCTACGACGCCGAGGTCCTCGACCTGGAAATCGCCGACGGCATGTTCGTTTCTGCCGCGCTCAAGCGGGGTGACGGCCGCGCGACCGTCCGCGCTTCCACGCTGGTCGCCGCCGCCGGCGGTTTCGAGGCCAACATCGAATGGCTCAAGCAATATTGGGGCGAGGCCGCCGACAATTTCCTGATCCGCGGCACGCCGTACAACCGCGGCACGATCCTGAAGATGCTGCTCGATAAGGGCGTGCAGGAAATCGGTGACCCCACGCAATGCCACGCGGTCGCGATCGATGCGCGCGCGCCGAAATTCGACGGCGGCATCATCACCAGGCACGATTCGGTGGTGTTCGGCATTGTCGTCAACAAGCACGCCGAGCGCTTCTACGACGAGGGCGAGGATATCTGGCCGAAACGCTATGCCATCTGGGGACGGCTGGTGGCAGCCCAGCCCGACCAGATCGCCTACATCATCTTCGACGCCAGTTCGCGCAACAGCTTCATGCCGACGCTGTTCCCGCCGATCGAGGCCGGCAGCATCGCCGAACTCGCCGCCAAATTCGAACTCGATTCGACCGCGCTGGAAAAAACCATCGCGGCTTTCAATGCGGCGGTGCGGCCCGGCATCTTCGATCACACCATCCTCGATGATTGCCGCACCGAAGGACTGACGCCGCCGAAGTCCCATTGGGCGCGGCGGATTGAAACGCCGCCTTATTATGCCTATCCGGTGCGGCCCGGCATCACCTTCACCTATCTCGGCACTCGCGTGAACAAACAGGCGCGCATCCTGATGAAGGACGGCAAGCCCGCCGCCAATATGTTCGCCGCCGGCGAGATCATGGCCGGCAATGTACTCGGCAAGGGCTACGCGGCCGGCATCGGAATGACCATCGGCAGCGTGTTCGGACGGATCGCGGGAGGGGAAGCTGCCAAGAATGCGCGGAATTAAAGCAGCGTTCAAGTCACCTCGTCCCACTTGCGGGGAGAGGTCGGATTACGAAGTAATCCGGGTGAGGGAGAATCTCCGCGAGCGCAATGCGTGGAGTGTCCCCCTCACCCCAACCCTCCAAGAGCGAGCTTCGCTCGTCTCGACCCCGCAAGCGGGGCGAGGGAGAAACGAGGGGAGAGCCATGTCACGCATTGCGATCGCTGCGGCCGCGCTGATAGCCGCGACATCGGCGCAAGCCGCCGAGGGAATTGCGTTGCGCGACATGGGCTCGTTCCATGTCGGCGGGCGTCTCGTCGAAATCAGCGGCAAGCCGGTCAAGGAAGTCGTGTTCACCCCGGGCGGGGTGCCGGCGAAGGTCGACCCCAACGGCACCTACCAGGTGGAGCAGATGTATGTGCAATACTTCCTGCCCGCCAACGAACACGGCGCCTATCCGCTCTTGTTGTGGCATGGCGGCGGGCTGACCGGCGTCACCTGGGAGACCACCCCCGACGGCCGCGAAGGCTGGCTCAATTATTTCCTCCGCAAGGGTTGGAGCGTCTACAATTCCGACGCCGTCGAGCGCGGCCGCGCCGGCTGGGCGCAATACCCCGACATCTTCAAAGGCGAGCCGGTGTTCCTGACCACCCGCAATCCGTTCGAGCGCTTTCGCATCGGCGATGGCCCGAACTCCTACGATCCCGATCCCGCCAAACGAAAACTGATGCCGGGCAGTCAGTTTCCGAACGAAGCTTACGAGAATTTCGTCAAGCAGAACGTGCCGCGCTGGACCAGCAATGACGATGCGACGATCGCGGCCTATCTGGCCGAGATCGATCGCGTCGGCCCCTGCATCATCCTGTTCCACAGCCAGGCCGGCAGTTTTGGCTTCAAGGTCGCGCAGGCGCGGCCCGACAAGGTCAAGGCGCTGATCGCGATCGAGCCGGCCGGCGTCGGCAATCCCGCTCGGGTGGATGCGCTGAAGAACATTCCGACGCTGATCATCTATGGCGATTACATCGAACGCGATTCGCGTTGGCCCAGGATGCGGGCCGCCGGCATCGCATTTGCGGAGGGCATCAAGGCCGCCGGCGGCAGCGTCGATGTCATCGACCTGCCTCAGGCCGGCATCAAGGGCAATTCGCACATGATCATGATGGACAAGAACAACAGCGAAGTCGCCGGCCTGATCGAGAAATGGCTGGAAGGCAAAGGCCTGACCAGGTAGCCATAGCGTTTTCAGGCGAAGTACCGGTTCGCGTCAGGCAAACGCGTCAAACAAAGAGAAAACAGCGCAGCATGCACGGAACCAGAATTTTGGAGGAAGCCGACCGCCTGATGACGGTCTGCAATTCCTGCCGCTACTGCGAGGGGTTGTGCGCGGTGTTCCCGGCGATGGAGATGCGCCGCTCGTTTTCCGACGGCGACCTCAATTATCTCGCCAATCTGTGCCACGCCTGCGGGGCCTGCTACACCGACTGTCAATTCTCGCCGCCGCATGAATTCAACGTCAATGTGCCGAAGACACTCGCCGTTGCGCGCGCCGAATCCTGGGCCGCCTATGCCTGGCCGCACGCCTTTTCCGGCCTGTTCGCGCGCAATGGCCTTGCCATCAGCATTATCGCGGCCTTGAGCGTCGCCGCGTTCATTTTCGGCTTTGCCGCCTTCACCGACCGCCAGGTGCTGGTCGGCGTCCACACCGGCCCGGGCGCGTTCTACGCGCTGATGCCGCACAACGCGATGGCAGCGCTGTTCGGCGTGGCCTTCCTCTATGCGATGACAGCGCTGACGATGGGCGTGCGCGCCTTCTGGCGCGATATCGGCGAGCCGATCGGCATGCTGGTCGATCCGGGCTCGCTCTGGCAGGCGATGAAGGACGCCGGGCAACTACGCTATCTCGATGGCGGCGGCGTCGGCTGCTTCAACGAGGATGAGCGCCCGACCGATCACCGCAAGATCTATCATCACCTGACGTTCTACGGCTTCCTCTGCTGTTTCGCGGCCACGTCCGTCGCCACGCTGTATCACTTCTTCCTGGCGCGCGAGGCGCCCTACCCATGGTGGGACCTGCCGGTCGTGCTCGGCACGCTTGGCGGCATCGGGCTTTTGATCGGGCCTGCGGGGCTACTCGCGGAAAAATTCAAACGCGACCCGGCGCTGGTCGACGAGAAGCGCACCGGTATGGATGTCGCCTTCATCGTCATGCTGTTCCTGACCAGTTTTACCGGCATCGCACTGTTATTGTTGCGCGACACCGCCGCAATGGGGCCCTTGCTGGCGCTGCATCTCGGCGTGGTGTTCGCGTTGTTCATCACTTTGCCCTATGGCAAGTTCGTGCACGGTTTCTACCGCTACGTCGCGCTGGTGCGCTACGCGAGGGAGCGGCGGATGACGGGGCACGTTTGAGGGCAAACGACACGGGTGCCGTGCTAGAAGGAAGAGCTTTGCAAGGGAGGGTTTGATGCTTCGGACCGGGATAGCGACTGTTGCTACCACCTTGTGGCTCGCCGGAGCCGCGTTCGCGCAGCAGCCGGCGGCGAGCCCGCCGCCGCCGCCTCCCGATTTCTCCAAGGTCGAGATCAAGACCACCGACCTCGGCGACAACATGTATATGCTGGAGGGCCAGGGCGGAAACATCACGGTGGCGGTCGCCAAGGACGGGATCATCATGGTGGACGGCCAGTACGCAGCCCTGCATGACAAGATCAAGGCCGCCATTTCCGCGGTCTCGAACCAGCCGGTCAAATATCTCGTCAACACGCATTTTCACGGCGACCATGTCGGCGGCAACGAGCCGTTCGCCAGGGACGGCGCCACGGTCGTCTCCGAGATCAACGTCAAGAACAGGCTCGCGGCCGGCACGACCAACGGCCTCACCGGCGTCAAGACGCCGCCGGTGCCGGAAGCCGCACTGCCGTCGAAGACCTATACCGGGACTTTTCATATCAGGCTCCGGGGCCGCGTCGCCGACCTCAAGCATATCGACAACGCGCATACCGACGGCGACACCTACGTCTGGTTCAAGACCGCCAACGTGCTGTCGACGGGCGATACCTTCACCAACGGCCGCTATCCCAATATCGATTTCGCCAATGGCGGCAACATCAAGGGGATGATCGCGGCAACGGACGCCTATCTCAAGCTGACCAATGCCAGGACCCGGATCGTTCCGGGTCATGGCCCGCTTGCCGACAAAGCGGTGCTCGCGGAATACCGCGCCATGCTGGTCACCGCGCGCGACCGCATGGCGAAGCTGGTGAAGGACGGCAAGAGCGAGGATGACGTGGTGGCGGCAAAACCGTTCGCCGATCTCGACGCGAAGTGGGCGCCGACCGAGCTCGCCAGCAAGAACTTCATCCGCGTGGTCTACCACTCGCTCGCCGAAAAGCAGGACAGCGAGCGGCCATCGTTCAGAAAACTCTTCCGCAGGAGCTGAAAGCCGATGAAGGATCTCGTGGCGATCGCCGAGCAGATCGCCGCCAAACTGATTGCGCGCAAACAGACCATAGCGGTCGCCGAGTCATCCACCGGCGGTCTGATCTCCGCCAGCCTCCTCGCGGTGCCCGGCGCGTCCGCGTATTTCCTGGGCTCGGCGGTGGTCTATACGCGCGACGCACGGCGGATCCTCGTCGACATTCCGGATGAGGCGATGAAAGGAATCCGTTCGGCCTCGGAGCCCTACGCCCAATTGCTCGCGAGCCAGATCCGCCATTGCTTCTCGACCGATTGGGGCCTGTCGGAGACCGGCGCTACG
>Ga0073928_10008486_pt1 | contig 12888 bp, 20 predicted proteins | sample PaiPotPPA55metaG_FD_76969 | JGI IMG/M metagenome (GOLD analysis project Ga0073928, IMG submission 76969) | Iron sulfur acid spring bacterial and archeal communities from Banff, Canada, to study Microbial Dark Matter (Phase II) - Paint Pots PPA... ...
CACGCGTAAGACGTGCTCTCGATGCCAGCAGAGTAAGGCCGTGGAGGAATTTAGTAAGTCCGCTCTCCACGGCTACCAATCGGCGTGCAAAGCTTGCGCAAAGGTTTTGGTGAAGGACTGGGTGGAAGCCAACCCCGATCGAGTAAAAGCGATTCGGAAAGCATGGGCGAAAGCCAACCGAGCGAAGCTCAGGGAAGTGCAGCGAGCATATCGGCGCAAGAAAAAGGCAGCACGAACAACTTAACGATGGAGGCACACATGGATGACGAAGACCGACGCTGGCCAATCAAAAATCGTAGTGGTGTCTCTCGTGCAATGACGTACCCAGTGCGGGAGCCGGTGGTGCAGCCGAAGGCAGCAGTGGCCGTGCAGCGGATCGACCTTGGTTTTGTCGATATGGAAAAGCTCTCAGCGCCAGCACCGCCGTTACCCGAGCGGTGGAAAAATTGGCTAGGACTAGAAAAGGCAACGCAATGAGCAGCGAAGGGAATTTTCAAGCCGAGATGACCGGGCGAATAGGCGAGCTACGCGCGATCTTTCAGCAGATCGAGGGCCGGGCGTTCGATGAGATCGGTTCTGCCCGCTTGGAGTACCTGTACATCCAGATTCTCGCTTGTCAGGTGCGTTTAGAGCACGCCGCCGAGCGCTTTCCTTCATCGGTGGAGCAGTACGCGCGGCGGGCGAGGCTGGCCGGTGAACATGCCGAGCTAATACATGCGCACTATCTGTACCAACGCAAACGAGAATTATTCAGTTCTACTGCAAGTAATTGCAAAACCTGATTTTGCCGAAAAATGGCGGGCCGTTTGAGCAATAGACATTCAGGTATATGAACCAGCATTATGAGCAACCAGGAGCACCAAAAATGGCGGCAACAAAAGAACAACTTCCCATAGAGGAAACCACAGCAGAAAAGGACACAAGGTTCCGAGCGTTCGTAACCATCCATGACTCGATGGTGCGAATGAACAAGGAAGCGAAGAAGCGCTATGGAGCAGACGGATGGCCCGAAGGAAGGCAAGCGGAATACATAGTAAGACTGGGAAGGCTATTTCAGGACGGTATCAAGCGGTACATCGAAGAGGTGGACGCATTGAACGTAGCACAGAAGCGCACCCCGTTCGATCCTGAGATGGAAGCAGCTTGCAAAGCCAAGTTGGAAATCACCATCCGCCTACTCGGTAATTGCGAGCGAACCTATAGAAAAGAGTACGAATCGATGAAGCAGACTCAGGAGCACTGAAAAATGGCGGCAGCACGTGACACACTGAAGCACGAACTGATCATCTTGATTGAGTTGGCATCAGGACTGAAGACCCGCATCAAGATGATAGCGACCACTGATAGGGAACAGGTAAACAAGGATAGGGACCTGTCGGTATTCGCAACACGCATCGATGAATCACTATCACGGGCCACTAGAGCCTTCGAAGCACAATAAGCACTACTGGCGGATGGCGGGGTACCGTTCATCCACGTTCACAGTGAGCAAGATAATGAAGCAAGTCCTTCCAACCAAGGTGAAGAGGTTCATCGTCCAACTGAACGCCATGGGCGACAGTCCGAGCGAGGTGGTGCGCGCGGTGGCTCAGGAATTTTCCATCGAGGTTACGCCGCAGACTGTGCAGCGGTATGACCCGTCCAAGCTCCCCGGTAGGACGCTATCCAAGGGCCTCAAGGAGTTGTTCGATACGACCCGCAAGGAATTCGTGGAAAGTGCCGATGACTTGCCCATGGCGCAGAAGGCCATCCGCTTGCGCCGCTTAGATTCGATCCATGAGAAGGCTACCGAGGCTGGCACCTTGAAAATTGCAGCTACCGCCATCGACCTCGCCCGCAAGGAAATGATGGCACTTGAACTGGGTGAGGCTGGCGAGTTTGCCGGGGTGTTCCGGGTGATCAATTCCCCCGATGAAGGCTTGCCATCCGTACCGCCAGCGGTGAATTCCATGGAATTAAAAGACTCACCGCAGAACCCTAATTTGGCGGATTGAGCGCCACATATTGCCGCATGCTGTAAGGAGCACTAGAAAGCAGTTATGTAATGTGGCGGCTCGATGCTAGTACACGGTAATACGTCTTTAAATCAGTGGTTTAGCGCCTACTAGACGATTTACATAATGAACGTTAACGAACAAATTGTGTAGTCAATCAATCGCATTGTAAGGTGAATTTGGTTCGCATCAGCGCCGCACCTTTTGCAATTGATTGCACTGGACGCCGGTACTTTAGCAGGATGGAAGCAGTGAGACAGAGTCGTGATGTATCGATCAAGTTATTGCCCCTCCACAGTGGGCAGAAGGCCATTTATGCGGCCCGTGGACCGCGTACCGTGATCCGGTGCGGGCGTCGCTATGGCAAGACCACGATGTTTGAGCAGATGGCCTGCAATTGGTCGATGCACGGCAAACGTGTGGGGTTCTTTGCCCCCGATTACAAGCGGCTCAAGGAGGTGTACCAGAACGTCCACCATACCCTCCAGCCTGCTATCAAGACCTCCAGCAAGAACGATGGCAGCATTGATTTGAAGACTGGCGGTCTGATTGACTTCTGGACCCTCAATGATCCTACGGCGGGGCGCTCCCGTAAGTACCATGAGGTGATCATCGATGAGGCCAGCTTGGCAACTGGCTTGCAGGACATCTTTGAACAGAGCATCGCACCGACCTTGCTGGACTTCGATGGCAACGCCACGATGGGCGGCACACCGCTGGGCATCGATGAAGAAAGCTACTTCTATCAGGCTTGCACGAACAAGGAGCAGTCCGACGACTGGCCGATGGTGTGGAAGGAATTCCATGCACCGACCGCTGATAACCCGATGTTGCCACCTTCTGCCATCGCCAGACTGAAGGCCAACAATGCGCCTTTGGTGTATGCCCAAGAGTATGAAGCCCTATTCGTCTCGTGGGCGGGGCAGAGCCTGTTAAGCCTTGACTCCCTGACCATCGAAGCGCCGGGAGGTGGCCGTGCTGGCGTACCGATGCCTACCCATATCGATGCGGTGTTTGCCGTGGTGGATTCAGCCATCAAGGACGGCAAGGAGCATGACGGTACAGCGGTGACGTATTTCGCCCGCTCCAAGTACGTCAACCATCCGTTGATCATCCTCGATTGGGATCTGATTCAGGTGAAGGGCAATCTGCTGGAGCACTGGATTCCGAACGTGTTCAAGCAGTGCGAGTACTACGCCAAGCTATGCAAGGCCAAAGGGGGCACCGCTACCTTCATTGAAGATAAGGCATCGGGTTCCATGCTTCTCCAGACCGCAGAGACGCGGGGCTGGCCCGCAGAACCCATTCCTAGCAACATCACCGCAGTGGGCAAGGATGCCCGTGTTATAGGGTGCTCTGGGCATGTCTACCGGGGCGAGGTGAAGCTCACTCAACTGGCATTCGACAAAATGACCACGTTCAAGGGCGTGATCCGTAATCATCTCGTGCATCAGGTATGTGGCTATACGATTGGCGACAAGCACGCAGCGACCCGCGCTGATGACCTCAGCGACTGTGTGAGCTACGGAATTTTGCTTGGATTGGGCGGTCCCGACGGTTTTTAGGTCTTGGCAATATAGTAGTCCTAAGCCTTCCTCGTTAGCTTTTGAATGCGTAATTTGTCATGTATTAACCCTGTAGCACCCCTCGCAACCCCCAACCTTTTGGAGCATCAAATGTCCGCTTTTCACGATAACTTCACCGACCCTAATCACAACGGTCCCGTCAACGGCGTGCGCGGCACCTACAGCGTCAACTATGCGTCCGGTGTGGTCCCGGAGCATGTGGACCTTGCCGACCTCACGCCCGCCGATTTGGAGGCTGATGCTCGCCAGTACGGCCACGTGTTGGTACGCATCGGCAACCTTCCCATTGAAGCCGTTTATCGCAAGGCAGTCGGAGACGTGATCTATCGCAACGTCGCCAATAGCAGCGTCATTTTGCCAGCGGACTTGCCGATGCACTTGGCGAACGCCGTAGCGCTGGCTCAGTAACCCCTCAACCCAAAGGAACCATCATGGCTATCCAAACCGATCACGAACGTTCTGCATATCGCGACATCCCGAACCCGCCGAAAGAGGACTTGCGCCCGCCTCATGAGCGGCAACACAACTGCTTTCGGGATAATCCGAAGCCGCCAGCGGACCTGAAGAGCAAGAGCGCATTCAAGTAAGCATCCGGGGCAAAGGCGGAGCATCCAACATGAAAAAAAAGCATCAGTTCGTTCCGAAACCGCGTGCTTTGGCGTTTGCGGTGGCTGTAGCCGTGCATGAGGTGCGTCTTTATCCGCGAGTCCAGGTTAAACGTGTGACGGTGGTCAAACCTGAGCCAGCACCGCCACTGCAATCAGTTGCCAGTCCTGACAATGCGCAGGATGACGCTATAGCGAAGCCGGTTAAGTTGGAAGCTCGTGCCACGGTAAAGGGCACGGCCACCGCAAAGCTCAAGACCCTGACTAGAGCCGAGATGATTCGTGCTTTGGGCATCTCGCCAGCTACCTTTTCATCCCGAGTGGCGAGCGGGCTTTATCCCGACTTCGACTATTACCACGGGCTTAAAAAGATGTGGTTCGAAGAGACGTTGCACGACATTCTTCATCAAGAAAAAGCGGATAACAAGCCGTGCGTCAGATGCCATATCACCAAGCCACTGTTCGAATTTGGACTTCAGCCGAAGTGCCGTGACGGACGCGGAAACGTCTGTCTGGAGTGCGTCAGGGATACCCGCGAAGAGCGCAACGCCTACGGCCCAGCGCCGTCATTAATGCCCTCTCCGACTCCCTACGATGCAGCACGCGTGGGTCATGACAAGTTTGAGACGCACAGGTTTTTAAACAGACTTCGCAGCAAGAACGGCGGCGTGCCTTGCGACGCTATCCGCTCCGGTTTGGTGAGACGCGATCAGATGGTGACACCGTGACTAAGCGTATCGCTAGGAACCGTATGTTTGTGCGGCATCCGGACTACCCGGTGCCTATCGAAATACTGCCCTACATCGAGCCGAAAGATACGGGGTGGCTACGCACCTTCCTGAAGGGTGAGGGTCATTCGAGATCGATGAAAAACATGATGCAGAACGCGCAGCCCGCAGCTACCTTTTTTAAGTGAGAACGTCATGCCATTGAGCGATTTTATGACCGAGTATGACATGGCGTGTGCGATGGCCGATGGCACGTTCCCCAGCCCGCAACGCTACATGAGCATGACGCTCTACAAGATGCGCATCACCGGCACGGGCGTGGCACTGCGTCTGGGCGGTGACGGTGAGCCGGATGAATTCGTCATGCGCAAGCCCGAGTTATACCTCACGCAATCGTTTCTCAATCGTTGCCAAGGCTTGCCAGTGATTTGGCAGCACCCCGAGGGTGACGTGCTGGACTCCGGCGAATTTAAGGACCGCATGATTGGCGTGATTGTGTGCCCCTTCATCGATGAAGTGCGAAAGGAGGTGTGGGGCATCGCCAAGGTGTATGACGAGGACGCCATCACGCTTCTGGATAACCAGCGTATGAGCACCAGCCCCGCCGTGGTTTTCAGCCGATTGAGCGGCAATCAAACCATCAGCCTGTCCAGCGGTGACGTGCTTCTTATTGAGGGCGTGCCGTCCTTGCTGGACCATCTCGCGGTGTGCGAGGCGGGTGTTTGGGATCGGGGCTTGGCCCCCTACGGCGTGGTATCTGAAAAGGCCGGGCTTTAGATCGCGTTTGTTACTTGGATGTCGTGGATTCACGTATCAGCACCGAGAACGCCGTTATCTCGCCAAGGTCGGGAAAATCGTCCTCAATTTGCCCCCACATGTGGACGGAGTTGGCGTACATCATGTAGACGTACATGTGATATTTGTCGTAGAACTCGGTCAGACTCAAACCGGCACGCTGGTGCTTCACGTGCCCGCTCGCCGTGTTTCGCAGGCGGCGGAATTCCTGCGCAAACTCTAAGGGGACTGTTTCGGGATAGGCACTTATATGATTTTCCCATGCAGGGGCAGTACCATTAAGAATGGCTTCGCGCTTGTTCGTCAGGATTCGCTGGGCGATGCCATGAATATATTTGTTAGCCATCTCATGCTCTTTGTGCACTGGATGCTTTAATGGCTCTGTGTCTCCCCGGTCCCGTGCCACAGCGCCTAACATGAATTCGTAAAGATGATGAATGAACCGGGCATAGGCGTTATATGTTCTGTATGCAATGCGGCGATTTTCGCCCTTCATGATCATCTCCTCGCCAGCCGAGGCGAACTCTTTGAAGGCATCGTCGCAGCGCAGGAATTCATGCTTTAACGCAACACAATGGGCGGTGTCGGTGGCATCACCTGTTTTGAATTTCATCGGCTTATCCTCACTAGTGCGCTTGCAGCCATGAGTCTGCGCTCTTGAAAAAGGCTTCGATATTTTTCCCAAACTCGCCATCTATGCGCTTAAGCCCGATTGCGTAATCGACAAGATGCTCCCACTTGGCGCTCAAGCGGGCATCCAATTTCCCGCTGTACAGCGACTCGACGCTGTCCAAATCGACCAACATTTTGTTGTTCATTTGATACGAGAAGATAAGTCCCTTAGCGTTAGCGTACGTAACGACTATCAGGCGTCTTAACTCGGCATCCTCGATCTTGCCGACCCTTGATGACGACCCGTTATAGATCGTGAAGGCTTCGGTGGACATCGGAAAACTCGACCGCAAAAAGTCTTTCTCTTGAACCGCGTGAAGGTGTGGCCGTAGGTTCGTGCTGTACCCGTGCCAGAGCGTTCCTAGCTCTTCGCGTATCGCCTGGACGAAGGCGTGCGTTTCGGCAGCGTCTTGCTCACGGGCGATTTTGATTTGTCGGTTAGGAACATAGATGGCAATGCCGATACCGACGATTGAGCCGACCGCTTGAACCCACGCGGGCCAATCGGCAGATTTGGGTGGATGGCAATAGAGCACCCCCGCGCTGATCACCACTGTGAGGAACAGAAGCGGATATTGCCAGCCGTCTAGTTTTTTCACGATGCTCCCAGTTTTTGGGAGCGATCCTATCATGCACCGACCATCATGAATCAGACGAAGCAATGCACGCGCTGCCAAGCGTGGAAACCTCTATCGGCATTCAGCGCCTTCACTAAGAGCAGCTTATGCGCCTCATGTGCCGACCTTGGGCGGCGAGAATGGGCCTTCGATATCCGGACGAACGAACGGAAAGATAAGCGGACCAAGCGCCAGCGGGATCGATGCGACTACCAGCAGGGGCAGAACGAGCAGCCCGCGCCACGTCAGGACGGCCTCACCTCTTCTGCCAGCGCCTATCTGGTCGTGATCAACCGTTATGAGACTGGCGTGAGCGGACGGAAGGTGCGTTCGTAACGCCAGAAGCCCGCCGAAGCGGGCTATGAAAAGGAGCTATAAATCACGGGTTGATAGTAAAACCGATACCCGTATGCTATCTTTTAGGTAGTAGACATGTATGTCTAACGCCAGTGCTGCGACGCGTGGAGCAAGTACAGCATGCTCAAGCTGAGATAATTGGCCGCGAAGGCCATATCAAACAAGTTTACGTTCATACACTTCCTTACGGTGGTGGATGAGCCGAAGGGAACCGCGCTAATCTTCTCAGGGAGCGGTGCGGTGGCCCTTCAACTCTAACGACAGCGCGGATTCCCGCGCTGTTTTCATTTGAGCGTTGCATTGCTCAAGACTGATAGTACCTCGCCTGAGACCGGTTTTTTCCGCCCGATTCATGGAAGAAATTCAGCAACCAGTTTTCCACCTTCAGGCGAGCCAGTATTGGCGTTCGGCGGCACCACTTCTAATTAAAAATCTCACAAACCTCACTTAAACCTAGAGAAATGCTGGTATATCTTCGGGCTACGGAGTGGGGAAATTGACGCGTCGCCAATTTCCTTTCGTTTTCGTTGTGCCTTGACCACACTCTAAGCGGATCGACGCCGAGTAACAACTGGCCAATCAGGATAAGACCTATGGCGCGGGTCTGTCCGACCTTCATTTTTCCGCGTTTTTCGGCGGCAATGACGGCTCGGCAGCGTTGTTACGAACGCCTGCCCGTCACGGGCAAGTAGGCTTTCCAGTGCGAAACGACCGACAAGCCTAAGATCAGGCGCGGCATTTCCATGTTGCAGTGCCCGGGCGAAAACGACTTGTTGTTCGTCTCCTTTCGGTCGCAGATTAGATGTTATGCGCGGCGATCAGCAACGCGACGCGGGGTCAACCGCCGCCGATCACAAGCAAGCGCACCAGCCCGAGCGGCGGAGTCTTGTCTTTCATGTACCGCACGAGTTCGGCCCCGCCGTCTAACCGGGCTTCATGGAATTCCTCGTCGCGGATATCGTTCAACGACATAGATATCAGCGCAAAACCCGCACTGTCGCCGAAGATGTACTTATAGCTTGCCTTGATCCTCGCTACGTCGGTTTCCGGGTTGTCGCTACTAACCAGCCCCCATTCCTGTAATAGCGAGTCGTGCAAGCCGAATAGATAGCCCCGGGCCTCGCAGCTAGTCATAAACGCGGGGAAAGCCTCCCGGGGCGTCGCGTACTTCGGCCATAGCTGTAAAGCGACCAGCCCGGCGATAGCCGCGTGAAACTTTGCGGTCACGTCCTGTTCTTTTTTCTTCTTGCCCAATGCGAACATAAGCCCCCCTTTTTTCGGAAAGCATACACGGTCAGTGCGCGCCGTTATATCCACTTCAATTCGGCGTCCCGCTGATCACACAGCACGGGCGTTCATCTGTCGGCATCCGGTATTGAGCAATCGTCCGCATTGTCAAACCTGAAAACCGGTTTGCAACTAGCTGCACCGGCCACCGAGGGAAGCCACGCTACAGCGGCACTGAGCACGGCATTAATGCTGGCGGCAGCAGCGAACGAAACGCTTACCTTTAGCATCAATTTCGCGCAGCATTTTGCCGCCAACGCTACGGAAACCAGCACCGCCACCGCTTACCTGGGTCAAGTGGTAGCGCCTAACGAAATTTTCCCGGTCTTCGGGAGTAAAAGCGTTTTCCCGGTGAGCCGAGGCATTGCACCGGTATCGGTATTCCGTCCGGGCCAGATAGATGCCACGTCTGTCTTGGACCCGAACATGGTGCATGCGATGAGAGCCGCACCGAGTAATCAAGTGATACCGCAAGCGAACTTTTCGGCATTCCCGGACGGCTGAACCGCATCACCGGCAGTTAAGGAAATTTTTCTACGGACCATGACGACCAATCGATGCTCGCGCTGCGGTATGTGGAAACCGCTCTCTGCATTCAGCACTTCACCCAGAACGGGATTTGCCGCGCGTGCGCGAGGAGGGGCCGTATTGATTGGGCATACGACCTCACCCCCCGCTCACCATAAGCGCCACCCTGAGCAGCCCGCGCCATCTCCGGACGGATGCACCAGCCACGCCACCGCGTATTTTTTGACCATCAATCGTGTGCCTGCTGGCGTGAGCGGGAGGCATAGGCGATAGCTTTCCAATCGACACCATTCCCCGTGGCTTGATGTCGTATCTAAGCTAAAGTCTCATTATTTACAGGGTGCTCACGTGACAGATCAAAACTGGAACGATTATCTGCGTGATTTACGGGCGGAGTTGGCGCAAGCCTTGGGAGAGGCAATATGGGCCTTCGCAATGATCGAACGGCAAACCTACGAGTACATGCGTGCGTTATCGAGCGAACCCTTGCACGAACTCATGGGCGGTCAGATGTTCGGCGCACGTATGACCCTGATTAAAAAATTGGTGAATCGTCTGGAAGGGCAGGACGATGATAAAGCTTGGGCGCTGAAGTACATAGATAAGGCGGAAAGCCTAGTTCGACGCCGCAACACCATCGTCCACAACCCTTGGCAAATTTGGATTGACTTCGAGAGCAACAGTTTCAAGTCGGGGATCAAGAAACAAACAGATGAAGCCGCGACCATCGACCTCAAGGCGATGCGCGAATTTACGGCAGAAGCACGAGAGGCCGCGTCTGGTTTTGAGTACGCACTGACCCAGCTTCGCACCCGTAGTCACCATGCTAGGAGCGAATGACAACCACAACAGGCCGCGCCTCGCGTAGCTTGTATAAGCCCTCTCCACGCGCGGGGCGTTCAAGTGTTGCTCTGTTACAAAATAAACAACGATTCAGAAAGCGGGCTAGATAGCTATTTAGTCCGCTTTTGTTCGTTTATTTGAATGTCTGCATTTTAAGAGCCGAATAGGCCAATAAAGATCGATTGAATTTCGATTCAATATTGAATAATATCGATCATCGAAACCAGTAGCGGAGTACGTCATGGCGACCGCAGCGCATAAAGTCACTACAACTTTTGTTCTTCCTCGTACTTTGAGAGCTGAGGTAGCAGTGCATTGTCGGAAGACAGGCGCACCAATGGGCGCGGTCATGCGTCTGGCATTGATTGATTTTCTCGAAAAGCACAAAGACAAAGAACTTGATGCGGAATCAATTTGCGCAAATTAATTAATAAAAAAATGGCCCGGTATTCCCCTTGAAAGGACCGGGCCAGCGACCACTGAGATGGCGTATGTGAATACTAGCACATAGCCGTCTTGGTGGAGTCCACTGAGATATGAAAATGTTCAATGATATTAACTCAATTGCGTCACTTGTTTCGATTGACGTAACGTCACATACCGCAATTCCTCCGTTTGTCAAAGATTGCAATAATTGCAGTTCTGGTTTCATGTTTGCCAATGCGGAATGCACCAGCACGGCGACAGCCCGACTTGTAAAACCCCGCCTCACGCTGATTAAGGCCCCAGAATCAGAGACTCAGGGCGTATTCGTGCGAAATGATTATGTGGTGCTTCTGAAAGGCGATCATGTAGCCGCGCGTCTTCTGGCTCAAATCGTCTACTGGTATCAGCCCAATGAAAAAACCGGCAAGCCGAAACTCAAGAAACAATTGGGTGATAAATTCTGGATTGCCAAGACGGCAGCGGAATGGGAAATAGAGATCAGCCTGACGCGTCGCCAAGTGGACCGGTCAAAAGCCATTTTGGAGTCTATGGGCATTATCTCGACCCATTCCAGCGGGTTTGCCGGTGACCGCTCGACGTATTATCGTTTGAACTGTGCGAATGGCGGTGACCACCTCAAGGAAGTGCCTACCGCATATGCACTTGTAGGTGCTTATGATGAATCGACTCCATATGCACCTGTAGGTGCGTCCATAAGCACCCATGAGTGCACTCATAAGCACCTACAGGTGCATTCCAATACAGAAGACTACCTACAAGAGACTACAAACAAGAAAGTCAAAACATATAAAAAAGCGAACATGTTCGCAGGACCTGCAAAGGCGATAGTCAAAACTGAAGTGCTTCAGGCAAAGGCAACACCCCCTGTTGAAACTACCCCTGTAAAGCAACCGGAACCAATTGCCAAACCTTTCCCTGAAAAGTACCTGGACATGCCGCATTACTTCAGGCTGGCTAAAACCCATGATATGGACCTGCTACTGCAAGCCTGCATCAAAGGCGGGTTTGTCCATGCTGACAGAAAAATGCTCTCTGACCCGGAATGCTCAATTCTGGAGAGGATCGAGATCGAAAACACCCTTGATGACTCGCTGGAGGAATTGATTGGGGAGATTGGAAGCCCCAAGGATTGGGAGTTGTTTATCGATGTCGTTTTAGAGGCGAAGCCCGATCTTAGTTCGGTAGCGCACAAAGCCAACTTGGAGTTTTTCAAGAAGCACTTCCATTTCTTGCTGGAAATCATTGCTCAGGTTGACGCCAAGAAGGCCGCAGCAGTGCCCGCGCCCGTGGAACTGAAAGGGGTCCCCGTGGTGGTTACCAGCACCGCCACCGCCAGCCTTGAAACTGGGTGCCCGGTGATAGAAAACGTGCTCCCGCTGGTGCCGGAAGTGCTTCCATCCTTCGAGGATTGCCAAGCCTTTTATCTGAAGGCAATGGCGAGAGTCCAAGCCGAGGCAGCGAAGACCAAGCAAAAGGCGAAGCACTATCACGCCTAGTGACCCTGAATCGCATGGAGATTGTCGCCGGCTAAGAGAGCGCTGATAATGCCCACGCGAGCAGGCAGACAAAAATAAGACGGGGCCAAAATGAGAAACAAGACGGCGTTTTCGTGGTTGATCGTACTGATAGGGCTTGGGGGAGCCTTTGGCGGTTACAACGGGTGGTTCGGCCAGACGGGCCAGCAGTGGTTCGATAGCTGTTGGTCATCGATTCATGCTCAGGGCACCGCCAAGACACCAGCCGAGGCCATCGCATGGCAGCAGTGCGAACCGGTAACCAAGGGTGCGTTATTCGATGCTGGATACGTATTTGCGGGCAATCCGGAAAAGGCCGCGACCCCCGAGCTAAAGGCCGTCTACGCCGCTTGTCCAAGTAACTGGACTGACATTCCCATGGGTGGCGCGTACGTTTTGGCCGTTGACTTGATCCAGAAGGATGGCGGGCCGGGGATTCTCGACAAGCTGGCACCACCCGATCGAATGATCGTGCGCGCATTTGACAAGCGATGGCCCAACTGCGCGAGTGCCCGAGCCGCGAACGGTTTTCCTCGACTAGTCCGCAAGGGTGACGAATGGGATTGGTCGGAACCGTGCAAACCTTGTCAGGCAGAGAAAGCGGCGAAAGGAGGCTGAAGCCTTTCGACCGGTTTGACGTGACCCAGTGAGTCCCGCAGTAGGGGGAAAAGTAGGGGGTTTTTCGTCGGTAGGGGGAAAGTCCAAGAAAAAAGGACCTAGCCCCGAGAGGCTAAGTCCTTGTTTTCATTACTGCTATCTTGGTCGGGGCGACAAGATTTGAACTTGCGACCCCCTGCACCCCATGCAGGTACGCTACCAGGCTGCGCTACGCCCCGAAAGAGGAAAAGTATATCAGACACTCTTAGGTTTTAGAACCTGCAGACTCATCTTTGAACCAAAAACCCGTCAGTTTCA
>Ga0073928_10008488_pt1 | contig 12885 bp, 10 predicted proteins | sample PaiPotPPA55metaG_FD_76969 | JGI IMG/M metagenome (GOLD analysis project Ga0073928, IMG submission 76969) | Iron sulfur acid spring bacterial and archeal communities from Banff, Canada, to study Microbial Dark Matter (Phase II) - Paint Pots PPA... ...
GGACTCGGCACGCGCGATGGAAATCCTCGAATTCGTGAAAGTGGATGAAATCGATCCGCTGTATTACGACGCCTCGTATTACTTGACCCCGGAAGACGAAGGCAAAAAAGCTTACTCGCTTTTGCTGAAGGCCATGGAAGATTCCGGCTACGCGGCCATCGCCAAAGTGACCATGCACCAGCGCGAACATATTGTGGTAATTCGCGCACGCGAGCAGGGCATGACGCTGCACACCATGTTTTATCAGAGCGAAATACGCGAGGTTGCGGAATTCACCCATCAGGATAAAGTGGAACCCAAGGAGCAGGAAAAGAAGCTGGCCATGCAATTAATCGAAAGCCTGGCGGCGACTTTTGAGCCGGAAAAATACCGCGACGAGTACACGGAAAGTATGCAGGCGCTGATCGCCGCCAAGCAAAAGGGCCAGGAAGTTACCGCGACAACTCACCCGGTACGGGCTCCGGTGATCGATCTGATGGATGCATTACGCAAGAGCATCAACGCCAAACCGGCCGCCAGCGCCAGCAAAAAACCTCCGGTGCGCTCCATCTCTTCGGGTTCTTCTGCGTCACAGGCAACGCAATCGACTCGCAAGTCGAGCAAGAAGGCGGTAGGCTAGTTTTTCATTGATGGCAACTTCCGATCGATTCTCGCGCCTTGAATTTCAACGCATGCTCGATGTGACTGAGAAGCAGTTAAATTACTGGGAAAAACTGCGCCTGGTGGCGCCGCGAAAAAGCGGTGTCGAGAAGTCTTACGACTTCCGCGACCTGATCACCCTCCGAACCGCCAAGCAACTCATCGAAAAAGGGGTCCCAGCGCAACGGCTGCAGCGTTCCATTGTGGCGTTGCAACAAAAACTCGCCGAAGTGCAGTCTCCGCTGACGGAGTTACGTATTCGTTCGAACGGCCGCGACGTAATCGTGGAGCGCGCCGGCGTGCAACTCGAACCAATATCCGGGCAAATCATGCTCAATTTTGAGACCCGAGAGTTAACCGAAAAAGTTCGCATGATGCCGCAGCGCAGCGCCAACGATTGGGTAGCCTTGGGCGTGAAAAGCGAAGAACAAAGCCAATCAGAGGCTGGGCCGCGTTTGGCAGCGGACGCCTATCGCTCTGCGCTGGACGCCGACCGGAACAATGTGGATGCGCTGAATAATTTGGGCACGCTTTCCTATGAAGAAGGCAACCTCCAAGACGCGATAACCCTTTTCCGGCACGCCGTGGAACTGCATCCCGACCACATGCTGTCGCACTTCAATCTTGGCAGCGCGTTGGAAGAAACCGGGCATGACGACCAGGCCCGACGGCATTTGCGGCGCGCGGTTCAGCTTGATCCGCAACACGCCGACGCGCAGTACAACTTGGCATTTGTATGCGACAAACTCGGCGCCTATGCTGAAGCTCGCCGCCACTGGCAAAAGTATTTGGAACTCGATCCGGACAGTTCCTGGTCGACGTACGCTCGCCAGCGGCTGTCCTGCCAAAAATAAACCGGATTCGCGACGCTTAGGATTTTTGACGCCCGCAATTTGACTGTTCGTCGGTTCAGCGTACCGGCGCGGTTGCTACGCCCACGGTTTTATCCGCCCCACCATAGTGAAAAAGCCAGCGCTTACCATCCTGCACCGCGCCTTCCACGAACACCACATTCGGAATCTGCCCGACTTTTTCCCATTCCAACTCCGGACCAAACACCGGCTTATCAGAGCGTGCGAGAACTTTGGTCGGATCTTTCTTGTCAAAGAGCGCCCAGCCGGTTGAATAAACCAGGTTGTCGGCCGCGCCGTTGTAAATCAGAAATATTCCTTGCTTTGTGATTACCGGCGGCGGCCCCGGTTCCACGGCCTGTGAATCAAACGATCCAGGGCGGCTAGCCAGGACGGGATGGTCCAATGCTTCTGTCCAGTGCAGCAAATCTTGCGAGAAAGCGACGCCCATCTGGCTGTCTTTTCCTTTAGCGTCGGCAAGATAATACATCCAATACTTGCCGTTGATTTTTTCTGGAACCATCGCGCCGGATTTCGTCCACTTCACATTCCATTTGCCCTTGTACGCGGGAATAATGATCCCTTGGCGCTCCCAATGAAGCAGATCCTTGGAGGTTGCCAGGCAGAGCTGTGCATCTTTTTTGTCAGCGGCCACGCCGTCGACGTTGTTGTATCCGGTGTAAGTCAAATAATACGTATCGCCAAATTTTTGCAGGCGGGGATCTTCCACGCCGCCACCCTTTTCATAGGGAGCTTCTGCGATTAGTACGGGAGTTGGCCGGCGGTTGAAATGAATCCCGTCTTCGCTGGTGGCGTATCCCAGGGAAGAGGTACCTTGATGATCCTGCGCGCGATACAGCATCACGAACTTGCCGTCCTTTTTTACCACCGAGGGATTAAACGTTCCGGCCGATTCGAATCCGTTCCCTTGCGGTGAAAGGATGGGCCGAGGAACAAGGCGTGTCCATTTTCCAAATGGAGGTGTGAAGGCGACCGCTTCGCAAACCATCAGCGCAATCAGCGTCACCCCAAAGGCGACCGATAAGCGTGGCAATTGAATTCCGAAATAATTACGATTGATCACTGGAAGGCAAATAAGTTTAGCCTGCCTCTCTAATCAGAAGCAATTTGCCTATTACTATTAACTGAGATTGCTGGATGGCTCGAGAAAAAATAGATAATCTTTCGCTCATCCAGCGCATCCCTCCGCGGTGTGCGGATAACCACGGTTGCCGGCCTAGCCAGACTTACTTGGTCGCGGTTTCCTTCGCGAGCAACTTTACTGCCTGACGGTCGCCGTGAGCGGCTTCCTGGGCAGTCTGTGCCTGGGTTTCCTTGGATTCCTGAAGAGCCGTCTGCGCTGCGGTGCTGATTTGGACGGTGTCTTTAGGGGTACTTGGTGCCACTGCTGCTTGCGACGGAGCCTGTTTCTGGCTCGGAGCCGCTGATTTTGTGTCCGAAGTGGACTTAACTGCTGGAGCTGGTGCAAGATTGGCGGCCTGAGCAGTCGGCGCGGTGCTATGGATGGACAGACTCATGGGAGAGGACCTTTGTGCCTCAGCTTGGATATCGGCTGGTTCAACAGAACCTTTAGCGGCATGTTCCTTCATGCTCTCGCCGCTTCGGGCTGGCCAACCCTTCCTGCATGCGTATAGTTGCCGAAATCTAATTTTGCGCAAATCGATTCTGGAAGGAGAGAAGGTATGAACGAAGGAACAGCAAAATACTCGGAAGCTTCATCGACGCTCCCGCCATTTGTGCGGCCCGGTTTTAACAATATCGCGCCCTACATTGTAGTGAATGGAGCCACGAAATTTATTGAATTCCTCAAAGCTGCTTTTCAAGGGACCGAACGCCTGCGCATGCCGCGGCCCGACGGCGCGGTGATGCACGCAGAGGTCGGCATCGGCAATTCTGTAATTGAGTTGGCTGAGGCTAGCGAGCAACATCCGCCGCGCCGAAACACAATCCATTTGTATGTCGACGATGCCGACGCGGCCTACGAGCGAGCTTTGCGGGCCGGCGCAACATCGATCTACCCGGTGGACGAGCACGTCTCGGGCGACCGCCAGGGATGCGCGAAAGATAAGTGGGGCAACGTATGGTACATCGCGCAGGCAAAGTGGGAGCCTGGCCCCGAAGGAATCCGCAGCGTGCAGCCATATCTTCATCTTCGCGGCGCCGAGAAGATGATTCCGTTTGCAGAAGCGGCGTTCCATGCGGAGACTCTCGGCGTAGCAAAGTCGCCGGAGGGCAAAATTCTTCACGCCACGATAAAGATCGGGCATGCCACGTTTGAAATCGATGAAGCTTACGGCGAGTTCCAGCCGATGCCGTGTTACCTGCACGTGTACGTGCCGGATACAGACGCTGGTTACGCGGAAGCCGTCCGCGCTGGAGCCGCTTCAGTTGAGGCTCCGGCAACCAAACCTTACGGCGAGCGTTCAGCGGCAGTTAAAGATGCATTCGGCAACACCTGGTTTTTGGCCACGTACGTAGGGGAAAACACCGTTTAGGTGGCCTAGGTTAGCGTGTCAGCGCACCAGTTCGCTCGTACCGGCGGGCTATTCAGGTTCGTTGTGAACAATCCTCATCCGAATCCGTATATTGGTGTGATGAAATTCCGTGCGTTCTTCGCATTTTTAATCTTGACGTTTGGTTTTTGTGGCTTTAGCTCCGCTTCTGATTTGGCCCTGATCCACGCGAAGATCTATCCATCACCGACCGCCAGCCCCATTGAAGACGGTACGATCCTCATCCACGAAGGCCGAATACGAGCGATCGGCCCAGCCGATAAAATCAAGCTGCCACGATTTGCCAGGTCCGTCACGGTTTTGGATTGCCGGGGTCTGGTCGTTACCGCGGGTTTTTGGAACAGTCACGTTCATATACTCACGGCGGGCTTGCTGCACGCAGAGAAACAGGCGCCCGAGGAGATTTCGTCCCAACTCGAACAAATGCTGACGCGTTGGGGATTTACAACCGTGTTCGACACGGCGTCGATCTTGGATAACACCAATAACATTCGGCGGCGGATACAAGAGGGCAACGTTCGTGGACCTCGTATTCTCACGGTGGGAGAACCGTTCTATCCAAAGGGTGGGACTCCCGTCTACATCAAGGGCTTTCTAGAGGAAAATCACATTCCGTCGGCGGAAGTTCAATCAACGGAACAGGCTATCCAACGAGTGCGTCAGCAAATCAAGGACGGCGCAGACGGGATCAAACTTTTTACCGGCGCCATAACTGCCCACGGTGTGCTTCCAATGCCGGAAGAACTTGCCGAAGCTCTGGTTTCCGAAGCTCACCGTCTTGGCAAACCAGTTTTTGCGCATCCTTCGAATACTGAAGGAATGGAGGTGGCGATTCAGAGTGGGGTGGACGTACTGGCGCACACGGCTCCCATGAGCGGCGATTGGAGTCCGGCATACGCGAAACGGTTGAGAGCCGCCAACCTCGCCCTGATTCCCACCCTCACGATGTTCGACGTCGAGGCCAAAAAAGCCAAAGTTTCCGCCGAGGAAAATGAACTCTGGATCAAACAGGTGGTGCAGGAATTGCACGCCTTCTCCGAAGCGGGCGGGCAAATTCTTTTCGGTACAGATGTGGGTTACACAGATCACTTCGATACTGAAGAAGAGTTCAGGCTGATGTCCCGCGCAGGAATGAATTTTCAACAGATTCTAGCGTCACTCACCACGAATCCAGCCACCCGCTTCGGATATGTCAGCCACTCTGGGCGCATTGAGAAAGGAATGGACGCCGACCTCGTGGTGCTTGATGGTGATCCTGCCATTGACGTTGGTGCGTTCTCCAAAGTCCGAGACGTGGTGCGGGACGGAAAGTTGATTTACCGCGCGCCCTAGAAATGCGATTGCTTGCTCCGTTATTGCATGCCGTTATATGGAAGCTTCGATTTGCAAATCCTGGATCATCTTTTCCAGCTCGGCGTTGGCTTTATCGCGTTGGGCCTCGGTGGCCTGAATATTTTTTCGGAGCACCTCTAACTGGGTCTCCTGTTCATCCAGTTGTTTGGTGTAGCGTTGTACTAACGCCTTTTCCTCGGCTGTTCCTTTCAGCGCCTTCATGTTTTCGCGCAGGCGACCCTGGTCCTCCACGATGCGATCGATGTCCTTCTGGCGGCTTTCCATGTCTTCTTCCAGTTTGGCTACTACAGCTTTCTGCGACGTAATCTTGGCAAGGGCTTCTGCCATTTCGCGGGTGATCGTGCCTTGTTTTATAAACAGACCAATCTGATTTTCGTCGAGACTGGACAGCTGATAGGAAGTGGCCAGCGTTCTGACCTCTTCGACCGGCATGGAAGCCGTGCCTTGGGGTGGAACCTCGAGGCGGAAACGGTATACGCCAGGTGCTTTTTCGTCGGGTTCTTTCGACCCTTTCGCGAATCGCCATTCCGGACGAGCGGGATGTTCAATCACCAATGTTTCTGCGGTGGCTCCCTGATTGCGTGCTGTATACAGGGTACGCTCGCGCAATTCGCTGATGTGCGTGAGCACGCCGTGTGAAATCTTCACTTGCGATACGTGCTGCGGCTGACTATTTTGTACCGCCTCGACCAATAGTCCGAGGTCGGTGGCGTACGAAATGAGCCGCCGTTCACCAGGCTTGATGGAATCTATCAATCCTTCCCCGGCAAATACTTCTTTTTCCAAAACGCTGAAGCTGCCGCCATCTAAAGTCAGCGCGCTGGTATTTTTAAGCCATAGCCCGCGCAAAGGCCGGCCCGATCCGCTCACTCCGCTCCACAGCGATACTTTCTCCGCCTCGATGTCCGTCTGCACGATGGGCACTAGCCCGGACTGATTTTTTTTCAGTGTGACCCGATCTTTTAATTTGTACTCGAACAAATCGCCCAGTTCCTGCCCGCTCGCTGCGGCTTGGCCCATTGCGCGAGCTTCTTCCAGACTTCCAATCGCTGGAGGTAAAGCGGCTATAAATGCTCCACCGCCCATCCCGCCCCCTGATCCAAATCCCGTTCCAACGTGAGGGCGTTTGGCTACTGCACTCAGATTTTTTCCAGCAACTCCTGGTGACAACATAGCTAAACTCGTCGCTACAGGCGCCGACTCGGCGTTGACTTCTATAGTCTGGCTCGCCGTTCCGAGCTGCAACTGCGAGTTGAAATGATTCTCGCCCGGCGTCACATTGAGCCCGCCTATCAGATTCTTGCGAAACCCGGGACTCTCTACCTCTAGCCGGTAGGTTCCCGCGGAAACTCCTGCAAAGGTATAGTTTCCGTCGCTCTCTGTATTTGTGGTGGCGATCACATTATCGTTTTCATCCTTCAAACGAATCTGGGCTCCTGCGACAGCAGCTCCCGCCGCATCCGTGACCATTCCAGTCAATCTGCCATTCCCCCCGGTCAGCATGGCGGCATGCGTCTGTGGCGAAAGCTGTACGCTTTCTGGGAGCGCTACTACCGGACGTCTTCCATAAAAAGGTTCAGAAAGTTGCTGGATAAAAGAGTGCGGCGCTCCCGCCACCAAAGAAAGTTCCACGCCATCCCAATCCTCGCCCACGGTGTTGTCCACAATCGCCCAGCCTTGCAGTAAGGGTTTCTTGTCCGCTTTCGAAGGTAAAACTATGCGGTAAGTGGTCTTCCAGATGGGCACTTCACTGATGTAGCTCACGTACAGAGAGCGTTCGCCATTTCCTGTTGTTGATATTTCCATGCGGCGCACGTCCTGATCGCGCGACGAAGCTAACAGACCCAGGTAACGGCCCACTTCCACCTGCAAATCCTTTTCCGCGATTTTCACGCTCGTCGACGAATTGAGATCCACACTGCGAACCTCGCCGCCATCGGTTATCACCGAAATTTCATCCGTTTCGACCGTCCATCCGGGACCCGCGCCAGTGCGTGTTTTGCGCTCCACACTTAGAAGCCTGCCCGTTAATGTGGGCCCATTAGCGCTACGAACTTCCAATCGGGCCCCGCGTAGCGATCCAAGAAACTCCGCGATGGTCGGATGTTCGCCTAGCGACAACCGCAGGCTCGCCAATCTCCGTGCCAGCGGCGCCTCCGAGTTATATTCCACTCCGGTGATGCGGCCTCCCGAAAGATCGAGCACCGTCAACGACTTCAACACGTCATTCAGTTGCGCGCTGGTAAAGTCGATGTGCACGCCCTGGCTGCCACGCACATGACCGAGATGTTCGAAGTAACCGACTCCGTTCTTGTAAAGCACAACGCGCCGGATCGGGAGCTTCGCAGCCGACAGATTTGTGTCTGTCCGTGATTCACTTGCAGCGTCAGGTTTTTTGGCTTCTGCGGCGCTGGATGTTTCCTGCGCTTGAATTGAAAAAGAAAAGAGAAGTTGGAGATACAGTAACGGCAGAACGTGCCTCATGTAAACCTCGCCAACGAGCAATACCACACTTGTAGCGAAGCAAGTCGCCTAATGCACGATGGTTTGCCTAATTGTTAAAATGCCTTTGAGATTAAAATACGCGAGGAACTTTTATAGCGCGGAGACCATGCGCGCAATGGCGTCGTCAAATGTTGACTTGCCCTCGAGGTAGGGTTGCCAGAATTCCGTAAGCAGCTTGAGGTAACCGTCCCAGCCCCGTTGATAGATGCCTTCGCGAATGGCGTAAGGAGTGTAGCTCGTGGTGGCCACCTTACCGGAAGCGCTGTCCGTGGTCGTGGAAGAGATGACAGGGCGGATGACTTCTCCCGTGGTGTAAAAGATCAGCGCGTGCCACAGATCGCGCGGGATACCTTTTTGGCGCTGGCGGCATTCGCGGATGATGGCTTGCTGCACCGGCTCGGCGATGCCGTGCGAGGCTTCGTGAAAAAGTACTTCCAGAGATGCGGCGTCTTGATTGCGCGGGTCAGTGCTGGAAATCGTGACACGCAGCGGATCGAGCGTGGTGTAAGCGCCCTGTCGATTTGCGTAGATGCACACGTCAACGCGGATTTTATCCTTGGGCCACTTCGTTTGATAAATATCCGCGAGCCGCTGTGAGAGGCCCAGGCCCTGTTCGCGCACAAGAGGCGCAACGCGCATCACCCACCGGCGATTGGCGAGATCGTGGCCGGGCCATTGATGCGCGCGATAGATGGGCGCGGCTGCTTCCAATACGTGCGTGAGATTCGCGGGCAAGCCCGCGTTGCACGTTTCCTTTTTTCTTCCGGATAATTCATCGCAGCCGTCGAAGTCGCCCAGCTGATTTTTGATGAGGATCAGCTCGGTGGTGAACAGCAAATCCTTATCAATATAGTTTGCTGCGTAATAGCTGACAGCTTCGTTCCAGGCGCGCTGCTCGACCTGCGTTAGAGGGGACTTCGCGCCCGGAGAAGTTTTGAGCGTCGGCCGGTTTTTTCCGGGCGCTTTATCGTTGCCGGCGGCCGTCGATGCGTCCTGAGAAGCGCCGAATTTGGCTTCCTGGTAGAGCGTGTGATGTAGATTGACCCAAAAGCCGCTGTGGAATTCAAAAACGGGCAGAGGCCCGTACGCGGAACCTTCATTAATTTGAGCCTCGGCGCGCGGAGAACACGGTAGCGTGCCAGCAAACAATAAGAATAAAAAAACGATAGATGACCGGGCCATGCGATGCGGAAATAGTAGCGTTAAGTTTGTGCGCACACAAATGCGGCCCCCAATGCTGCCGCCAATGCGACAAGACGAGGGCGATTTCTTTGGCAACACGTCATTACAGATTGTGGGATTGGCGATAGTCGCGCACCACTGCAGCCACGTCGCGTTGCTCCCCATCGACAAGGTAGTTGAGATGGCGCATGTCTTGTCCGTTGATTTTGCCGCCTAACTCCGCCAATGCGCTGCGAAGTTGCGGAAATTTTTCCAGCGTGGCTCGGCGGACGATCGGCACTGCGTCATACGGAGGAAAATAATGCCGGTCGTCCTCCAGGATCACCAGATGCAGCGAATCGATCACGCCGTCGGTCGAGTTCCCGGCCACAATATCGACTTTGTGATCCTGCAACGCGCGGTAAATCAGGCCGAGATCCATAACGCTGGGTTGCTGGCCAAAGTGCAAGCCGTAGCGCTCGCTCCATCCATGAAAGCCATCGGAGCGTTCCAGAAATTCAAAGCCCACGCCAACGCGCCACTTGGGCGCGACCGCAACGAGGTCAGCCATCCGCTGCAGGTGAAACTGTCGCGCGTCTTCGCTACGTATAACCATGGCGAAGGTGTTTTCGAAGCCCAGCGGCTCGGTGACTTCAAAATTGAATCGCTGGCCGTAAAGCTGCTTTACACGCTGGTACACCGCCGAGGAATCGCCGGTCGGACTTTCATTAAGAACTGCATTGAGCGCCGTGCCCGTGTACTCGACGTACAGGTCGACTTGCCCAGCTTGCATGGCTTTATGCACCAGCAGCGTGCCGCCAAGATTTGTTTTGCGCTCCACATGAATGCCGGTGCGAGCCTCGATATGCTGCGCGAGAAGCTCAGCGAGAACGACTTGCTCGGTAAAAAATTTGGAGCCTATTACGATTTGAGGTTTTGGCGAGCGACAAGAAGTGAGGAACGTTACGGCCAGGATCAAGAGAAAGATTCGGCGCATCAGCAAACTAATTTCTCATGTGCAGAAGTAAAGAGAAAGCTGGAAGTATTCTGGTCGATCGGTACCGGCGCCGCGGACAACTATTATTCGAAGCGCAGGCGGCGCTCGATTAATGCAAGAAACACATCGGCGAGTATCGCTAACAAAGCGGCCGGGATGGCCCCTGCGAGAATCACCGCGTCGCTGACCATGGCGACTCCTCGAAAGATGAACGTACCCAAACCACCGGCGCCAATCGCTGCGGCGATGGTAGCCACACCAATAGTGATTACTGTCGCGGTGCGAATCCCAGCCAAAATAATTCCCGAAGCGAGCGGCAAGCGCACGCGAGTCAAAATCTGCGTGTTGGTCATGCCCATCGCTTCCGCGGCTTCCAGCACTGCCGGATCGATGCTGGTCAGCCCCACGTACGTGTTGCGAAGAATGGGCAGCAATGCGTACAGCACCAGCGCCACAATCGCAGTGCGACGGCCGATGCCGCCAATAAATGGAATGGGAATCAAAAATCCAAACAGCGCCAGGCTGGGGATGGTCTGAAAAACGCTGGCCAAGCCGAGAGAAAAAGTGCGCAGCGCGGGCCGTTGCACGATAACCATGCCCAGCGGCACAGCAATCACGATGGCAATCGACATCGCGATCAACACCAGCGCCATGTGGTCCAGCGTGGCGCTCCAAATTTCTGACCGGTGCGTGACCATGAACGTCCACGGCGTCACGCCGGCGCTCCCGGAACCGTGTGAAGCGTAGCGCCGAACGCTTTCACTTCCGGATGATCGATGCGCAGAAATTCCTGAGGCTTGGCACTGGCAACAATTCTGCCGTTTTGGAGTAGTACGATACGCGACGCCAGCAGCAGAGCTTCACGCAGATCGTGAGTGACGAAGACAATGGTTTTGCCCAGACGGCGCGCTAGCTCAGAAAATTCGTGCTGTAACTCCGACCGCGTTACTGGATCGAGTGCGCCAAAAGGTTCGTCCATAAGCAGGATGGAGGGGTCGGCACCGAGCGCCCGAGCCACGCCGACTCTTTGACGCTGCCCGCCGGAAAGTTGCGCAGGGCGCCGCTGTGCAAACTCTTTCGGATCAAGCCCCACAATTTTTAGCAATTCATCGGTGCGCTCGGCAATACGTGCCGGATTCCATTTTTCCAATTTCGGAACCAAGCCAACGTTTTCCGCGACGGTGAAATGCGGAAACAAACCGGCCTCTTGAATGACATAACCAATGTGGCGGCGCAGTCGAATAGCATCCCAATCCACCGTGGATTTTCCCACCACCACCACCTCGCCAGATGATGGCACCAGCATTCGATTGATGAGTCTGAGAAGAGTCGTTTTTCCGCTCCCGCTGCGCCCCAGTAAGACCAATGTTTCTCCGGAGTTAACGGCCATCGACAGCCCCGTGATGAGCGGCGCTGACCTACCCTTAACGCTGTATGTCACGCCCCGAAACTCGATGATAGGGTCAGCGGTTGGTGAAGAGATGGGAGCCTCGTTCCCGGGGGTCCTATTGACCGGCCGCATCGGGGGCCTATCATAGTGCATCTAACGCCCCGCACCGCAACGGAATCTGACTCACTGTAGGACTTCACAGTTCGTCCAATGACCAGTTCGATCAACAACAGGGGTAACGAATCATGGGCACGATAACCAGCGCAGCTCGCCTGCGCCATGATCTGTCGGCGCGAATAAGTGACGCTCGAGCACGTACCGACGAGTTGTTCGCGATTGTGCGAAACGAGTCGATTTATGATCGTCCGATCTCCGAGCGCCACCGCATTATTTTTTACGTCGGACATCTGGAAGCCTTCGACTGGAACCTTCTCGCCGAAAGAGCATTTGGCTTAAGGCCGTTCCAGCGCACCTTCGATCAATTGTTTTCTTTTGGCATAGATCCCGTCGGTGGCGGATTGCCCACCGACACTCCGTCCGATTGGCCGCACCGCGACGAAATTGGCTCCTACGTGCAAGCCGTACGCGACAAGTTGGACGGAGCGATAAGCGAGGCGCTGAGCAAGCCGGACAAAGGTCACCCGCAACTGAAAACCATGCTTGAAGTAGCCGTCGAGCACCGCTTGATGCATGCCGAAACGCTGGCGTATATGCTGCACCGCTTGCCCAGCGAGAAAAAAATTGGCGATGAGATCATCAGAAAGCCGGCCAAAGCCCGCGTTAAGGCGGACCTGACTGAAATTCCCGCAGGGCAGGCCACGTTGGGCCTGGTGAAGGAAACCGGCGACGAATTCGGCTGGGACAACGAAATGGAAGCGCACGAGGTCGATGTTCCGGCGTTCTCAATCGAGAAGTGCAACGTAACGAACGGCGATTATCTGCGATTCATTCAGGCCGGCGGCTACAAGAACCGCTCCTTGTGGGACGACGAATCCTGGAATTGGAAGACCGCCAACAACGTGGAGCATCCCGCGTTCTGGAGACGCGATGGAAATTTGTGGCTGTACCGCGGAATGTTTGGCGAGGTGCGCTTGCCCCGCGACTGGCCAGTTTACTTGAGCCACGCTGAAGCCACTGCTTACGCGACTTGGTTGGGAAGAAAATTGCCGACCGAGGCGCAGTTTCATCGTGCAGCATACGGAAGCCCCAAAACTGCTGGAACGACGCGAGTCTATCCCTGGGGCCATGAAGCTCCGACCGCGCGCCACGGCAATTTTGATTTTCATTCCTGGGAGCCGTCACCTGTCGGTTCGCACCCCGCAGGTGCAAGCGCTTTTGACGTGCAGGACCTGGTCGGCAACGGGTGGGAATGGACGCGCACGGAATTCGCGCCCTTTCCGGGATTCAAGGCCATGTCTTTCTACCCTGGATATTCGGCGAATTTTTTTGACGGCA
>Ga0073928_10008489_pt1 | contig 12885 bp, 11 predicted proteins | sample PaiPotPPA55metaG_FD_76969 | JGI IMG/M metagenome (GOLD analysis project Ga0073928, IMG submission 76969) | Iron sulfur acid spring bacterial and archeal communities from Banff, Canada, to study Microbial Dark Matter (Phase II) - Paint Pots PPA... ...
CCCGACGAACAACGCCATTTTGGCCTCGTGGTAGACGATAAGGAGAAGGTTAGACTGCGGCTCAAGCAAGCCGGCGTCAAGACGCTGCCCGGACGAGGGGTGGAGTTCAGGGATCCGTGGGGAAACCGGGTTCAAATCGTGGAGTATGCGAATATCCAGTTCACCAAGCACAAGGCGGTGCTCGAAGGTATGGGTTGTCCTGACCTTCACAAATCGCCCGCAGCGATCGACGAGCTCGCCAGGAAAGGAATCGCGATTAAGGAAGGCTGAGCCGAGAGTTGATGCTGGTCTTCCGATCAGCAGCGAACGGGCGGCGAATTCTGACAAACTGGGGTGAGAAAAGCGATGAGAGATACCACCGATGAGGCCTCGTTCGTGAAGTGTGCCGAATACGGAAATAGGAAGGCCTGATGGTCCGCTCGCGACGCTCTGGCCGACCGCAGGCATCATCACCTTGTCATGAAACAATATGTGTCAGCTGCTCTGGTTGGTATTCATTAAAGCGACCGGTCTGCTCGATCCTCCCCAATTGATTCTCCTCGGTCGGCGCTTGCCCTCGCTGTCATTATGATGTAACGCGGGCCCGCTCCGCGGCCTCTACGATTCATTGCCAAATCCAGAAGCCCTGACCACGCGATTGGACGCCCTCAACGCCCGTTCACGATTGTACCCTCATGTTGACGCCGCGCGTCATTCATGATTTTAGCGTGATCTTGGCGTGATTTTAGCCAGCTCGCCTCGGTTCGTTACTCCTTTGATGTGAAGAAGATCGGCACGGCATGGGTACTCGATTTTTCACGCCTGCTTGGATGAGGGCGCTAAGAATCGTAACTCCGCCAGACAGAGAAGGTGAGTCATGGTCGATATGCCCGCGATAATTAGCAGTTGAATATCGAAAACGGAGGATTGCGATGGAATTCACTAAAATTGCCGGGACCGGCCTTACGGTCTCACGGATTGGACTGGGAACGTGGGCGATCGGCGGATGGATGTGGGGCGGCTCAGACGAAGTGGACTCGATAGCAACAATCCATGCCGCTGTTGACCATGAGGTCAATTTAATCGACACGGCGCCTGTCTATGGCTTCGGCCGTTCTGAGGAGCTCCTTGGAAAGGCGCTAGCCCTTAATGGACTCCGCAACCGCGTGATAATCGCGACCAAAGCTGGTCTCGACTGGAGCGATGGAGATCCCTTTCGTCACGCCAGCCGCCAACGGATCTTTGCCGAGGTCGAAGCATCCTTGAGGCGGCTGCGAACGGACTACATCGACATTTATCAGGTTCACTGGCCCGATCCCTTCACTCCCATAGAGGAATGCGCCGAGGCAATGCTTGCACTCTTGCAACAGGGAAAGATTCGAGCGGTCGGGGTTAGCAACTTCTCGCAACTGCAGATGCGCGAGTTCCGGCGGGTCTCCAGGATCCATACCGTGCAGCCTCCCTACAACTTATTCGAGCGCGAGAGCGAAGAAGCGGTGCTGCCTTATTGTTTCTGGCACGGCATCGCGACCCTGGCCTACGGACCGCTCTGCCGAGGTTTGCTGAGTGGCCGGATGAGGCCCGAGACCATCTTCATTGGCGACGATCAGCGTAAGAGTGATCTGAAATTTCAGCACCCGCGTTATGGACAATACCTGCGGGCAGTTGCGGAGCTCGACCGCTTCGCGCGCGAAAATTATGGCAAGCGCGTAATTCACTTGGCATTGCGATGGGTACTCGATCAGCCGGGGGTGAGCGCCGCTCTGTGGGGCGCGCGCCGACCTTCGCAGCTCGATCCTCTAAGCCAAGTAACGGGATGGACACTGGGCAACGACGCGATGTGCGAAATCGATCGAATCGTGCATGCGAACGTGAAGAACCCGATCGGACCCGAATACTTGGCTCCGCCGGCGCGGGCAGACGTCGCCGCCGCCTGATCAGATTCTGTCCGATGCTATAAGCCGATTCAGCCGGATCCATGTCCTCGTCAACAGCGGCGGCTTCGGAATGCTTGGTGTGGTCGAGGAAACCGCGGGCGAGAAGGTCGAAAGCCTATGCCGCACCAATGTCTTCGCGTTGCTAAATGTATCGGCTCCGAAGATCGATCGACCGTCTGGTTGAGCGCAACAACTGTGAAATCTAGTAGTTAGCGGCTCTCGACGGCCGGATCTACCGCTATGCTCGCAACTCGTTTCGTGGTATGGCTGCCGGCGGTGATCACCGTAGTTGACGGCCATGCCATCGCCATACGACACAAACGCCTTCACCCTGTCGCCCGCTTCGCCGCAAGCTGCCGCTATCTCGCAGCTATTCGTAGGAACGCTGATATTTCTCGCGGCCATTCTGGTTCTGGTTAGTATCCTGATTATTTTCGCCGTCGTTCGGTATCGCGATCGTCCGGGGGCGCCGGAGCCGATCCAGAGTTTCGGATGGCGGAAGCTGGAGATAATCTGGACCGCCGTGCCCATATTGTGCCTCGTTGTGCTTACCGTGTGTGTAGCATGGACGATGCACGTCGGCGATCCGCCCGCCTTGGAAGAATCTCCGGACCTCAGGATCGTCGGCCACCAGTGGTGGTGGGAAATTGACTATCTGAAGAACGGCGCCGTCGCCGCCAACGAGATACACATTCCGATTGGACGACGGTTGCTGCTCGAGCTTCGGTCAGCAGACGTTATCCACGATTTCTGGGTGCCGCAACTTGCACGCAAGATGGATATTGTTCCTGGCCATCCCAACCGTATGTGGCTCGAGGCCAATACACCCGGGGTGTATCTTGGCGCCTGCGCGGAGTTTTGTGGCAATGAGCACGCATGGATGCGGTTCCAAGTGATTGCGCAACCCATTGAGCAATTCGATGCCTGGCTGCACGATCAGCTTACGATCCCGTCCAAGCTGAACTCGTCCGACGCACAGCGTGGCGGACAGTTATTCGTCGATCGCACTTGTGCCAATTGTCACACGGTGACGGGAACGCCGGCGAACCAGCGTATCGGTCCCGATCTGACGCATCTTGCCAGCCGGCGGATGCTGGCGGCGGGTGCTGCCGAGAACACGCCCGAAAACCTTGCGATCTGGCTGCATGACCCGAATACGTTCAAGCCGGACAGCAATATGCCCAATCTTCAACTGAGTACAGATGACGTGCGCGATTTGGTGGAGTATCTGGAGACGCTCAAGTGAAAGACGCCGCGATATCGGATGCTGGCGGCCTATCGTTCGAACAGGAGGCGCGCGAGGGATGGCTGAGCTGGGTCGCGTCGGTCGACCACAAACAAATCGGCATCCTGTACCTGTGGTCATCCACGATCTTCTTCGTCGTGGCGGGCGTCCTGGCTCTGTTAATGCGCATCCAGCTGGCCAGGCCCGAAAATCATTTCCTCAGTCCCACGATGTACAACCAGATCTTCACCATGCACGGGACGACGATGATCTTCCTGGTCGTCGTGCCGGCGTTGATCGGCTTTGCGAATTACCTGGTTCCTTTGATGATTGGCGCGCGCGACGTGGCCTTTCCCAGGCTTAACGCCCTTGGGTTCTGGGCCCAGGCATTCGGCGGGGTAATGCTCTATTTCAGCTTCGCGACCGCAGGGCTCAATCTTGGTGGAGCGCCGGCGGTGGGTTGGTTCGCGTACGCGCCGCTCAGTGAAGCAGCCTATTCATATGGTCCCGGCGTTGACTACTGGATAATCGGGCTGCTGGGAATCGGAGTAGGGACGCTAACGGCGGGGATCAATCTCATCGCGACGATCGTATGCCTGCGCACCGAAGGAATGACTTTCGGGCGGCTGCCACTGTTCGTTTGGATGACGCTGGTGACGGGCTTCCTGATAGTACTCGTGATTCCCGTGCTAAATGCGGGGTTGGTAATGCTGCTATTCGATCGCATGCTTAACGCGAACTTTTTCAGACCCTCCACAGGCGGCTCGGCGGTGCTGTGGCAGCACGTCTTCTGGACCTTTGGACACCCGGAAGTCTACATCATGGTTCTGCCCGCTTTTGGAATGATCTCGGAGGTCGTGCCGGTCTTCTCAGGTAAGCCGATCTACGGTTACGAGTTCGTTGCCGCCTCCGGTGTGGCGATCGCGTTTTTGAGTCTGGCGGTGTGGGCGCACCATATGTTCGCGGTAGGACTCGGCCACCCCGCCGATCTTTTCTTTGCCATTTCAAGCATGGCGATCGCGGTGCCGACCGGGGTGAAGATTTTCAACTGGACGGCCACTCTGTACCACGGCAGGTTGCGATTCACCACCTCGATGCTATTCGCGCTGGGCTTCCTGGCGATGTTCACGATCGGAGGGCTCTCAGGCATCGCTTTCGCCGCCGTTCCGATCGACTGGCAATTGACCGACAGCTATTTCGTCGTGGCCCATTTCCATTACGTTCTCTTCGGCGGCACGGCTTTCGGAGTCTTTGCCGGAGTTTATTACTGGTTTCCGAAGATAACGGGACGGATGCTCTCTGAGCGCACCGGGCGGTTGCATTTCTGGCTGACGTTCATCGGGTTCAATCTCACGTTCATGATCCAGCACGTGCTGGGGATGTATGGAATGCCGCGCAGGGTGTTCACCTATCCGCCGTTGCCGGGCTGGGAAACCATGAACCTGATCTCCACAATTGGCGCCTTCGTGCTTGCTTTCGCGGTGCTCGTGTTCCTGGTGAATGTGATGGTGTCGCTGCGAAGCGGCGAGGTTGCGGGCGACAATCCGTGGAATGCCTGGACACTGGAATGGGCGACCACTTCGCCGCCGCCTCCTGAGAATTTTCCCAACGGAGTGCCGCCGGTCCAGGGGCGCCGTCCGCTGTGGGACCTGGCACACCCCGATCGCACTGACGCAATGCTGATGAGGTTAGCCGAATGAAGAACCCGATGCCTGACAAGACCAAGGTGGGAGTTGGCCTATTCATCCTATCAGAAGCGGGTTTCTTCGCCGTTTTGGTAATCTCATACATCTATTTCTATGTGTTACCCTCCCATGGACCCGGCGCCGCGAGCAGCCTGAATGCGGTGCGGACGCTCTTCTTCAGCATCTGTCTTTTTCTGAGCAGCGCGACGATTCACATGGCCGGGCGCAGCTTCAGGCTGGGCAGATCGAACGCGGTGAGCACGTGGCTCGCGCTGACCGTGCTGCTTGGCGGTGCCTTCATAACAGGGCAGGCGGTCGAATATCGCGGGTTGCTCGAGCGCGGCGTAACGTTCAGCACGAATCTCTTTGGCACTACGTTCTTCACTCTTACCGGTTTTCATGGCCTGCATGTCCTGGTGGGGCTGTGCGCGTTGGGAACGCTGCTCGGTGCGACGATCAGCGGCCGGCTTCCGAATATTAACTCGTCTGGCTTCGAGGCCGTCAGCATGTACTGGCATTTCGTGGACGCTGTGTGGGTCGTGATTTTTTCGGTAGTCTACCTCTGGCCTCTGTTTGGATGATGGCTCGAATTCTCGCCGCCTGGGACCTCGACCTTTCGGTGCTGATCGGATGCGCGGCGCTGCTGGTGGCCTATTGGGCTGCGCATCGAAACGACCTCGGCCGGGGAGGCTGGTTTGTCGCCGGCGTCGGCGTAATGTTGTTCGCACTCGTCTCGCCACTCGACGTGATCGGCGATGAATACCTCTTCAGCGCTCACATGACTCAGCATCTGCTGCTGGTGCTGATCGTGCCGCCGCTGCTTATTTGTGGCATCACTCCGCGATTCGCACGCAGGCTGGTCGAGTGCCCCCCGCTCGGTGCGATCGAACGCTTTTTGGGGAACGCTGTCGTTGCCTGGACGATTGGGATCGGAATGCTCGCGGTATGGCATGCGCCCATACTGTTCGACGCCGCGCTGAACAACGAATACGTCCACATTCTGGAACATCTGTGCTTCATGGTAAGCGCCACGATTTTCTGGTGGCCTATTTTCGGACCGCTGCCGGAATATCGTCTGTCGCCGCTATGGACACAGCTTTACCTGCTGGGCGGTGCGATGGCCAACAGTCTGATCGGGATCTGGCTGACCTTCGCTCCGACGGGAATTTATACGCCGTATCTCAATCCGGACGATTCGCTGCACCTGATGGAACTCCTTCGATCTGGATGGGGTATAACGCCGGCTGTCGACCAGGAAGTGGGCGGGCTGCTTATGTGGGTCGGGGCCGGCTTCGTCTTCATCTCGGTCATGGCCGCGGCGATTGTGAGATGGCTCGGAGCGGTCGACACAGGCACCACCTCCGCGGCTGCCCTCTAGGAGAATCGACGGCAATGGCTTCTGAACAACACCGCGAATCGCCAGGCACACGAGACCCGCAGGAATGGGTAGAGCCGCTTCCCGAAAAGGTCCCGGAAGCAACGTTCGCTCCTGCGTTTCTCGCACTCGGGATAACGTTTTTGCTCTTCGGAATAGTAAGTTCATATGTATTTTCTGCCGCCGGCCTGGCGCTGATGGTCTGGTCGATCAGCAAGTGGATAGGAGAGCTCGTGCGGGGCGATAAGTCAGAGCGTAGTGGGGGCTAGCCGAGGAGTTTCCAACGTGGGCAATGAAGATAATCCAGGGGTAGCAGTTCGCGGCGAGGCTCTGAGCCCCGAGCGCCGCCGCTTCCTCGGGCGGCTCAGTATCGCACTTGCCGCGATCGCCGCTGCTATCGTCGGCATTCCGGTCGTCGGGTTCATCATTGGGCCGCTGATTCAGTCGGAAGAGCCCGTATGGCGCCGGGTGGGGGCTATAAGCAATTTCCAGATCGGGCAAACCGTCAAGGTGAGCTTCGAAGATCCGTCGCCAATGCTATGGGCGGGCGTCACCTCGCTGACGGCCGCCTGGTTACGGCGTCTGGACGCCGAGCGCTTCGTCGCGTTCACAATCAATTGCGCCCATCTCGGCTGTCCGGTGCGTTGGTTGCCCAAGGCTGGGCTTTTCATGTGCCCATGCCACGGCGGGGTCTACTACGCCGACGGAACGGTGGCTGCAGGGCCGCCGCCTCGCGCCCTGTTCAAATATCCGGTCCGCGTGCGCGATGGGCAGGTGGAGATCATGGCGAGTGCCGTTCCCATCTATTAAATAGCCGGGAGCAGGAAGGTGGCAGGGTTCATAAGAAAGATTCTCTCGGAGGCGGTTGACGCGTTCGAGGAACGCACCGGTCTGATCAAATTTCTCGGCGACATCGCTCGTCATCCTGTGCCGCCGGACACGGGTTGGTTGTACGTTTTCGGCAGCGCCGTTCTGGTCTGCTTCATCATACAAGTAGTGACCGGAATCGCGTTGGCTACGCGGTACGTGGCCTCATCCGGATCCGCCTACCAGGTTCTCAATTACATCACTTACAAGGAGGTGCTTGGGAATTTACTGCGGGGCATGCACTTCTTCGGCGCCTCCGCGATGATCCTGCTGGTCGGCATCCACATGATCCAGGTCTTCCTGATGGGCTGTTACAAGTACCCGCGCGAGTTCAACTGGATCACCGGCGTGATGCTGCTTTTCCTGACAGTTGCGATGGGCTTCAGCGGGCAGCTTCTGCGGTGGGACCAGACGGCGGTGTGGGCGACCATGCTCGCGGCCGAGATGATCGGCCGCATGCCACTAATCGGCAAGTATCTGGCCCGTTTTCTGCTCGGCGGAAAGACGTTAGGAGGCGCAACGCTGAGCCGTTTCCTGGCCTTCCACGTGTTCTTTCTGCCGGCGGCCATCTTTGCGGTCGTCGGGATTCACCTCTTCCTGGTCGTGCATGACGGAATCTCGGCACCGCCGATACGCGGGCTGAAAGTGAACCCGAAGACCTATCGCGCCGAATACGAAAAGCTCCTCGAAGAGAAAGGGGTGCCCTTCTGGCCCGACGTCGCATGGCGCGACGTCGTGGTCGCGTTGGTTGTGGTAGTGACGATCGTGTCGCTGGCACATTTCGTGGGGCCGCCTGCGTTGAACAATCCGCCCAATCCGAGTCTGCTCGCTAACGATCCCCGTCCCGACTGGTACATGCTCTGGTACTTCGCGGTGCTGGCTTTGTTGCCACGCGGAATCGAATCCGTGTTCATGGTCCTTGCGCCGCTGGCGGCCTTCGTCTTCCTGCTGCTGGTGCCGGTGGTTTGGAACAAGGGTGAGCGTCATCCCGCGCGCCGGCCGTGGGCGGTGGCGATGGTGATAATGGTCGTGGTGACGATTATCGCCTTCTGGGTAGAAGGATCGCGATCGCCGTGGTCGCCCGATTTTGATGCGAAACCCCTGCCCGCAACTATAGTGCGATCGAATCTTGCACCCGTGATCAATGGCGCGCAGCTCTTTTATGACAAGGGATGTGAATTCTGCCACATGGTCGACGGGCAGGGCGGGGCGCGCGGCCCGAACCTGACCGACGTTGCGGCGCGATTGACACTCAACGATATCAAGATCAGGATCCTCAATGGTGGCGGCAATATGCCGTCGTTCGCCGGACTTTTGTCCCGCGAAGATCTGAATGATCTCGTCTCGTTTCTGGAGTCGCGCGTCCAAGAACCCACGCGAATATCCGGGGGCACCTCAGTTCCAGTCGCTTCTGCATCTGAGGGGATCGCGCGCGCGGCCAACGATCCGGCCCCGCACTTTAGCAAATGAACCGACGTCACATGGTACGTAGGAGCGTTGCGAAGCGGGCGTTCTTAACCTGACCAGAGTATCTGTTGCACTTCGAGCGGCACGTGCACGTCTCGAGATGCGGTCACGATCCACAGTGTGTAGGCGGTTGGCCGTCTCGACGATACCTGCCGTGTATAGATAAAAAATCGCGGGCCCATCCATGCGGTGGTTTGGTGAACGTCTGTGTATCTTCTGATAAGAGCCCTTTGGGTCCCAGACGGAGCAGGTAGAGGCGGTAGCCACTCAACGAGTTTCATTCTAAGCCAAGCGATTCTATTCCTGCCAACGTGACATGAAGTGAAAAATCGCACCACCGATCGAACCGTAAAAGCTCAAACAGATCGGGAACTCTGTTCACAGTTCGAACGAATCGGCAGAGCGGGCACCGCGCGCCGAGACAGTTTAGTGAGCTACGGTCGGCCACACCTGCGCTATGTACTGCTGGTACGTTGGCAGATCCATGAACGTCGATCGATGCCCTTTGAGGATTGACCTCACCTTGTTGCGGCCAGCCCCTTGTCGACCGATACCCTCCGGCTTGAGGTCCGCCGTTTTGGTTTCGACTCGCGGTAAGGATCACCTTTGCTATCACTTTTGGAATTATCTTTGCTCATATCTGGCATGCCCCCTGGCTCGGGCCATCGAACCTGCGGTCAGACTTGATGGACGCGGACCCTGGGAATCTCGGCAAAATCCTCATCCTGCGTGTAAACCGGAATATCATGCGTGACTGCGGTAGCCGCGATCCACGTGTCCATGATCTTCGGCCGCTTTCCGCGCCGCCGCGCTTCAGCCACCAGCTCCGCAAACGTTCGCGCGACTTCTGAGTCAATCGGCAGCGGCTCGAACGCATTCTGCACCATGGTCAGCGTGCGCAAGCGCCGGGTCCGAACGGCCAGCCCGTGCGCCATCAAGACGCCGAGATGGAGCTCCGCCAAGGTTATAACCGAAACGGCTGCCGTATCCGGCAACTCTGCCAAAGGCCGCCCTGTCTCTTTAGCAATAAAGACGGATGTATCCAGCACGCCCCGTTGAGCCAATTCTGCGCCGCCGGCCGTCACAGCTCGTCGATGGTGGCGTCCACCGCCCGAAGATCGCGCTCAAATTTCCGATCCAGAGAGGCCCGGCTCAGGAGCGACAGAACCTCGTCTCGGGGCACGAATGTTCGCCGGCGGCCGCCCACCGGCCCCAGCTCAGCTACCGGCCGGCCGTCAACCGTAATTTGCATGCGCTCGCCCCTTTCGACAGAGCGCAGCACCTGACTTATGCGGTTGCGTAACTCACGTTGAGGAATGGTCTTCACATGCTGTAGCAAATTGGCTACGGACCAAAGATTATGGCAAGTAAGCGCAAACCGCAAGCGCCGCACGCAATCATGAGTCTTAGTCGGGTAAACGCCACTAACTTCAGCGATCCCACATCCCGCGCGGCTTATATCGAAGCCCGCCGCCATCCTTACCTCCACTCGGTCGCGCCCGAACTCGCCGTCCATTACCGCAAATTCCGGAATGAGAACGGCTCGGCTCGTAAGCCGAAACTGAACGGACGACAAGTCAGCCATGCCCGTGGCGGCGGCGCTGCGCCACTGAGTCAGAGCGCAGGGGTTCCGAGGCGGCGCGTAAAACGCTAAAAAGGAACCCGAGGGGCCGGAAAATCGACAGCAAGAACGAATACGCGATGCCCAACGGGCCGGGCCGAAACGAGTTCGTTGACGGAAATGGGGACTTGGCGGTCTCCTCCGATTCCGGCGCTGCTCAAGGGTCGCTCCTGTCGCCGGAGCTGTATCTCAATCGCGAACTGACCTGGCTCAGTTTTAACCGCCGCGTATTGGCGGAGGCCGAAGATGAGCGCAATCCCTTGCTGGAAAGGCTTAAATTCCTCGCGATCACCGCTTCAAATCTCGATGAATTCTTCATCAAGCGCATCGGCGGCCTGAAGCAACAAGCGGCGAGTGGAGTGCAGGCTCTGACGCTTGACGGCCGCACGCCGCAAATGCAAATCGCCGAATGCCTGGAGGTAATCAGGCGGCAGGAACTGCGCCAGCGTGAGGTCCTGGCATTGCTGTTCGAGCAATTGAAGACTCACGGAATTGCAGTGCGCCGCTACGAGGAATTGTCCGCGTCGCAGCAGGTTGCGCTGCGTGAGCACTATTTAACCAATATCTTTCCGCTGGTCACGCCGCTGGCGATTGATCCCGCCCATCCATTTCCGTTCGTGTCGAGTTTGTCGCTTAACCTGCTGGTGACGATTCGTCAACCGGCCGACGACCAGCCCGGCGAACCCGCTGCGGGTGAGCCGGACACTGCGCTCGCGCGTATTAAGGTGCCGGTCGGGAGCGGGGTTCCGCGGTTTTTGCGAGTGGATGGGGGCAACGAGTTCGTGCTGCTGGAGCACGTCATTGCGCACAATCTTGACCTCCTGTTTCCGCAACTCGAAATTGCTAAATGCGAGCTGTTCCGCGTCTCGCGCAATGCTAACGCCGAGCGCGACGAGGAGGAGGCCGACGATCTGCTGGCGATGATCGAGACCGAGCTGCGCGACCGGCGGATGGCTCCCATCGTGCGGCTCGAAGCGGAGCGCGGAATGGAGCCGGTTCATCGTGGCATGCTGGCGGCCGAACTGGGGCTGGACGAACGTGCCGACGTCTTCGAGACCGACGGGATGCTGGGGCTGCGCGATCTGATGGAGTTGGCGGAGTTGGAAATTCCGGAATTGCACGATCCGCCGCATCATCCGCTGAATCATCCGCGATTGCTCGAGCATCGCAACATCTTTCATGTTATCCGGGATGCGGGGTCGCTCCTGCTGCGGCATCCATACGACTCCTATGCCACTTCGGTCGAGCGCTTTCTACGCGAGGCCAGCCGCGACCCAAAAGTGCGCGCCGTCAAGATGACGATCTATCGCACTTCTGCCGATGCCCGCTTGCTTGGCTATCTGTGCGAGGCGGCGCGCAATGGCAAGCAGGTGGCGGTAGTGGTCGAACTGAAGGCGCGCTTCGACGAGGAAGCAAACATCCATTTCGCCAGTTACCTTGAAGATTTCGGTATCCACGTCACTTATGGTGTGCTCGGTCTGAAGACCCACTGCAAGCTGATACTGGTGGTGCGGCGGGATTACAACGGTCTCCGCCGCTATGCCCATATCGGTACGGGCAACTATCACGCCGGCACGGCGCGTCTCTATGCCGACTTCGGTCTACTCACCGCGGATGAGCGGATCGGCCATGATCTCACGGAGTTGTTTAATTTCCTGACTACTGGTTACCGGCTAAAGCGCGCCTATCAGAAAATTCTGCCCGCACCGTCAATTCTCAAACAGGCTCTACTGGAAAAGATTGAAAGAGAAATCGAACTTAAATCGCGCAATCCACGCTACGAGGCCCTGCTGCAGTTCAAGGTAAATGCGTTAGAGGATGGGGACATTACGCGGGCGCTCTATCGCGCGTCGCAGGCTGGCATCAAGGTTGACTTGATCGTCCGCGATAGCTGCCGGCTGCGTCCCCAGCTTCAGCGCTTATCGGAAAATATCCGGGTTGTGAGCATCGTGGGACGCTTTCTTGAGCACGGACGAATCTATTATTTCCGCAATGGCGGCAACGAGGAATATTTAATCGGGTCGGCTGATGCGATGACGCGTAATCTCGAAAGCCGGGTTGAAGTTCTGGTTCCGGTTGAAGATCCGTTACTGCGCCAGGAACTTCGCACGGTGTTGGATTGCCAGTTGAAGCCCAACCGCGGTCAATGGGAAATGGGTTCGGACGGCAGCTACATCAGAAGCACGGCCACCGAGAGCTGCCAGCAATGCCTGATAGATGTAGCCGAGGGCGCCCATCAAACGCGCCATCGCCGCCGCCGCGGGTACGCCCACCGCCCGCTCCGCAACGTCTAGTACTTAGTGACATGAATTAGCGTTAGAACCTCCTTTTACTGAGTCGGCGCGCGCCTGAGCAACCGGCAACATGGGTAACATTTTAATCCGGCGCATGGGTAACACTTTTTCGCGTTTCGGCTTCATGTAGGGCGAGTTGTCCACAAGTCCACAGGGGGGACCTCAGAGCAATCCCAGAGGCTGCGGGCCTTCTTCTAAGAAACAGGATTCGCATTGAGCAAGACCTCACCGGTAGAGCGGTCGACCAGGTCGCAACCCAGGAGGTGGGCGCGTTTTTGCAGCGATTTTAGTTCGCGTCTGCGGTTGAGTTGGTGGTAAGCAGTTGCGCCGGGGTCGTTGTAGATGAGGTCGCCAGTCAGGGTGCGATAGATCAGCACCGCCAGTTTGCGCGCGGTGGCGGTACTCGCTTTGGCCTTGCCGGCGCGGGCACCTAGA
>Ga0073928_10008490_pt1 | contig 12884 bp, 9 predicted proteins | sample PaiPotPPA55metaG_FD_76969 | JGI IMG/M metagenome (GOLD analysis project Ga0073928, IMG submission 76969) | Iron sulfur acid spring bacterial and archeal communities from Banff, Canada, to study Microbial Dark Matter (Phase II) - Paint Pots PPA... ...
GGCCCTTGGCCCCATGCGGGTTTGCGAGTCGACCCTAATAACATTTCGAACTAAATCAAACACTTCCTGTTTGGTTATTTCAGCGTTGTTTGCCGGCGCCGCACGGCCGGAACCCCCGTGTGGCGGGCTGCCGCGTTCATCCTGTCACCGCCCCAGATCAAAGTTATCGCCGTTCAGCCGAGAGGCACCCGCTCAAAAAGTGGTTTTCTAACGTTTGATTTGAGCGTCGTAAGCTGGCGCGAGTCATCTTTCGGGCCGAAAACCGGGCCCACGACACGCAAAAAGGCAAACAGCAACTGACTGATTTCTCGCAATATTTTTATAGGGGCGGAGCGCTACGCCGCGCAAGGCATAGCGCGCGTTACCGTCGTAAAATGCAGCGAAATCAAGACGACCCCACTGAGCGCAGCAATTTTGCAACCTCAAGGTCGTGTTCAACTGCGCGCTCAAGGGATGCGCGATCAATCCTTTCTTCCAATTCCTGAGCTGTCATGTTTTTTCGATAACGCGGCCATTCCCTCCTGAGGGCTTCAAGACTCGCGGTACTGGTCGCGGGCCGCCTGTCATGGCACCCGATCAGATGCCGCAAAAGCATCGCCTCATGGCAAGGCTCTTGCCATACGATGTCGATCCCCTCCTCCGCCGCCACCGCCGTGCACTCGACATCTCGCGCCGGTGACCGTCCGCGCAAATCCGAATCGATAAGCACGAATCGCTTAACAAATGGATCACGACCGTTAGCTCTTTGAGCGCGGATAGCTTTTCGCGCCGATTCGAGCAGCGCAAGCGGATCGCCACCGTTAAGCACCCGCGCGACGATGTGGAAAGCTGCGGCTGCGCCGAGATGTCGTTGAATGAGAGCGATGTAGCTCTGTTCGCTTTCCCCTTCGCAGCCAACGAAGATGCGACGACGTTGCCGGATATGGTTTTGACGTTTCATCCGATAGTCGGCACTGCCCCGTACGTTCCGCTCATGTATTTCCGATAGAAATTATCAACACGGCGGACGCCTGCGATCTCTCGCAGGCCATACACTGACGTCGCGCCGGAACGATCCTTTTCACAAAACCAAACTTCTTCCTTTGCCAACTCTTCAAGCAGCGAAGCGTTTTGACAGCTCATCCAAATCTGCGCGCCTTTCGGGTTCCTCGTTTCCGAATAGAACCATCGCAGTATCTCAGGCAATACATGCGGATGAATCGCAATGTCCATCTCGTCAAGAACGGCGATGCCACCCGATATAAGAGCCCCCATGATCCAGGGATAGATCTGTATGAATTGTCGGGTACCGTGGCTCTCGAGGTGCAGCGGGACGGGCCGCGATAGGCCTTCGTGCTCGAACGTCGCGAAGGGCCCGGCCGTCCCCAATTGGATCGACATCGAGCGAATCCCGAGGTCAATGCGCTTTAAATCACTGTTGACGGCAGCCAGCACCGTCGGATTCGCCTGATAGTAGCGAAGCAGCGCTGTCTCATCGACTGCGGTTTTTTCAATGAAAATATTGCTGACGATTTGACTCGCAGCGTTTCTGAACATCAGGGATGGTCCGTGGTCGAGCTGCGCGAGCGTCGAGATAACGCTCGCGTTGTCACGCAAGATGCTTTTTAGCACCGCCCGATGCTTCGAGAGATAGAACTCTTTGCCGGCCGCTACCTCTCCGCTTGCGTCACGCTCGAACAGGCGCGTTTTGCGCTTCGTTAATGTAGGCCAGTAATGCAGCGACTCGCCCAAAACGACGCGCCGTCCACCCCGATACGTGAGCCGAAGCTCATAGTTATAGCGACAGCAAGCGCCTATTGGATCGATGGCTGCTTGCTCGGTTATGACTTCCGGCCCCGGAAACCCAACGCTGAACCTCGTTGGTTTGTCTTGGCTTATCTCGTCACCAAACGGTTCACAGTTGAGCGACGCATCCGGGGAGAGTTGGAAGCTGTCCTTGAGAAAGGCGGATAGGAACGGCAACACTCGGAGAACCGTCGACTTGCCGGAAGCATTGGGGCCGAAGAACGCCGCTACTTTCGACACGCGTACGTCGGCGCCCGGCCAAGCGAGTCCGAGTTTTTCTGAATTCTCGACTCCCGCCCCAACCACCAGTTCGACTCGCTGCGTATCGCGCAGTGACATAAAGTTTTCAACTTCCAAATCAAGGATCACAGCGGCCTCTCAAAGCAATTTCGACAAAATATTGTCGTTTCTCCTCTATAGTATCCGAATTTAGCTCGATTACGTGTGACATGCACACGTTCATCGGCAATTCGAAAGTCGCGAGAGAGGGCTTGGTTCGCCATCCTGCAGGGCGGCCAGCGATTGCATGTCGGGTTAAACGAACTCAGAGGACGGCCGGAGTATGCGCATGTAATTCGCGATCAGACCAAATCCGTTTCTGTTGTCCGGCAAGCGGGTTGCAGTGAGTCGTGCCGAAGACGAAGTCAAGCCCAGCGCAACCTGGCGATCAACGCGGGCAACGTGTCGTTCGATCCGCTGCAGCAGGGCACGATCAGCCAGGGCGGGCAGTTGTCCATCACGGCGGCGGCCATCAGCGTTTCCGGCACGTGGAATTATGGCGGGCAGGGCGCGAGCCTCTATGGCATAAACGGCCTGACCAATACGGGAACGATCACCGGGTCTTCGCCGCTTACGCTGACGACCGGCGGCACGTTTACCAACTACGGCCAGGTCATAGGTAACGATGTGACTATTAACGGCACGTTAAGCAACGCTGCCGGGGCCGTGATGCATGCTGGGGATTCGCTATCGCTAAACGGCAGCGTGACGAACCGTGGCACGGTTGAGAGCGCGGGCAACCTGACGTTCAACGGTGGTGGCAACTACGACAATCAGTACGGTACTACCCAGGCGAACGGCAACATCACGCTGAATACTGGCGCGACTGTATACAACACGGTTGGCACGATTACAGCCGGCGGCAATATCGGCATCAATGCAGGCGCTGTGATTAACGACGCGCTGCAGGGACAGACGCAAACGTCGACGCAACTGGTCGGAGCCTCGGCGGATCCGGATTCGGTAACCAAGATCGTAGATCGATCAATCTGAGAGCAGGATAGGACCTGCGCCGGTTCTTATCCGGACAGCAGCAGTGACCCGAACCGCAGTGACCGCATTGCACCGTCGGCTGCCTTTCTCTCCGCAGCGCGAAGAGAATTGAGCTGGGCCCATCTCAAAGGCCCCCGGTTTATCGATGATCCGCTCAAGCGTGACTTTTATCCCGAGCCGTGCCGACTCGAGCGCTAGTCGTCCCGGCAGCTAGCCGAACCCAACGTCGACTTAAGCGGACCGCCGTAGGCGCGACCGCTGCAAAGAAGGGGCAGGAGGCCCTCAGGTGCAGAGGGGACACGACTCACCCCTCGGATAATGCATCTGATGAGCGGCGCAGAAAAGATATGCACCAACGGTGTAGCCTCCAAGACCCTTATTGGCTGGAGCTTTCTTGGCTGCTGACTTCCTGGCTGGACCCCTTTTGGCTGCCGCCTTCTTGGCGGGTGCTTTTTTCATCGCGGGTTTCTTCATGAGACGCTCCTTCTACGGATTCCGCTTGGTTAGAGCGGCAAGGTACTTGTTGTCGAGGGAAAGTCTCTTCAGGTGATCAGCCAGCCATGATCCAAGTGTGACCACTGTTGCCATCCACTGAAATGCGCACCCGAAGGATGCACTGAACAGGAGCGCGACGAGCGCAAGCATGAGAGAAAGCGTCCCAACCTCAAGCAAAGCGGTCGCGAATTGGTTCTGCCATCGACTTGACTTGTATGACTGCACGTTAAGTGCGCTAACCAATGAAACGAAGCTCGCTAGTACGTACCACGTAGGGAGTTGCAGGCTGACGCGAACAGCGCTGTCGAGCACGGCAAGACCGGCGACAGCAGTGAAACTAAAGCCGGCCAGCGAGAATATGAACGTGCGCTGGAGGTCTCGCTCCTGAGCCTCCTCGGGAAGCTGCACAGCCATCTGCTTGCGCCACCGCAGGCAAAGCACCAAACGGGTTACCAGGGGAATCGCCGGAAGAAAGTAGGCGGCCGGGTTAGCAGTCATTGTGACGCCTATCGTTTGAAGGAAGGGTTCGCCATCTCCGGCCTCTGACTCGATACATCATGAAATGTGACGACCATCTTCCGTCCAATCTCACGAATAGCCTATTGGGGTAGATAGCTAAATTCTCGTCCACCTCGGTCACTTTGCATGGATGGTTGTAAAGGGTAGCGACTAGGGGATGATCTATTTTTTAGTGCACCCTCTGTCAATAATTGTCCTTGCGGTGCAAATCTTTCTATAAAAAAATGAGGGGATCGACGAGTTAGCTTGAACGTAAAGCTGCCGATCGATCTGACCATCTTTCATGAATACCGCACGGTACGCAGAGAAAAGAGGTCGGCCCCTTACGAGGGCATTTAACTCACCAGCTATTCGATATCCTGCACACGCACGTGCCGGCATCGTGCTTTCCGGCTCACTCGATGCCGGTGCGGCGTTTTTATCGATTACGGTGGCAAACACAATGATCGATGTGGTAATAGCGTCTGGTACGGCAATCCCGGATGTGATTGTGCATCGTTGAATCCGGTTAAAGTCTCTCGCTCGGGAAGATCCGGTCCAGACCGGATCCGGGGATCAGCCTTGGCGAGTCTTTGAGGTGGAGAGAAAAATAAGTGCTTGCGATCGTGAGGCGTCACGTCATTTTGCTGCTGGCCTTTGGCCTGCTTTTTGTTTTCAGACCGGAGCTGGCGAACGCCGCAGGTTGCTGGACTGCACCGTATAGCTGTAACCCAGGCGGCGACATCAACCCGTCTACGGCCGCGACTTACGAGGCCAAATATAGGGCTTACGCCGAGTTGGCCTGGCGAGACTTCATCGCGTTGAACTTTCCGGCCAAAACGAATCCGCAGGGAAAACCGGAACCGAAGCCAAGCAAGGTGCACGGACTGGACTATCACGCCGGAGACTACACCGCGGTCTGGCAAACCTGGCCGGAGGCACGGGACATTTTCTTGGCCGGCGCCGCGGTGCCTGCTGCGTTCGGCGCGGGTCACCAGACCCCGAGAGACTGTCTCAGGAAAGATGCATCGGGGCGGATCGAGCTGACCGACAAGATCGTGCTCGACGAGTACGTGCAGGCCGAGCGGATGGGACCGGTGATCGACAAGCGGGGGCAGTACGTCAGGTATGGCCTGAACCTCAATCAATCGATGTTCGAGTACATCGCTGCCCACCAGCTCTATTCCGCCCAAGGGCAGGCTGCGATGGATGTGAATAACCCGGACCATGACAAGAAGACGGTCGAGTTCCCGGTTGGCCAATATTCCGAAAACGACGATCCGGCAATGACCGGATCCATTTTCGTCAAATCGTCCTGGAAGATACTGGACGCGTCAGACAACAAGTTGAGCTTTTACCGGACCCAGGCCTATGTCTACGATCAGGCCGGCGGTACGTTCGCCGATGAACCCACGGTAAAGGAGCAGTGCTCGCTGAAACCGATAGGACTGGTTGGCTTCCATATCGTCCATCTGACCAGCTCGGCGCCGCAATGGGTGTGGAGCACATTCGAGCATGTCGACAATGGGCCCTGGCTCAATGATTTCACCTTCCTGCTCAAGCGTGCGTACACTTTTTTTGATGCTGCTAAATGCCCGGCATCGGGCGGACTGCCGAGCTGCGCGTTCGATACCGTACCGGCCGAGCCGTGGAATCCGCAACGCTCCGGCCAGACGCCGACGCAGCTCGTGCGCCTGGCTGCCCCCGGCAAGCTGGCGCTGACAGTCAACGAGCAATACAACCATCGGATCAAGACGACCTATCCGAATAGCGTCTGGGCTAACTACTTCCTGGTAGATGTCCAGTTCCCGACAAACGTAAAGGCCTCGGGCGGCGAGCAGGGCGCCGCCGTACCGAATCCCGCCTATCCGGACGGTCTGCCGGCCACGTCCTTCCTGTCGAACTCGACGATGGAAACCTATATCCCGGGGTTTTTCCACGGTCAGATCACGCCCAGCAGCAACCCGATTCCTGCGGATGACCAGATGCAGACCCTACCGCCAACCGGTGCGGTCATGCCCTTCTCCTCAACAGGGCCCCATACCGTGTCGGGCGGCGCTGATCGTACGACGTCGAGTTGCGTCAGTTGCCACTCGGATGCCGCCATGACAACTGGCTCGTCCAGCGATTTCGTGTTTTCGCTGAGCCGCGCGCAAAGCAAAGACAAGACCCATCTGCGCACGCTTCGCATGAAATCGGGCGGTGACACCGGCGGCAAGGTGCTCACCAGGCACGATGCATCGTCAGTCGTCGAATACGTAATGGGAGCAAGTAAACCGGAGGAGCAGGCCGGGAAATAGAGTAGGAGAGTGGGTGAAAACTTCGGGCGAATTTTGAACAACAGCAAGAATGTCACGAGACCAGGCATGATAAAAATCAGTCGCAGAGACGTATTGAAAACCGCGGGTACGATCGGCGGCGCGCTGCTGGCGCCAGGGCTGCCGCTCTGGAGTCTTGCCGAGGCGGCGCCGCGCGAGCAGGCGCCTGCCAGCTTCGTCAATTTGTCATCGGCGCTGCTCGGTATCGACGCGGGCGTCCTGAACCCGGCGATCCGGCCAGATGATATATCGATGGCCGACGTGTTTTATAACCTCGCCGTTCTGGCCGGATCGCAAAGCGTTGCAAACCTGCTCGCGGCGTATGACGTGATGGAGAACCAGCACCGTAGTCCCGATCAAATCGCCCAGGCATTGCTGGCCTCCGGGACTGGACCCAATAAGAGCCTGAATGGTGCATTTTCCCGCCTGATCATACTGATGTGGCTATACGGTACCTGGTACGGCCACACCGAAATAAGCAATATCCCCTCGTCAGCAACCGGGATCGCTGCCGACTACCGAAAGGACTTCGTCATTTCCAGCCGGGCGTACAAAAGCGGCTGGATCTGGCGCATCGCCCAGACGCATCCGATGGGCTTCAGCCAGTTCAACTTCGGTAGCTGGGCAAGTGCCCCGCCGTCGCTCGCCGATTACGGAATCAGCCTGACGTAATCGCGGCGCCGTCTTTAAACATGGGGAATCGAAGATGCCTGAGTACGACGTGGTAATCGTTGGGACCGGTCACGCAGGTGCCTTCATGGCCTGCGAACTGGGAAGCAAGGGAAAGAAGGTGCTGATGCTGGAGGCAGGCCCGGCCACGCCGCGGCGTCGGGAAGACTATATGGAGTCTTTCTATCTTGCCGGATTCAAGTCGCCAGAATCGCCGTATCCGCCGGATGCCAATAACAATCAGCCGCGAAAGACGAACGCGCCGCATCCGACGATCCAGCAACTGGTCTTCGGCTGGAACAATCCGGAGATTTCCTATCTGACCTACACCCCGGATTCCTTGCCGTTCGGCAGTACGTATCTGAAGCTTGCGGGCGGTACCGGCAATCACTGGCAGGGCACCACGCTACGGATGAACAAGAACGATCTCATGTTGCGGCAGAAATACCAGCATGGACTTGACTGGCCGATCACCCAGGAAGAACTCGATACCCATTACGCAAAAGTCGAAGCGTTCATGGGCGTTGCCGGCAGCACCGCGGAACAGCTCGCGGCCCGCGACGACATTCCGCCGGACTATCAGTATCCGATGCCGGCAATCCCTCTGTCGCTGACCGACAAGTACATAAAAGCGCGTGTGGATGGTGAGCCATTAACTGATGAGGATTACTTCATAGGCCAGAAGACGGTTGTCACGAAGACACCGCAAGCACGAAATTCCGTGCCTTATGACAATCGCAGGGTATGTCATGGCAACACCAACTGCGTGCCAATTTGCCCGATCCAGGCGAAATACGACGCGGCGTATGCGCTGGGAAAGGCGGTGGCTACCGGATTCGTCACCGTCAAGTATCAGGCCGTGGTGGACAAGATCACCGTCGGCGAGGACGGAAAAATCAGCGGTCTGCATTACCTGACCTACGACGATATTTTAGTGCCGGCCAAGTCAGGACAGACCGGGCAAGGCACCGCGGTCGGCACTTTGTATGTGCTGGCGGCCAGCGCGATCGAAAACGCGAGGATCTTGCTCAACTCGCCGTGGAAAACGGGAGCGACTGTTGCGAACAGCAGCGACCAGGTTGGCAGGAACCTGATGGACCACGCCACGTATCTGGCCTGGGGGCTGATGCCCATCAACGCGCCGGCGTATAGCTATCGCGGCCCGCTTGCTACCGGCGGTATCGAATCGTTGCGTGACGGGCCGTTCAGGAGCGCGCGCGCGTCCTGGCGGCTGGAGCTCGGCAATGAGGGATGGAATTGGTCGAAGGGCGAGCCGTATACGATCGGCCCGGATTTTCTGTACGGCACGAACAAGGGCGGGCTGAACAAGGGCGGGCCGAATGGGGGAGCGCAGGTGCTCGGCAACAAGAACCTGCTGAAGACACTGAATGGTTATCTGACACGGCAATTCAGGATTGCCTTCCTGGTCGAACAGGAAGCCGAGCCGACCAATCGGGTGCAACTGTCGCCAACCGAGACCGACAATCTGGGCATCCCCAGGCCGCTCATCACGTACAACCTGTCTGACTACGTGCGCAAGGGCTTTGTCTCGGCCAGGCTCGCCACCACCGAATTCATGAGCCGGGTAGGCGCGCAGGAATGCACGCAATTCGATGCGAACAACGGCAAGCAATTTACCTACGAGAAGCAGCCATTCAACTATTACGGTGCTGGGCACGTGTGCGGGACTCATGTGATGGGTTCGATGCACCAGGCCTCGGTGGTCAACTATTACCAGCAAAGCTGGGACCATTCGAACCTGTATATCGTGGGTTGCGGGTCCATGCCCAGTATCAGTTCGCAGAATCCGACGCTGACGATGCTCGCGATCACGTCGATGACCGTAGATCACATTCTCACAAGAGTTTGATGGAGCAGGAGGGTGACTTTCAATTTCCGTGACTACCGGATGTACGTCGGATGGGCATCGGATGCGCATCAACAGTCACGTCGATTGAGAGATTTTCGTTTCCGGAATCATAATTTCCATATGGGTGGTCGAAATGGCAAAAGTAACAACCGTGGAGCAGGCGATGGAAATCGCCGCAGATCAAACCCTCCTTGCTAGCTGCGCCAAGACCTTCTCGGTCGGTGGCCTGCTGGTCGACGACGCAGGCATCGTCCTGCACGCGATGCCGAACCAGGTGATCAAGGACGGCTATACGTCCGACCCCACTGCTCATGGAGAACGGCAACTGATCGACTGGTATTACTCGAATCGCCCAGGCCTTCCTCCGCCGAGCCAAGTCACCGTCGTCACCTCTCTCGACCCGTGCTGCATGTGCACGGGCGCGATCCTGACGGCGGGATTCAAGGTTTTGACCGCGGCCTACGATACGTATTCCGGCATCAACTACGACAAGACGTCCAATTTTCCTTCGTTGACGATCGGCATGGCGACCCGGGCGAAAGAGCGATTCGGCTATCCCGAAGTCGTTGACGGTGTTTGCTACAACCGCCCGGCGAAGGGGCCGGAGAACAACGTCTCTGCATTCACGGCGAAGACCATCGAGGGCCGTACCGTCGCACTGTGCGAAAGCATTTTCGAAGCGACGCTGATGGCCGTGCGCAACCAGATCAACAATGACCTGCCGTTCGATCAACTCGGGGATATCGACTCGCTGCCTTCGTCGGATCCGATCCGCGTTGCGCTTTCCCGCAAGTATGCCCAGGCCCTGCAATACCGGTCACGGGCACCGTTCACACCGGACGAGGGGCTCGCGCCGTACCTGAAGGCCATGATGCAGCACGACATCGCTTTGGGCGGCAGGGGACAGGCTGTGGCGCTGCTCGACCACCACGGCAATCTGCTGCTTTGCATGTCAGGGTCGGAGGCCACGTCATCGATCCGGACGGCGTTCATGGAAGTGACCCGCACCTATGCCGGATTGCGCCGGCAACTTCAGTTGGATGGGAACAAGGACACCCGCAAATACCTGCCCCATCCAAAGTACTGCACCTTCGTTTTCGGCCTAGGACCGATGCTGGACGATTCCCACCCGGTGCGTCACGACATCGGCCCGGACAGCCAGACGCAGAGCTTCATGGAGCTGGGCGCCTACGGTTCGACGATGGAAGGCGCGCTCGATGCGGTCAACCCGTCGCCCTATCAATACGTACGCCCGCGGATGAACGCCGCCACGCTGGCGGCGTTCTGCAAGAAGTTGCCACCGTTGTATAGCGGGGAAATCAAGGTCAACCCGATTCAGGTGGCGAACGAGGCATTGATCGAAGCGATCGGCGGATCTGCTTGAAACCCGCTTGAAACCCGCCTGATCCGTGCTTGAACCACGGGCGTTTCCCAACCGGAACCCCGTGGTTTTTTCAGGCAAGCAGGACGAGCGCGTCCCTCCCCGCCTCGCACGCGCGCCGCACCTCCTGTACCGTCGCGGGTGCATCCAGGAAGAACAGCGGCGTGAGGTTGCGCTCGACGCGCGACGCACGGATCGCTGCCTTGATGGCAAAGAAAACGCTGTTGGCAAGCACCATCGGCGGTTCGCCCACCTCTTTCGACGAGTAGATCCCGTGCTCTCCTGTAGTCGGCACACCCGCGACTGACGGGTCGTTTCGCGGGAACAGGTGCACATTCATTTCCAGCGGAATGGATGCGTGCGCGGGGACTTTATAGCGCCAGGTATTGAGGGTGTTCAGGCGGCCCTTTTCGTCGCCGTCCGGCTCGAACACAAGGTCTTCAGAGATCAGATAGCCGATGCCCTGCACAAACGCTCCTTCGACCTGGCCGATATCGATGGCTGGATTCATGCTCCATCCCATATCGTAGGCAATATCCGAACTGATGATCTTGACCTCGCCGGTCAGGATGTCCACTTCTACGACCGAGCATGCGGCGGAGTAGGTGAAGCCGACGAAACAGTCGACGGTGCCACCGGGCTGCTTACTTTCGTCGACCTCGATGCCCGGAATCCGGGGTTGCTGGTCCAGCGGCTTGTAAGTCTTCCACGGCACGGACTGCTCACCACCGGCGACCTGTACGGTGAAACTCGCTATCAGGTTCAGCCTCGCGACATAGGCATAGTGGATCAGGTTCTGCCAGATCAGTGCGGTTTGCCCGTGCGCGAAGACTTCTTGCGCCCAGCCGTTTTCTTTGTAATCCCAGTAGTTGACGCCATTGTCTTTGCACCATTGTTCGCCTTTGCTGGCTCTCAACTGCTCTCCAAAATCCCGGAGACGGCTCGCGAGGTCTTCGCAGATGGCCTTGGCCACTTCGCAGTTGTATTGCGTTCCGGTCGAGGCGCCGGAGCTGGTCGGGTTCGGCGTAATACTGGTCTTCGGGCTTTCGATATGGATCATCTCCATCGGGATATTGAGGACATACGCGGCGACTTGCAGGACCTGGGTGATCAGACCCTGTCCCATTTCCACGCCGCTTTGATGAATCGTTACCGTTCCGTCCGCTTGATTGACCACCGCGATTCCCGCGGCCTGCTCCATTTGCAACAGGTTATATCCAGACCCGTATTTGACCGGGATCATCGCGATACCGCGTTTGCGCCATGTGTTGTCGCGGTTGAATTGCTCCACCGCACGGGATTTGTCGTCGAAAGCGCAGGTGGATTTCAGCCAGTTCCACACCTGCTTGATGTAGCAGTCGCCCAGCACCTGTCCAAACGGCGTCGTGTCGCCGGGGCTATAAAAGTTTGCCTCCCTGAGTTGCTCGGACGGTATGCCGAGTGCGACAGCCGCATCGTCGATCGCATTCTCGATGATGTTTTTTCCCTGCAGGTCGCCAAATGCGCGCATCGCAGTGCTGGGTGCGGTGTTCGTCCGGCACACGTCTATCTGGCTCTGGTAATTCGGCACGTTATAGACGTTGTCGGCACGTAACTGGATGCAGTTTGAAACGATAAACGAACAGTCGTAGTAGGCGCCGCCATCTCCCCACATCTGGGTCCAGAAGCCCTTGATCTGATGAGTCGTGCGGTCGACGGCGATCTGGCACTGGCCAAGGAATCCGTGCCGCTTGCCGATCATCCGGGTATCGACGTCTCTCGGCAGTACAACCCGTACCGGACGGTTGAGCCGGTACGCGGCCACGACAGCCGGTCCGGTGACGAATCGCGCCTGTTCTGTTTTCCCGCCAAAACCGCCTCCAAGCGGTGCTACGCGGACATCCAGGCGATTGTAGGGAACCCCGATCGCCATCGCTGCCGTTTGATGCATCTCCATCGGGCTTTGCGAGGACGGGTGGACGATAAACCGGCCTTCATCCTGCGGTATGACCAGGCAAGCCTGGGTTTCCATATAGAAATGGACCTGACCGCCGTTGCGCTGGCTGTTCGCGAGCCGGATACAGTTGGCAAAGGTCTGATCCGGCACGCCGGACAGGTCGCTTACCTCGATGCGTCGATCAAGCGGTTCGCGATCCGAATCAATCCAGTCAAACCTGCTTTCGGGCCGCGTTATCTTCCAGATATGCGCCACGTAGTTCGCTGTGCGGGGCGCATCGGGGAAAATGCTGTTTCTCGCGATGGCATCCTCGATACTCAACACCGGCTCGTTCCACTTCGCCGGCCAGCTTCCGTCCCACGCAATAGTTCGATAGCCAATGCAGTATCGGGTCGCGTACTCCGCTATGTCATTTGCCGCCTGTTCGTCGCGTGCCATCACCATCGCAATCGTCTGGCCCGGGTAATGAACACTGCGCTTCGCAAACAGCGGCTGGTCCAGGGCTTTTCCCTGGAAATTGAGGCCGTGGGGCGGAACACTGTCGCTGGTGAGGACATCGGCAAATTGATCGGGAAACATTGCGGCGAGATGGACCTTAAGCCGTTCGCGCGTGATTTGCGTGCCCGGAGAATCCGGCAGGCACAAATAGAATTCGGCCAA
>Ga0073928_10008494_pt1 | contig 12879 bp, 13 predicted proteins | sample PaiPotPPA55metaG_FD_76969 | JGI IMG/M metagenome (GOLD analysis project Ga0073928, IMG submission 76969) | Iron sulfur acid spring bacterial and archeal communities from Banff, Canada, to study Microbial Dark Matter (Phase II) - Paint Pots PPA... ...
GGATTGAGCACGGCCCATTTCGCGCGGATGTTTCGCAAGTCAACGGGCCAGCCCCCGCATCAATTCGTTCTGCGTCAGAGGATTGAGCGTGGCAAAGCGATGTTGCGTGCTCCGGATGCGCGAATATTGGACGTGGCCGTGGCCTGTGGCTTCAAGACCCAGCAGCACTTTGCCCAAGCCTTTCGTGATGTCTGTGGAGTCAGCCCGACAGAGTATCGCCAGGATTTTATCGGCTCCGAAGATACGTCACTTTCACTGGCTGCCTTTTAATTCCTTCTTAACGTCCAGCCCTGGTCGGGATTTGTAGCTCATCGCTCCTTGCATCCGCATCAGCACGACCGCCTCAATCAACAATTCTGAGTAGCCTAGCGCAGCCAATTCGAACTCTCGCCGTCGTGGCTCATTCAACACAAACGACAGACTCTGGAGTAAGTCGTTGGAGTCCTGCCTCTCGGCGCATGAATTCAGCAAGATTCCGACCATTCGAGCAGAAACTCGCACAACTCCGTATGCGATGTGCAGTTTACTCATCGTTGTGAGCAGCGCTACGGCGCCAACAAACAGGAGGGTCACTCAATGGAATCAATTGGATTGTTAGTGAAGCTCGAAGCACGTCCAGGCAAGGAGGCTGATGCCACCTGAGTCTCGGGCCTGGCATGTTGGCTTTGGCTCTGCGCCTACATTGGTTGTGCGCGTACTTATTCATGCTGAATGGCATGGTGTACGTTGCAGGGCTGGTCATGGGAGGAGGCTGGCGGTCGTTGCTGCCTCACCGGACCGATCTACTTGGCGCGCTGAAAATGTTTCGGTACTACATCGGATTTCCCTTCGCCAAATTGCTGCGCAGAAAATGGCTGCATCCCCGTTTCAACACAAAGTACAACGCGCTCCAGCGCGCAGCATACTTTTCCGTTCCGGTCGCAGGCTGCCTCTCGGTCGCGACTGGCTGGGCGATTCACAAGCCCATGCAGCTTCATTGGTTGGTCGCGATCTTTGGAGGGTATAACGCAGCTCGTGTCTGGCATTTCTGGCTGCTATGGATTTACGTCCTTTTCCTCGTCCCGCACCTGATTCTGGTTTTCGCTGACGGATGGGACACTTTGCGCAGCATGATCGTGGGCTGGTCAACACGCGTACAGCCGCCGCAGGTGATCGCACATGATCGATAGGAAAAATAGAAATCCATCTGCAGCCGCGAAATCTGTCGCGATGAAGAAGCCGGAAAGTTTTTTTGCAGAGCAGCCTCCCCAGAAGATTGAGATGGCTCCAGCGCGTTTGCATCAGCTGACCCGGCGCGACGTTCTATTGTTTGGCGCTGGCGCAGTGGCAGCGCTAGCAGCCGGTGGATTTCTCTTGCCACAAGATACGCTCAGTCGCTTGGGTGTGCGTCGAAATATGGACTCCCCTGGGAAGGAGTGGTTTCTGAACAGAGCACTGCGTATCGATGATGACGTGGCGGAAGCGCTTTACTCGAGAAATCGTAGAGTGTCCACCTACACCAAATCGCAGATTACCCCGCTCAAGAACAACTACAACGGAGCTACTCCCGATCCTGGCTATATTTCTGGATGGAATCTGACGCTGCATGGGCTCGCCTCTGGCCTAAGCATTTCTCTCGATATTCGAAATCTCACGACTCGCTTTACGGTGCGTGAGCAGATTACGAGGCTGGTTTGCGTCGAAGGCTGGAATGCGATCGCGTGGTGGGCTGGTCTGAGATTCGATGATCTGCTACGCGCCTACCCACCGATGTCGCAAGCTAAATGGGCACGAGTGGAATCGTCGGTCAATCTCGATGCTTCGGGGAATCCTGACCCTTACTTTATGGCGCTCGACCTGGCGACGGCCCGCCATCCACAGACGCTGCTCGCCACACACTTCGACGGTCAGCCCCTTACTGTGGATCATGGTGCACCGCTCCGTCTGTTGGTGCCCGTGAAACTTGGTTTGAAGAATGTGAAGGCTATTACCAAGATTTCTTATGTCGTGGAAGCGCCAAGAGACTATTGGGCCGAACGTGGATATTCCCGCTACGACGGAATTTGAAGAGTTTGCCTTCCTGGGAATCGTTGGCAAAGTGCTGCTGACGTGAAGGCAGAGCAGTGGGAATGTCCAGAAGCAGCCAGACGCCTGGACCTACAATCATCTTTCTTTTTAACCGACAGCCAAGGAGGCTGATATGGCAAGCAAACAGAAAACGGTCATTGTAACAGGAGCTTCGCAAGGCATCGGAGCCGGCGTAGTCCACTCGTTCCTTGATCGCGGATACAACGTTGTCGCAAACTCGCGCAAGATCAGGAAGTCGGATGCCTTCATCGAATCTGATCATTTGGCTCTCGTAGATGGCAACATCGGTGAGAGCGCTGTCGCTTCGAAAATCGTCGAGACAGCCGTCCAGAAGTTTGGATCCATCGACGCGCTGGTCAATAATGCGGGCATCTTCTTCACAAAGCCCTTCACTGACTACACAGCTGAAGACTTCAAGGCGCTATCTTCCACCAACCTCGAAGGCTTCCTCTACGTCACACAGGGGGCCGTCAAGCAGATGCTTGCGCAGAAGTCTGGCGGAAGCGTCGTTACCATCACGGCCTCGCTGGTGGCCAACCCGGTCGCAGGTATTACGGCGTCGGTCCCGATGATCACTAAGGGCGGACTTGAAGCCGTCACGCGGAGCCTGGCCATGGAGTACGCCAAGGAGAAAATTCGCTTCAATGCGGTCGCGCCCGGCGTCGTGGACACGCCGCTGCACAAGGACAACCCGAAGGACTTCCTGAAGACGCTCTCGCCGATGGGTACAATCTCTGACGTGAAGGACATAGTGGAACCCGTGATTTATCTCACAGAGGCGCGTCAGGTGACGGGGGAGGTCCTGCACGTGGACGGTGGTGCGCACTCCGGAAAATGGTAAGCGCCAAGGGCTCGCAGCCGGCCAACGCGGAGCGCCGACTGCAGCAGCTCGGCATCGAACTCACGCCTCCGCCCACTCCGTTCGGCGCCTATGTCGAGGCCGTAAAGACCGGCAATCTGCTCTTCCTCAGCGGTATGCTTCCTGTCATCGGACACGAGCCGAAGTTCGTCGGCCGTCTCGGGAAGGAGCTGGATGCGAGCGCAGGTAGAGAGGCGGTCTGCATTGCCGCTCTGAATGTTTTATCAGCGGCAAGGCAGAAACTAGGCTCGAGGGGGCATATTTTTTTACACGTGGGAAGGCAACATACATGATGAAGCTCCTGTTAGTGGCTTCCGCTGTGGCTCTCTGACGGAGAGCGGACGGCTGGCGATCGCGCCGATGTAAAAGCTTACCTTCAGCAGCCAGAGCATCGCATGAAAAAACTTGCATACGCCGCCATTCTTCTCGGATGTCTACTCGTTGTACCTTTGGTCGCCGGGTTAGCACGGACGCAGGCTGCTGCGAAAAACCCGCAGCAGAATTCCACGCTCTGCGTCTTCGCTGGGTGGATGGCGACCTCTTCGCCAAGCCTGGCCCAATTCAATGGCGTTGTGGTTGGCGCCGATATACCAGGTGTAGGTCGGTTAAGCGCCGACCAGCAGACCGAACTTCTGAACTCGCTGCACGAATATGGAGTTCGATATATCCGTGCATGGATCGGGACGGACGCCTCGTATGATTTCCTGAAGAAAGCTTACGCGGTTGGTATAAGGGCCGACCTGACGCTGTACCTTGTGTCTCCGCCAGGCGCACCGAAGCGCCCCAAGATGCCGGATATGCCGTGGATGTTTTCCGGTGCCCCACTGTCAGCAGCGGATATGGATCTAACCAAGTCAACTTTCCAAACCCAATTGAACAAACTCGAAGACCTGGGGATCGAACTCGCCGCATTCGAACTTGGCAACGAACAAAACAATCCAAGTTTTAATGGCGAATTCACACTCTACCCCGAGGACGCCTGCCCGAGGTGCAAGACGATGGATCTGAACGATCTGAAGCACGATCCGGAAGGACAGAAGATTGCAGCGGGTTTTCGCAACTACGTTAAGTTGCTAGCCGCAGTCAAGGATGTCCGTGATTATTCTCGCCTCAATCGGCATACTCCCATTCTACTTGGAGGTTTAGCTGATCAAGGCCCCGAAGGACCAACGCCGAGATCGCGAACGAACAGGGTATCGATAAATGCTGCGATCGAATACATGCGCCAATATGGGCTTGACGACGTGGTTGACGCGTATGGAATACATACTTACCCATCGGCTAACGGACCAGGGCAACCAGCTGCGGCAGCTAGCCGGCGTGAGAAACTTGAAAGTTATGCTCTTTCGGAATGCAGGCCCGAGGGCCAAGGCAAGCCGTGCTGGATCACAGAATGGGGATTTGAGAACAAGGATGAGTCGTGCCCGATAAACGACACCGCTCGGGCAACGCTCGTTCAAGAGTTCATGGCTGATCTCCGCCCCTACGTGAAGCAGAAACGTGTCGCCGGTTTGCTGTATTACACCTGGCAAACTGATTTTGGTGCAAAACATGAGGAGCCTCATAGCATCTATCGGTGCGGTAGCCTAACTGATAGCGGAAAGCTGGCCATTGACGCCAGCTTGTTGAAGTGAGCTCCAACCAGGACTCGATTGACGACGGAAACGACGGGAGTTGTCCACTGTGACCAGCCCCCTGCGCATGATCTCGGCGCGCGCGGTGGCAGGAAGCTGGAAGATCAGGAAGAGCCGATGTGATGCGGGGGGCCGCTCTCAACGAACCAAGCCGATTCACACGAATCGCGAGAGGATTTTATGGGGAGAATCTACATCGTGACAGCTTTCATTTTGCTTGGGGCTGGCGCCGCGCAAGCTGCTCAGACAGGCAAAGTGATCGTCGGTGTGAACACCGTCGGCATCGAGCGCATGAACGAGCAACAGCAGGACGCCTTTGTTGAGCAATTGCGACAGAATAATGTGAAGGTAGTTCGCGTCGGCATCAATGAAAAATACAACCACTACATCATCCGTGCTTATCAACAAGGCATCGGCGTCGTGGCTGTCGTGTTTCCCTGGCTTGGCAGTAAAAACTTGCGCTTCCGACCAGCAGCTCCATCGATAGGACTCATCTGGGGACAAGCGGCGTTTTCAACCATCGATCCGGAAGCTTTCCGGATGTGGTTCAGCTCTCGCACCGCCGCTTTGGAGGCGGGAGGGGTGCGCCTAACGGCGTTTGAGTTTGGCAATGAGATCAATACCGCAGGCTACGACAGCGATTTCCCGATTCAAGCCTCTGAGCGCGTGCTGGGGTTATCCGATCTCAATAACGCTAATGACCCGGAAGCTGCCGCTATAGCGGCAGGTTACCGTGTCTATTTGAAAGCGCTTGCCGAACTCAAGCATCTGCGTGACTCATCGAAGCTCAACAAGACAACGCCTATCATTTCGGCAGGACTGGCCGATGACGGACCGCCTGGCAAGCGGCCCGGTGCAAAAACGGACGGCGCAAGCCTTCCGGATACGCTCCAGTTTTTGCGCCAACATGGCTTGGACGAATTGGTTGACGGCTACGGCGTCCATTTCTATCCGAGCAATCCCGACCCCAATACCCCCCTCTCGCAGCGAATTAACGGCCTCGCGGAGCGCGCATTCGCCCTGTGCAGTTCTGCCAAACCCTGCTGGCTGACGGAGTGGGGTTTTGCCAATCGGGATCTGTCCTGCCCAATCCACGATGAAACGCGCGTGAAGTTATTTCAAACCGAGCGCGAAGCCTTCAAAACCTTTGTAAGACAAGGACGGCTTGCCGCCATCGTTTACTACAACTGGACGGCCCTGCCTGGATTTGAAGCCCAGGCCGTCTTCCGATGCGGCGCGCTTACCGACGCGGGAAAATTAGCCCTGAGTCCGATGTGACGGGCGCAGCCTTCAACAACTCTGGAGTTGTCGTGAAGAGACCACGATTGCTCGCGACGTTCGCCTCCTTCGCACTGTATCTTTGGCTGGTCCCGCCATCCGTGTTCGGTCAGAAAGCGGGAACCGGCCGTATTCTCGGCCACCTTGATGGCATTTCCATTGACGCCCGAGGTGCGCATATCAAAGGCTGGGCTTGTCAACAGGGCCGTCCCGAGTCGCTCACCGTTCATATTTACGCCAACGAGGGCGGAAATGACGCGCACAAGGGAATCTTCGCGCTGGCCGGAAAAGCCGATCTCGACGAAGAACCCGGGGTCGATGAGGCCTGCAAGGACACCGTTGGGCGGAAGCATCGTTTCGACATCCCCTTGCCAGGCGCGATTCTCCTCAAACTTCATGGCATGCCGCTCTTTGTGCACGGTATTCGCGTGGTCGGTAACGTCGAGAATTCTGCCATCGCGGGTTCGGGCACCACAAAATTTCCGGATGCGCCGCCTGTCCGGCACGAGCCCACGTCCTATCCACATCTGACCGGCCACTACGTGAGTCTCGACACGCATCCGCGAGTATTCGACACGCGTGAGGAATTGCAGGACATCGCGCTGCGAACTGGCAAACAGGGAACATACTCTTCCGGCCGGTACGCGGCGCTTGCCGACCGCGTTCGGCGGGATATTTCAGCCAAGGTGGACTGGGAGGCGACTTACTCGGGCTGCGATCTGGAGATCTATTTACGCGGCTTTGCGTACGAGCAAAAGCCCGCCTACGGCAACGACCGTTCCGACGACCAATTGCGCGCGGCGATGCACGGAAAATCCGGCTTAGCCCCGCCACACGGGGCGGCCATTGTCGCGGCGCGCGCCGCACTCTATGCGACCCTCATCAAAGAGGGTGCAGCGCAACTGCCGGGTTCACCTTCGGCCAGCGATGCGGCGGCATTCGCCAAACGTATTCTGCTGGCCTGGGCTGACCACGGGTTCCGCGACGAAAAGGGCGCATTCCGGCGAACCGACGAAAGCTATTGCGACCTTACCCCCGACGGCAAACCCCACGTCACACAGTTCGGAACTTTTAACGGCGCGCTTATACATGCGCGCGGGGTTATCTATTCCGTCCACTCGCAGGATCTGCTGCAGGGCATCGGAGGGCTGTCGCGTGACGAGCAGGGGCGGCTCGATGCGTTTCATCGCAACATGTTCGAGACGATCCGCTCCATCCATAACCAGGAATACGAAATCGACAAGAGGTGGAAGTACTCCGATGAGATATACAACAACCAGTTCGTTGGCCATCTCACAGCGCTCCTTTCGATCGCGCGCCTCCTCGACGACGAACCGGACTTTGAAGCTGCCCTCAACGGAGGCGGCGGCGCCCGGGCGATCAAGCTGCCGTGGATTGAGCTTTTCGACCATGTCATCTACGGCGAGAACGACACGCCTTTGCTGAACATCACGCCCAATACGAGCGTCGATCCCCTGAAGAACCACTCCGCCTACAGCACCGCGATTGTGGCCCCCGGCGAGATCAACGACCGCTATCGTCACGCGAACCCGGCGCAAACCATCGGTTATCCCATGGGCTCGCTGCAAGGCCTCTATATGGCCGCTGAGCTCATGAAAATAGCCGGGCTGAACGCCTATGCCTACCGGGGCACCCACAACCAGTCGCTGGAGATGGCGACGGATTACTATGCGTGCTTTGCGAAATACGCCGGCTTTGCGAAATTCATAACGGCGGTGAATTCACGCATGTGTCCCGACGCGCAACAGTATTACGGAGTGATCGTGAACGGTGTGGGGGAGAATGTCCTCATTGGCGCCTATCGCTTCCCGAATGACGATGAGTTGATTTCGCTCGATGCGCCCGCAAAGGCTGAACTTGCGATATCCGTCTTTTCGCTGGAGCCGATCCTATTCGGCAAATGGCGAGATTGAGGAAAATTTTAAGGCCGCACACGCGGATACCGACGATCTGCCAATCATTTGAGCTCGGGAACAACCGCCTGGCAGCTTAAACATGCCACAGGACCCAACCCGGAAATGAAGACTCGTGTTAAGGCTTAAGCGCCGGATAGGGAGAGATTCGAGGGCGTTGCCCAGTGCGCGCCGTCGGCTTTAAGAATGAGCCTTCCGTTTGCAGCGTCGTGCAAGTATCGCCGGGCAGAACGAAATTTACGACGTTGACCATCGTGTTTGGTGTAGTCGTGTTTCCGGACGTGCCACTCCCAGTCAAGATTCCCGCACAGGCCTCGTTGATCGTGTTGCTTTTCACCACGTTGTTGTTGCCAGTTCCACCGCAAGAATCATCCAGGTGGATAGCAGCCTCAGTGCTACTGTTTATAACGTTAGATGTTAATGTATTCCCATTACCGCACACATCGATTCCATCGAAGATCCGTGTCCCAATAACTTTGTTTCCATTCACCACATCGTTGTTGTCTCCGATGTAGATTCCGAACTGGGTGCTTCCCACCGAATTGTTCGACACGGTGTTGTTGCTCGTTCCGAAGACAAGTATGCCCGCCGCCGCATCTCCAGTATCAGAACTCGTGTCAGGCCCCCAAATATCGTCGATGGTTGTATTCCCAGTGATTTTTCCCGTAGCTCCAAATCCGAGTTGAATCCCGTTTTCTGCCGCGCCGTTTGTCGAACCTACGCCGATCACGGTATTGTTCTCGATGATCGTGACGGGCCCTGCCGTCGAATCTCCGAATCCGTTAACAGTGATTCCATTCTTCTGATATTTGTGCACGGTATTGCTCGAGATTGTAGTGGTTGAGACTCCGCCGTCTCCGCTCTCGACATAGATTCCCAGACCGTTCTGGCAACCCTGGTCAGCCGGGTTAACCTCGATTTGGTTCCTAAGTGCGTTTTGAGTTATGGTGCCGGAAACATCGAGATAATAGATACCCACCATTAAAGGATTGGCACAACCGGCCATCCCATTTCCAATGCCGTCCACGGTCATGTGCTCGATGATCACGCTTGTAGCTGGCGACAGCACCGCGATCTGTGCGGCTACAGGTGCTCCCGCGTTCGCTGGATCTGTGGTATTTGCAACTAAACCGCCGGCCGGGGGCACGACAGTTGGGTTGTCCGAATTTCCAGATGACGTTCCGTTGAGTGTCAGATTTTTGGCGATCGTCACTTGCTCCGCATAAGTTCCGGGACAAACCAAAATCGTGGATCCCGGTGGAACTGCATTCACCGCATCTTGAATTTTCACAAAATTTGTCAGTCCCGGCTTGCATCCTCCTACTGCGACCGTTGAAGCGTGCGCTGGCTGGCCCAAGAAACATGCAACTAATCCTGCGGCTACAATCGTAATTGTGCGCAGCATCTTTTCCGTCATAAGTCCTCCATATTTTTTACTTGGAATGCTGGGGGAAAACGGAGTGTAGACCTTTGTGTATTGAAAGGTCAAATATAAACGTTAAATATTCACAGACTGTTAATATTCAATTCCTCTGTGGTTATGGGACGCACTGAGATCAGACCTAGATTGCGAAAAATTGGCGTATGAAATGGACGCCAAAGACTCGGGATTTCTGACGATCCAGGCATGTCACGACTGTCCGGCAGACTTTAAATTCAGTTCACGTCTGCAGTTCGCCTAAGTCGATGGCAGCGGCTGCTAGTGCGATGCGGGACGCGCACGTCGCCCGCTGCTAAACAACGCCAATCTATCCGCCACGACTCGCCTTACAGAATCAACTACTTGCTGGAGGAGTTTATAGGGAACGATCTCATCTGGCTGCTTTGCGAGAGCAGCATCCAATCCGCGTCGCCAGGCGAGCCGCACCTCTGTGTTGATGTGCACAACGGTAATCCCCGCCGCGATGGCTTCGCGTAAGTCATCGTCGTCGGTTCCAGAAGCGCCGTGCAATGTCATGAAGATCCTGGCCTCCGCCTTGATCGCGCGAATTCGCTCAATGTCCAGTCGCTTCTTTGTATTGCCTGCAACCATGCTCTTGAGCATTCCATGCATGTTGCCAACGGCAGGAGCCAATGTATCGACTCGGGTCTCATCCACGAACTGGTTGGCTTCGGCGGGCGTCGTAAGTCTTTTCCGCAGATCAGGTGCGGCATCGTGAATCTCCGAGCCGCTGCCAATGTCGCCAATCTCCCCTTCCACAAGAATGTCAGGACGCAACTCCTTCAACGTTTCGACAGCTGCTTTTGTTTGACGGATATTTTCCTCGAAGGGCAGGGTCGAAACATCGAACACGATCCAATCGAATCCGGCCTTCGCGGCTTCTATGGCGCTGGGCAGCGAATGTGTGTGATCCGCATTCAAAAAAATGGGGAAATTGTAGTCTTCGCGTAAACTCTTCACCATCGCAGAGACCTGGCGAACGCCCACGAACTGCCGTTCGCCTTCGGATGCTCCGACGACGACCGGGACGTTTAGGTCCCGCGCTGCCTCGAAAACTGCCTTCAACGTGACCAGGTCCGAAATATTGAAGTGGCCGATCGCCACTCCGTTTGCTTCTGCTTGTTCGAGGATTTTGCGTAGAGTCTGCATATTTTCTTCCCCCGTTCAACAGCTCGCCAAAGAAATTGCCCGAGATATCCAGCTACATTCTAGAGTTTACTCGAATCAATGGCGACGCGCGTCTCTCATTGACGGCTTAGGGTTTACGTGGCAGGTCGTTCTATGATCCTCGCCCAGCGCGAAGGTTTGGACAGAAGCGATGGACGCTTTGGGCAGATCTTCCAAGGCAATTTTATCCACACCCGATCCCTACGACTTCACGGCGAACAGCGCGCTGGAAATCGCTTCAAGAATCACCGCGCTGCCGGTTCCATTGGGCTTAGTTACTCCGTCCCAGACATTCGGCGCGGATTTTGTGCTGAGTCTACCGGGATGCTCTCGTACGGACATTCCGGCGCGCTCGCACGCGAGTAGCCGTGCAGAACAGGGGGACATCTAATGGCCGTGTGGGAAATCTTTCGCCGCAAGCCTCGACCACCACAAAAAGTAACGACTGGCCGCTTCGAAATCGAACGGAACGGTGAAGTTGCGTATCTGGAATACACTTTGGCCGGAAATATTCTGGAGTTAACCCATACTGAGGTTCCTGAAAAATTGCGTCATATAGGTCTTACGTCCTCCCTAGCAGAGACTGCTCTCAACTGGGCCCGAGAGCACAATCTCAAAGTCGACATTGTTTGTGATACGGTGCGGCACTATGTGGCGGAGCACCCCGAGTACTCAAACCTTGTTATGCATTGAAATGGCGGGAACGACGGGACTCGAACCCGCGATTTCCTACGTGACAGGCAGGCGGTCTAACCAGCTGAACTACGCCCCCCAAACCTGAACCGGCAACGGACAGCTGAAAAAAGGTTCGGATTAGTAATGGGAAGTCGGCTTCTCTCCAGCGATTGGTCGGTCACTGCTGGCGCGTTTATCGGGACAAATCGAGAGGCATTACTTCAGAATTGCCTGTGAGGAAAGCAGATTGTTAAACTTTAACCCGGTTATGCGTATGGTCAGAGCATATTTCTGTCGTTTCGTACCTTCTATCTCCGCTTCTTGTAATTCCGGATACAATCGATTACATGGAACCCAATTCGCAAAAGGTCTCCCGGGTGGCCTTTGCCTATCTGTGGTCCATCTTGTTTTGGATGGGTCTTGCCGCTCTGGCTGCAGCGGAGGATAAGGTCCGCTTCTTGGAGAGGGGGCTCCGCACATCTTACGGGACCGCACTCCTTATCGAAGGCGGATTTCTACTGTGCGCGGCGCTGTTGACGCCTCCCATTTTCGCGACAGTTCACCGCTATCCGATCACCAAACCGATTCGGATTGGTCGCGTAGCCGGGTATGTTCTTGGCGTCGCCCTTTACATCATCGCCTGCGTGGGCCTCCGTTGGGTTATAGTGGCGCCTTGGAATATTCCTGCTCAGAAGTTCGAACAACGCTCGTTGCACACATTGTTTACGGGTTTATACGCTTTTGCCGAGATAATCTGGAACTTCATCATTGTTCTGGCAGCCGCGCATGCATACGAGTATTTTAAGCGGGCTAGGGACCAGGAACTTCAGTTGCAGCAGGCGCTGGCCACGAGCGAACTCCAAGCGCTGAAGAGTCAGCTTCATCCGCATTTCTTATTCAATACTCTTCAGGGAATCTCAGCTCTGATTGATACCGAGAAAGAGCGCGCCAAAACGATGGTTCTCAAGGTCTCTAACTTGCTTCGGACTGCTTTGCAGTGTGCGAGCTCCGATGTCATTAGCCTCGATGAAGAATTGAAGTTTGTCGGCGATTACCTCAGCATCGAGAAAATGCGTTTGGAAGACCGACTTGAAGTGCGTTGGCAAATTGACCCTGCCACGGGGCAATTGCTCGTGCCGCAACTGATCATGCAACCTCTCGTGGAAAATGCGATTTTCCACGGCGTGGCTTGCTGCCGCGGAGGAGGATGGATCGAAATTTCGTCCCGGCGGGCGGGAGGCATGCTGGAGATCGCGATACGCAATAGCGTTGGAGGAAAGCGGCAAGCAGGGATGGGGCTAGGCCTCCAGAATGTGAGAGCACGATTGAAGCATCTTTATGAGGACGAGGCGACTCTCTGCTTTGACCAAGGCAGCGATGGCGTTGCGATCGCGAGTCTTGTGTTGCCAGCAATCGGTCAACAGAAGGAGGCGACGAAAGAAATGTCAGCCTCGAATGTACACGCTTAGTGGAGGGAAAGATTGTGCGGGTATTGATTGTCGATGATGAACCACTTTCCAGAAGCTCCCTCGAGAATGCGTTGAGAGCGAGAAACGACATTCAGGCCCTCGATTGCGCGAACGATGCTGTTGACGCCCTGGAATTACTACAAAAGAAGCCCTATGACGTTCTTTTGCTCGACATTCAAATGCCGGAATTATCGGGAATCGAGCTGGCCGACCGGCTAAACAAGCGAGGGCAACCGATACCATCGATTGTGTTTGTCACTGCGCACCATCAGCACGCGGTTGCTGCATTTGAGAAGCATGCCGTTGATTATGTCCTGAAGCCCTTTTCAAACAATCGTATTCATGAAGCGCTAGA
>Ga0073928_10008496_pt1 | contig 12876 bp, 12 predicted proteins | sample PaiPotPPA55metaG_FD_76969 | JGI IMG/M metagenome (GOLD analysis project Ga0073928, IMG submission 76969) | Iron sulfur acid spring bacterial and archeal communities from Banff, Canada, to study Microbial Dark Matter (Phase II) - Paint Pots PPA... ...
CGACTTGTCGAGCTTCTGGAAAACACCGGCCTTGATCTGGCGCTGCAGGAAATAGGCCGTGGGAACGACAACATCGTAGCCCGATTTTCCCGCGAGCAACCGTGTTTCCAGTGTCTCGTTGGCATCGAAGGTGTCGTAGACGACCTTGATCCCGGTTTCCCTGGTGAAGTCTTCGAGCACCCCCGGTGCGACGTAGTTCGACCAATTGTAGAAGTTGACGGTGCGCTGCTCGGCCCTTGCCGGCGGCGGCAGCAACGCGAGTACCGAGGCGATCGCGACAGCGCATCGGATTTGAAAGCAGGTCGGCCCGCGCGGCATCGGTGTTGCTTCCTATCGACGGTGCACCGCGTCGGACAGCCGCTCCAGCGCGGCATCGAGGGTCGCATCCTTCTTGGCAAAGCAGAAACGCACGACCGACGTTACGGCATCGTTTTCATAGAATGCCGATACCGGGATCGCCGCGACTTTGTAGTCGGTCACGATGCGTTTGCAGAATGCCTCGTCGGTCTCGTTGAGGCCGAGCGGCGAAAGGTCGACGGTGAGGAAATACGTGCCCTGCGAGCGAAGCACCGGGAAGCCGATGCTCTCCAATCCCTTGGTCAGACGGTCGCGGCTGCGCGCCAGATCCTTGCGCATCTGATGAAAATAGTCCGCCGGCTTGCCGAGGCCATAGGCGACCGCGACCTGAAGATTGGGCGCGGTGGTGAAAGTAAGAAACTGGTGCACCTTCGCCGCAACGCGCAGCAGCGGCGGCGCGGCGCAGACAAAACCGATCTTCCAGCCGGTCAGGGAAAAGATCTTGCCCGCAGAACCGACCTTGATGGTGCGATCGCGCATTCCCGGAATGGTAATCAACGGAATATGCTCGCGGCCATCGAAGATCACATGCTCCCAGACCTCGTCGCAGATCGCGATCGTATCGAACTCCTGACAAAACCGTGCCAGCCGTTCGAGGTCCTCGCGCGGATAGACCACCGCGGCGGGGTTGAGCGGGTTGTTGAACAGGACGGCCTTGGTCTTTCGGTTGAATACGCCACGCAGCGCCTCCTCCGTCAGCCGCCAGTGCGGCGGTTCGAGGCGCACCAGACGCGGGATGCCTCCGGCCTGGCGGATGATCGGGAGGTAGGAGTCGTACACCGGCTGGAACACGACCACTTCGTCGCCGGGCTCGACCACGGCCAGAATGGCCGACGTCAGCGCTTCGGTGCCGCCTGACGTCACCATCACCTCGGTCATCGGATCGAGCGCGAGACCATGCCAGCGTTCGTAATGGGCTGAAATTGCCTGTCGCAATTCCGGGATGCCCATCATCGAGGGGTATTGGTTGTAACCGTTCATGACCGCGTCCGCGGCGGCGCGGCGAATATCCTCCGGCCCGGGGTCGTCAGGGAAACCCTGGCCGAGATTGATCGCGTTGTTGTCGCGCGCGAGCTGCGACATCGCCTCAAAAATGGTGACGGGCAGATCCGCAAATACCTTGTTCATGGAAGTCATGGCAACGATCAGCCGCCGGACCTGGTCGGCAAACCCGCGGCCTTCCAGGCCAGCATCCCGCCTGCCAGATGCTTGTCATAGGCAAAGCCGCCGGCTTGCGCAGCCAGCGACGCCGTCACCGATCTCTTGCCGGAACGGCAGGCGAAAACCACCTGCTTGCCTTTCGGATCGGGAATGTCTTTCGGATCGAAGGTCGACAGCGGAACCACGACCGCGCCGGGATAGGCGTCCACGGCGACTTCGTTCGGCTCGCGGACATCGACCAGAAGATAGCGTTTGTCGGCCATGCCGTTCGACACCTCTTCCGGCGTCAAATCGTGAACCCGATGCTCCTGATCTGCCACTCACATCCTCCTACGGCCACTATTGGTATTCCGCCGCCAACCGTCGCCTCCCGCGCGATGAAAATCAAGCGCGGAAGGTCGATCGCGCCAGGCAAGCGCCTAGATGGTCACCTGCGTCCCGACCTCGACCACCCGTCCGCTGGGAATCTGGAAATAGTCGGTGGCATCGTTGGCGGTACGGCTGAGCGCGATGAAGAGGTGATCCTGCCAGCGCGGCATTCCGGAATGCGCAGCCGGCTTCAGCGCGCGCCGCGACAGGAAGAACGACGTCGACATGATATCGAATTGCCAACCGAGCTTCCGCGCAATCGCCAGCGCCTTCGGCACGTTTGGCGACTCCATAAATCCAAACCGCAATGTCACCTTGGTGAAGGTGGCGCTGACCTGTTCCAGCCTCACCCGTTCCGCCGGGTTGATCCGCGGCGTCGGCGCGGTTTCGATGGTGAGGATGACGTTTTTCTCGTGCAGCACCTTGTAGTGCTTCAGACTGTGCATCAGCGCGGTCGGTGCACTGATCGGATCGCTGGTGAGAAAGACGGCGGTGCCGGAAACCCGCTGCGGCGGCCGCTTTTCCAGCATCGCCACCAGATCGGCCAGCGGAAACTCCAGCTTGCGCGATTTGTCGAACAGCAGCCGGCTGCCACGCCGCCAGGTGTACATCAGCAGCATCACTACGGCGCCCAGCGCCAGCGGCACCCAGCCGCCCTCCAGCACCTTCAAGAGGTTCGCGGCGAGAAACGTGAGATCGAGAAACAGAAATGGCGCAATCAGTGCTGCGGCCGCGAACGGCGACCATTTCCATACCCGCCAGACCACGACAAAACCCATCATCCCCGTGACCACCATGGTGCCGGTTACTGAAATGCCGTAGGCCGACGCCAGCGCGCTTGACGAACGGAACATCAGCACCAGCAGCGTCACGGCCACGAGCAGCAGCATGTTGATGCGCGGAATATAAATCTGGCCGGAATGGGCTTCCGAGGTGTGGCGGATTTCAAATCGCGGCAGCAGGCCGAGCTGGATGGCCTGACGCGTCAGGGAATAGGCGCCGGTGATCACGGCCTGGCTTGCGATTACCGTCGCGATCGTGGCGAGGGTCACCATCGGAATCAGCGCCCAATCCGGGAACATCAGGAAGAACGGGTTTTCGATCGCTTTCGGATCGGCGATGACGAGAGCGCCCTGCCCGAGATAGTTCAGCGCCAGCGACGGCAGTACGATGAAGAGCCACGCGGTCTGGATCGGCCGTTTGCCAAAATGGCCGAGGTCGGCATAGAGCGCCTCGGCGCCGGTGACCGCGAGAAACACAGCACCGAGCGTGACAAAGCCGATAATGCCGTGGTGCAGCATGAACGAGACGGCTAACAGGGGATTCAGCGCAAACAGGACTTCGGGATGCTGCAGGACCGGAACGATCGCCCCGATCGCGATCACGCCGAACCAGACGCACATCACCGGTCCAAAGAAGGCCGCAACATGCGCGGTGCCCCGCGACTGGGCCGCGAACAGCACGAACAGGATCAGCACCGTGAGCGGCACCACGTAGGAATCGAACGCCGCGGTGACCAGCTTGATGCCTTCGATCGCCGAAAGCACCGACAACGCCGGCGTGATCACCGCGTCGCCGTAGAACAGCGCGCCGCTCACGATCCCGAGCAGCACGATGGCGCCGGCGCCGTGGCTGACCGCGCGTTGCGCAAGCGCCATCAGCGCCAGCGTTCCGCCCTCGCCGTGGTTATCCGCCCGAAGCAGGATCAGAACGTATTTCAGCGTCACCACGATAATCAGCGCCCACAGGATCAGCGAGACGACCCCGAGAACCGCCTGCGGTTGGACCACGCCCGTGGGCCCGCTGGCCGCCACCACGGCTTCGCGTAGCGCGTAAAGCGGACTGGTGCCGATGTCGCCGTAGACGACACCGACGCTGCCGATCAGGAGAGCCTTGAAACCTGCGGTGGAATGGGCCTCGCCATGCCCATTGGCCGCCATCGTTTCCGGGGCGGGAGCTACAACATCACTGGTCATGGGGACGGGAGCCTCAACGTGCTTCACTGCACAATAGCAAAGCGAGCCGGCTTATAGCCCTGCGCTTGAAGCACAGCCTAGCCTGATTTCGAGCCTATGCCATGCAAAAATTGCGATTGCCACGCTGCGCTGTTCGCGGAACGATAAAGGTATTATAGTAGCGAAGGGGCGCTACGGCATCAGATCGGGCGGCAGCGGCGGATCTTCGCGCATCAGCGTAATGGTGACGCGGCGGTTCGCCGACAGCGAGGGATCGTCGGGAAACAGCGGCTGGGAGTCGGCCTTGCCGGAGACTGCAAAGATGTGCGCCGGCGGCAATCCCTCCCTCTCGAGAATCTGGCGGACCGCATTCGCCCGATCCGCCGAGAGATCGAACGCGCCGTAATCACTTTGCGACGGCACGAAGCCCGCGGCGGTGTGGCCGACGATCGATATTCGCAGCGGCGTCGCCTTGAGGGGAGCCGCGAGCTTCTGGATCAGCCGGCGCGTCCGTTCGTACGGCACCTTCGAGCCGTCGGCGAACATCGAGCGGCCATCCTGATCGATGATTTCCAGATTGAGGCCCTGGCTGGTCTCCTCAAACATGATGTGTTTGGAAATTTCGGTCAGCTCGGGCATGTCCTGCAACGCCTGCCGCAGCGAGGCCGAGGCGAGCATGAATTCACGATCGATTTTCAGCCGGGCGCCGGCGGTGCGGCTTTGGTCCATGTCATTCGGGGTCGGGGTGTTGGAGGCGTCCTCCGGCGCAATATGGGCGACGTTCTTCAGCTTCGGCCTGGTCGGCAGACCATCGGATTCGACGACACCGGAGTAGCGCGCATCGGTCTGCACGCCGAAAGCATCGCGCATCGATCCGGCAACGATCTTGAGCTTGTTGTTGTCCATGGTGGAGAACGCGACGAGCATCACGAAGAAGCTCATCATCAGCCCCATGAGGTCGGCAAAGGTCACGAACCAGCCGTGCCCTCCGCCATGTGCGTCGCCACGTTTTTTCTTGGCCATGGTTGATTTTCCGGGCCGGGATCCGCCGCCTTACGCCGGGACCGGTTCGCCCTCTTCCTGGCGGTGTTTTTCCGGCAAGTAGGCCAGCAGCATTTCGCGCACCAGCGTCGGGCTCTTGGAATCCCGGATCATCAGGATGCCGTCGATGATCAGCGTGCGATTGGTCTCCTCGTCGAGCAGCTTGCCGTGCAGCTTGTCGGCGATCGGCAGGCAGAACAGGTTGGCGACCACCGCGCCGTAAAGCGTCGCGAGCAGTGCGGTGGCCATGAACGGACCGAGCTTGGAGGGATCGGTCATGTTGGCGAACATCTGCACCATGCCGATCAACGTGCCGATCATGCCGAATGCCGGCGCGCAGTCGCCGATGGCGCGGTAGATCTTGCTGCCTTCGTCGAGATGCATCAGGAAGTTGTCGCGATCGCGCTCGAGATTGTCGCGGATGAATTCCAGATCGTAGCCGTCAGCGACGTAGCGAATTCCCTTGGCGAGGAACGGTTCATCGGTCTCGACCTTTTCCAGGCCGACCGGCCCCTGTTTACGGGCGATTTCGGCGATGCGGGCCAGTTCGTCGACGAGATCGCGTGCCGACAGCCGGCTCATCGTGAAGGCAAATTTCGCTCCCAGCGGCAGACCATGCAGCATCACGCCGAGCGGAAAGCGGATCATGGTGGCGGCGATCGAACCGCCGAAGATGATGATGACAGCATGTTCGGAGATGAACATGTGTACGTCGCCACCCAGGAGCATCATCGTAGCGACGACGATTATGCCGAAGACAAGCCCAGCGCCCGTCATGATATCCATGGGAGACTCCAACGCGTACGCGAACCACCGGCCGTCCTGGACGGTGACGCGACCCATCCTGGGTCGCGCAGCTCGAACCCTACGTCGCTCGCCATTAAAGACGCGTAAAGGTTAAGCCGCTTTAGCGGGGCGACCGCAGGGAACAGGAGGACGACTTTGTCGTAAGCTGCGACCGAGCCCGCAAATCCAGCCCATGGATGTGGTGCCCTGACACAGCAGCAACATTCTGCTAACCATAGATCGCTCCTTATCCCGTCCGCCCCCCGCATTTCATGGCAGCCCGCATCGCCACCCTTCCGATCGTTGTCTGCGCCGCATTGCTTTCGGCCTGCAGCGGCGGGGACCGTTTTGCTGTGAACGGCGGCTCCCCCGGCGGGGTTGCACCTGCGGGTGGCTCTCCGGCCGCAGCACCACCGGCAAACCTTGCCGGCCGATGGACGCTTTCGTCGACCGGGACCGGGTCGTGCGCGATGACGTTCGGCGGCAATCCGGACGTGACCGAAGGCACCATTGCGCCGGCGGGAGGTTGCCCGTTCAATTTCTTCACCAGCCGCAAGTGGACCTATACCGAGGCCGGCCTGACGATACGCGACCACAACGCACAAGCCCTGGCGCAACTGACGCCGGCAGGGTCCAATCGCTTTGAAGGCAAGGCCGGCTCCGGCCAGGATGTGGCCCTGTCTCGCTAATTAGCGTGTGGTTCGCAAAAGCCGCCCCGATCTCGTTCCAAGGATGGATGCCGGTTTCGCGAACCGGACGCGAAACCCACTAAGCCGGGCGCTCGTCGTCTGATCAGGCGCCCGGCAAGCCCGTGAGTTCGAAACTGATCGCGCGCTGCCGCTGGCGGGCGATCAGATCATAGGCCTGCGGATTGGCCTGCGCCGGCGGAAGTCGAACCCGTCGTCAGTGAATTTCGGCCGACCGCTTCAGCGCCTCTTTCAGTCTATCGAGGCTGAAGTCCTTGCTGCGCGCGATGTCCAGGATCGGCGTTTCGCGGCGGCCGCAGAGTTCGGCGGCATCCGGAATTTTCGCGGCGATGTCGAAGGGAATCACGATCGCCCCATGCTGATCGGCATGAATGAGATCGTCGGAGCGCACCGTCATCCCGGCCACGCGCACCTCGCCGCCAAAGCTTTCCGCATGAACCCAGGCGTGTGACGGACCGACAGATCCGGCAAGCGCCTGGAAGCCCGGCGCCCATTGCGGGATGTCGCGAATCGAGCCGTCGGTGATGACACCGAGGCAGCCGAGCGCCTTGTGCACGTTGCTTTGCACCTCGCCCCAGAACGCGCCGTAACCGACGTCAGCGCCATCGATATCCTGGATTACCGTGATGCGCGGCCCAAGACCGGTCCCCATATATTCGTAATAGGCGATGCGGCGCCTGGCCTGCTCGTCGGGCGGAAGAGAGGACTTGAGCACCGAGCGGATGGTCACGGTGCGCGCATAGCCGACCATCGGCGGCAGCCCTGGAAACGGGCATACCAGCGGCTTGGTGGTGTAGCCGATCAGGCGGCGCTCCGGGGCCACGACTTCCATCGCATTGCAGATCGTCGGGGTGTCGTAGCGCGCCAGCGCCTCGAGCAGTGCGGCAGGCAGTGGCGCAGCGGTGGGATTCGGCACGGCGTTCTCTCCAGAATTCAGGGGCGGATCTTGATCGTCAGCCATATAGCCGACCGGCGCGCGATCGGCAAAAGCCGAAAATCCATCCTCACGGGCAAATGACTTGGTTTATCCCGCCATCGCGTTCGACATGATTGGCGGCTCAGTTCAGGCGGGCCGGCCGATCGTCCTGCTGCGCGTCGGCGGCAGGCGTCACGAACGGCGGCGCTGGATCTGACGGGGCGACGGGAGCATGCGTTACGGCCTGCGCCGCGGCTTTGCGCTCGTGGTCGCGATAGGACTTCCATCCGACGGGCAGACTGAGGAGATACAACACGGTGCACACGGAAAGAATGTACCAGGGATAGCCGATCAAAAGCGCGATGAAGAAAACCACCGAGACAAAGACCGGTAGCACCATTTCCGGCGGCACGCGCATACGCACCGTCTTGCCGGAGAACACCGGCAGCCGCGACACCATCAGGAACCCGATCAGCAGCGTATAGGCTGCGGTCAGCATGGCCGGGGGCTTCGGCAGACCGAGGAACGCCAGATAGATCGGAAGCAACACCGTGATCGCGCCAAGCGGCGCCGGAACGCCGGTGAAGTAATTCGCCGCAAAGGCAGGCTTGTCGGGATCGTCCATGCTCGCGTTGAAGCGCGCGAGCCTCAAGCCGCCGCTGATCGCGAAAACCATCGCGGCGATCCAGCCGCCATTGTTCAGTTCATGCAACTGCCAGAAATACAGGATCAGCCCGGGCGCGACGCCGAAATTGACGAAATCCGCGAGGCTGTCGAGCTCTGCCCCGAATTTCGACTGGCCCTTGATCATGCGCGCGACGCGGCCGTCGACGCCATCGAGCACGGCCGCGAACACGATCGCCGCCACCGCCAATTCCATCCGCCCTTCAGTGGAAAGGCGGATCGCGGTTAGCCCGGCGCAGATCGCCAGCAACGTGATGAAATTGGGTACCAGCATCCGCACCGGAATCGGACGAAACCGGCGGCGGCGCATTTCGGGATATCGGGGATCGATCGGCATGGCCCGATATATATAGCAAGCGCCGGCAGGTTCCGCCATTGCGGCGGTCACCCGATTGGCTCGACGGCCTTGATGGTTAATCGGCGCGGTAGGTTCGCCCCAGATCGCTCTGCCTGAAATCGGCCAGAATGGTCTCCCCGGCCACCGCGGTCTGACCTTCCGATACCAGCGATCTGGTACCTTCGGGCAGGTAGACGTCGAGACGCGACCCGAACCGGATCAATCCGAACCGCTCGCCCGCCCCGATCGTCTGTCCTTCCCGGACGAACGATACGATGCGCCGCGCCACCAGGCCTGCGATCTGGATCACCCCGATGCGCCCGTTTGGCGTGGAGATCACCAGCGAATTGCGCTCATTGTCCTCGCTGGCCTTGTCGAGTTCGGCGTTGATGAAGATGCCCGGCCGATACGCGATGCGATCAATCCGCCCTGCGACCGGACTGCGGTTCACGTGGCAGTTGAACACACTCATGAAGATCGAGATGCGCGGCAACGGCTTGTCGCCGAGGCCGAGTTCGGCCGGCGGCAAGACTTGCGTCACCATCGAGATGCGCCCGTCGGCCGGCGCCACCACGATCCCCTCCCGCACCGGTGTCACCCGCACCGGATCGCGGAAGAACAGCGCGCACCAGACCGTCAGCAGGGTGCCGATCCAGCCAAGCGGCGTCCAGATCCAGAACAGGATCAGACTGACCAGCGCAAAGCCGCCGATAAACGGATAGCCCTCGGGGTGAATCGGAGGAATCTGCGCGCGGATGGAATTGGCGATCGACATCAAGACTCACTGTCATCTTTCCCCTCCCCTTGTAAGGAGGGAATTGCATTTAGGCTATTCTGCCGCGGCCGGCGTGACCAGCTTGTCGTCGACCGGCGGCGGGGCGCGGTTCGGCGCTTCGTTCTCATCGGCGATCCGCGCCAGCTTCTCCCGCGCCTCCTGGGCCTCGCGCTGCCGGTTCCACATACTGGCATAAAGTCCGCCGGTTGCCAAAAGCTGGCCGTGGGTTCCGCGCTCGGCGATGCGGCCCTGATCGAGCACGATGATTTCGTCGGCGCCCACGATCGTGGACAGCCGGTGCGCGATCACGAGCGAGGTGCGGTTGCGCGACACCCGCTCCAGCGAGTCCTGAATTTCCTGCTCGGTATGGCTGTCGAGCGCCGAAGTCGCCTCGTCGAGCACCAGGATCGGCGGCGCCTTGAGGACGGTACGTGCGATCGCGACGCGCTGTTTCTCGCCGCCTGATAGTTTCAGGCCGCGTTCGCCAACCTGGGTCTCATAACCCTTCGGCGATATCCGGATGAAGCCGTCGATCTGGGCGAGCTGCGCTGCTTCCTCCACCTCGGCGTCGCTGGCGTCCCAACGACCATAGCGAATGTTGTAACGGATGGTGTCGTTGAACAGGACCGTGTCCTGCGGCACCATGCCGATCGAGGCCCGCAGCGATGTTTGCGTGACGTTGCGGATATCCTGGCCGTCGATCAGGATCTTGCCGCTTGAGACGTCATAGAGACGAAACAGCAGGCGCGAGATCGTCGACTTGCCGGCGCCGGACGGCCCGACAATCGCGACCGTCTTGCCGGCCGGCACCTCGAAACTGAGACCCTTGAGGATGGGGCGTTCAGCGTCGTAGGCGAATTGCACATTGTCGAAGCGCACATTGCCCGACGTCACGACCAGCGGCATGGCGCCCGGGATATCCGTGATTTCCGGATTGCGCGACAGCACGTTGAACATCTTCTCGATGTCGATCACCGCCTGCTTGATCTCGCGATAGACCATGCCCATGAAATTCAAGGGCTGGTAGAGCTGGATCATCATGGCGTTGACCATGACGAAGTCGCCGACCGTGTTGTGCCCGCTGCGAACCCCGAGCGCGCACATCAGCATGGTCGCGGTCAGACCCGCCGTGAAAATAATCGCCTGGCCGGTGTTGAGGACGGCGAGCGAGGTGTAGGTTTTGACGCTGGCCTGCTCGTAACGCTCCATCGAGCGGTCGTAGCGCGCGGCTTCGCGTTCCTCGGCGCTGAAATATTTGACCGTCTCGTAGTTCAGCAGCGAGTCGATCGCCTTGGTGTTCGCGTCGGTGTCGGAATCGTTCATCTTGCGGCGAATCTCGATCCGCCATTCGGTCGCGATGTAGGTATAGTACATGTAGATCACGACCGTGATCATGGTGACGAGGACGTAGCGCCAGTCGAACTTCCACAACAGCACCGCCATCAGCAGCGATACCTCGACGATGGTCGGCACCAGTTGCAGGATCACCATCCGCACGATGACTTCGATGCCGGTGCGGCCGCGCTCCAGCACCCGCGTCAGTCCGCCGGTCTTGCGCTCGAGATGGAAGCGCAGCGACAGTTCGTGCATGTGAACGAAGGTGAGATAAGCAAGCTTGCGAACCGCGTGCATCGCCACGCGCGCGAAAATTCCGTCGCGCCATTGCGTCAGAACCGCCATCAGCACGCGCAGGCCGCCATAGCTCAAGGTCATGATCAGCGGCGAGGCGATCAGCCACAGCGTCCAGTTTGAGGACTGCACCGGCGCGGTGTCGGCGCCGGTCAGGGCATCGATCGCCCATTTGAAGGTGAACGGCACCGACAGGGTCGCCAGCTTCGCGACCAGCAGCAGTACCACCGACCAGACCACGCGCATCTTCAGATCGACGCGGTCGCCCGGCCAGATATAGGGCCACAGATGCCTCAGCGTCCCGGTCAGGGTCGCCTGTCCGAAGGATTTATCGGGAGCGGGCGCGTCGCCGGCGCCCCGGGCCGAATCAGTATGAGCCATCGTGCTGGCCCCGGCGCACGGCACGCGGCGCGCGCTTTTTCACGTTTTTTCGCATTCCGCAGTCATATAGAGGGTTTACCCGCCGCGTACACCCTCGCGGGAGCCAAATTCCTTCGCAATTTGCGCGGATATGCGGATAGATTCCATTCGCCGGGCGAATCCATTTGGGCTTGACGACTTTTACGCTGCAGTGCCACATGACGGATATGAACAAGATCAAGACAGTCTGTGTCTATTGCGGCTCCGGCCCCGGCACCAACCCGCGCTTCGTCGAAGCCGCCATCGCACTGGGCAAGGCCCTCGCCGAAAGCGGCATCCGCCTCGTCTATGGCGGCGGCTCGATCGGATTGATGGGCGCCGTGGCCACCTCCGTGCTCGATCATGGTGGCACGGTGACGGGAATCATACCCGGCTTTCTGACCGCCCGCGAGAACGCCCTCAAGCGCGTTCAGGAACTGATCGTCACGCCCGACATGCACGAGCGCAAGCGGCTGATGTTCGAACATTCCGACGCGTTCGTGGCGCTGCCCGGCGGCATCGGCACGCTGGAGGAACTGGTGGAGCAGCTCACCTGGCAGCAGCTCGGCCGTCACGCCAAACCGGTGCTGCTCGCGAACATCGAGGGTTTTTGGGAGCCGCTGCTCGCGCTGCTGGCGCATATGCGCGCAACGCAATTCATTCGGGCAAGTCTGGCGGTGGATATTCTGAAGGCCGAACGGGTCGAGGATATCGTGCCGCGGCTGCAGGCCGCTGCCGCCCGGGCGAAGGAAGGCAGCGCGGAAATGGCGGCCGAAATCGTCCGCCGCCTGTAGCAGGCAGCAGGCGTTTTCCGCGTCAGCCCTCCAACTCATTCTTTGGGAAACGTCACCGCCTCGATGCGATTGCCGTCGGGATCCCTGATGAACGCCGCATAATAGCGCACGCGATCGTGCGGCCGCAGGCCCGGCGCGCCGTCATCGCTGCCTCCGGCGTTCAGCGCCGCGGCATGGAACGCGTCGACCTCGCCGGTCGAGTTCGTCCGAAGACAGATATGGCTGCCGCTCTCCGGCGATACCGGTGACATCCCGGCACGCAGGTTGATCCAGAACTCGGGATAGCTTTTGCCGAAACCGACTGTCCCGGGCCGCGTCACCAGCCGCAAAAGCCCGAGCGGCGCCAGCGCCAATTCATAAAAACGCGCGGACCGTTCGAGATCGCTGACGCCGACGGAGATATGGTCGATCATGGAGAGATGCGCTCCCGGTAACCGTCATTCCGGGGCGCGTCGAAGACAAGAACCCGGAATCTCGAGATTCCCCGATGCGCAATTGCGCATCTGTGGTCTGGTCCTTCGGACCATCCCGGAATGACAGCGATACTATGCCCTTCACGCCGGCGCGCCGGATTTCACCAGCTTGTAGACCACCGAGTCCATCAGCGCCTGGAACGAAGCATCGATGATGTTGGGCGACACCCCGATCGTGGTCCAGCGCTCGCCCTCCTCGTCCGTGCTTTCGATCAGCACCCGCGTCACCGCCTCGGTGCCGCCATTGAGGATGCGCACGCGATAGTCGATCAGCTTCAGGCCTTCGATATACTTCTGATACTTGCCGAGGTCCTTGCGCAGCGCCACGTCGAGCGCATTGACGGGACCGTTGCCCTCGGCAGCCGAAATCAGTTTTTCGCCGTCGACGTCGACCTTGACCACGGCCATCGCCACCGTGACCCGCCGGCCGTTGGCGTTGTAGCGCTGCTCGACGTTGACGTCGAACTGCTCGACCCGGAAATATTCCGGCACC
>Ga0073928_10008497_pt1 | contig 12876 bp, 11 predicted proteins | sample PaiPotPPA55metaG_FD_76969 | JGI IMG/M metagenome (GOLD analysis project Ga0073928, IMG submission 76969) | Iron sulfur acid spring bacterial and archeal communities from Banff, Canada, to study Microbial Dark Matter (Phase II) - Paint Pots PPA... ...
GCCTCCGATCCGCGCAAGGATGGCGGCACGGCCCTGGATACTCTGACGCGATGAGCCTCGAGGGTCGCGTGGCGCTGGTGACTGGCGGCGGGCGCGGGATCGGCGCGGCCACGGCACAGGTGATGGCCGCTCAGGGTGCGAAGGTTGTGGTGTCCGACCTCGACGAGGGTCCCGCGGGCGAGGTGGCGCGGCCCATCGGCGGGCTCGCTATCGCCTGCGACGTCAGCAAGCGCGAGTCGGTTGATGCGATGGTCGCGAGGGCGGTCAAGGAGATGGGCCGCCTCGACATCCTGGTCACGTGCGCGGGGATCATCCGCGACAACCTGCTTTTCAAGATGACCGACGAGGACTGGGACGCCGTCATCGACACGCACCTCAAGGGCACGTTCATGTGCGCGCGAGCGGCACAGAGACACATGGTTCCGCAGAAGTACGGAAAGATGGTTTTCCTGTCGTCGACATCCGCGCTGGGCAACCGGGGCCAGGCGAATTACTCGGCGGCCAAGGCGGGCCTGCAGGGGATGGCGCGGACGCTTGCGATCGAGCTTGGCCCATTCAACATCAACGTCAACTCGGTCGCGCCTGGATTCGTCGAGACGCGGATGACGCGGGCGACGGCGGAGCGGATGGGGATCGACTACGAGACGTTCAAGATGGGTGCGGCCTCGCAGATCCCGCTGCAGCGGGTGGGCCAGCCCGAGGACATAGCGAACGTGATCGCGTTCCTCTGTTCTGATGAGTCGGGGTTTGTCTCGGGGCAGACGATCTATGTGAGAGGCGGTCCCTAGGACCGAAGCCCCCAAACCCCCAAACGGTGGGAGGTGAATTGATAAGCCATTCCTCACCAGGGCATCGAGAGGCGCCGACCCACCAGCGTGCTGATTGGAACCCCTATCGTGGCTGGATCTGGCGCGACAGCACTTCTCCGCAAATGGATTGGCCGCGCGCAACGAGTTCGTCCGTGAACGCAAGCTCGTTATTGATCGCGGGAGGCCGGTAGTCCTCTAGCTCTTGATGAATTTCTGCCAGGCTTTCAGCGTCTTCCCCGCTACCTGAAGCGACCAAACGTCATCGCGGAACTTCCTCGGGTTTTCGTCGTACAAGCGGTCCAGCTTGCCGTAGTTATCCGAGTCTTTGACCCACCGGCCTTCGCGGAGGAGTTCGCCAGTGGCCTGCGTCCGACGGAGGCTCCGTTGCGTTCCCGGGGCGTTCACGGGCTGGACGACGCGGTGGCTGGCTGGAGGCTCGATTTGCTCCCAGACCTGATCACGTACGTCAGCCAATCGCTTCGCGTCGTCGGAGTGAATCCGAAGCAATTTCGGCGATCCGCTGACCACGCCATCCAACAGCCACCCAACGATCGCCACGATCGTTCCATCACGCATCGCGTCTATTGACGTTTCGAAACGGGCCGTCAGCGAATCGCCCGAGAGGATGTACCAGGACTTCGCCTCAAGCTCAAAAAGCACGTTGTCTGGATTGGCCCGTTCGACTAAGAGGATGTCGGGGAATCCGATTGGGAAGCGGCGGAACTCGTACGCGTGAAGCTCGCCGTTCTCGTCCCAAGTCCTATCCCGGACACTGTTTAGCAAGGCCGGGATGCGGTCCTCGATTACCCCACTGACGAGTGCTGCCGCCTTCGAGATGTCCTTCAGATCACCTGGCAAAGGCAGGTTGAAGTCGTCGATCACGCTGCCTTCCAGCGCCAGCAAAGCCGTCCGAATCCCCTCGCTCGAAACGTCCGGCACGGCCGGACTCTAACACGCGGCATTTGGCTTCAGCGAGGCGCTGGACAGCCAACTCATAGAAGGCTGGGACTCGCTCGGCTGCGTAAGCGTGACGGCCCATCTCGATTGCGGCAACCGAGGCCGTGCATAGTCCGCCGAACGGCTCCCAGAGTGGATCGCCCGGCTGCGTGGATGCGGTCACAATCCTTCGCATGAACTCAAGGGGTTTCTGATTGAGGTGCACCGCCGACTGTTTACCTGGACTGTGGACGCGGGGCGCTGACCGCTGTCCATTGCCTCGATACCGCTCACGGCCATTTAGGGGCGGGTGGGCCCAAACGTTTGTCAGCCCATGCTGATGGGTCCAGACGTCCCGAAACTTGGCCCATTCTTGTTCGGTGAGCGGCCTTACCCCATCGATTGAGAAGTAGGGCCGTCCCTCGGGTCGCCCACGCTCGTTTGCGAATGCAACTAAACGCTTCATCATGTTGGGCGGCGGGAAGTACCACAGCCAGTCTCGCGTCAGATACTTGCGGCTCGCTGAGTTCCGTACACCGCAAGCCAAGTTCGCCTCGCAGAGCTTTAGGCCCGCCCGGTGCCACTCGTATCGCAGCCACTCCTTCGCGAGCTTTGGTCCGTGAGCGGTTTGGAACTCGAGCCGACGACGGTAAAACACGCAAATCTCAGTGGATACGGGGAAGTGACGAATGGTATCCCCGTTGACCTTGCCGGCGATGTGGTTAATACCTTTGTCCCAGATGATGGTTTCGACATATTCCCAGCCGTGCACGGCGAGAAGCGGGTGAACGGTCGCCCATCCAATTTCGGTGTTCCAGAACCACAGCGTTGTGGCGGGGTGAGCAGCCTTTGTCCAAGCCTCCACATGAGGCCGGTACCAGCTCACGAGGTCGTGGGGTGTCCTCGGATCACCATGGAAGCCACCTACCCCATAGGCTCCGTCAGAGACGATCGTGGTCGGCGCTGCCCAGTCGCGATAGGCATCGAGGACATCTCCGGCGTGGACCAGGGCCAATCGTGCCGGTTCGCTTTTGATGGGTAGCACAAGCTGGCTAACAGGCCGCATCTTAGGGGCAGTTCGGTGTTCGATCAGACCAGCCTGAGCCATATCAGTCAGGATAGGCTCGGATGCCATGGTGGTCAATATGACCGGCAAGATTTACACAACATCTAGGCGCCTTTTGGTTGGTTGACCACTACATGCAGGGCCTTGGGGGCTTAGCCAGCTTCCACTTCTACCGGCGGCGTCAGATTGATATGGGCCTTTTAGCGTTCTACCCCAGGAGGGCTGCTGCCTCCTCCATGATTCGTTTGACCACCTCGCCGGCCGGGAGGATTTCGTGGATCAGGCCCACCGACTCCCCGGCCAGGAGGAAGTCGCCGTTCGTGATCGCCGACTGAAGGCCCGGCCGGACCTCGTCCGCGACCTTCACCCACTCGTCCGGCCGCCGCGCCCATTCCTCGAGGATGGGGTTGCGCACGGCGCGCACGACCGAGCCCGGCCACTGGTTGCCCATTACGTCGTCGTAAAACTTGCTCGCCAGCGTCTGGCTGCCGAGCGAGTTGAGGAGCACGTCCTTGGAATGGCCGCGCCCGTGGGCCTCGATGGTGGCGAGGAAGCGCGTGCCCATCAGCACACCCTGGGCCCCGAGCATGATGGCGGCGGCCAGGCCGCGGCCGTCGGCGATCCCGCCGGCGGCGAGGACGGGGACCGGCTTGACCACGTCGACCGTCTGCGGCACCAGCGCCATGGTCGACATCGTTACGCCGACGTGGCCGCCGCCCTCCGTGCCCAGGGCCACGATCACGTCCGCGCCCTCGGCGGCCGTGCCGCCGGCCTCCTCCGGCGTGGTCACCTGGTGGATCACCTTGACGCGCGCCTCGTGCGCACGCGCGGTCAGCTCGGCGGCGCGGCCCCACGACAGGGAGAGCACCGGCACGCGCTGGGCGAGGGTGAGCTCGACGCACTCGTCGTCGACGAGACAGACGACGTGGTTCACGCCGAATGGCTTGGAGGTGAGGGCGCGGACGCGCCTGATCTCGTCGCGCAGGTCGTCGCGGTTGCGCCCGAGCGCGCCGATGATGCCGAGGCCTCCGGCGTTGCTGACCGCGGCTACGAGCTCAGCGCTCGTGTACGTCGACATGCCCGCCTGCACGATCGGCACGTCAATGCCGAGGATCTCGCACACGGGCGTGGCCAGCCGGCTCATGCCTTGGTCGACCTGATCGCAAAAACGCAATCGCCGCTGCCGGTGACGCAGCCACACTCGATCTCGTCCACCAGCCAGTCGTTGGCGAGGCCGGCCCACCTGAGCATCGCCTCGTAGCTCGCGATCCAGAAGTGGCACGACTTCTCGGTTCGCCGGCGGCCGAGCGCGTACGGGTTCTGATAGTGGACGACCCAGTACCGGTTGGCGTCGACCTCGCGCCAGGCGTGCGCGGGCTCGCCGCGCATGTCGTCGAGGCTCTCGATGTAGCCCTTCAAAAGCAATCCGAGGCGGCGGCGGCCTGGCACGAGCTTCAGCGCCCGCTGCTCGCCTGCGTTCGACGGCCGTGCCGCGAGCGCGCGCTCGGTGGTGCGGCGGCCCCACTCGCGCAGCTTGAGCGTGGATTCGCCGGCGAACGCCTCTTCAAAAGCCGTGGTGATGGCGGGCAGCACGGTGAGGTCGCGTGCTTCCTCGACGGCCTTCGGAGAACCGAGGTTGATCGACTGGGCGATGCGCAGCCAGGCGGGGCCGGCGACCTCGCGAGCCGAGTGCATGACGCTCTCGAAGTACCAGGCCGCGCCGGTGGTGCTGGTGGGCTCGAGGCTTGGCAGGCCCATTTGCTCGAGCGTGGTCACGGCCGGGCTGAAGACGACTGCGGCAGGAGCCGGGGCGGGCGTGGGCATGGGGATCGGAGCGGACGGCGGCAGGGTTCCAGGGGCGGGCTTGACCGCGGAGGGCGTAACCGCCGCCGCCACCGCCGATCGCCGCTGCGGGACTTTGCCCAGCATGCCGATCAGCTCGCGGACCGAGTCGGGGCGGTCGCGCGGCTCCTTGGCCATCGCCCGGGCCAGCACAGCATCCAGCTCGTCAGGCAGCCGCGGGTTCAGCGCGCAGGCGGACGGCACGGGCTGGTTCACAGTCGCGATGGCGATCTCGATGGCGTTCGAGCCGCCGAAGGGCATCTGCCCGGTCATCATCTCGAACGTCATCACGCCCATGGCGTAGATATCGACGCGATGGTCCAGATCTTGTCCAAGGACCTGCTCGGGCGCCATGTAGCCCGGGGTGCCGATGGCGAAACCGGCGGTGGTCAGCCGGACGTCCTGGTTGGCGCTGCGCGCGAGGCCGAAATCCGCGAGCACCGCGCGGCCGTCGCTGTGCAGGAGGACATTGTTGGGCTTGAGGTCGCGGTGGATGATGCCGGCGTCGTGGGCGTGCTGCAGGCCGAGCCCGACCTCGCGCAGGTAGCGCCAGGTGGTCGCGCCGTCGAGCGGTCCGCGATCAAGCACATCGCGAAGACTGCCACCCCGGACCAAAGGCATCGTTAAGAAAACGACCTCGCCGGTGACCACGAAGTCGTAGATGGGGAGGATGTTGGGGTGGTCGAGGCGGGCGAGGGTCTTCGCCTCGAGCTCGAACCGCTGCAGAAAGCCCTCATCCTCTATCAAAGACGGCATCAGGGCCTTGAGTGCGACCTCACGGCCCAGCGGCTGCTGCACGGCCCGATAGACGACCGCCATCCCGCCGGCGCCAAGCCGCTCTTTGACCTCATAGCTACCAATTCGGCTGCCCGATAGGTCCTGCATTTGCGTAGGCAAGGATAGAGGCGGGTCCACGTTCTACCTGTTCTATGTCTGCCCGCAATGGTCTGGGAGCTCAGATCAGGCTGCGCCTGAGAGCTCGAACCAGGCCCGAACTGTTGTTCGATCAGGCGGCGAAACGTCGCCTTCTTCCTGTATTCGGGACGATCTCAGCCGCCGGGGCGGCCAGGCGGCCAGCCTCGCCGGGGCCAACTTGGCTAAGGGTTGACGACTTCCGACGGGGTCTGCTACCTTGACCGGCGTCTCTGGGGGACCTACCTCAATTGAGGTGGTTTCGTTTTTGTAGGGGTAGCGTTGCGAATTAATCGATATCTGACGCATGCCGTCGTGCTCGCAATAGCTGTGGCGATCTCGGGGTATGCATCGATCGACCGTCATATCGGCTCATACCTGAGCCGCCTCGGGCCAGTGAACGCGCAGGCTTTGGTCTTCGACGACGGCGGTTCGGTCGGGAACGTGACGTTCGGCCGGTACAGCACGATCATCAAGCCGGTCGCGATCCCAACCGGCGCGCCGCCGAGCCACGCCCCCTCGATCTACACGGTGCAATCTGGCGACACGGTCGCCACGATCGCGACCAAGTTCCACGTGACCTCCGCCCAGATCAGGTGGTCGAACTCTGGCCTCTTCACCTCGGATGCGATACTCCCCGGCGAGCAGCTCATCGTCCCGCCGGTGCCCGGCGTGGTGGTGACGGTCAAGGGTGGCGACACGCTTGCTAGCCTGGCCACATCTTTCCAGGTCGACCCCGCCACGATCGCGGACTACAACCGGCTGCGAGATCCCCAGCTCACCGCCGGTCTTGTGCTCGTGATCCCGAACGGTGTCGGCCCGGCCTTCCCCCCGCCGCCCGTCACTTTTCAGACGACACACGTAAGCCTTGGTGGTGGCGCGATGCCGACCATCGAGAAGTCGTGCTGCCTCGGCCCGTACTCCGCCACCGGATTCCCGGCCGGCTGGTGCACCTATTACGTGGCGACGTGGCGCAACGTCACCTGGCGTGGCGACGCCGGCTGGTGGTACGACAACGCCAGGGCGCAAGGCTACCCGGTGGGCTCGACTCCGAAGGTCGGCGCGATCATGGTCACGTGGGAGAGCTACCTCGGCCACGTGGCTTATGTCCAGGCCGTCAATTCGGACGGGTCGTGGACAGTCTCCGAGATGAACTACGTGGCGTTCGACGTCATCGACTGGCGCACGATCAAGCCCGGCCAGCTGGGCACGCGCCTGGTCGGCTTCATATACGGGTAGCGGTCGCCAGCACCGGCTCCTGAGCCGGGCGGTTCGCCCAGTCCTCCTCCATCGCCTCGATGTCCGTGCGCACGCTCCGCAGCCCGGTGGCCGCGATCACGGCAGCGAGGACGAGCAGGGTGGGCGACGTGATCAACAGCGCGGTCTGAAGGCTGCCGATCCGATCGGATATGAAGCCGATGTCGAAGGTTGAGTGGGAGTCGCCGAAGACGTGCGAGATGAATAGCAGAAGCGTTACGGAGCTTGCTCGCAGGGCGGGTGACACCACCGCCTGGCTGAGTGCCGTGTAGGGGCCCGAGTAAAGGTAGATGGCGATCACGCCGATCAGGAAGGCGGGCACGAAGACGGGTACGCCCCCGACGCTGAGCGGCGCCTCGAGCGCGATCGCGATGAAGACCGCGCCGATGAGGAAGCCTGCGATCCCGACCTGGAGGTAGGCCTTCGGGGATTTCTTGCCCAGGTGGTCGGACAGCCAGCCGCCCCCGAGCGTGCCGACGAGTCCGCCGAGGACGATGACCACGCCGGCGAGCAGGCCGGCCTGGCTCACGGACATGCCGAATCGCCTGTTGAGCAGGATCGGCAGCCAGAAGGCGTTGGAGGCGAGCACGAAGTACAGCAGCGTCTGCGAGAGGATGGTGGCTCTCAGGGTGCTGATGCGGAGCAGTCCGAGCGAGCTGCGGAGGCTGGCCTCTTTGGTGCGGGCGAGCGCCGGCCCGCGCTTCTCGGCGCTGCCGCGGAGGGGCTCTCTCATGCCGAAGGCCAGCAGCGCGCAGACGATGCCTGGCACGGCTGCGAAGAAGAACGCGCTGCGCCAGCCGAACTTCTCGGCGATGTAGCCGCCGCCGGCAAACCCGACCGCGATGCCGATGGTGCTGCCGACGCCCCAGATCGACATGACTCGCCCGCGCTGCTCCTTGGGGAAGTAGTCGCTGAGGAGGGAGGTGCCGGCCGGGTAGTAGCCGGCCTCGCCGATGCCGAGGATGGCGCGGCTCGTAAACAGCTGCGGGAAGTTGCGGGCGAAGCCGGTGAAGAGGGTGGCGAGGCTCCAGATCAGGACGCCCGCGCCGATCACCACCTTGCGGATGCCGCGGTCGGCCCAGTAGCCGAAGGGCACGGCGGCGACCGCGTAGACGAGGAGGAAGGCGGAGCCGAGCAGGCCGACCTCGGTGTCGCTGAGGTGGAATTCCTTCTGGATCAGGGTCGAGGCGGCCGCGCCTACGTAGCGGTCCATGTAGTTGAGGAAGTTGATGGCGACCATCACGCCCAGCACGTATGTGGCGTAGCCGCGCGTCACGCGGCCATTATCGCCCGGGTGGCTCCTCGGTCGGCCGGATGCGATTGCGTACGATTACGTCTCTTTAGTGGGTCGGCTGGGCATTGGCGAGCTCAAGTGGCTGTAAACCACCCGCGAAAGCTGTGGGGGTTCAAATCCCTCCCGGCCCACCACCCGAATTTCGTATTTTGCTCGGTGATGAGCTGCCGCTTGCTATGCGCCTAGCGCGGCGGATCTTGAGGTGATGTCCGCTGCCGACTCGCCACCGTAATGAACACGATCGCCGTGACCACCACCACCGTCTCGGCAGCCACCACCGGATCCAGGAACCACGTTGCGACGCCGGCCATCGCCAGGACGGCGATTGCCCACAGGCAAGCCACGATCCCGATGCGCCGGATGTTCAGCCGGCTGGCGGCCGGCGGCCCAGCTTCGACATCACTCTCGAGCCGGTCGCGCAACTCGGCCGCGCGCACCCTGGCCTGATACACGGCAAGGGCGTGCTCGGCATCTGGACCCAGGTCGCGGAGTCGTGGAGAGATCATCTTGGGCCTAACTGTAGACGACGTTTGGCTGGCTTAGCGTTTGAGCGAGTGGCTGTTGGCGAAGGCCCAGATGGCGTCTAGCAGCTGCCCCGGTGTCTCGATCTGCGGGAGGTGGCCGGTCTTTTGCAGCAGCTGGAACTGTGCGTCGGGAATGGCTTCGGCGTAGGCCCGCCCGTAATCCGGGTCGGCGATGCGGTCGCTGTCACCCCACACCACGAGCGTCGGCTTCGTCACAGTGGCCAGGCGCTCGGTAAGGGGGCCGTCGTTCATCGTGGTCCCGGCATAGACCGCGAGGGAGGCGCGGTTCCCGGCCATCAGCTTCTGCGCTTCCGGTGGCAATTTCGTGGGATCGATACCGAACCGGTCCGGGTCGTGGTAGCTCAGCTCGGCCACTTGCCTCGGGGTCAGGGAGAAGAAGTCGGCAATCGGATGTCCCGGGACCTGAATCCCAACCGCGTCGACGAGCACGAAGCTGCTGATGGGGGTCGTGTCCAGCAGCGCCATCTCGGCCGCGATCCAGCCTCCGATCGAGTTGCCGATAACCGTGACATCGGCGACATGTAGCTCGTCCAACAGCGCGCGATACAGGGCGGCGAGACCGCTGACGCTGGACAGCGAGTCCGGCCGAGGCGTGCCGGCGAATCCCGGGTGGGTTGGAGTGATGACGCGAGCAGGCCCACTTGTGGCAAGCAGGTCAGCGAAGCCGTTCACGGTCAGCGGGCCGCCGCCCCCGTGCAGCAGCAAGAAGGTGCGACCTTGGCCGCGGTCGTCAAAGGTGACTTGGCATCTACCGCCTCCAGCGACGGGAACGTTGCGCGTACTGGTGGTGACCTCGGGGCTCGCCATGCCAAATCCTCCTTGGTAATCCGCTGGCCGGAATGTGGTCCGGTCGCATATCAAATAATTTATATCAATAGTCTTAGATATGCAAGTTTAGATAGCTTGCGGTATCGTTCACGTGTGCCGACTGCCCTGCGTGATCTGGGCCGGACGGTCAAGCAGCTCCAGTACCGCCACCACCGCGCGATGGATCGGAGGTTGCGCCAGGCTGGCACCTCGCTTCCCCAATGGGACGCCCTGCGCGCTATCTCCGCTCGTCCCAACTCGTCCGCTCACGCCCTCGCCGAGGTTACGTTCCAGACCGACCAGGCCTTCGGCGCTCTCGCCAACCGCCTCATGGAGCGCGGGATGATCGAGCGCGTCGCAGGACCCGGACGCGCAATCCGACACAGGCTTACGCCGAAGGGCGAAGCGACACTTCGAAAGGGTTACGACGTCGTCGACCAGGTATTTGAAGCGTCCTTCGCACCTCTCACCGTCCGACAGCGGGACGAGCTCTACAGACTCCTCAGCCGTGCGCTCGTCGCGGGGGATCCTCCACAGCGCGTGGGCCTGTGAAGCCTTAGAAACAGGTGCGCTGTACCATCTGCGTGCGCTGATGGTCAAGTCGCGTGTGTCGCACAACAATTGGTGGCGCTGGACGCTGGGCACGCTCGCCATCGCGTTTGCTGTTTCTGGCTGCGGGACGACGACCACCGCGGCCAGTCCCTCCATCACCCCGGTGGCTCTCAACAGTCCGGTAGTGACACCAGCCCCGAGCGGGTGTCCGACCGCGGCGAGGGTGGGGGCCGCCCTCGGGATCACCCTGCCCAAACCCACGGGCGTTCCCTACAGCGGCGGAACACCCCTTGCGGCCGGCGCAACAGGCATCGCCTGCGAGTACCACGCCCAGTCGTACAACGTGATCATCGAGCTGCTCAAGAACATCGATCCTTCGTACATCAGCCAGTTCAGCAGCCACTTCCCGGTCCCCTACGCAAGCGTCTCGGGAGTTGGCGATCAAGCGCGTTCGTTTACGGCATCGATCGGTGGCGGAAAGGACAACGAGGGAGTCGTTGCGACCAAGGGTAGGAATCTCGTGGCGCTCGTAGCCACCGCTACGGCGGCATCCCTGGCGCAGATCGAGGTCCTCGTCAACCAGCTCCTCTAGTCAGCCGGCACGTGCTCGGACCGAACGCTCGAGCGTTGGCCTACTTGGACGCTCGGGCTCGGACCGCCAAAACGATCAGCGCAATCACCGCCAGCACGACCAGTCCGCCAACGACTGGAACCACGGGAAAGCCGCCGGCAACTGCATTCAATTTCCCATCTCCTTGCAGCCGAGGATACTCCCAGTCTCTATTTCTTAACGCATTCGGGCGAATAAAGGCATCCCAGCCTCGCTATCTGAAAAATCGTCGCAGGAGCCGGTAGCCGAGCACCGCCCACAGCGCAATGCTCAACAAGCGAGGTCCGCCCCCGATCCCTGAGACATTCCCAAAAATCGCGAACCAGACGAGCGCCACAGCGACCGTGACGAAACCCACCAGCGCGATTACGCGGGGCAGGGAGATGGTGCGCAGGGCTGAGGACCTACCCTTCGCGTCTTGCGGCACCCTGACCGCCAGGGCGGTCGACTCGGCCGGCGGCATTGGGACTATGCGGTCCTTGGGCAGGAACTCCATGATTCGCTGAATCGCAACAATTCCCTGAGGCCACTCACGCGGATTGACCGGCAGGCTCGTGCCATCGAATCCAACCAGGCATATGCCGTGATCGTGGTAGCGCAGCACCGCCTCGCATGAGTCGTACCGGACGGTGATGCTTTCCGCCGGATTGATCTTCAGAGTCACCCCTTCATTCGTCACGATCAGTGTCGGCGGGTGTCTCCAGAGGCGTCCCTGCACGTGCCGAAGTCCCTGCCCCTGGACCTCAAGGGCAAACGTCGGGACGTAGGTGTTGATGCCTGGGGGCGTTGCGACGTCTTCAGGCCCAAGGTAGATAGCAGTTTTCAGCGCTGGGGCCATGGCATCGCGTGCGGCGGCCGGCGTCACGGTTTGCATGTCAGCAAGCAGATCGGCGGGGCGCTGAATTGGTTCCGCGTTGAGAATGCGCACGGCCGTGCGATCCAGCCACGCGAGGGCGGCATCCTCGCGGTCGAAGCTGCGTGCGATGTTATCCACCTCGGTCGCCAGCTCTTCGGCGGTCGGCCCCGCGGAGCTGATGCCGTACATGGTCTGGACCGTGTCGTTGAGAACGGCGGCCGCCTGGCCAGGCTGCGCATCGGTCCACAGCGACACTTGTGCTTGCTCCCGGTCCATAGGAAAGTAGCCGCCCAGGACGCTGTAGGCGATGCCCTTGTCAAAGCGGAGACGCTTCAGCAGGCGTGCGGCGGCGATGTTTGTAGCCATGGCGAGCGCCGTCGAGCGCGGAGCCACCATTGACACTCCGGCTCCTCCGACCGGGGCCTGCGCGTAGGCCGGCAGCGACAGCGCCAGAGGCTGGACCGCGGACTCGAGCACCCGCTGCCCCGCCGGCAGCATCAGGCTCAGGTCGCCGGGCGGCGGTCCACTCAGCCATAGGACCGCGTTGTCGCGGTTGAAGTACCGCGCCGCCCAGCCGGTGATCCATGCCGGTGGTACATGGAGCAGGCCGAATTCCCTGTATCGATGGAGGCCATTTCCTCGTGTGCCGAATCGAAGACTGAACATGAAGTCGCCCGCCGACATGGATCGTGACGACGCTTCCGCCTGCAGGACTGTCTTTTCAGTCTCGACTCGATCCAATGGCAGGTTGCCAAGAGCGGTCGTGACGAGCGCCAGGAAGGTGACGATCTCGGCGGTCGAGCCTGTCGCATAGAACATGGTGCGGTTGCTCGTGACCGCGCCGTTGAACTCATACCTCTGCGTCGGCCCGAGCTGGAACAAGGCGAGGTGCTCGACGAGATGTGTGATGCCGCCCCACGGAAGGTGTTCGTCTGCCCGGCCCACCCTGAACATCAAAGTGGCACGCAATGGTCCTGGTGTCTCGGCCCACACGACCGGAACTTCGTTGACCGTGGTCAAGTTGACCTCGCGATTCCAGCCCGTCACGCGGCGATGGTATCAGCGAACATTGGAGTTCTGGAACTGGCAGCCACGGTGAAGGATGAGGCCCAAGTAGTGGACGATATAGCGATGGACACCAAGCATCTGGCTCGAAGGTTCGACGAGTAATGCATGAGAACGCCAGCGACGTGGAGCTGCCGGACTATGCTGTTCGTAATCGCGCTCTATGGACCAGGGCCAATAAGCGCTACACGGCTGGGCACGCACGCGAGTCGTGGGCCCAGGAAGAGATCCTTTGGGGCACCTGGGATGCTCCGGAGCGCGACCTCGGAGTGCTCCCGGATGTACGGGGACTCGACGTCATCGAGCTTGGCTGCGGTACAGCCTA
>Ga0073928_10008498_pt1 | contig 12874 bp, 6 predicted proteins | sample PaiPotPPA55metaG_FD_76969 | JGI IMG/M metagenome (GOLD analysis project Ga0073928, IMG submission 76969) | Iron sulfur acid spring bacterial and archeal communities from Banff, Canada, to study Microbial Dark Matter (Phase II) - Paint Pots PPA... ...
CACACCACCGATCATGCCGCCAACGGGCGCGACGGCATGTTCCTCGCGGCCAGCGAGCCCTATGATGTCATCATCATGGATCGGATGCTGCCCGGCGAAATCGACGGCCTCGCCATCATCGAGGTGCTGCGCAAGGCCGGCAAGCGCACTCCGATTCTGATTCTGAGCGCACTCTCGGAAGTCGATGACCGCATACGCGGGCTGCGCAGCGGCGGCGACGACTATTTGACCAAGCCCTTTGCCTTCGGCGAGCTGCTCGCGCGCATCGATGCCTTGCATCGCCGCGCGCAGGCCATCAACACCGAAATCCCCCTCACGGTCGGCGACTTGCATATGGATCCGTTGACGCGCAAGGTAACACGCGGCGATCGGCCGATTACGCTGCAGCCGCGCGAGTTCAAGCTGCTCGAGTACCTGATGCGCCATGCCGGTCAGGTGGTCACGCGCACCATGCTGCTGGAGAATGTGTGGGACTATCACTTCGATCCTCAGACCAATGTCGTCGACGTGCACATCAGTAAATTGCGGCAGAAAATCGATGCCGAGTTCGAGCGTCCGCTGCTGCGCACCGTGCGCAATGCCGGATACACGGTGACGGCGGATGATTAGGATGCTGCGCTCATCGGCGCTTTCGCTGGCGCTCGGCTATGTGGCGCTGGGGATCATCGCCCTGGTGCTGTTCGCGGCTCCCCTGTGGTATGCCTGGCAGGTGACGATCCAGGACGGCCGCACGGAACTTCTGCAGATCGACGCGCAACGCCTGGCCGAAGTCTTTCGGCGCGAAGGCGCACAAGGCGCGACGGCCTTCATCGACGCCCGCGTGCGCATGCAGATCGCCGGCGAGAGAATCCTGCTGCTGACGGACGCCTCACTGCATCCATTGTCCGGGAATCTCCCGGCCTGGCCTTCCAACGTGCCTACGGAGCCCGGGAACTACAAGGTCAAGATTGAATTGGGCGATCACGGCATTCAAACGACCCTGGTGCACGTCGCCACCTTGGGCAGCTACAACCTGCTGGTGGGCAGAGACAACTCGCTCTTTGCGCCGCTGCAAACGCGCTTTTGGTACGGTTTGGCCGCCGCCATCGCCATCCTGTCCATCGCCGGTCTCATGATCGGTCTCATCACCCGCCGCGCGCTCCTGACGCGCATCGACAGCATCCGTCAGACCGTATCGGCGATCATTCACGGCGATTTGCAGCACCGCCTGCCGACGCATCTCAACGACGACGAGCTCAATACTCTGTCGCGCACCATCAACGGAATGCTCGAACAGATCGAACTGTTGGTGCACGGCGTGCGCAACGTGTCCAATTCCATCGCCCACGACCTCCGCACCCCGTTGGCCGAGTTGCGCTCCCGGCTCGAGGAACTGGCGCTCATTCGGCCGCCTCCTGAACAGACCTTCGCCGAAATCGACGGCGCCGTCGCGGACGTCGACCGGGTGATCCGCATATTCGACGCCCTGCTGCGGCTCGCGGAAATCGATGCCGGCCTGCGCCGGTCCGGCTTCGTGGCGCTCGACGCAGCCGACCTTGCGGCAAATGCCGTGGAGTTCTACGCACCGGCCGCGGAACTGAAAAATATCGATCTCGCGTTTCGATCGGATGGACCCGTGTCGGTATCGGGCGATCCGGTTCTGCTCGCTCAGGCACTGAGCAATTTGATCGACAACGCGCTCAAGTATGCGCCTGTGAACGGCTCGATCGAGGTAGCGGTGGTCAAGCGCAGCGACGGTACCGCCCAGGTTTCAGTGTCGGACGATGGCCCGGGAATCGCCGATTCGGAAAAGTGCAAAGTGGTGGAACGCTTCTATCGCGGTGATGCGAGCCGCGGCACTCCGGGCGTCGGCTTGGGGTTGAGTCTCGCGCAGGCGGTGGCCAAGCTGCATGGCAGCGCCCTCGAGCTGTCGGACAGGAACCCGGGTCTGCGCGTTGCGATCACCCTTCCGTTCGATGCGGCGAGCACGGTGGCGCTCACGGCGCCGCAGCAAGAGACCGCGACCGGCGAGGTGATCGCATCCGCCACCCTAGCCTCGTGAGCGCACCGGTCCGCGGTCTGGGCATTTTTTCCGCTGCAATCGGGGGCCCTGACTCTGAGGGCCACGCGAGCTATATATATTTATAATTCAATATCTTGCGAATTTAATCTAATCTAGGTGTAAGAACGAATTCGCAAAATTGCGACACTGTTCTCTCATTTTGTCGGCCCGCGGAGTTATTCTCCGGCTTCCCACGACTAATCAATAAAACGAGCCGCCGACGGGTGCCGCCATGTCTTCGAAAGCCATTCTGTTCACGATTGGATGTCTTGTCGCCTGGTTCATCCTATTGCCGCTGCTCCTCATCGTCGGGGGGGCCGCACTTTTCGCTTGTGCGATTTTCGCCGAGCTCGGCGAATTCCTCCTCGGCAATCCCAGTAAAGCCCTGGACAAGTCCGCGGCAAGTGAAATCGCGCGCCGCATGTGCGGTGGGTATGGCGTTCAAGTGCGCAGCACGCGCCGCTTTCCCGCGCGGTAGGACTTCCCCTTCTCTGTAGGCAACGAACCCGACTATCCGGCCGCCGCATGCTCGCGCGCCGGATCGGCAGAGCCGTTCGGAGCCGTCAGATTCGCCGAGCGTACGATGGTCATCGTTGCTACTATGATCACCCAGCGGCGCTGACGCACGAATCGATGATGTACGCGCTCCAATGGTCATTTAGGATTCCGAAAGGTGGGCGCCTCTGCGGGAGCACAATGAAACACTGAAGCGCCTCATCGTAGCGGCGATGGCGCCCCTTCTCGACGCGGGTCTGTTCTGTGCTCTGATCGGCTATGGACTGCCGTTGCGATCCAGCCATATCGCGAGCTTCACCGCCGCCACCGCTTTGCATTACCTGCTGAAAGTTCGTTCGACGGTCGTTGCAGAGAGGCGAACGCAGGACTGGCGGCTGCATTGCCGATTGCTCGCGGTGAGCCTCATGGCGCTGTTCCTGCGCGGCGGTGTGCTGGGCTTGCTGTCTCTGGGCTGGGGCTGGCCGGCACAAGTATCCATCATATTTGCGGTGCTCGCGGGATTGGCGGTGACGATGCCGGGATATGCGCAAGGCTTGTCGCCGGCCGAGTCGGGTGCGCGGGCGCGCGCGCTGGCGATCGGGATCATCGTCTATGCCTTCGCGCTTCGCCTGGTGTATCTCGGGTCCGTCGAGCTCCTGCCGGAGGAGGCGTACTACTGGAATTACTCGCGCCATCTCGACATCGGATATCTCGACCACCCGCCGATGGTTGCGTGGCTGATCAAGGTGGGTACGGCCGTCTTCGGTCAGTCGCAGTTCGGAATCCGCGCGGGCGCGCTCTGCTGCGGAGTGATTGCGTCGGTCTTTATATATCGTCTGACGCGCAACCTTTTTGATGAGGCGACTGCGCTCGCTGCCGTGGTGCTGGCGCAGGCCCTGCCCTTCTTCTTTCTCTCGGGGCTCCTCATGACCCCCGACGCGCCCTTGACTGCTGCTTGGGCGGCATCGCTCTACTATCTCGAGCGCGCACTGGTGGCGGGCCGCTCTTCCGCGTGGTGGCGTGTGGGTTTCTCGCTGGGGATCGGCGCGCTCTCGAAATACTCCATCGGTTTGCTCGTTCCCGTAACCCTGGCCTTCACGTTGTGGGATCGCAAATCGCGGCGCTGGTGGCGGCGTTGGGAGCCCTATGTCGCCGCGCTGCTCGCGTTCGCGATTTTTTCCCCGGTCATTCTTTGGAACGCGCAGCACGAATGGGCCTCCTTCGCATTCCAAACGTCGCGGCGCCTGGCGGAGGCTCCGAGATTCGCCTTACACAAGTTGGTCGCGTCCGCCCTGATACTCATCACGCCGACGGGCGTGCTGGCGGTCGCGGCGGCGTTAGTGGGCGGCGGCATCTGGCGCGGCAGGATGGACGGCAACGTGGACGACGATGCGGGCGGCGGCGATGCCGCGCGACGCCGGTTGTTCGTCAGCTTGGGCGTTCTCGTCCCGCTCGCGGTGTTCGCGCTCTTCAGCCTGCGTCATGAAGTGAAGCTCGACTGGACCGGCGCCCCGTGGATCGCCGCGCTTCCCATCATGGCGGCCGGAATGGTCTCGGGCGGAGCCGCTTCGAGCGGCTTGCGCGCATGGATCCGTGCGGCATGGGGACCGACACTCGTGACGATGCTGTTGATCTACGGCGCCGGCCTGCACTACCTCGTGTTGGGACTTCCCGGTCTCGGGTACAACAAGCACATCGAGCTGATTCCGGTCGGTTGGCGCGACCTCAGCCGCCAGATCGCAGAAACCACGGCCGCAATCCGCAAGGAAACCGGCGGCGACCCGCTGATCGTCGGTATGGATCGCTATGCGATCGCCAGCGAGCTGGCGTTCTACGGGGCGGAGCGAACCAAATCGGCAGTGGAAACATCGAGCGCTCATTTGTTCGAGGGAATGGGCCTCATGTACGAACGGTGGACTCCGGCCGAGTTGCAGGAGGGCCGAAACCTGCTTCTGGTCGCGTGGGACCCCGGGGACCTCACGGGCAAGATCATCGAGTCGCGTGCCGAACGCCTGGGACCGGTCGAGGACGACGTGCTGCGCGAGGATGGCCAAATAGTGCGTCACTACTATCATCGGATCGCCTATCACTATCGAGCCGTTCCGCTTCCATGAGCTCAACGCGGTATATTGCGCATTTTGCGGGAAATCCGATGATAGGAACGCACTCTCGGCGAATTTCGACGGCCATCCTCATCGCCGCATTCGTCATGCACGATTCGGCCGTCGTCGGTCAAACCCCCGAGCAGCAGAAAATGTGGGACGCGCAACGCGCCCAGGCGCAGGCGGACGAGAAGGTCAAGGCGGATCTCTTGGCCGGGCAACGAGCGGCGCGGCGGGCGGACCCGATGTCATGGGTGCGCACGCTCGATCCCATGTCGCCCGGAGGCTGGGTATTCAGGGCGGTGGGCGCGGACGGATCCTGGGCGACTTTCAGCACGGATCATCAATTGAAGCGTTCAGGCCGCCTGGTGACGGCGTGGCTGAGGCAAGAATTCCCGGAGCCGCAACGCAGCGCCGCCGGCGAGGTGTACTTGAGCGACGTCGAGAAAGTCCAATACGACTGCGGCAAGGCACAGGCCCGGGTCATGTTGATCATTTTCTACTCGGAGAATAATCTCGCCGGCGCTCAGCAAACCGAAGAAGCGGACCCGAAGCAGGTGCAGTGGGATCCGATTGTTCCGGGCACGCAAAGCGAATACATCTTTCGCTGGATCTGCGCCGATTCAGCAGGGGCGCGACCAAGATAGATTCACGGTTGCGGCGAGCAGCTGCGCTCTGTCCGCGCAGGGGCCCACCAAAATCTCGACTTCACCGGGCTCGAACACGGGCTCGAGATCGATCCCTAGAAAGCGCAATTCCTCGGCACGCAAGGACAGGCTCACGGTTCCCGTCTCGCCGGGCCGCAAATCGATCTTCGCGAAACCTTTGAGCTCCAGCAGCGGCCGGGCTACGCTCGCGATCTTGTCATGCGTGAACAGGAATACCGTCTCCTGCGCCGCCCTCGCGCCGTCATTGCGCACGTCGACGCGAATCTGCAGGGTGTCGATGTCCTCCGCGTCGAGCGGAGTCACGCGCAGATTGGACAGCGCAAATCGCCCGTAGGTGAGCCCGTGCCCGAAAGGAAACAGGGGTTCATTCGGCACGTCGAGGTACTTGCTCGTGTAATGATCCTTCGCGTTCGCCGGCCGGCCGCCCGGGCGCTCGCCGAAGAAGATGGGAATCTGTCCCTCTGCGCGCGCCCAAGTGACCGGCGTACGGCCGCTCGGCGACACGCGTCCGGTCAGGACGTCGGTGATTGCATTGCCCGACTCGCTGCCGAGGAACCACGCTGCGAGCACGGCATCCGCCTTCTCGATCAGCCACGGCACGACCAGCGGGCGGCCTGAGAATAAGACGACGATCACCGGCTTGTTCGCCGCGCGCGCTCTCTTGAAGACGGCCTCGGCGAATTGGCGCTGCTTCCCGGGAAGACCCAGGTGCGCACGGCTCGCGGCCTCCCCGCTCATGGTTGCCGCTTCGCCCAGGCAGAGGAGAATCGCATCGGCCCTCGCGCACAGACGAAGAGCCGCTGCAATACCCGACACATCCTCGTCCTCGATCGCAACGCCCCGCGCATGCAGCACCTGGGATTCGGGGCGCACCGCGCGGAGGCCGGCAACCACGCTGACATGACCTTCGGCGCCCGCAGCTCCCCACCATGGCCCCCGCATCTCGGCCGGCGCATCCGCCAGCGGGCCTATGACGGCGAGCCGCCGTAATGAGCTCTTCAGCGGCAGCGCCGCCTTGTCATTCTTCAACATCACAATGGCGCGCGCGCCCACGTCGCGTGCGAGCTGCCGGCGATTCGCGAAGGCCGCGTCCGGTTCCTGGATTGCGCCGCGGCGATACGGATCGTCAAAAAGACCCAGCCGCTCCTTGAGCGTCAGCACGCGCCTGACCGACTCGTCGATCTCAGCCATGCTGACCAGTCTGCGCTCGAGAGCCGTGGGCAGTCCGCGGCGATACGCATCGGCCATCATGTCGATATCGACACCGGCCTTGAGCGCGTGAGCGGCTGCTTCGGCAAGATCGGCGGCGATGCCGTGATTCATGAGTTCCGCAATGGCGTTGTAATCGCTGACGATCACGCCCTTGAACCCCCAACGGCCTCGCAGCCAGCCGCGCAGCAGCTCCTTGTTCGCCGTCATCGGTATTCCCGCAAGATCCATGAACGCGGGCATGACGGCCGCCACGCCCGAGGCAACCGCCGCCGCGAACGGCGGCATGTACACTTCGCGCAAGGCTCGCTCGGAGATGTCGGCCGAGGCGTAATCCCGTCCGGCGGTGACCGCCCCGTAGGCGCAATAGTGCTTGGCGACCGCCGCGAGCGCATCCGCCGCCTCGAGGCCGGCGCCCTGGAATCCGCGCACCTTCGCCTCGGCAATGCGTGCGCCGAGCCAGGGGTCCTCCCCCGGTCCCTCCACGCTGCGCCCCCAGCGCGGGTCGCGCGCCACATCCAGCATCGGCGCGAAGGTCATCGCCACTCCCTCGGCCGCGGCCTCCTTGGCGGACTCGCGCGCGGTAAGCGCCCAGGTTTCAGGATCGAACAACGCCGCTTCGCCCAAGGGCACCGGAAACAAAATCCGATGGCCATGCACGACATCGAACCCGATGAGCAGTGGAATGCCGAGGCGCGATTCCTCCACGGCGAGACGCTGCATCTCGCGCACATGCGCCGCTCCGACCATATTGAGCAGATTGCCGATGGTCCCCGCCTTGATCGCATCGGTCGAATCGCCGGCGATGATCGGCCCGGTTACCGTAAAGCCTGCGGCGGTCATGGTGAGCTGTCCGAGCTTCTCGGCCAAGGTCATCGTGCCGATCAAGGTTTCGATCCGGCTCACTTAATTGCGCTCGCCGGAGGCGGCGTTGCCTGATAATGGCGTTATCACATTACTCCCGAGACATGCATGAACCGCGAATCGAATACCGAAGAGATTGCCAATTCCGGCCTCGTGCCGCAACTCGGCATGATGGTCCGGGCCCTGTGGACGGCGCCCGTGCGCAACACGCTCTTCTGGCTGTCGGGCGCGCTGTTCCTCGTCATTGCGGCGAGCGCCTATGGACAGATACGCCTCAACAACTGGAACCAGCCCTTCTATGATGCCCTGTCGCGCCACGACTTTGAGCAATTCCTGGTGCAGCTGGGTGTCTTCGGTTTGATTGCCGGGGCTCTGCTGGCGCTCAATGTGGCTCAGCGCTGGCTCGGTGAAACACTGAAGCTCCGGCTTCGTCAGGGCCTGGTGCGCGATTTGATTCAGAATTGGATGCAGCCCGGCCGGGCATTCCAGCTGGCCAATGCGGGCGCGATGGGCGTGAACCCGGATCAACGCATGCACGAGGATGCGCGCCACCTCACCGAGCTGTCCGCCGATCTGGGTGTGGGCCTGCTGCAATCCTCGATTCTGTTGGTCACTTTCGTGAGCGTGCTTTGGTCGCTGTCGGCTGATTTTGTCTTCCACCTCGGGAGCCGGCATTTTGCAGTTCCTGGCTACATGGTGTGGGCCGCCATCGTGTATTCGGGGTCTGCCTCGCTGTTGAGCTATTGGGTCGGCCGGAGTCTGATCGACCGCAATGCGCAGCGCTATGCGCGCGAGGCTGATTTGAGATTTTCGCTGGTACGCGTCAACGAGCACATCGACGCCATCGCGCTTGCCGCGGGTGAAGCGGACGAGGAGCGGCGCATCGAGGTCGATCTCGCGGCGGTGCTGGCCGCCACCGGGCGGCTGGTCACCGGTCTCACCAATCTGACCTGGATAACCGCCGGCTACGGCTGGTTTACGCTCGTCGCCCCGATACTGGTCGCGGCGCCGCTCTATTTCGCGGGGAATATCTCGTTCGGCGGCCTGATGATGGCATCGGGCGCCTTCATCCAGGTGCAGTCCTCGCTGCGCTGGTTCGTGGACAATTTCAGCACCATCGCCGATTGGCGCGCGACCCTGCTGCGGGTCGCGAGTTTCCGCCGTGCGGTCATCGACATCGATGTGCTGCACGACATCGAGAGCCGCATCGCCGTGGTCTCTGGCGATCCCGGCAAGATCAGCATCGATGATCTGGAAATCGCCTCGCCCGCCGGCGCCACCATGCTCGAGGAGAAAAAAGTCGAGATCAAGGCCGGCGAGCGAGTGTTGATCGTCGGGGAATCTGGGACCGGTAAGACCCTGCTGTTCCGCACATTGGCAGGGTTATGGCCGTGGGGCGCCGGGAGAATCACACGCCCGAAAGGCGAGGAAATCCTGTGCATGCCGCGCACCCCCTACCTTCCCCCCGGCACGCTGCGCGAGGTCCTCGCCTATCCATCGGCGACAGATACCTTCGAGGCCGCCGCTTACGTGAACGCGCTGGTTCGGCTCAGGCTGGACAGGCTGGAGCCGCTGATGGATGTATCCCGGCGTTGGGATCACGAATTGAGCGAGGACGAACAACAGACCCTGGCCTTCGCGCGCGTCGTGCTGCATGCGCCGCCGTGGGTCCTCATCGACGAGGTGCTCGATTCCCTGGATCAGAAAGCGCGCGGATGTGTTCTCGATCTCTTCGTCAAGGATCTGCCGCACACCGGCGTCATTCACATCGGCCGCGCCGACGCCCACGATCATCTCTTCTCGCGCGTGCTACACCTGGTCAAAGATCCGACGCTGCGCAGACTCTCGTACGGCAAAGCCGCCGATTCGTCAACCGCAACGCCATCCCCGTCAGCCGCGTGAGATTCTTCTGGCCGAAGGCCATGAAAACAAGTCAACTGGCGCGGCGCCTCGACTGCGATTGGGGGGCCTCGAGCGATACGCGAGGCCGCTCCAGCAACTCGCGAAACGCGTTGGCGGGTATGGCCGGGCTCATCAGGAATCCTTGAACGGCGTCGCAGGACTCGGCCTGTAGAAACTGCAGCTGCGTCTGGGTTGTCACGCCCTCAGCCACGATTTTAAGATCCAGGCTGTGCCCGAGCGCGATGATGGCACGCACGATCGACGCATCATCCGGGTCTTCGCTGATGTCGGAGACGAACGAGCGATCGATCTTGAGCGTGTCGAGCGGAAAGCGCTTCAGGTAATTCAACGAACAATATCCCGTGCCGAAATCGTCGATCGCCAGCGCGAAACCGAATTCCTTCAATGCCAGCAGCGAGCGCCGCCCCGCTTCGGCGTCCCGCATCAGCACGCCTTCGGTCAACTCGAGTTCGAACAGCGACGGCGAGAGCTGTGCTTGAGTCACGGTGTCGCCGAGCCGCAGCAGTGCTTCGGGATACATGAAATCCCGGCCCGACACGTTCACTGCGACACGGGGCAGCTCGAGGCCATCGCTGCGCCATTGGCAGAGATCGCGGCACACCCGCTGCAGCGCCCACCGGCCGATATCCCCGATCAAGCCCGTCTCCTCCGCCACCGCGATGAAGTCGGCTGTTGGAATCTGACCCCGCTCAGGATGGAACCAGCGCAATAGCGCTTCGCCGCCGAGCAATTTCAGATCCCGTGTCCGGTACTTCGGCTGGTAATAGACTTCGAGACTCGAATTTTCGACGGCCCGCCGCAGTTCCATTTCCAGCGACAGCCGTTTCAGGGCGCGCACATTCATGGAGCTGTCATAGACGCGCAGCTGATTTCGGCCACTGGCCTTCGCTTCGTACATCGCACCGTCCGCGTTCTTGAGCAGGCTCTGCGCATCGGTGCCGTGCTCGGGGTACATCGCAATGCCGATGCTCGGAGTCACGACCAGCTCATAGCTTTCCTGCTGAAACGGAGCGGCAAGAATCGACAGGATTCGCCGCGCCGCCCACTGCGCCTGCGCAACGTCCGTGCGACCGGTGAGGACGACGATGAACTCATCGCCGCCCACGCGCGCGAGCCTTCCTAAGGCGCGCTGGTGGGCACCGGGTTCGGGCGCGCGAAGATTCAGCGGCACGGCCGCCTCGTCGCCGCCGCCGTCGCCGTCGCCGTCGCCGTCCAGATCCAACCCGGTCTGCAGCCGTTCCGCGACTTGCCGCAACAGCGCATCGCCCGTCTCGTGCCCCAAGGTGTCATTGATGCGCTTGAATTGATCGAGATCGACGTAGAGCAGCGCCAGGCCGCGATTCAGTTGCCTCGCCTCGGTCAATGACTGCGCAAGGTAGTCGTGGATCCATTCGCGGTTGGGTAACCCGGTCAGACCGTCGTAGTAGGCCAATCGGTGTATGCGGGCTTGCGCCTCCTTTCGCGCCGACACATCGCGGACGATCGCCAGCACCTGACCGCTGGAATTCGGCAGATAGCGGCATTCGAAATGGCGATTCGACCGCGATTCGGCATCGAGGGAGAACTCGAACACCGCCGCTTCGCCGCGCAACGCGGCGTCGAGGCAATCCATGGCGCGCGCCCGCGCGGCCGCTGGTATGAGATCGAGGAAACGCATCGACTCGAAGCCGGTCTTCGGGACGTCGATCAATCCCGCGGCAGGGCTGTAGCAATGCTCGATGAGTCCGCGGCCGCTCACGAGAAAGATTCCGTCGGGAATCGCTTTCAGCAGCGCCGCGTTCTTCTGCTCGCTGAACCGCAAATCGACTATGGTGCGCGCGCCCCGCAGCACGTAGCGTATCCGGTGCACGAGCAGCGCCCAATTGATGGGCTTGACGACGAAATCCGTGGCGCCCGCCTCATAGGCTCGATCGATCGATGCCGTATCGTCGCAACCGGTCACCATAACGATGGGCAGATCCGCGCCGCCCGGGAGCGCACGAATGTTGGTGCAGGCTTGATAGCCGTTGCCGTCGGGCATCTCCACGTCGAGCAGCGCGATGTCCGGCAGGCGCAGCGCGCAGGCGGCGACCGCCGAGTCGCCGCTGGCGACGGTCTGCACGGTAAACCCCGCGTCCCGCAGCATGGCGCCGGCGATCTCCCGCAGAATCGCGTCGTCGTCGGCGACCAGCACCCGAATAGGCGAGACCAGAGCGTTCATGCGGATCTCCGCATGGCGAACTCCAGCTCGTCCCGCACACGCACATGCAGAGTGCGTATTTGCGCATAGATCTCTCGGGCCGCCGCGAAGTTGCTCTGCCGCGCCGTGTCTTCCAGCTCCCGGCACAGGCGCGCCAGACCCAGCGCGCCCACATTGCCGTTGTAGGAGCGCCAGGCGTGCGCCGCCCGGGCGAGATCGGCCGAATCTCCGGCACCCAAGGATTTCTCGATCGACGCGATGAGATTGCGCGAATCCGATAGGTACAGCTCGCCGATATGCTCGAGCATGTCCTTCTGGCCGCTGCGCGGCAGTGCGCGCAGCGCATCGAGCGTCGCGCCATCCAGAATCGGCTCTTCGGGCGACGGCGAAACGATCATGGAACCGGCCGTCTTGGTCTCCTGCGCCGGTTCGGATTGCGCCTTATCCCCAAGCCACTGCGCGAGCAGGGCGTGCAGCGCCTCGCGCCTGAATGGCTTCGCCAGATAGTCGTCCATGCCGGCGGCCAGACACGCCTCGCGGCCCGCGGCCGTGGCGTCGGCAGTCAGCGCGATAACCGGGACGTGAGTTCCCTCGGGCTCGCGCCGGCGGAGCGCGGTGGTGGCCGAGAATCCGTCCATGACCGGCATCTCGCAGTCCATCAACACCACGTCGAAGCGCTGTTTCTGCAAGATTTCCAGCGCCTGCCGTCCATCGTTCGCCGTTTGGGCCTGAAGGCCGAGCGAGGCCAGTATGCCGATGGCCACTTCGCGATTCAGCGGCTGGTCTTCGACGACCAGCACGCGGCCCGCGAGCGGCGCCAAACTCACCGCAGGCAGCAAAACATTGGTGCCGGTAAACGTTTCGGCAGCTTCGTCGGTGCAGCCGGTCAATACCCGATGCAATTCGCCGAGGCGCAACGGTTTCGTGAGTTCCGTATCGAACAACCCCTGAGTGATGGTTGTGTCGGAAGCCAAGCTGACGAAGCTCAACAATCGGACTGTGCGCAGACTCACTGATTGCCGCGAGCGCAGAACTTTCCACAGTCCATCGGCCTCGTTGAGCAGCCAGTCATCGATCACCACGGCGTCGTAGGTTGCTGACGCCGACGCAACCGCCGCTTCAGCCAGAGACGGCACTTCCGTGGGAAGCGCGGCCCAATCACTCAGCGCCTTGCCGATGAGCCCTCGCGCCGCCGCGTTTTCGTGCACCACGAGTACGCGCAGGCCGTCGAGGCTGCGCGGCGGCTCCGGCGGTTGCGCCGCTGCGTCGGCCAGCGGCAGCGACAATTCAAATGAGAACGTGGATCCCACGCCGGGTGCACTGACGAGCGCGAGCTGCCCGCCCATGAGTTCGACGATTTGCCGGGAAATCGCCAGACCCAGACCGGTTCCGC
>Ga0073928_10008499_pt1 | contig 12871 bp, 16 predicted proteins | sample PaiPotPPA55metaG_FD_76969 | JGI IMG/M metagenome (GOLD analysis project Ga0073928, IMG submission 76969) | Iron sulfur acid spring bacterial and archeal communities from Banff, Canada, to study Microbial Dark Matter (Phase II) - Paint Pots PPA... ...
CTCGTTCCATCGGTATTACCAACGAGAACTATTGCCCCGGAGGAGCCCCTCGAACATGCTTCACATCTACTTGCGCCTGGTCGCCATCGTCGCCGTCGTCCTGATTGCGCTGGCAATCCTGCACTTCGTCATCCCGCTGGTGCTCACAGCCGCAATCGCGGCGGCAGTCATCCTGGGCATCCTCTTCCTTATAAACCTGTCCCGCCGGCGCTCGCCCGCGACGCCGGTGACGCGGTACCGCCCCTAGTCCGCGAACTCACATAGGAGCCTGGCAAGCGCCTCGGGCTCCTCGAGCATCGGCATGTGGCCGGTGCGTTCGAACACCCTCAGCGTCGCCCGCGGAAACGCGCGGCGCATCTCCTCTGCTTCCGCCGGGCCAACCACCTGATCGGCACCGCCCGAAACGATGAGCACGGGCATATCCAGCTCTTCGGCGATATCGTATGAATCGGCGCGCTGCGCCATTCCGCGCAGCATCGAAGCCGCGCCTTTGGGATCGTTGCGACGCGCGATTTCACGCGCGCGATCAACGGCAGAAACGCGGTTTTCCAGTGAAAATTGCGCAAAAAGCTTAGGCAAATACGCATCGACGATCGGATCGATGACACCCTCGCGTTCCGCGCGATCGGCGAGTTGCTCGCGCGCGAGTGCAGCCTCGCGTGAGTCCGCGGCAAGACGGCTGCACACCAGCGCGAGCTTCGTCACGCGCTCCGTGTACATGCGGCAAAACGCCATCGCGACATACCCACCCAGCGAGTGTCCGACGATCGCTGCGCGTTCGATTCCGATCGTATCGAGTACCGCGGCGACGTCACCCGCGAGCGTCTCCATTAAATACGGACCGTCGGGTACACTCGAGCTGCCCATCCCGCGCAGATCCGGACGGATCACGAACTTGACGCGCGCGAGCTGCGCAGCCTGCAGATCCCAAATCTCGCGCGTCAGCGGGAAGCCATGGATCAGGACGATCGCATCGCCCTTGCCGTCCGTTGCGACGTCGATCGTCGCCTCATCAACCGTTACGCGCATCTCCCTCACATCGTCTCGATCGTCAAAAATTTGCGTTGCAGCCGCATATTGTGTATAACATAGGCAACAACCCTGGTTGCTAACGTAACCAGAGAAAGGATGACGTAGCTAGAAATGGCAGTCAAACGTACACGAAAGAAAGCCGCGGCAAAGAAGTCAGCTCCGCGAAAGACGAGCACGCGCCGCAAGAGCACGCGCAAAGCCGCAGGCCGCAAAAAGACCGGAGGCCGCAAGAAAGCGGGCCGTAAGAAAGCCGGAGGCCGCAAGAAAGCGGGCCGCAAGAAAGCCGGAGGCCGCAAGAAGGCCGGCGGGCGCAAGCGTAAATCAGCTGCTCGCAAGACCACACGTAAAGCGACGACGCGTCGCCGCAAGACCAGCCGCCGGAAGAAAGCTGCCGCCGCAGCGTAAAATTCTCCGGCATTTTTTATGTAGCGCGCCGTTTACCGGCGCGCTTTTTTTCTTCTTGTGGCTGTGGTGCTGGTCCGGGGCGTCGTACGCTGTAGTGGCCATTGTGGGAGCGTAGAAAATCAACGTCGTGTTGATTTTCTACTCGCACCGCTTTTTCGAGAGAACAAAGTTTTGAAACGGCCGTCCTTGGCCGGCTCGAAAAAGCGGAGCGTCCCACAATGGCCACTACAACGTACAACGCCCCGGAGCACGCTCATAAGAAGATCGCGCGCCGCCGTCACTCTTAAAAAAATGCCGGAGAGCGGGAAAAAATCGAATAACGAACGAGCGCGATTCTGCGCGTGTTGCTTGTTTGGGGCGGTGGTGGGTGGTGGGGTTCGGCCGGGGATTTCCGAATTTTTGCGCCAGCCACGGACGGCTGTTTCAAAACTTGTTTTCGCAAAAATTCGGCTAAGCTCGACTTTCACACGATGTGAAAGTCGAGCGGTCCCCGGCCGAACCCCACCACCCACCACCGCCCCGCCATCAATTCAAACCGTGCGCAAAATCGGGCGAGAGAGCCACACCCAGATCGCAAACGCCGCGGTAACACTGCCGACGATCAGAAACGCCAGATGTAGGCCGACGAAGGAGCCGAGTGCGCCGACGATGAGCGCGCCGCCGGGCACGATGCCGAGCGCGATCATCGAATAGACGGAGATGGCGCGGCCGCGCACGTCGTCGGGCGAGAGCGTTTGAATCAGGGTGTTGGACGCGCCGAGAAAGGTCATCGTCGCGGTGCCGATGATGAAGAGCACCGGCAGCGCGAGCCACAGACTCCAGATGAAACCCAGCGCGAGTACACCGAGCGACATGACGATTGCGGAGATAACCCAAATCACGCCCCGCTGCTCGCGCGAGCCGAGATACGCGGTGAACAGTGCGCCCGCGAAACCGCCGACACCGGTGGCGGCGATAGCGATTCCGAGCCCCTTCGCATTGACGTGCAGCGTGTTGACGATGAATGCGGGCAGCAGCGTGCTGTAGGGCCGCACGAGCAGCGCGGTCACGATGAAGACAGTTATGACCCAACCCAGGATTTTGTGGCGGTAGAGAAAGCGCAGACCGTAGGCAATGGACGGTAGGAACGGCTCGCCCGTCGCAGTGCTCGGGGGCGAGGGCCTCATGAACAGAAGAGCGACGACCACAGCCATCGTCGCGACGGCGTTCACATAAAACGAGCCGGCGATGCCGATGGAGACGATCAGCACGCCCGCAACGGCGGGACCGAGGACCGCGGGCGCGTTGAACGCCACCGAGTTCAGGCCGATGGCATTGCCGATGTATTCGCGCGGAACCATCAGCGGTACCCAGCTTTGCCGCGCGGGTGAGTCGAACGACATGGCCGCCGCGTTAGCCGCGTTGATCAGAATCAACCCGATGATGTTCATCCAGCCCAGCGACGTGAACGCCGCCAACGCGAGCGCGAGCAGCGACATGATCGAATTCGTCCAGAACAGCGTGCGGCGGCGCGGCAACGTGTCGGCAACCAAGCCCGCGACCGGTGAAAGCAGCAGCACCGGTATTGCGCGGCCCAGACCTTGAAAGCCCAAATATAGCGAGGCGGTATGCGGACTGCCGGCGAGCTTCGCAATGAAATATCCCGTTGCGGTGAGCTGCATCCACGATCCGAGATTCGAGATGAGCAGCCCGAACCACAGCAGCCGGAAGTCTTGGAATTGCATCGACGAAAAGAGCGAGATTTCGCGCCGCGGAAGCGTGCGTTCCATCATTGCGCTTGAACCGTGCGCATGATGAGATCCGCGCCGCGCTCGAGTCCAAACGTGGACGTGTCGAACGCGAGATCGTAGCCCTCCGGATTTCCCCAGTCAACGCCGTAATACGCGCGCATGTATTCGCTGCGCGCGCGATCGACGCGATCGATTTCCGCCAGCGCCGTGCGCTCGTCCACGCCGTGCTCCTCCATGATGTGACGCATGCGCCAATCGCGCGGTGCGTGCATGAACACGCGCAGCAGGTCGGGACGCCGCCCCAAGATCGCGTTTGCGCCGCGTCCGACGATCACGGCGTTGCCGCGCGAGGCGTACTCACGCACCGCCTCTTGGACCTCACGCAAACACTCTTCGTCGAACGTGGATGCTTGCTGCACTCGAATCTCCGGCGTACCGGACTCCAGCGCGCGCAACATGCGCTCGCTCATCGACTTGCCGATGTCTTCGGCCGATTCGACTGCCTGCGGGGAGGTTTTCAGGCGCTTCGCGACGACCACCGGCAGCTGCTCGTCCACCAATTCGTAGCCGAGTCGCCGGGCCGCGAGTTGTGCAATGGCGATGGCACCACAGCCATAGCGGTTCGAGATGGTAATCAGCACGACGTGCTATTACCCCCGAGGGTCGGCCCGGGCCTCGGTGAAACCACGGCTCATGCCGATTATCCGGACGCGCGCGCTCCGCAAGGTCTTTCGCACGGTGCGGCGCGTGCCGGGAGTCGGAGGCGCGCTGCGGACGCTGCTCTCGCCTTCGTATGAAGATAAGGTTGCGGTTTCCGGCGTCGACATGGACATCGAGGCCGGCGAGCTGGTCGGCTACATCGGCCCGAACGGCGCCGGAAAATCGACGACGATCAAGATGCTCACCGGCATTCTCGTGCCGACCTCCGGGACGATTGCGGTAGCCGGGATCGTGCCGCACGAGCAGAGACAGCAGAATGCGCGCAACATCGGCGTAGTGTTCGGGCAGCGCAGTCAGCTTTATTGGGATCTCCCGCTCATCGAATCGTTCGAACTGCTCCGTGCTATTTACAGCGTTCCGGAGGAGCGCTACCAACGCAACCTGCGCACGTTCATCGATATCTTGGAGATGGAGCCGTTCATTCGAACACCCGTGCGTCAGCTTTCGCTGGGTCAACGGATGCGCGGTGATTTTGCGGCGGCGCTTTTGCACGATCCGCAAATAATCTATCTCGACGAACCCACGATTGGCTTGGACGTGATTGCCAAGGGTGCGATTCGCGATTTCGTGCGGCATATCAATCAGGAGCGCGGAGCGACAGTGATTCTCACAACGCACGATCTCGCCGATGTGGAGCGCCTGTGCCGCCGCATCATCATTATCGACAACGGCGCGATAATCTACAATGGCGGTATCGAGCACATCAAAGAACAATACGGAACGCACCGCACGCTCATCCTCACGCTTACCGCGCCGGATCCCAATCCGCAACTCGACGGAGCGGAAGTCGTGTCGAACGACCATGGCGTGGTCCGCTACCGTTTCGACCGGCGGCGCGCTCGGGCCGACCAGCTCATCCGTCAGGCGACGGAGCGGTTCGAGCTGCGGGACGTCACGATCGAAGAACCGGATTTGGAATCGATTATCCGAAGAATCTACCTCGAAGGTTACCAACAGGAGCGCACGCCGTCATGATTATCTCCAGTGGGACGAAGAAGCCGAATATTCACGCCTCGGCATACGTTGCGCCGACCGCGACGATTAGCGGCGATGTGACGATCGACGAAGGCTGCGCCGTTCTCTTCGGCGCGGTGATTACTGCCGAAGGCGCGCCTATCGTCATCGGCGCGAATACGGTCATCATGGAAAACGCCGTGCTCAAGTCGAGCGGCGGCAACGCGATACAGTTTCCGCTCTCCGTCGGCGAAAGCTGCATTTTCGGCCCCGGCTCGTACGTGGTCGGTGCGACGATCGAGCCGGGCTGCTTCATCGCGGCCGGTGCGAAAGTCTTCAATGGCGCCCAGATCGAGGAACAGACGAGCGTCGCGCTCGGCGGCATCGTTCACGTCAACACCCACTTGCGCAAAGGACAGCACGTGCCCATGCAGCACATCGCGCACGGCGATCCGGCGACGATTTATCCGCCCGACAAAGCGCCCGAGGTTCACAAGCAGATGAACTTCTTCCAGGACGTGTTCAACCTCGAGCAATCCGACGAAGTCCGCTCGCAAGCTGCGGAAGCATACTCGAAGTTCTTGCGCAAAACGCATGCCCAAGACGCACTCGTTGCCGAAGCGCCGAAGAAACCCGCGCCGAAGGCGCCCCCCAAGAGAACCGAAGAACCGGCGCCGACGCAGGCAGTCGAGGTCGAGAAAGTCGTCGACGTGATGTTCGTCGAGCTGGAAGAGGCCAGGCTGCGTCGCGAGGCCGCGATAGAGCGCGAAAAGAAAGGTAAGCGATAAGTGCGTCGTGCCGGCGCGCTGCTCGCCGCGACTCTGCTCTTGAGCGGATGCTCCGGCGGCCGCGCGCAGCATCGCGCGCATCTATCGGCGCTGCAGGATCTCTCGGAGATTCAAGCGACGCGCACGGCGCTGCGCAACGGCGCATCCGGCGCGCCGATCAGCGGGGTCGTCGTTTCCGGCACGATCACAAATACCGGCTCGACGCCGCTGCGCTGCCGCGCAACCGCGTTTTTGCTGCTCGACTCCAGCGGCAATGCCTTGATGCCGCGAGCGCAGTGGTGCGACGTGCCCTCTATCGGGCCCCATCGCTCGGCAAGCTTCTCGGCGACCTTCACCACGACGAACCCGGCGCCGCTGCAGTTGCGATTCGAGCACCCCGATGGAACGTACGAAGCGCACGCGCTGATCGTGCCGCCGGCATGAACGTCCGCGCCTACGTCGAGTTCGCGAAGAAAGCCTTCGCGCGTGAGGCGACGTACCGTTTGGAGGTTTTCACCGAGATCGGCTCGCTCATCGTACGCGTCTACCTGCTGCGTTCGCTTTGGACCGCACTCTACGCGCAGAACCTTGCGCCGCTGAGCCTGCCGCTGCACTCGATGATCACCTACGCGACGGTCGCGCTGCTGATGTCGCTCATTCTCGAAGTGGACGGCACGCGGCTGATCCGCGAGAAGCTGCGCGAGGGAACAATCGCGACGGATTTGATGAAGCCGATTAGCGTACCGCTCTATTTTTTTAGCGACGGCTTCGGTCAGACGCTGCTGCACGCATTGCTCGTCATTCCTTCCGTGCTCTTCGCGCTCTTGCTCGTACATGTCGACGTTCCGAGCCTTCAAGTTCTCGGCGTTTTTCTGCTTTCGTTCGCGCTGGGCTATTTGGTGAATTTCTTTTTGAATTTCCTTATGAACTCGATCGCGTTTTGGACGTTGGAAACGTTTGCGATCCAGCTTATCGTGCGTTGGGTTTCCGATCTGCTCAGCGGGCAGATCATTCCGTTGACGTTTTTCCCCGGCATTTTGGGGCGCATCGTCTTCGCGCTGCCGTTTGCCGCTATCTACTCGACGCCGCTGCTCATTTATGTGGGCGTGATACGGCCGCAGGACTACGCGCAGTATCTCTTCGTGCAAGTGATCTGGCTTGCGCTCTTCTCGGTGTTATCGTGGGCGGTGTGGCAAGCGGCCTCGCGGCGCGTGGTGATTCAAGGCGGTTAGTCGCTTTTTACGCCGGGGGAACGTCCCAGAACACGACTTCGCCGCTGCCGCTCACGTCGAGCCGTTCTATACCGTTCATGCGCACTGCGTCTCCGGAGCCGAGATTCTCGCCGTTTGCAGTGACCTCGCCTTCGTGAACAAAGAGAAAGCCGTAACGTTCGGGCGTCATTTCGTGATGCAAATCCGTGTGCTCGAGACGCGACACCCGCAGCGTGGCGTTTTGCGTGAGCGCAATCGGTGCATCGACTTTCGGCTGTCCGCTTGCAACGAGGAGCCACCGGCCCCGCCGATCGTCTATCGTAAAATCCATCTGTCCGTACCGCGGCCGCGTCTCGAGCTCGCCGGGCAGCACCCACATCTGCACGAGATGCAGTTCGGCGTCCCGGCGCGCGTTATACTCCGAATGGCGCACGCCGGTGCCCGCGCTCATAAACTGCACGCCGCCCGGGCCGACCACGCCGCGATTGCCCATGCTGTCCTGATGCTCGAGCTCACCAGAGAACACGTACGTTAGAATCTCCATGTCGCGATGCGGATGAATCGGAAATCCCATACCGGGCGCGATGAGATCGTCGTTGAAGACACGCAGCGCGCCCCACTGGATATTGTCGGGGTCGTAATACTCCGCAAAACTGAGCGAGTGGAACGTCTTGAGCCACACGTGATCCGCGAAGAAGCGCTCGTTGCTCCGTTGAATCGCGAAGGTCATACCGTATAATCCTCCGGCGAAGGCACCAGCTGGTGAACTCGGCCTAGTAGCAAATGAAAATAGAGCATGCCGCGAACGGGCCCCAGCGCTTCCAGAAGCGAGTGGGTATCTATATCGGTGTTACCCGAAAGCGCCTTCATGCTGCGCGCCACGCCCGAATCTTTCATCGGGAAGACGTCGAGCCGGCCGAACCCGCGCAGCAGTACCACCGCGGCACTCCACGCGCCAATGCCTTTCACCGCCGTCATCCGCTGCGCGGCCAGCGCGCTGGGAAGCGACTCGACGATCTGTTCCGTCACCATTTCGTCCAGAACGGCGGCCGCCGCACTGCGCAGATGCGCGATTTTGTTGGCGCTCAGGCCGGCTTTGCGCAGCGTCTTTTCCGTAGATGCAAGCACGGCATGCGGAGTCATAAACGTAAAATAGAGACCGCCCCCGTGTTCGAGCGGCTCACTCAGCGCCTCGATCGTACGGCGCATGATCGACGCCGCCGCGTGAATGCTGATTTGCTGGAACACGATGGCGTGCGCCAGCGCTTCCCACATCGACGGATACCGCGGTGGACGCAGCCCCTTCAGCTCGCGCGTCAGAAACGCGAGCCACGGAAAAGGCTGCACGCGCTCGTACCAATCATCGAGGCGCACGTGCACGCCGAGCATTCGCTCCACCACCGGAACCCAGCGCGCGCCTTCGCGACCCGCAATACTTACGCGCAGCGATCGCGCGCTCGGCTGGGTCACTTTTACCAAATTGGCACCGCGGCGATCCGTCAGCGCGCGGCGGTAGACTCCGTCCTCGCCAACCACGTCCACGACGTTCGCGGCCAAGCGCCGCAGGGCGTCAACGGTGAGGTCTAGCCGGTACGGTTCCCGGACGGAGACTTGTGTTTCGAACGTGAACTTCACGCCGAATGCTCGCGACGTACTACCAGTACTGGCGGATCAACCTGCTCACGATGCTCGAGTACCGGGCGAACTTCGTCATGTGGTTCGGCTTCACAATCGTCTATCACGGTACGGCCATCGCCGCGCTCTGGGTGACCTTGCGGCAATTTCCGTCGATGAACGGATGGGATTTCCGCCAGATGGCGTTTTTGTACGCGCTGTGGATGCTCGGGCACGAGTTTCACAACACGTTCTTCTTCAACGTCGTAGCCGTTCCCGACTACGTCCGCGAAGGCCGTTTCGACCGCTTTTTGGTGCGCCCGCAAGACACGCTGTTTCAAGTCCTTACCGTTCCATCGCAGATCTTTTTCGACGGTTTGCTGCTCGCACTCGTGTACTTCGCAATCGCCACGGTGTACAGCGGCGTCCAAGTTGACTGGGCGTTTATTGCGTTCGTGCCGTTCGTCGTGGTCGGCGGAGCGCTCATAGATCTCGGAATCTCGCTGGCCGTCGCAACCATATCGTTTTGGTTCGTGCGCGTCGATACGCTGCGATGGGTCGTTATGTCGCTGGAACAAGAGTTCACGCGCTACCCGATCAGCATCTACACGCGCAGCGTGCGCGTGATTCTCGCGTTCGTCTTTCCATTTGCGTTCATGAACTATTTTCCGGCGACGTTCCTGCTGCACAAGGCAGAAACCGGGCTATCGCTCTCACCGCAGATCGGACTGCTTACGCCGCTGGTCGGAGCCGGCTGGCTGGCGGTATCGTACGCGTTCTGGCGAATCGGATTGCAGCACTATCAGGGAACGGGTTCGTAAACGCATCCATGAAACGCTCGCTCTTCATCGCAAGCTCCCTTGCCGCACTCGCGACACCGCGCATCGCTCGCGCACAAAGCCCGCTCGACGAGCTGCTTCGCCCCGCAATAGCAAGTATTCCGGGCAACGTCGGCATCTATGCGCGCACGATGGCAAACGGGCCGGCACTTTACGCGTACAACGCGGACGTTTCGTTTCCCAGCGCATCGACGATTAAGATGCTCATCATGCTCACCGCCTTCAAAGCCGCCGAACGCGATTCGGGCGTCATGCGCAAGCGCATAAGATTTCACGCCGCCGGCCTGATTGGCGGATCGGACTTTATGGCGGGTGCGTCGGACGGCGAACGCTTCACCGTTCACGAGCTGATCGTCCCGATGATCCAGGTCAGCGACAACACGGCCAGCAATCTGCTCATCACGCATTTCGGCTTCGACCAAATAAATGCAGCCGCGCATCATGCCGGCTTGCGTCACACCAATCTGCGCCGTCACTTCTTGGACACGACGGCGCTGCTTCACCACATGGACAACCGCACGACTCCGGCCGACATGGCGCTCCTGCTTTACAAACTCGAGCGTGGCGCCCGCGAAGGGATCGCGACGGTCGCATCGCCGCTCTCATGCCGCGGCATGATCGAGATCATGCTCGGACAGACCGATCGCGATACGATTCCGCGGTTACTCCCGCGCGGCGTACGGGTCGCAAATAAAACAGGCGAGCTCAGCCGCTCGCGAAGCGATATAGCAATCATCGATCCGTTCGGCGATTCACCGTTCGTACTAGCGGTGTACACGAGCGGTCTCGATGCGCCCGCCCAAGCGTATGACGGCATTGCGCGCATCTCGCGCACGATTTATGGCAGAGTTGCGGGGAGCGATTTATGACGATCGCGGTTCAATCGTCACCTTCGTCATCTTGTCGCCGGCGCGGATAGCGTCGAGCGCGTCGAAACCGTCGATCATCTGTCCGAAGACCGTGTATTGGCGGTCCAAAAACCGTGCGTCGTCCAGGCAAATGTAGAACTGTGAGCCGGCTGAATCCGGATGTCCCGCACGAGCCATCGCCACGGTTCCGCGCACGTGCGGGCGCTCGTTGAACTCGGCTTTCAACTTGTAGCCCGGGCCGCCGGTTCCGTCCCCCGACGGATCGCCGCCTTGAACGACAAAGCCCGGCTCGACCCGATGGAAAGCCAGGCCGTCGTAGAAGCCGGCATCGGCCAATTTAAGGAAGGCCGCCGTATGCGCAGGCGCGTCTTCGGGATAGAACGTGAAGACGACGTCACCCTTGGGCGTGCTTATGCGCACTTGCGAGATCTTGGCGCGCTCGATTAACGTTTGAAGTTCATCCCCGACGGGGGCAGTAAGAGTCGCCATACTTCCTCCATGCATGATGTCCGGCAAGAGCGGAGCCTTGTGCATCCGAACGCCCAGGGCCTGGCGCCCTTCGATTGCGGCCAGCTTCTGTTCGCGCGTCATCCGTTTAAAGTGCGCCTCGAAGCTGCGGGCGGCCCCGTTGTCATCAAAAAGCAGCCAGGCGGCTAACTGCACAGGCAGCCGCGATCGCGTATACTTGGACGCCCGGCCCTGCCCGTGCGCTAAAATCCGACGCGGCAAGTCGTCGGTCCAGCCGGTATAGAGCGAGCCGTCCGCGCAGCGCAAGATGTAGACGAATGACACAAGTGTTAGTTTCGCACGGATTGCGGTAGAATCTCTGGCGGTAAAGCATATGAATTCGGAGGGGCTCTCTTTGAACGGCGAGGGTACTGCCGCGCGCGGGCAAATGCTCAACGTTCGCATTCCCCCGAACGCCCGTTTCAGCCGCACCGTTCGTCAGGACGTGCTCAAGTTCGCGACCAAGTTCGAAATGAGCGGTGAGGATCTCGACGAGTTCATCTTTGCGGTCGGCGAAGCTCTTGCCAACGCCATCGAGCATTCGCATAGCAGCGATGTCATCGAGGTTCGCTGTCAGCTCGAGGATGACAAAATCATGGCAACCATCGTCGACTCGGGTGGGGGATTCAAAGTCGATGCGCTTGCGAACTTTACCTTACCGGACGCCCTCGTCGAACGCGGTCGCGGCCTGCCCATCATGCGGCGGTGCACCGATATCTTCGCCGTGCATTCGGTGCCGGGCCGCGGCACCGCGGTCGTTCTCGGACGGTACTTGCGCCGAAAACGCGGCAATCAGGAAACCGGCCTCGCATCGTGAAGTGGCGGAACATGACGTTCCGCCGCTTTTTTTCATTAACAGCGCTTCTCGCGATGACCCTAGGCGCATCGCCGCAGGACTCGCGCATTCAGGCGATGGTTGCCGAGGTTTCTGCGGACGACCTGCACTCCATCGACTCGCAATTGGTGGCCTTCGGCACGCGCAACGCCTTTTCGGAGCAGCAGCGCTCCAAAACGCGCGGTGTCCTTCCGGCGCGCGACTGGATCCGCGCACAGTTCGAAGAGGCCGCAAGGGGTTCCGGCGGCCGCATGAGCGTCACGTACGACACCTACCTACAGCCTAAAACCGAGGACACGCCGCGCCAGGTAACGATTTCCAGCGTGATCGCGGTGCTCAAAGGCGACGATCCGGACGGCCGCACGTACGTCATGTCGAGCCACTACGATTCCCGGAATAGCAACGGCACCGACGCCACGCTGGACGCGCCCGGCGCCGACGACAACGGCTCGGGGACGGCCGCGGTAATCGAGGCGGCGAGAATCATGGCGAAGACGCCGTTTCACGGCACAATTATCTTTGCGTGCTTTGACGGCGAAGAGCAGGGGCTGTTCGGGTCGGGTCACTACGCCCAGACGGCCAAGGCTGCGCACCTCAACATCCTCGGCGACCTTAATAACGACATCATTGGAGCTTCGGTGGGGCCGCACGGCGAGCGCGCACCATCGACGGTGCGCATCTTCAGTCAGGCACTCCCCGAGGGCGCCTCGATCGAGCGCGTTAATCTCATCGGCTCGGAGAACGACTCGCCCTCACGAGAACTCGCCCGGTTCGTAAAAACAGCCGGCGAGCAGTACGTGCCCTCGATGGACGGTGAGCTCATCTATCGCGCAGACCGCTTTCTACGCGGCGGCGACCAAGAGTCGTTCACGGCGCAGGGATTTCCGGCGATGCGCTTTGTCGAAAAATATGAAAACTTCGACCATCAGCATCAAACGGTGCGCCTCGATGGCAGCGTGCAGTACGGAGACCTGCTGCAATATGAGGATTTTCAGTATCTTGCGCGCGTGACGCAAATGAACGTCGCCGCGCTTGCAACGCTTGCGTTGGGACCCGAGCAACCATCGTCCGTAGAGATGCTGACCAAAAAATTGGGCTACGACACGACGCTTCGATGGAAGCCGTCGCTTCATGCCGTTTCTTACGAAGTCGTGTGGCGCTCGACCACGTCGCCGATTTGGGAAGAAACGAAGAACGTCGGAAGCGAAACGCAAGCTACGGTTCCCATAGGTAAAGACGACTACGTCTTAGGCGTTCGCGCGGTTGACGCGCAAGGTTTGCGCAGCCCGGCCGTCTATCCGAAACCGGTACGCGAATAATCCGCCTACGACAAAAGTTTGACGCACGGCTATTCTTCGCACCGCGGTTCTACTATACTATTTATACAG